>Ga0137394_10000065_pt1 | contig 71294 bp, 49 predicted proteins | sample czobulk116metaG_FD_108278 | JGI IMG/M metagenome (GOLD analysis project Ga0137394, IMG submission 108278) | Vadose zone soil microbial communities from Angelo Coast Range Reserve, California, USA - czobulk1.16 metaG | ecosystem: Environmental > Terrestrial > Soil > Vadose zone | place: USA...
CACCGCTCTGGTCTTGTCGCATTCCCAGACACTGTCGGGATTGTTGGCAGGAACCGTCTATAACTACCGGGTCAAATCCCGCGATGCGGCCGGAAACCTGGCCACCTCGGCCAACTTCACGCTGACCACCGCTACGGCGGCTACCGGATTGATCGGCTACTGGGCATTTAACGAAGGGACCGGTCCCATCACGGCGGATTCTTCCGGCAACAACAACACGGGGACGCTCGCGAACGGTCCTGTATGGACTGCGGGACAACTCGGCAACGGCCTGCAGCTGAATGCTACCGACAACGGCAATGACAACGATGATCCTCGGGTTGTGATCGGTACGGCGTTTGACGTGACCGGCGTGCCGTTCACCGTATCGGCATGGATCAAGGTGATCGACTTCAACGACTACCGCGCCATCTTCAGCAAGCGGGATGGGCCTTCCAGTTCGAGCAAACGCTTCGACGTCGGCATGAACCGATCGTCGGGAACCGTTTATTTGCAGGGAACCAACAATCTGACATTCCCCTATTCGCCGCCGCTGAATACCTGGACGCACCTGGCGGTCGTGGCCGGCGCCGCCGATACGCGGCTCTATATCAATGGAACACTGACCAGCACGATCGCCGCATTCACGATTGGAACGCGGGCGACAGCGAATACGGTCATCGGCGGAACGGGAGAAGGCCCGGGAGGCGACAACGATCCATTCAAGGGGACGCTGGATGAAGTGCGCGTCTACAACCGGGCGCTTTCGGCTTCCGAGATCCTGGACCTGTTCAACTTCACGGGAACGCCGCCGGTGATTTCGGCGGTAGCGGCATCAGGCATCACCTCTTCCGGCGCGACGATTACCTGGACGACGGATGAGGCTGCCGACAGCCAGGTCGAATACGGGCTGACGGCCGGCTACGGACAAACGACCACGCTGGACGCCTCACTGGTGACGGCCCACTCTGTAAGTGTATCGGGCCTGTCGCCCGGCACGACTTATCACTTCCGCGTCCGATCCCGGGATGCGGCGAACAATCTGGCGACGAGTTCCGACCTGACGTTCACCACGCCATGACTGATGAGCTACGCTTGAGCGAACGCGGGCTTTAGCCCGCGTTCGCTCATGTGTCTGTCCCCGAATTACCGAATTTCGCATATATTGATGATCATGATTCGAAGACTGTTCTTCACCTTCGTCTGGTCGGCATGCGTGTGTGCCTGTGTCCCGAATGGGAGACAGGCCGCCACGGCGAACAAGCCGCAGTACGGGAGCTGGGGCTTCGACGCGGCGGGCGCGGACAACACAACGAAACCCGGTGACGATTTCTTCCGCTATGCCAACGGCGCATGGCTGGACAGCACGGAAATTCCGCCCGACAAACCGGCCGCCAGCCTGCGCCTTGCGATGACCGATCTGACCGACCAGCGTCTGCACGACATCATGGAAGAAGCTGCCGGGAAAGCGGACCACCAGCCTGCGACGGTCGATGACAAGGTCGGCGCGTTCTACAAGTCCTTTATGGATGAGTCACGCGTCGAACAGCTTGGCGCAGCGGCACTCGAGCCGCAACTGGACGCGGTCCGCGCTGCGACGTCCCGCGAGGAACTGGCGGCGCTGATGGGCCGCCACAACTCCGACTTCGAGAGCGGTATCTTCGAGCTGTTTATCGATGTCGATCTAAAGAAGCCCAAACGCTATACGGTATACGTAACACAGGCAGGCCTGGGTCTCCCCGATCGCGACTATTACCTCAAGCCGGATTTCGCGGCTCAGAAGGCGAAGTATCAAACGTACGTGTACACGCTTTTGCGGAAACTCCGATGGCCTGACGAGGACGCGCGCGCCAAAGAACTCGTTGCATTCGAGACCAGGATCGCGGAAGCGAGCTGGACCAGGGAGCAGGATCGCGACGTCGTAGCCACTTACAATCCGATGACGATTGCCGAATTGGAGCACCTTGCTCCGGGTTTCGCGTGGCGCGTCTATCTTGCGAATGCCGGTTTTAATGCGCTCACGCGAATCGTCGTCGCGGAAAAAAGCGCGTTTCCGAAACTCGCGGCGAATTTATGCCGCTACTCCATTAGCGACGTTACAGGCATGGGAGGCCTTCAAGATTGCGGACAATAGCGCGCCGTATCTTTCGAAAGACTTTGTCGATGCCGCCTTCGAGATGCGGGGCAAAACTTTGTCGGGACTACAGATTCAGCAGCTTCGCTGGAAGCGTGGCGTGCATGCCGTGAGCGGGGGCGACTACCTTGCCGGCGACCGTTTCGATCGTTTCGGCAACATGGGATGGGCAGTCGGCGAGTTGTACACGGCGAAGTATTTCCCGCCGGAGGCCAAAGCGAAGATCGAGCAGCTTGTCGCGAACTTGAAAGCCGCGTTTCACGCGCGAATTGACAAGCTGGACTGGATGAGCCCGCAAACGAAGCTGGAAGCGCTCAAGAAGCTCGACACGTACACGATCAAGGTGGGCTATCCCGATCATCCACGCGATTATTCGATGCTCGTCATCCGCGACGACGATCTGATCGGCAATGTGCAGCGTTCCGCGTCGGCCGATTGGGCCTTCCATGTGAACCGGATGAATGCAGAGGTCGATCGCACCGATTGGAACATGACGCCGCAGACCAACGATGCGTACAACGGAGCCTTGCGTGACATCGTGTTCCCTGCCGCTATTCTTCAGCCGCCGATCTTTGATGCCAATGCGGATTCCGCGATCAACTATGGCGCAAGTGGAGGCGTCATCGGTCACGAATTGACGCATGGCTTCGACGACGAAGGACGCAAAATCGATGCGGACGGCGCGCTGCGCGATTGGTGGACGACCACCGACGCCCGCACCTTCGAGTCGCGCGCCGCGAAACTCGGCGCGCAATATTCGGCATTTGAACCGCTGCCCGGCCTCCGCGTGAACGGCAATCTGACGATGGGCGAGAACATCGCCGATCTGGGCGGGCTCACGCTTGCTCTCGACGCGTATCGCGCGTCGCTCAGCGGCACCACCTCACCGGTCCTCGACGGCCTGACCGGCGATCAGCGCGTCTTTCTCGGCTGGGCGCAGGCGTGGCGCGGCAAGGAGCGCGACGACACGCTCAGGAAACGTGTCGTCAGCGACCCGCATTCGCCCCGGCAATACCGGGTCAATGGGGTCGTTCGAAATATCGATGCCTGGTACGAGTTGTTCGGAGTCAAGCCCGGCGAAGCTCTGTATCTCGATCCCGGCCAAAGAGCTCATATCTGGTGAACGCGGCAGGCTTCCGTAGCGGAATCGCAGAGGCGTATAATCCGTTCGGCACAACACAAAAGTCAAAGTGACAAGGGGGGAGATCATGTCTCTTCGAAGCGCCCGAATTTTCTCTGGAGCACCACTGGTGGTCCTTGCCTTCATCACGTCCTTTATTTTGATGTCGGCTCCGCCGGCCGGCGCTCACGTCAAAAAAATCGTGATCGATAAGAAGGTTTCGCCGGCGTTCGATGCTGCGTCATTCGGCCCGGCAGGCCAATATGAAACGCTCGCCGGCCGCGCGTTCGGCGAGCTCGATCCCAACGATCCGCACAACGCGATCATCACAGACATCAAATTGGCGCCGCGCAACGCGAACGGCAAAGTGGAGTACATTGCGAGCTTCTATCTTGTGAAACCCATCGACATGTCGAAGAGCAGCCGATTGATGTGGCAGGACGTGCCGAACCGGGGCGGCAGGATCACCATCAACCCTGCTCAACGCAGCGATGGCGACATCGGTTTGAGCAGCGGATGGCAAGGCGACAATTCAGGCCGGACGGTTGCGGGCGGCGATAACGAGTATGTGACAGTGCCAGTTGCGAAGAATCCCGACGGGTCTCCGGTCACCGGTCTTGTCCTGGGACGAATTGTAAATGCCGCCGGCGCCGATTCTCGCCCGCTGATCGTCAACGCAAACCCCGTGCCCTATAAGCCGATGACCCTCGACACAACCAGGGCGGTGCTCACAACTCATCGCGCCGAGACCATGGACGGCAAGATCACCGAGGGTCCAGCGATCCCGGCGAGTGACTGGGCATGGGCGAAATGCAGTGCCGCGAATCCATTTCCAGGCACGGCGGACCCACGAGAGATTTGCGTGAAGAACGGGTTCGATCCGAAGCTACTGTATCAGGTGGTGTTCACGTCTCAGGACGCGTACGTGCTCGGAATCGGTTTCGCGGCATTCAGAGATGTTGCATCCTTCTTCAAATACGCCGCAAAGGACGATGAGGGAACGCCCAATCCGGTTGGCGGCCAGATCCGTTGGGTGATCAGCCGCGGCCAGTCGCAGTCCGGCAACTATCTTCGCGCGATGATCCACCTCGGCTTTACCCAGGACGAGAGCAATCGCAAGGTCTACGATGGCGCCTGGCCGATCATCGCGGGCAAGCGGGTAACCTTGAACACCCGGTTCGCGCTGCCCGATGGGGCGGGAAAACTGTACGAAGCAGGTACCGAAGGTCCTCAGTGGTGGAACGATTGGCCGGACACCGTTCGCGGTTTGCCCGCAAAAGGAATTCTGGATCGGTGCACGGCTGACAATTCGTGCCCGAAGATCGTCGAGCACTTTGGGGCCGCAGAAATGTGGGGGCTCACACTCAGTCCCTCATTCGTGGGAACGTCCGCCGACAAGGACATCCCGCTGCCGGCCAACGTGCGCCGGTACTATATTCCGAGTACCCAGCACGGCGGAGGACAGGGCGGCTTCAATGTCAATCCGCCCAACCAGCCGATGTGTCCAGGCCCAGGTTTCGGCGTTGGCATATTTCCTGCGAATCCTGTTCCCCATACCGAGACCGTCAATGCGCTCCGATACCATTTCCGGAACTGGGTCATGAAAGACACGCCCATGCCGCCCAGCGTGTATCCGACGTTGGCCAAGGGCGATCTGGTCGATCCAACGAAAGAGACGGTCGGATTCCCCAGCGTGCCGGGCGTGCCCCGCAGTGCGCCGACCGGATTGATCAATCCGGTTCTCGATTATGACTGGGGGCCGGAGTTCAATTACGCAGACGGTTCCGGCTCGCGAACAAAGGTGCCTCCCGCGGTGAAGCGCACGATCAGGATGAAAGTGCCGCGCGTGGACGCCGACGGCAATGAAGTGGGCGGAGTCCCCGTCGTTCTCCGTGAGGCGCCGCTCGGCACTTATCTGGGTTGGAATGTTGTGGCGGAGGGATTCCACCAGGGCAAGCTCTGCAACTACGCAGGCGGCATGATTCCGTTTGCCAAAACCAGGGCGGAGCGCCAGGCGACAGGCGACCCTCGTCTATCGCTCGAAGAACGGTACAAGAATCATGATGGATACGTCGCTGCCGTCAGAGCGGCTGCAATGAAGGCGGTCACTGCAGGCTACCTGCTGCAGCCCGACGCCGACAAACTCATCGCGGAAGCCGCCGCCAGCAATGTGCTGAGTTCGCTGAGCAGCAACCAGTAGCTGCGATTTCCTGTTCCGGACCTTTGTGTCTTAATTCGGGGACAGACGCAAGACGCAATCTGACCAATGCTCAATTCCCAATTCTCATCGGATGAGAATTGGGAATTGAGCATTGGTCAGATTGTGCCTTGCGTCTGTCCCCGAATTAAGGCACTACTGGTTTTACCTACCCGCCCCCAATCCGTTGGTCTTATAATCCTCGCCAAGTCACCGTGCTTTACATTCTTGATTCGAAATAGGACTGGCGAAGACGCGCAGGATTGCGTTGTTTCGGACCAGATATCTGTTTCTCATGCTACATGCGGCCACTTATGGTTTGAATCCTGGAGCTTGTGTTCTACTGCTTTTGCTGCATTCCTTCTCAAATTTCCCTTGGAGCACTGCAAGCGCGCAGTCCACTGCAACGCTGCAGGGGCGGGTCGTGGATCCCGCCGACGCAGTGGTGGCCGGCGCGAATATTACGGTAACCAGTGAGGCGACCGGCGTTGAACGGTTTGTGCGAACCGACGGCGAAGGCAATTATCAGGTCGCAGCACTGCCCGTCGGCGCTTATCGTATTGAAGTACACGTCACGGGTTTCCGCAGACAAATCGTGGAGAACGTGATCGTCGAGGTTGGGCGGACGATTGTTCGGGATTTCAGTCTCTTCATCGGCGACATCTCGGATGAGGTGACTGTTACCGCCGGCGCCCAGCTGGTCGAGCGGACAACCGTGTCTGTCGGCCACGTCGTCGATCAGCGGATGGTTCAGGAGATCCCGCTCAACGGGCGTTACTTCCTCGATTTGGGGCTGCTCGTCCCCGGTACGGTGACGCCTCCGCAGAATGGCTACGGGGCCATACCCGTTCGCGGCAGCGGCTCTTTTGCCATCAACACCGCCGGCAACCGGGAAGAAACCGTCAACTATATGATCAACGGCATTACGCTCAACAACCTGTGGTTTAATTCCATCGCGTTCCAGCCCTCGATCAGCAGTGTTCAAGAGTTCAAGGTGGACAACTCGACCTTCAGCGCTGAATACGGGCAAAATTCCGGAGCGGTGGTCAACATCGCAACGCGCTCCGGCGGCAACGAATTCCACGGCGAGTTGTTCGAGAGTCTTCGCAACGATACGCTCGATGCCCGCAACTTCTTCGACTTTACGTCCAGCAAGCCGCCGCCGTTCAAACGCAACCAGTTCGGCGGCCATCTTGGCGGCCCCATCGTCAGGAAGAAGACCTTCTTCTTTGCCTCTTACGAAGGTCTGCGCCATCGTCAGAGGCTCACCCTGAACAGTCTGGTTCTCAGCGACGCCGAGCGCGCGTCCGCGACCGATCCTGTGATCGTGAAGCTGATCGAGTTGATCCCGCGCGCCAACCTCGTCGATTCATCGGGCATGTCGCGCTTGATCAGCGCCGCGACGGCGCCTGTCAACATCGACCATTGGACGTTGGACGTCAGCCACAACCTCAGCGATAAAGACCGGCTGCATGGTTACTACGCCGTCCAGCGCAGAGACTTCATCGAGCCCGGCCGGCAGGGCAACACCATTCCCGGCTTCGGCAACACACATCATTCGTTGCGGCAGATCTTTACGCTGAACGAGATACATACCTTCGGCACCTCCCTGGTGAGTGAGGCGCGCTTCGGCTTCAACCGGATTTTCGGCATGGATGCGCCGAACGCGCAGTTCAACCCTGCTGCCTTTGGCATTCTGGGCGGGATTAGCGAGCCCATCGGGCTGCCGCAGATCGACGTCGCGGGCGGCAACCTCAACTTCGGCGGGCCGGCTCTCTTCCCTTCCGGGCGCGGTGACACGATCTTTGCCGCCGCAGACACCGTGAGCCTCCTGGCGGGGCGGCACTCGCTCAAGCTCGGCGGCGAGTTTCGCCAATTCCTCAACAACAATATCCGGCGCGGCACCGGCGCGTTCACGTTTCCGACCGTGGCCGCTTTCCTTGCGGATACGGCGAACTCCTTCAGCGTGACGCTCGGCGATCAATCCAGTAGCATCGCCCAGGGCGCAGTGGGCTTTTTTGCGCAGGACAACTTTAAGTTGCGTCCGGAGCTGACGCTCGATCTCGGCCTTCGTTACGAATGGAATATGACCCCGGCCGAGCGATACAACCGCTTCATTGTCTTCGACCCGGACAAGGCTTCGCTCGTGCGCGTCGGCAAACAGATCGGCGAGATCTATCACGAGAACAACAAGAACCTTCAGCCTCGCCTCGGCTTTGCGTGGGATCTGTTCGGGCACGGCAAGACCGTGTTGCGCGCCGCTTACGCAATCCTCGTGGACCAGCCTTTGACGAGCGTGGCGTCGGGCAGGAGCGCGAACCCGCCGCTGGCCATGCCACTCACTTTCACCGGCCCGATCCGCCTCGACAATGCCGTCAATCTGGCTCGCGCGGCGGGACTCGCCCCGCAGACCGTGGACCACGACTTCAATAATCCCTACATCCAATCGTGGAATCTGAACGTGCAGCGTCAGCTGACGCCCGATCTCGCGATGATGGTCGGCTATTTCGGATCCAAGGGCACTCATCTGATCATCCGTTGCAACCTCAACCAGCCGGTGAACGGAGTACGCCCGTTCCCCGTGTTGTCCCGGTCGAGCCCGATATTGCCGGGAACTCCACTCGGCAATATTACGGAGGTCGAGAGCTCGGGAAACTCGAACTACAACGCGCTGTGGGTGACGGCGAACCGGCGGCTCGCCCGCGGCTTCCAATTCAACACTTCTTACACATGGTCGAAATCATTCGACTACAATTCGCTCAGCCTCCAGGGCGTTGTCGTGCAGAACAGCTACGACCTGCGCGGCGACCGTGGCCTTTCGGATTTCGACGCGCGCCATCGCTTCGTTGCCAGCGCGATATACGACTTGCCCTTCCGCGGTAACCTGTTCGTCGAAGGGTGGCAGCTCGCCGCGATCGTGCAGGCGCAGAGCGGCAACCCCGTGAACATCGTCACCAGCAACAGCACGGTCAATGGCGTGCCAAACACGCTCCGGCCCGACGTAACGGGACCGATCACCATCATCGGTGATGTAGACCGCTGGTTCGGTACTTCGGTCTTTACACCGGTGGCGGGTTTCGGCAGCCTGCGCCGCAATGTGGTCATCGGGCCCACGTTCAATAACACGGATTTCTCGGTAAGCAAAAACATCAGACTCGGCAGGAGGATCCGCACGCAGTTCCGCGCCGATTTCTTCGATCTCCTCAACCATGCAAACTTCGGCCAGCCTGGCAACGTGGTCGGAACGCCTGCGTTTGGACGTATCACCAGTACACGCTTTCCGACGGGCGAATCCGGTTCGTCGCGGCAAGTGCAGTTCACTTTGAAACTGTTCCTGGATTGGATGACATGACACGCGATAAGAATTCAGCGAGAATCCGATCAAGGCTCGTCAGAACGGCGTCGTTGCTCGTCTGGACCGCGTTGTTGGCGTGGCCTTCAGCCGCGTGCGCACAGCAATCTGCGGTGCCCCGAAGAGTCCTTGTACTGGACTGGTACGACAAAGACTACTCCTGGAACGTCACCTTCGACCGCACGTTTCAAGACGCCCTGCGATCGGCTCCGGCAGGGCCGGTTGAGTACTATCCCGAATATTTGGAATCCAATCGGTTTCCAGGAGAGAACCAGGCTCAGTTACTCCGTTACTATCTGCGCCGGAAGTATGCCGACCGGACCATCGATGTGGTCGTTGCCAATTCGGATGCGTCACTGGATTTCCTGCTCAAGTACCGTCAGGACCTCTTTCCGCTCGCCCCGATTGTTTTCGTCGCGGCCAGGCATCCCAAGCCGGAGGAACTTGCGGCCGGGCCCGGCCTTACCGGCGTGATCAACATGAGCAGTCACAGAAAGACCGTCGATGTGGCGCTGAGGCTGCATCCGGATACGGAGCACCTGTTTGTCATCAGCGGGACTCTCGAGCATGACAGGAGACTCGAGACACAGGCCAGGGAGGAGCTTCAGGGCTACGAGAAGAACGTACAAATTTCTTACCTCACCGACTACCGGCTGGATGAATTGATCGCACAAACGAAGAGATTGCCCGAAAGGTCCCTGATCCTGTACGTATGGCAGCAGTCAAAGAATGAGCAGGGCAAGGTTCTGGAGTCGGTAGATTTCCTTACTTCAATTGCCCGCTCAGCACGCGTCCCGATCTATGGGATGACCAATCCAAGTGTTGGGAGCGGAATCGTCGGTGGTTACATCAACACCGCCGACGCCATTGGGACCCGGGCAGCGGAAATCGCGCTGCAGATCGTAAATGGCGCACGGACGAAAGACATTCCAGTCGAGCGCGCGACGGCTGTAGCCATGTTCGACTGGCGCGAGCTTCGGCGCTGGGGGATCAGCGAGGGTAGGCTGCCCTCTGGGAGCCTCGTACGATTCAAGAGACTGAGTCTCTGGGAAGAGTACAAAGAGTACGTCGTCGGCGCGATCACATTGTTCGTGGTCCAGACGGGACTTATCGGCTGGCTGCTGATCGAGCACCGAAGGCGCAGGCGAACCGAAGAAGAGCGTCGCCATTTATCCGCCATCGTGGAGTCGTCGGATGACGCCATCATTGGCACGTCCCTGGACGGGGACGTCCTGAGCTGGAATCCGGGTGCCGAGTCGACGTATGGCTACACGGCTGCTGAAATGTTGGGGCGTGACCTCTCCATCATTATCCCGCCCGAGCAGATGGAAGAGTTTTCCGAAAATCTGAAGAAGGTCAGGAGCGGGGAGCGAATCAAGGATTGCGAGATCGTACGGCTCAAAAAAGACGGCACACGGATCGACGTCTCCGTGAGGATCTCGCCAGTCAGAGATATAAAGGGCCGGATCATCGAGACCGCGTCGATCACCCGCGACATCTCTGTGCGAAAGCGGGCCGAACTGGAGTTGGAGCAGCTGGCGACGCGCCTGCTCAATTTGCAGGATGCAGAGCGGCGGGGCGTCGCGCGAGAGCTTCACGATGTGACCGCGCAGAACATGTTTGCGATAAGCATGAATCTGTCGCGCCTGCAACGAGACCGCGTAGAACCGTCCGAAGCCGAGGCGGTACTGGGTGAATCCGAAAGACTTTGCAATCAAGCACTGCAGGAGATCCGCACGCTTTCGTACCTGCTGCATCCACCGATGCTCGACCGCGTAGGACTGGTCAGCGCCCTGAAATGGTATGTTGAAGGGTTTATGAAGCGCAGCGGGATCAACATTGAGATGCTCTCTATCCATGAGATCGGGCGTTTACCGTCCGACATAGAAATGGCCCTCTTCCGTATCGTCCAGGAGAGCCTGACAAACATCAGACGCCACTCCGGCAGCGTTTCAGCCGAGATCAGGCTCGAGAAAGAAGACAATCAGGTCATTTTGCAAATCAGGGATCGTGGTGCCGGGATGGCGAAGATCGCCGAAACAGCTGAAGGCGTCGAGTCGCTGGGGATTGGCATAGCGGGCATGCGGCAGCGTGTTCGCCAGTTCGGCGGAATTTTGGAAATAGAATCGACCGATCTGGGCACGGTGGTCACTGCCAGAGTTCCCATACCGAACGCAGCCCAGGTTGGCTCGCCCTCCAGGGTCCGGACAGCCTGATCGCGAAGACACAATCTCGATCTTGCCTGATGTTTTTGGGGATGAATGGAAATAACCACAAAGACACAAAGGCACAAAGTTCTCGTGCTACTATCCCGGGCGGAGGATGTCATGCTGACGAAGCTACAGATCCCAGCTCTTCTGTTGTTCATCGTAAACGCCGGCTTCGGGCAGAGCGGAGAATCGCGGCTACCAGTGCTTGCGCCGGGAATACATAACCAGAGACTGCCGCGTACAGGTGAACCCGTAATCCATTACGCGATCTCCATTCCCTCGAACTACGCGCCGTCCAAACCCGTTCCACTGGTGCTGGCGTTGCACTTCGGCGGAAACCCGAATGGAGCCGGCAGGAGCGTGCTCGGCATTCTGGTTGGGCCTGCCCTTGCGGAGCTTGGAGCGATTATCGTGGCGCCGGATTCCATTGGAGGTGGATGGAGCACTCCTGAAAACGAGCGCGCGGTGAACACGCTGCTCGAGGCGGTCCTGGCCAGCTACAGCATCGACACGAAGAAGATCCTCGTCACCGGGTTCAGCATGGGAGGCGCAGGAGTGTGGCACTTTGCCGGCAAGTATCCGGACCGTTTCAGCGCGGCGGTCCCGGTAGCAGGCAGACCGCCGGAGTCTGCCGCCGGCTGGCGAGTTCCGATACTCGCGATCCATTCCCGCAACGATGAGGTCGTTCCGATTGGTCCGGCGGAAGCACGCATCGCCGAGTTGAAGAAAGCCGGATTGCGCGCGGATTTCATTGCACTCACCGGCATTTCGCACTACGAGACAAATCGATTCGTCGACGGGCTGCGGCGGGCTGTCCCATGGATAAAGGAAACCTGGAAATAGGGCCCTCGACTCAAGGATCTCTACCCAAGAGTGAGGCGCTCGTGGAGATGCTCTCCTCGCGCGCCACTTCGATTGGTGAGGTCATCGATCGGCTCTCGGCGATCATTCAATGGTCCCTGGTCAACGACTCGAGGCTCGGTTACTTCCCCGCCCTGTACCGTAAGGTGACGGTCAGCGTGCGCGATGGAATTCAACAGGGCGCTTTCGACGACGGCAAGCGAATGGAAGGATTGGATGTGATTTTTGCCAATCGCTACCTGGAGGCCCTCCGAGTCTTCTGCACCGGCCGTTCCCCGACTCAATCGTGGCGGCTTGCCTTTGAAAGCGCATCGGACTACTGGCCGATCGTCCTGCAACATCTGTTGCTTGGCATCAACGCCCACATTAATCTCGACCTTGGAATCGCTGCTGCCGAAACGATGCGGAATGCGAATCTTGAAGACGTGCACAACGACTTCAACAAGATCAACGCTGTGCTCGCCGCGCTCGTCGACGACGTCCAGAACGAACTCGCCAAAGTGTGGACGATACTTCGACTAATGAATCGCTTTCTGGGGAATATCGAGGATGCAATTATAAACTTCAGTATGAAGAAAGCCCGCGATGAGGCCTGGCGAAGCACTCAGACCTTCTGGTCGCTACCCGAAACGCAGTGGCCGGAAGCCGTTGCACGTCAGGATAAGCAGACCCTGATCGTTGGAACCCTTGTCCGCCACCCCGGCAAATTCCTCAGCACCGTCACCGGAATCGTGCGCGTGGGCGAAGTTAGCAGCCCGCGTCGCGTGATCGAGATCCTGACAGGCTAGCTCGAAGGTTAGGCACCCTGCACCACAGAAAATGTAAGGACGCGCGCTCAACCCCGTCAATCAGGGGCAATCCTGAGAATGACTAATGATTTCCCTTACAGCGGTTCCATCAATTAGCTAGACGGTTTTGGTTTCGGGTTTGCATAGTCACGGATGCCAGGCGGAAACGCCTGGTGGAAACGCTTCAGCAGGCTTGCTCCTGGAGTGGTCCCTCGATTCATAGTGGAATTCCATTTCCAGGTGTGAGAATGGCGAGCGACCTCAAGCAAGGGAATTTATTCGAGCCTGTCGAATCCCGGAGAAGACGTGGCCGTTGGGCTCGCGGACTTGGAGCGGCGGTTGTCTTCATCTTCGGACTTCTCCTGGTCCTTCACTTCTTCGAAAGGACAAACAAGCCCACGCAAGCGTCTTCGGCACCCGCCTTGCCCGTGGGTACGGCGACTGCCAGGTTAGGTGACCTTCCGATTTATCTGACCGGGCTTGGCTCGGTGACCGCATCCAATACCGTAACCGTCAAAAGCCGTGTTGACGGGGAGCTTTTGAACCTTGCAGTTCGCGAGGGGCAAATGGTTGCTGCAGGCGATCTCATCGCGGAAATTGATCCGCGGCCCTTCCAGGTTCAGCTGCTCCAGGCGCAAGGGCAGAAGGAGCGCGACGAGGCGCTTCTGGAGAACGCCAGAGTCGATCTGGAACGGTACAGAATTCTTTACGCGCAGAATTCCGTTCCAAAGCAGCAGCTCGATACGCAGGCCGCCACAGTTCGTCAGGACGAAGCGGCGGTCAAGACGGATCAGGGAGCCGTCGAAAGCGCGAAGCTGCAACTCAGCTTTACGCGCATCACGTCTCCGATCAACGGCAGGATCGGTTTGCGGCAAATCGATCCGGGCAACATTGTTCACGCCACGGATCAGAATGGTGTTGTTGTCGTCACAGAACTGCAGCCCATCGCTGTCATCTTTAATATCGCTCAGGACGATGTTCCGCCGGTGATGAAAAAACTCGCAATGGACGCGCGCCTCCCGGTGGAAGCATACGATCGCGCCCTCAAAAACAAGATCGCTGCCGGCACGCTGCTGACGGTTGACAACCTTGTAGATGTGAATACGGGCACTGTCCGGTTCAAAGCCATGTTCGACAACCGCGACAACGCTCTCTTTCCGAATCAGTTCGTAAATGCCCGGTTGTTGCTGGAGATGAAGCGCAACACCGTTCTCATACCTTCTCAGGCTGTACAAAGAGGACCGCAAACCACCTACGTTTATGTCGTCAAACCGGACAGCACCGTGGAGATGCGAAATGTAGAGGTCGGACACGTGGAGGGAGAGGTGGCTTCTATAAATAAAGGATTATCCGTAGGCGAGAGCGTTGTGACAGAGGGCGTAGACAGACTCCAGCAGGGAGTGAAAGTCGTCGCGCGCCAATGAACGTATCGCGGCAGTTTATTCTGCGGCCGGTCGCAACCGCTCTCTTCATGAGCGCGATTCTGCTCGCCGGCGTAGCCGGCTATAACCAGTTGCCGGTATCGGCCCTGCCTCAAGTGGATTACCCGACCATCCAGGTACTGACGTTCTATCCGGGAGCCGGCCCCGACGTCATGGGGTCTTCGGTAACCGCTCCGCTCGAGCGTCAGTTCGGCCAGGTTCCCGGGTTGAAACAGATGACCTCCTCCAGCTCCGCGGGAAGCTCGGTCATCACGCTTCAGTTTGCGCTCGATCTGAGCATCGATGTTGCGGAACAGGAAGTCCAGGCGGCGATCAATGCCGGTTCCGGTTTTCTGCCGCGAGATCTTCCGAATCCACCTGTCTACAGCAAGGTCAACCCAGCCGATGCGCCGGTTCTGACTCTGGCACTCACCTCGAACACGCTCCCTCTGTCCAGGGTCCAGGACTTTGCCGATACGCGCCTCGCCCAAAAGATTTCGCAACTGTCGGGCGTCGGTCTGGTCAGCATCAGCGGCGGACAGAAGCCGGCTGTGCGCGTTCAAGCGAACCCGACGGCGCTATCACGTTATTCGCTCAGCATGGAGGATCTGCGGACGGCAATCTCCACCTCGACTGTAAATCAGGCGAAGGGCAACTTTGACGGGCCGCATCAGGCTTACACGATCGCGGCCAACGACCAGCTTTTGTCGAGCGATCAGTACAGACCTCTGATCGTCGCCTATCGAAACGGCGCGCCGGTCCAGCTGGCGGATGTGGCGAAGGTGATCGACGGCGCGGAGAACGTGAGGCAGGCCGCGTGGATGAATACAGTGCCCGCCATCATTCTCAACATCCAGCGGCAGCCGGGCACGAACATTATCGAAGTCGTGGACCGGATCAAAGCCCTGCTTCCCGACGTTAAGAAGACACTGCCGATTTCGGTGTCGATTTCGATCCTTACAGACCGGACCAACACAATCCGGGCTTCCGTTAATGACGTCCTGTTCGAGCTGATTTTGACAATCGTGCTCGTGGTGCTGGTTATTTTTCTTTTTCTTCGAACTCTTTCCGGAACCGTGATTCCGAGCATCGCCGTGCCCCTGTCGCTGGTCGGGACATTCGGTATCATGTATCTGCTGGGGTATAGCCTGAACAACCTGACGTTGATGGCCCTGACGATTGCTACGGGCTTTGTCGTGGATGACGCCATCGTCATGATCGAAAACATTGCGCGGTACATCGAAGAGGGCGAACGGCCTATCGAGGCAGCTCTCAAGGGTTCTGCGCAGATCGGCTTTACGATCATTTCTTTGACGGTGTCGTTGATCGCGGTGCTGATTCCGCTCCTGTTCATGGGAGACGTGGTTGGCCGCCTCTTTCGAGAATTCGCAGTGACGCTGAGCGTGACGATCTTGATTTCCGCAGTGGTTTCGCTCACGTTGACGCCGATGATGTCGGCCCGATTGCTGCGCCGCCAAACCGAATCCGAGCAAAGCCGGTTCTACCGCGCCTCGGGCAAGGCTTTCGATTCGATCGTTGCTTACTATGGCAGGACGCTTCGCTTCGTACTGGAACATCAGCCGGCCACTCTCCTCGTGTTTGCGGCAACACTGGCGCTGACAGTCCTGCTCTACGTGTTTATTCCGAAGGGTTTTTTCCCGATCCAGGACACGGGAGTGATCCTCGGAATCACCGAGGCAGATCAATTCGTCTCCTTTGCCTCGATGGCCGAGCGCCAACAGGCGCTGGCTCAAATGATCCTTCAGGATCCTGCGATTGAGAGCCTTTCGTCATTCATCGGCGTCGACGGAACGAACACCACACCGAACAGCGGACGCATTCAGATCAATCTCAAGCCGCTCGAGGAAAGGGGCATGAGCGCGAGCGACATCATACGCCGTCTCCAGCCCAGGACTGAGAGCATCGAGGGAATCACTTTGTATCTGCAGCCGGTGCAGGACCTGACTGTTGCGGACCGGGTGAGCCGGGCGCTGTATCAGTACACCCTCGAAGCCGCCGACCCTCAGGGCCTTGATCGCTGGGTTCCCCAATTTGTGACAAAGCTTCAGTCGTTTCCGGAACTGGAGGACATTGCAACGGACCAGCAAAACGATGGCTTGCAGGCCAGGCTGGTAATCGATCGAACTACCGCGTCGAGGTTCGGCATCACGCCCCAACTCATCGACGATACCCTCTACGACGCTTTCGGCCAGCGGCAGATAGCCACGATGTTTACTCAGTTGAACCAGTACCGCGTCGTTCTGGAAGCCCAACCGGAGTTTCAGAAGACTCCGAATGATCTCGGGATGATCTACGTCCACTCCACTACGAGCGGCGCCGTGCCGCTCCGCGCATTCACCCACGTTGAAACTGGTTCGGCGCCGTTATCGCTGAACCGCCAGGGCCAGTTCCCCGCCGTGACTGTGTCTTTCAATCTCGCGCCGCGTGTTTCGCTTGGAAAAGCAGTGGGCCTGATCGATCGGGCGCGCCGCGACCTGGGAATGCCGGATAGCATCAGCGGCGCCTTTCAAGGCACTGCGCAGGCATTTCTGACTTCTCTTACAAACGAGCCGCTCCTGATTCTCGCCGCGCTGGTGACCGTGTACATCGTTCTTGGTGTGTTGTACGAAAGCTACATTCATCCGCTCACGATTCTATCGACGCTGCCATCGGCAGGCGTCGGTGCACTTCTGGCGCTGTTGATTTCCGGCCAGGAACTGGATGTTATCGCCCTGATCGGAATCATTCTGCTGATCGGAATCGTAAAGAAGAACGGCATCATGATGATCGACTTCGCGCTGGATGCGGAGCGCAACGAACACAAGAAGCCCGCCGATGCGATCTATCAAGCCTGCCTGCTGCGTTTCCGGCCGATCATGATGACGACGCTGGCGGCGCTCTTTGCCGGCATACCTCTCGCGTTCGGTTCCGGAACGGGTTCCGAACTGCGGCGACCTCTTGGAATCGCGATCGTCGGAGGACTCATCTTCAGCCAGATCCTCACGCTTTTCACAACACCGGTGATCTATCTGGCTTTCGATCGCCTGGCTGCCCGCTTCGGGAAGAAAAGGGATGGTAGTCCCTCGGAGAGTCCTCAGACCGGCGTCGCGGCATGAGCATATCGTCACCATTCATCCGCCGGCCTGTTGCGACAACTTTGTTGACTGTCGCGGTGGCTTTTGCGGGCGCGCTGGCATATTTCATGCTGCCGGTATCACCGCTGCCGCAGGTCGAGTTTCCGACAATACAGGTTTCAGCGTCGCTGCCCGGCGCAAGTCCTGAAACGATGGCGTCTGCAGTGGCGACGCCGCTGGAGCGGCAATTTGCGCGAATCGCGGGAGTGGATGAAATGACGTCGTCGAGCAATCTGGGCTCGACGAGCATCGTCCTGCAGTTCGACCTCAGCCGCGACATCGATGCGGCTGCGCGAGACGTACAAGCGGCGATCAATGCAGCGCGCAGCCAGCTGCCGCCGAACCTGCCGAACAATCCAACCTATCGAAAGGTCAACCCTGCCGATGCGCCCGTCCTGATCCTGGCTCTCGCTTCTGAAACAGTGGGCAAAGGCGATATCTACGACGTCGCTTCGTCGATATTGCAGCAAAAGCTGTCGCAAACAGAAGGTGTGGGTCAGGTGATCGTCGGCGGAGGAGCACTGCCGGCGGTTCGGGTTGATGTCAATCCCACTCTCTTGAACAAGATTAATCTGGATCTAGAGGACGTTCGGCTGGTGCTCGCCAATTCGAACGCCAACCGGCCCAAAGGAGACTTCCAAAACAGCGATCTGTCGTGGCAAATCGTTACGACCGATCAACTGTTAAAAGCGAGCGAGTACCAGCCGCTCGTTATTGCATACCGAAACGGCGCTGCAGTGCCGCTTTCAGAGGTTGCCACCGTAACGGATTCGGTCGAAGACGTTCGGACTCTCGGCCTCGTGAACGGCAAGCCTGCCGTTCTCATCATCATTTTCCGTCAGCCCGGAGCAAATATCATCTCGACGGTGGACCGGATTCGCGCGCAGATTCCCATGCTGCAGTCCTCAATATCTCCTGCAATTCATTTGTCCGTTGTTCTCGACCGGACAACCACGATTCGGGATTCGGTTCGCGACGTCGAGATCTCGCTGGGTTTCTCGGTCCTTCTCGTGGTCCTCGTCGTCTTTGTTTTTCTAAGGAATGTGCGGACCACCTTGATTCCCAGTGTGGCTGTTCCTGTCTCACTCATCGGAACCTTCAGCGTGATGTATCTCGCGGGCTACAGCCTGGACAATCTCTCCCTCATGGCGCTTGCCATTGCGACGGGCTTCGTTGTGGACGATGCCATCGTCGTGATCGAGAACATCACGCGGCATCTGGAACAGGGCAAGAAACCCATGCAGGCGGCATTGGAAGGAGCGAGCGAAATCGGTTTTACCGTCCTGTCGATCAGTTTGTCGCTGGTCGCCGTCTTCATTCCGATTTTATTGATGGGCGGAATTGTAGGGCGGCTGTTTCGCGAATTCGCCGTGACGCTGTCCGTCGCCATCGGGGTGTCGCTCGTTGTCTCTCTGACGACGACACCCATGATGTGCGCCCGGCTCATCCGGCCGGAAAGCGAAATCAGGCATGGCCGCGTGTATGAAGCAAGTGAGCGGGGATTCCGGTGGATTTTGAATCGATATGAAACAACGCTGTCCTGGGTATTGCGACATCAACCGCTGATGTTGCTTGTTGCGATGGCAACGATCGTATTCACGGTTTATCTCTACATCGTTGTCCCGAAGGGTTTCTTTCCTCAGCAGGACACGGGCCGGCTCAACGGCATCATTCAAGCGGATCAGAGCACTTCATTCCAGGCGATGAGCGCCCTCGTCATGAAGTTTGCAGACCTGGTCAGCAAAGATTCGGCAGTGGACAATGTGATCGCATTCACCGGAGGCGGCGGAACCGCCAATACCGGCCGCATGTTCGTGTCGCTGAAACCGCTCAATGAACGCAATCTGAGCGCGGATCAGATTATCGCAAGGCTCCGCAGCAAGCTCTCTCATATTCCCGTCGCGACGCTATTTTTACAGGCCGTCCAGGATGTACGCGTCGGCGGTCGCGCCACCAACGCTCAGTTTCAATACACCATTCAGAGCGAAGAATTGCGGCAGTTGATCGACTGGACGCCGCGACTGGTTAACAAGTTCCAAACGCTGCCCGCGCTGGCAGACGTCAGCAGCGATCTGCAGAATCGGGGTCTCGAAGCTTCTTTGCAGATTGATCGAGCCACTGCGGGACGTTTGGGGATCACGGCGCAAGAGATCGATAACACCCTCTACGACGCTTTCGGGCAACGCCAGGTGTCGACCATGTACTCGCGTCTGAATCAGTATCATGTGGTTATGGAAGTGGATCCGATGTTTCAACAGGATCCCGAGGCCCTGAAGTACATATATGTCAAGACGAACAACGGCACTGAGGCGCCGCTCAGCGCGTTCGCGAACTACAAACGTTCCGCAACTTCACTATCCGTTTCTCACCAGGGGCAATTTCCATCAACAACGATCTCTTTCAATCTGGTCCCTGGATTCTCACTCGGAGATGCAGTCGCGCAGATTGAGGAAGCAGAGAGAGAGATTGGCCTTCCGGCCGTCGTCCACGGCAATTTTACCGGAACGGCGCAGGCTTTCCGGGAGTCCCTCGCAAACGAGCCGTTTCTGATTGCGGCCGCCTTACTCACCGTCTACATCGTGCTGGGTATTCTCTATGAGAGCCTGGTCCACCCGATCACAATCCTGTCCACGCTTCCTTCGGCTGGCGTCGGCGCATTGCTCGCGCTGCTGATCTTCCGCATCGATCTGAGCATCATGGGATTGATTGGAATCATCCTGCTGATCGGAATCGTGAAGAAGAACGCGATCCTGATGATCGACTTTGCGCTGGACGCGGAACGCAAAGAAGGCAAGAGACCCGTCGATGCAATCTTTCAGGCATGTCTGCTGCGGTTTCGGCCTATTTTGATGACGACTATGGCCGCCCTGCTTGGCGCGTTGCCGCTGGCGCTCGGCAGGGGCAGCGGCTCGGAGCTGCGACGCCCGCTCGGAATCGCGATTATCGGCGGCTTGATTTTCAGCCAGCTCATCACGCTATATACGACGCCGGTCATTTACCTCTATATGGACCGTCTCGCCATCCGGCTGCGGCGGCGCGCCCATGAGCTGGCACCGGGCGAGTTCCGGGCATGAGGGCGGGCATGCGAATACTTGCTTTGTGTTTGCCGGCTCTCCTCACCGCTTGTTCCGTTGGCCCGAAGTATAAAGTGCCGGCGGCGGCGGTCCCGGCAAATTACAAAGAACCGCTACCCGACCAGTGGAAGGAGGCGACTCCACAGGACGATTTATTGCGCGGAAACTGGTGGGAATTGTTCGGCGACTCCGCGTTGAACGTACTGGAAGCGGAAGTCAACGTTTCAAACCAGAACATTGCCGCCGCCGAAGCTCAGTTCCGGGCCGCACGGTCTGCGGTCCGCATCTCCCGTTCAGGACTGTTTCCGACAGTCACGTTGGGCGGCAGCGTCACCAGGTCGCGAAGTCCGAATCGGTCCTTTTTCGGTTCTGGAGGGCTCGCCGGAGGAGGGACCTTCTACCAGCTGCCGATGGACCTCTCTTATGAAGCCGACGTGTGGGGAAAAATTCGCGAGGCGGTAGAGGCGAGTAGAACAACCGCACAGGCGACCGCGGCCGACCTGGAAACTGTTCGGCTCAGCTCGCATGCCGAGCTGGCAGTCGACTATTTCGAGCTGCGTGGCCTGGACGAGCAGAAAGGTTTGTTTGACGCTACTGTTGCTGGTTTCGAGCAGGCTTTGCAAATCACGAACAATCGTTACAGCCAGGGCGTTGTGTCGGAAGTGGACGTCGCGCAGGCCCTCACCCAACTCGAAACGGCGCGTGCGCAGTCGGTAGATCTCGGCGTCCAGCGAGCACAGTTCGAACATGCGATAGCTATCCTGACCGGCAAAGCTCCTGCCGACCTGGCCATCTCACCGGCATCCACGACAGTCGAGCCGCCTGTTATCCCGGTTGCGCTGCCATCCAAACTTCTGGAACGCCGCCCGGATGTTGCGGCGGCAGAACGGAGAGTGGCGGCGGCCAATGCGCAGATCGGCGTCGCAAAGGCCGCGTTCTTCCCGTCGCTGACGCTCAGCGCCGCCGCAGGATTCCAAAGCTCGATCCTCGGCAGCCTGCTTTCCTGGCCAAGCCGATTCTGGTCCATCGGACCTGCTTTCGTCGAGACACTATTTGATGCCGGGCGGCGCGGCGCGGTTACCCAGCAGGCAGAAGCAACTTATGACTTCACGGTGGCCACTTATCGTCAGGACGTCTTGCTGGCATTTGGAGAAGTCGAGGACAACATGGCGGCATTGCGCATTCTTGCCGATGAAAAGCTACAACAGGACATCGCTATTGAAGCCGCACAGCGCTCGGTCGATCTCGCCCTCAATCGATATCGTGGCGGAGTGACAACCTACCTGGAAGTTATAACCGCGCAAAACGCATTGCTGGCGAATCAAAGGACCGCCATCGACATCCGAACACGAAGAATGACGGCCAGCGTGCTTCTCGTAAAAGCGCTTGGCGGTGGCTGGGACGTCTCGCAGTTACCTTAGTCCTGCGGCTCAGCCGCGAATAACCCCTCATCGTTGACATTGTCTGAATCCGTTGGTGTAATGGTTTGCACCTATGCCAAAACCTCTTCGGAAAATCTTTGTCGTTCTGCTACCCCTGTTGTCCGGTCCTGCCGTTCTCCTGCTCTTTTCGCAGTTGGCCACAGATATTGCCCCGATTCGAAGCGTGAGAGACCAGTATCCTGTCTTTACCGACGTCGCCGTCGACCCGGACGCAAATATTGTGGCGGTGACTGACGAAAATCTATTCAGCTTGCGGACCTACGATAGAGATGTCTCGAGCAACGCCGTGGCCGATCCCCGGACGGTGATCACAGGAAACAAATCGCGCGTCGATTTTGTGTGCGGCGTGGCTATCGATCCCCGGAACAAAGAGATTTACACCGTCAACAACGATACCGCCGCTGACATGCTGGTGTTCAAATACGACGCCAGTGGAAACGTGCCTGCCTCGCGAAGCCTGAAGGCGGCCCCCGTCAGCACCTGGGGTGTCGCGCTGGATCTCACGCACGACGAAGTGGCTGTCACGATCGAGCATATAAATAAGGTGGCGATCTACCGGCGCCTGGCCGAAGGCGAGGAAAAACCGCTGCGTGTCATCCAGGGATCAGACACCGGGCTGGCGGATCCTCACGGGATTTTCATCGATGCTCCGAATGATGAAATCTTCGTTGCCAACCACGACTCGTATCACGATGCCGTGGAGAGCGAAGATAATCCCAATAGTGTCCAGGCGCAGCTCGCGCGGGGCATCGCCACTCTGTCCGTTCCGGCCGAGCGCCGCCAGCTTCGCCCCTCCAACGGAAAATTTGTAGAGCCGTCGATTACCATTTACGCGCGGACCGCCCAGAACAACGCTGCTCCGGTGCGGACTATACGGGGACCCAGGACCGAGCTGAGCCTGCCCATGAAAGTCTTCGTGGACACGGCTCATAACGAACTCTACGTGGCCAACAGCGGCAGCAATGCCATTCTGGTTTTCAACAGGACGGCAAGCGGCGACGTGGCGCCCATCCGCAAAATCGAAGGGCCCGCGACGAGACTGAAAAAGCCCGTCGGACTATTCGTCGATACGAAGAATGACGAAGTCTGGGCGACGAGCCCCGAGCAACACGCAGTCACAATCTACACACGGACAGCGCAAGGCAACGCAGCGCCTCTGCGAATACTTCGCGGCGCGCCGGACGACACTCCGGCTCCCGGCATTGGTAATCCGGGCGGCATCGCCTACGATTCCACGCGGGAACAGATTCTCGTACCCAACTGAGTGGCCAATCCGCGTATCGCGATATTCGCCAGGCTGGCGAACGGAAACGTAGCACCGGCAAGAGTCATTGAAGGAACACACACGCGACTTTCGAGAACATCACACGCAATCGCTTTCGATGAAAAGAACGACGAGATTGCCGTTCCAAATCCATTGGCAGAAGCCATTCTGATCTTCCGCGGAAGCGCGAGCGGCGACGAAGCTCCGATCCGCACCATTCAGGGCCCGCGTACTCTTCTCCAGGAGAACGACGAGTTGGCGCTGGACAACGTCCATGACGAACTCATCGTGCCGACGCGGCAGGCGATCCTGGTCTTCTCCAGGTTGGCGAACGGCGACGTGGCCCCGTTGAGGATCATTGCCGGGCCAAAGACGAAGATCAATCGCGCACGAGGGGTCGCCGTCGATCCTGTGAACAACATCATCGCCATCGGCAACAGCGATCCTCAGGGTATTCTCATCTTCAATCGCACAGACCAGGGCGATGTCGCACCTCGCTCGATAATCTCAGGACCGAAGACCGGCATCTATACCACAAAAGGTTTTACGGTGAATCCCGGACGCAAAGAGCTCATCGCCACTGTCGAGGCGCGCGGCGTACAGGTCTCGCGCAACCTGGGAGAATCGTTCGTTGGAATTTGGAATTACACGGACAACGGCGACGTCCCGCCCAAGGGCGCCATCAAAGGTGATGCCACAAGGCTGATCGCCCCGAGAGGTGCGGCACTGGATCTGCGGCACCAGGAAATCTTCGTTATCGACAAGGTTCAGAATGCTTTCTTCGCTTACAGTTGGGACAAGGTTCTGCAAGGAGCTAACCCGTCTAAATAAGGAGGTGCGGTCGTGAACTACAGACTAGCCGCAATGTCAGCGATTCTCGTGCTGTTCGTGGCCGGGGCGCCCGTCGTGGCGCATCATTCGGTTCAGGCCCAGTTCGACCTCAACAAGCCGATCACACTAACCGGGAAGATCACGAAAGTGGAATGGATCAATCCTCATTCCTATTTGTGGATGGACGTGAACGACGAGAATGGCAGCGTGAAACGCTGGGCCCTCGAAATGGCCGGTCCAGGCGCCTTGCGCAAGGCCGGACTCAGCCGCGCAGATCGAGGCGGACTGAAGGCCGGAGATACGGTGACAGTGAACGCCGTGCGGGCTAAAGATGGGACAGATCTGGCGCTCATGAAGGATGTGAAGGTTTCCGACGGCCGCCTCTTCACCATTTGGACCAACGATCCCAACGCCCAGTAATCCGGTGGAGGTTGCAGATGAATAATCGTCGTCTACGTCGTTGCAGTTTCATGGGTGGAGCCGTCCTGTGCCTCCTTTCGGTGTACGCCGCAGGTCAGGGACATCCGGACCTGACCGGGATGTGGAACGGCGGGCCCGCCCGCGGCCTGGTGATCAATCCGGAGGACCCGTTCGGCGCCTACCTGGCAGCCAGAGACGGCACCCTTATCAACTTCGAGCGCGACAACACCATCATTCGGAGAATGGATCCGAACAGACCGCTGTACAAACCGGAGTTTTGGGAAAAGGTACAAAAGTTCGATCAGAACGGAAACACGGAAGACCCCTCATACGGCTGCATGCCGGGCGGCGTTCCGCGCATGGGCCCTCCGGCCAAGATTGTCCAAACGGCGACAGAGCTGCTCTTCTTTTATGTGAGCCCGCCGGCACAGGGTTGGGGCGATCAATACCGCATCATTCCGATCGACGGCCGGCAGCACACACCACTCGATCAACTGGACGGAACCTGGAAAGGGGAATCGATCGGCCACTGGGAAGGAGACACGTTGGTGATCGACACCATCGGGTTTAATGACACCAGTTGGCTGGACATCGGCGGGTATTTCCACAGCGAGAACATGCATGTGATCGAGCGCATGCGCCGAGATGGCAACACGCTCACCTGGCAGGCTACCGTGGAGGATCCCGATGTGCTGATCAAGCCGTGGGTGACGAACCCGCGCGTCCTGAGGCTCAATACGGATTCCAAGGCAGTGCTCGAGGAATCGCTGCCGTGTGTTGAGCGGGATCTTTCGCACCTCGTCAACAAGGAACATCACTAGTGAAGACACAAGAAGAATTAGCCGCGAATGACGCCAATGACGCGAATGGGGCGCATCAAGAATTCTTTTTTGCGCCCCATTCGCGTCATTGGCGTCATTCGCGGCTAATTCTTCTTGTGTTCTTGTGGTTCGCGATAGTCGCCGTGCCGCCGGCAGTCGCGCAGGACGCTGCCACAACAATCAAGACAGCGCAGTATGCGTTAGGCATGATCCGTGGTCCGCAGCGAATCGACGCCATTAATACCGTGGAATATTGGGGCGAAGGATATGCCTATTCGTTCGGCCAGGCATACCGCCCGGATATGCCATGGCCGCCGGCCCGGGCAACCTATCACGTCAGCCTGAGCTACTTCATCTCGGCCATGCGCGTGGACGTTACGCGCAGCAATCCGCAGGGGCCCATTCAAGGCGGCGGCGGACTGCCCCTGGCGGCGCCGGTGCGGCAGATTCAGGTGGTGAACGGCAGCTTCGCGTGGAATGAATCCGTTCCCGGTGCCGGCTTTGTACCCGGCACCACCGCTGCGCCATCGCCCGGTTCCGCTAACGATCGGCTTCTCCAGCTATGGACCACACCTTATGGCGCCCTCAAGGCGGCCGAACGTGCCGGCGCGAGCGCCAGAGTCACGCAAGAGAGCGGCGCCACTGCCATCAGTTTTCCTTTGCCCGGTTCGCTGGCTGGAATCACGATGCGAGTAACGCTCAATGCAAAGAACCAGGTGGAGAGGGTCGAGACACGGACGGACAATCCGGTGCTCGGTGACGTGGTCACGGAAACAACGTATTCGGATTACAAAGACCTGGGCGAGATTGAGAGCGATGTGTTGTTCCCGTCGCATATCGTGCAAAAGCAGGGTGGCTTTCCGGTGCTGGATCTGACGATCACCAGGACCGACGCCAACAATCCTTATCTTGTTTTCCCGGTGCCGGACAATGTAGAGAACGGACCCCGGAGTTCCCCGCCCGTGAAAGTCGATACAGAGAAAGTGGCGGAAGGTGTGTGGTATCTCACGGGAGGCACGCATCACAGCGTGGCAGTCGAGTTCCGAAACTACGTCGTGCTGTTCGAGTGTCCGCAGAACGAGGAGCGTGCCGTGGCGGTGCTGGACACTGTGAAAAAGACGATCCCCAGCAAGCCGATTCGCTACGTCGTGAACACGCATCACCACTTCGATCATTCCGGAGGCCTTCGCTCGTGCGCGGCTGAAGGCGCCACCATCATCACGCAGAGCGAAAACAAGCCATATTACGAAAAGGTCTGGGCGCTGCCGCACACGCTGAATCCGGATCGGCTGGCCAGGACGCCGAAAAGGCCCATCGTGGAAGGGGTGGAAGAGAAGCGGGTTCTTACCGATGGCCAGCGCACGGTGGAGCTTTATCACCTTCAGGGAAGCAACCACTCTGCGACGATGCTGATAGGCTTTTTACCGAAGGAGAAAGTGCTGATCGAGGCGGATGTGTACACTCCCGGGCCCGCCAATTCCCCGCCGGTCCCAGCGTCCAGCGAAATGCTCAACCTTAATGAGAACATCAAGCGTCTCAGGCTGGACGTGCAGCGGATTACGCCGCTTCACGGCCGCCTGGTGACTATCGACGACCTGCGCAGGGGGCTTTAAACCATAAAGGCACAAAGGCACAATTTCTTTGTGCCTTTGTGCCTTTGTGGTTTAAAGCCGCCTACGTTAGAACGTCATACGCAATCCCAACTGCAGCATCCGTGGCTGGTAGGCGAGATTGTCGGTGAACGACGGCTTGCCATAGTTCGCATTGTTTTCGTTGGTCGTATAGGCACCGTAGTTCGTGTGATTGAACAGGTTGAACATCTCGACAATGCCGAAGACCTGCCGCCGCTCACCCAGCGGAATTCGCTTCTGAACCCGCATATCCACGCGGTGGATCGGTTGCCCCACGAGACCCTCGCGCGGGACGATCGTGCCATCGCGCCGGTAGCGCTGCAAGGTGACGGGGGATCCGCCCGCTTCGTCACGAATGTCGGAGCCGAAGAGAGTTCTGAAACGCTCGCCTGAACCGAAGAAATAGACCCCGCTTAGCTGGACTCCGCGGCCGACGTCCCAAATCCCGTTCAGGACAGCTCGCTGGCGCTGGTCTCCGCCTTGCTGGAACCCTCCGCCGGAGGTCGAGCCGGCCAGCGTATATTCGCCGCCCATATCCCGCGCCAATGGGAAGCCGATCGGCCGGCGCGCCACGATACCGTCGCTGCCGATGTACCACTGGTCTCGACGCGGATCGGAATCCATGAACCGCGAGCGCGTGATCGTGGCCGATGCCTGCCAGCGGTGACTGAACCGCTTGGTGAAGGTCAAGTCCACGCCGTGGTAGTTCGACCAGCCCTCCAGGAGTTCAAAGTTCACGGCGCCCCACTGAGGAAAGGCCCGCCGGCTGACGTCGGTGAACGGATAGTTGGCTCCCGTCGCCGGGTTATACGTGAGATTCACCTGCTGGGCGCTTTCCTCGCGCCGGCCTCCGGTGTAGATGTAATTCACTTCCACCGACATATCTGTCCCTAACTGCCGCTGAATGCCAACCGACACCTGGTGGCTGTAAGTAGTCCGGCGTCCGGGATAGTTGATTTCCTGCGTGAGCGAACGATACACACAGCCGGGAACGAAGTTGATATCGCAGGCGCGCTGGAGCGACTGCTCGAAGCTCGGCTTGGAACCACTGAACCATCCCCAAAACCCATCTCGAAGGGTCGTAAAGTCGGAACGGCCGTCATAGAAAATCTGGTTCTCAAACCGGTGCAGATACCCCTCCGTTTGCTGAACTCCGTCATTCGGAGCGAAAGCGTAGAACAGCCCATATCCGCCGCGCAGAACTGTTCGGTCATTCAGGCCGAAGTTTATTCCCAGGCGCGGGGCGAGGTTGCTCTTGTCGTATGGCAGATTACCCGGCAGCCACGGCATGAAGCGGACTTTCTCCGAGTGCGCATTGCTATCGATGTCGTATCGCACGCCCAGGTTGAACGTCACATTGTGCCGGACCTTCCAATCGTCCTGGATCCAGCCGGCAAAAAGATGCCGGGCGATATCGTATCGGTGCTCGGTATCCGACAAGCTGTGGTAGACCCACCGGGTGATGGAGGCCAGGGGCGCCAGATTCCATGTGGATGCGTCGTTCCAAACTGGGAATAGCGACTCGAGATTGGCAGGCGGCGCTGCAGTATCGGCCACAATCACGCCATCGCATCTCAGACACCACCGAAATTCGTTGTGGAATCGCATGTACTCGCCGCCCATTTTCAGGTCATGGGTCCCGAGCCAGTCGTACGAGGTAGTGAGGTCATCGCGAATCGACTGGGTGTCCTGGAAGATGTTAAGGGGGCTGGCGCCGATGGTGTAGCCGCGCAATTGGATGATCACCGATCCTCCGTGGAGGGAGGGGTGATACGGAAAATCGGCGCCCTTCCATCTGACGATGGGCTGGTCCTGCCGCTCGTACTTAGTCAGACCCCCTTTGAGCTGGTTCACCGTCCGGTTGCTGAGGACGTGCGTTAAAGTCGCGAAGTACTGAGTGGTCACCCTCCCTCGCGTCCCGCCGGCCGACGGGTGATTCGTTGCGGCATTGGCGCCGGCATAGAACAGGGCGTTGTATCCCGAGGCTCGCACCGACAACCGCGTAGCGGGCGTAAATTGATAGTCCAATCTTCCCAGGGCCTTGTGCACCCGGCTCGGAAAGCGGACATCGACGTTGAAGGCTGGGTACGGACTGTTGTACGTGTAGGTCTTCGGCTCCCGCTCGTATTCGTAGCTGCCGAAGAAATGCACGCGATCCTTGACGATCGGGCCGCCCAGCGTTCCGCTCAACTGCTGATTCGAATAGGGCAGGACTCGCTTGCTGACAAAGTCCGCGGCGTTGAACTTGTCGTCACGGAAGTAGCCGGACAAGGTGCCGCCGAAAGCGTTCGTTCCCGACTTGGTCACGGCGTTGACGAGCATGCCCGCCGAGCGCCCCTGGCTGGCGTCAAACCGGTTCGCGACTACCTCGAACTCTGCGATCGCATCTCGGCTGTAGCCGGGCTGCTCACTGTCAGGCGAGGAGTGATAATTCACCGTCACGTCCTGACCGTCGACCTTCGTCGATGCGTAGCCCTGCCGATTCTGCACGAGACCAACCGCCTCGTTCCGGCGGGCGCCCGGAGCCAGCAGGCTCAGGTCCATCCAGTTCCGGCCGTTGAGCGGCAGTTCCTGCATCTGCCGCGGGTCGATGTTGGCGCCGACCTTTGAGGTCGTCGTATCCACCAGCGGCGCCTCGCCGGTAACCGTCAGGCTCTCGGCAATGGTCGACGGCGCCATCTGAATATTCACGACCACCGTCTGTCCCACGAGCATCTGGACGCTCCGCCTTACTGTGGTGAAACCGGGCAACTGCGCTGTGATCGTGTAAGTCCCAACGCGCACCGGCAGCCGGAAATTACCGCGCTCGTCGCTGATTACCTCAAACGTGTTTCCTGATTCGATATTGGTCGCTGTCACCAATACACCCGGCAAAATCGCGCCGGTGGAATCGGTGACAGTGCCGCTCATTGTCGATTCCTGACCGTGCCCGGGAATGGGCAGCATCAGGATTGCGCCGATTACCAGCATCGGCGTGAAAACACAGCAACTCCTCAAGTTCCTCATAGGGCCTCCTAGGTAGAGATGAGTGAGTGCTTAAGACGCGCTTCGCGACGTGCAACAGTAAATAAACAGCTGTGTCAACTCGGATATCGAAGCGTAAATAATTGCGGGAGAGCAACCAGTCTACACGAGACGAGAACGCGGTAGAAACGATTTCCAGCGATCCAGCGTCGGGTGCAAGCTCGTTGCAGGGTGTGAGCTTGCGGGCCTGTTGCTCAAACGGAATCAAGTTGGTCTTAGCACGTAGACGTGGGCTTTATGCCCGCGTTCAAGTGCCGGCAGAAGAATTCCTTAGTTGTGTTTGAACGCGTGCATGAAGCCCGCGGCTACGAGCTGACTCTTGCGAACGCGGGCTAAAGCCCGCGACTACATTGGGGACATTGGGGATCAACGTTCGGTCTGAAATGTAGTCGCGGGCTTTAGCCCGCGTTACATCTTCTTGCACGGATTGGACTCGCCATCCATAATAGCCCGCAGAGTCTGACCTGGAAGAGGGCAAACCTGTGCTGATCCTGAAAGGCGCGTACTGGCACGAAGAATTGCGGATTTGCGACCCGGCTGAGTGCGGCGATTGCGAGCCGGCTAGCTTTGTGCGCGACGATGATCTGCTGCGTGCTCTGCATAGTATCAAGGGTAATGGCCTCGAGATGAGTGCCGCGCGCGAGCTGTTGGCGGTGTCTTGCGTTGCTGTTCACCGTCTGGACGACAACAAGGCGCTGAAAGAGATTATCAACCTGGTCCGTTCCGGCGTGCTTCGCGTGTGCAGGAAAACCGTGGGAATAGAGGCTTCAACAGCCGCTTCAATACCGGCGGCAGAGGCAGCAGCCGCAGCGGCGGCTAGCGCGTCATCGGCGGAACAGCCTCCTCCTCTGAGTTCCGAAAGGCATCTCCGCCCGTCCGCGGCTCCTGCGAAATCCGCGCCCGAAGCAGAGACGTTTGGAAATTTGCCCGTTGAAAGTGCCCACTGGATTGAAATTCATCTGCGGGACGAGGAAGATCAGCCTGTGGCCAACGAAGAATATCTGGTTACGCTTACGGATGGTCAGGACGTTCGCGGTTACCTTGACAGCAACGGCTGGGCACGCTTCGTTGTTCAAAATCCTGGGAATTGCAAAGTGAGGTTCCCGAATATCGATGCGGAAGCCTGGAAAGATGACTAAGCGGCATTTGCCTAGATGAGTAGCGAAGTGACAGCAGGAGGCCGGGACACGCTCTGTGGCATCGCAATCGCGGCCGGCTTCCTCAACTGCGGCCCTTTGCGGACAGAGCCGGCTAACAGCACATTGTTGAGTCGTCCATTGATTGCGGGAGACAAGGTAACGGTACCGGACCTCACGCTGAAGGAGATCAATAAGGCCACAGATCGGAAGCACCTGTTCAAAAAGAAGAATGCCCCTCCGGTCTCAATTCGTTTTGTGCATGGGTCGCCGGACAAAAAGTATCTGCAAGACGATACACTTACATTACTCAACGTCAGTAACTTTGTGACGAATAAGGGGGGGCCAACCGGGACTCATACATTTCCATCTGGTTTCGGTTTCAATGCCGACGGACATGCCGATCCTGACACATTCAAGGTAGAGATCGTGGATCCTGGAGCGAGCGGCACAGTCAAAGCTACGCTCGAAGCGCTGAAACCGGTTACGAAACCGGACGGCTCCGTTGACTTCCAGTCCATCACCGGCCCGCCCGACGCCGGACTTCGAAAGATCGAATCTCTGGCGTGTAAACAGGTCGCCACCGGCAATGTCGCCTTTCGCTCGCCCTACCTCCGAATGGTAGTGGACAAACAGGATCACGCCGCCGCTGCAGCACAGACGCTACTCACAACCGACGCCGTGGATGCGGGCGATGAAGCGCTTGAGATTCTGGATCAGCATGTTCGGGCATCGTATGAAGTTGCGCGCTGCCCTGGCAGTCCAAAATGCAAGGTAGTAGCGGAACTGGGCATCGGGGAAAACAAGCAGGACGCCAAAGTCTCAGTACATATCCTGAACGATCCGGCTACGGGCACTGCGCTAGCCACAGTTCCTGAGGCGCGGAAGAGCGTGCTGAAATACGTGCGCCAGCTATATGCGCAAGCCAACATGAGCGTGAAGCTGATCGGAACCATTCGGACGGTGCCGGCCCCGACCAATCTCATCGCTATCGCCAATGGGAACGGTGCGGTGGCCGTGGGCGGCGGAATAATTCAGATCCGTGTGCAGGTAGGGAAACCCAACCAGGCAACCTTCGACTTCGACCAGACTGTCCAGATCGTGACCAGCCCGGCTGCCGCTCCAATCGATACAGCCAATACGCTTGCGGCCGCCATCAACACCGCATTTGCGGGCGCGTCACCGCCGTTTGCGGCGGCAGCGAACCCGAGCGACAATCCACCACTGGTGGGCCAGGCAATCGGTAGCGCCGACGTCCTGGTGGGCAACTCCCTCACTCAAAGCATTTCTCTCTCGCTGCTGGCCAGCGGGGATCTCGGCCACCCGGTCCGCATCGGGCGCATCATCAGTTCCAAAATACCCGACTTCGGGAATGCCGACTCGCACGTCGGTACGCTCGAGGAGCGCACGCTGGTAAAGAACTACGATAGCGGCTCCGATCGCATCGACCTTTTCGTAATCGGTACACTCGGCAGCACGGCGCTGGGCGAGGCGTTTATTCCGAATGCCGGTTTAGCGGCGTCTCGCCAACCCATAGGTTTGATGGTCAACAGCGCTCTTGTTTTTGCGGCAACCGTCACCACGAACGACAACTTCCACACGACGATCCCCCACGAGATGGGTCATATTCTGATGGACAACAACCACGCGCTCGTCGCGACCGAGATGATGGGTGCCGGGTCTCCCGTGGGCTCGAATGAACGTGTTGTCAACGGTCCCAAGCGTATCAGCGACCCCGTGCCGCCCCGCACGATTGCCTTCGACAGTGGCTTCAAAGGCAATCCGGTAACGATGCTGAGGACGACTAACTCGGCAGTGATCGCACCTTGATCGTCGAGGAGACCAAATGCATAAGTTGACACGCCTGTTGTCGCGTCGCTGCGCACTCGGGATGCTCGGCGCCGGGGCTCTCGCCCTTACGGCGAAGTCTCAGGAAGGAAAAAGAACCATGACTGCCGCTCCCCCGGATGACCAGGTCAGGCTTCAAGCCTACTTCGACACCGAAACCAAGTACCACCCGGCGCCCGTGCCCACTCCACTGGATCGAGCCGCCGCCATTGTATTCGTGAACGCGAGGGTGAACCGTTCGACGACGCCGGACCACATGCGGAAGCTCATGCGGCTTGCCGTCTTCTACGATCTTCACGAAACCGCTGCAGCGTTCTCCAGCGCTCTGACATCAGCGGAAACACAATCTGGCGATATCACCCGGTCTGCCCTTTGCTTGATCGCGCTTGCCTGGATCGGCGGCCCCGCCCAGCAGTCTGCAGCCCAACAGTACTACCACGCGCTGCAGGGGCGGGCGAATATCGATTCGGATCGTGACATCATGCTCGAAGTGGTTGAAGCGTTCGGCCCGCGCGAGGGTACTGGCGCCCACCGGCAATGGGTCGAGTCCAATGTACGCGATTTCGAATCGCGTCTGCGGCAGGAACAAGCCAGGAATAACGTTCCTGGCGCCAAACTCATGCAGGAGAAAATCAATGCGCTGACCGAGTATCTGAACATACAACTCGCCGGAATCGACCGAGCTTTTGCACTTCGACAGCGCATTGAGGCGACGAGTCCGTCGATGCAGATCCAGTCTCTCGTGCCTCTCTCCCTTGCTGCAAGTCCTGAGGCCACACCCGAACTATCCTACTGGGCCTCGATGCGACTCTTGCGCCTGGCCTCGACGCTTCGAAACCAGATCGCCGCGGAGTTTTATCGGGGAGCAACGATCTCTCCCCGCCCCGGGCAGGACCTGTTTCGCGCACGCGCCCTGCGCGCGGCTGAATATTTCGGCCAGGCACTCCCCGAGCCTGACCGCCGGTGGCTCTCGGGACAACCCGACACCGGTACCGACCCGCTGGTGCTCCGCCCTAACTACTATTTGCCTGCGGGAAAATGATTCAGGAGCTCCATCATCTCTTCTGGTGAGATTCGTCCTTTCCTCGCCCGCGTCGTTCGCCTTGAAGAGCGATTTATGAAAGCGGTCGTATACACACAATACGGACCACCGGATGTGCTGCAGGTCAAGGAGGTGGCAACACCGGCGCCCGCGGACAATGAGGTTTTGATCAAAGTTCGCGCGGCATCCGTAAATCCGCTCGACTGGCGCCTCATGAGGGGTAAGCCGTTATTTGTCCGCTTAATGCTCGGAGGACTGCGCAAACCAAAGCCCACACGACCAGGCGTCGACGTGGCGGGGCAGGTTGAAGCGGTCGGCATTAACGTAACGCAGTTCAAACCAGGCGACGAGGTGTTCGGCGCGCGCCATGGGGCGTTTGCCGAGTATGTGTGCGCTGCTGAAGATAAATTGGCACTGAAGCCGGCCAACATATCGTTTGAGGAAGCAGCAGCCGTACCCGTTGAACACAGTAACGACACATAAAAAAGCGCGGGCCGCGACTTCATCAACTCGAACAAGCTACACAGACCTTCGCCAACCAACACGCCTCCCAACATCAGTTTTCGTGACCTAAGGTCTTTACCCTACTTGATCCTGAAGCACCCGGCTTCGTAGAATCGATATCCCGCTTTGGAAAAGGGCTTACATGCTGTAGCTGTATCCGCCCTGTATGCACCACACGAGTTGGCACGACCTGAGAACTGGTCTGGAAATTTTGGGAGGACCACTCTGTTTATCAATTTGCGATCGTTGTTTCCGTCACGTTTGTTAGCGCTCTTTGTCTTTACTGCACTGATTGTCGGCGCTACACAACCATTACAGACCCAGGCTCAGAGTCTTTACCTGCCTGCGCTGGAAGCTGTCGAAGGCACGGGTCTGGGGCTTGCGTTATTGAATTCCGGCCTCACTGCAGCTGATGTAAAGCTCACCGCGCGAACTTACCAGGGCGCCATCATTGCAGGCGACGGCATAACCAACCCCGTTACCCTGAACGTACCGGCCGCGGGCAAGCTCGAACTACAAACGCTGGAGATCTTTGGGGCTCGAATTTCCGGATACACCGGATGGCTCGAACTGTCGGTTCCAGGACCAGCGGTGAAGGCGCTCTCCTTCGTCTATGACTCCGGGCCGAGTTTTCTCGAAGGCGCCGAACTGACGGCCGCGCGATCGAGGCGGCTCATATTTCCAAAAGTGTCTGCCGTATCCCTGACACGGCTGAGCCTGGTCAATACCGGCCCGGCAACCGTTGAGACTGTCGTCTCGCTTTACGAAAACAGCGGACGGCTGGCGAATACGCGTCCGTTCACGCTTCCCGGCTTTTCCGGTTTTAGTGTGCCGATCAGCGAATTGGCTTCCGTGGACAATGGGTTCGAAGGATACGCTGTCGTGCAAGCGACCGATAACACTCTCTTCGGTTCAGCCACCTTAGTCGGCATGGAAACGTATCGGGACCAGTCCGATATCGCTCTGATCCAGGCCCTTCCTGAATGGGCCGCAATGAAAAATGGATATTGGGCTCACCTGGTTAGCCAGGGCGGATATTCGGCGCGCTTGACGCTGGTCAATTTCACCGACCAAACGCAGGTGCTCCAGATTACAGCGGAGACTCCACGGTCGGTGACCGTGACGCGGACACTGCTGCCGAATCAACGCCTGGAAGAAAGTGCAACACAGATGTTCGGCCTGTCCGGAGCTGGGCTGATCGACGGTTCTATCCGGTTTGAGACAGAGAGCAATACTCCCGGCGTCTGGGGTGTGCTCGATTATAGAATGACTACTGGATCGTTGCTGTCGGCCGTTGAAGCTCGCCGCGAAGGTCAATCCGATTTGTACTTCACCCATTTAGCGGAAGGGCCCGATTATTACACGGGGTTGGCGCTTCTCAATCCGAATGTCGAACCCTCCACGGTCCTGCTGGACATATTCGACAAAAGCGGCAGCGTCACAGCTTCCACAAGTGTTGAGTTGCAGGCCCGGGAACATAAGGCAAGCCTGATTGGAGAACTGTTTCAGAGTCCCATTCGACAAGTTGGCGGCTACATCCGTGTGAGCGCAACGCAGCCTATTCTTGCGTTAGAGCTGGTCGGATCGCGAGACTCGACCGCGTTTCTGGCCAACGTGGCACCTCAAGGCGGAAGCACTAACACGGGCGCGTTCACAGTTGCAGGAACGAATCCTGCGCCGTCGATCGTTTCGCTCACGCCATCCAGTGCCCTGATCGACAATTTCAAGTCGTTGAACATTCGGATCTCGGGTACCGGTTTCAGTCGAAGGTCGGTCGTAAACTATGATGGTATGATGATTCGCGCCAGTTACATCGACTCCACCCTGCTTGTTATTACCCTTTTGAGTGCCGATCTGAGAGTCGCCAGCCACTCGATTCAGGTCTTCAATCCAGAGCCCGGCGGTGGCATCTCCAATGCGGCTCAGGTCACGCTGAAGTCCAGGACGCAACCCCCTCCGCCGGCGCCAAGCGCACCACCACCACCGCCACCGCCGACCGCGCCACCACCGCCACCGCCGAGCGCGCCACCACCGCCACCGCCGTCCGCGCCACCACCGCCGCCGCCGAGCGCGCCACCACCGCCACCGCCGTCCGCGCCACCACCGCCGCCGCCGTCCGAGCCGCCACAACCGGTGACAGCAGAGGTCTATTATGTGGACACCACTGGAAGCGACTCCAACTCAGGGACCTCGGCTTCACCCTGGAAGACTATCCAAAAGGCCGCGAACACCCTGAAAGGAGCCGAGAAAGTTGTGGTCAAAGCAGGCAGCTATAGCGAGAGAGTTCAGATCACGAACTCCGGCAGTTCCGAAGCTTTGATTACGCTCCAGGCTCAAGGAACCGTGGTCATGCAGGGCTTCAATCTGAAAGGCAATTACATCAAGGTTGATGGTTTTGAAGTCGCGAATGTTCCGGGGAACAATCTGTTCAATCGCGGGCTCTCCTCGGGCGTCTACATATCCGGCAGCTTCAACGAGGTTTCCAATAACTATATTCACGGCACGAATGCTGCTGGAATCTATCTCACTACCGAGTCCAGCCTGAACACGCTCACTTCGAATCGAATCGTGTCCGCTGTTGAAGCGGGGATCTACGTTCAGGGAACCAACCACATGGTGGCCTCGAACGACATCAGCCACACGGTGCAGACTCATCCCGGCATGACCAACTCAGCGGATGCCGATGGCATACGGTTCTTCGGATCGGGTTCGACGTTCCGCAAGAACTATATTCACGACATTACGTTGGCGGACGCGGGAAACGCCGACCCACACATCGACGCGTTTCAGACCTGGGGTCCGGCCTCGGACATGATCATCGAGCAGAATACGATTTTGCAGATGGAAAGCCCTGATCAGGGAATCATCATCGAAGGATTGACGCAACCCGTCGACAACATCACCGTCCGAAACAATATTTTCATGGCGAACGGCACGGGCTACGCTCCCGCCGTGCTGGCTGGTGATATGGGGCCTGTATCGAATATTTACATCGTGAATAACACGATGGTGGCGCTGAACGGCCCCTCGGAGTATGCGATTTGGCTGTTCAAGAACCTCAAATCGGCAGTCATTAAGAACAACGCGATTTACGACCACGGAAATAGCCGCGAGCCGTACATTCGAGTGGAGGCGGGAGCCACAGGGCTCGACATCGGTATGAATTCGATTTCGAAGAGCGACGGCAAGCCGCCCGCGGGCTCTCCCTATCCCGGCGACCTTTGGATGGTGAACCCGCAGTTCGTCAATTTTGTTCAACGTAATTTTCGTCTGCGGTCAACGTCGCCCCTTATCGATGCCGGCGCGTTACTCTCCGTAGTCCCTGACGATTTTGAGGGCAACTCCCGGCTGGTCGGCAACGATATTGGAGCTTACGAAATCCGGTGAGCCGGGGCCGGGCGGCTTATCTGGCTAAAATCAACAAGCCATATCCGCCCAGAAAACGAACTGCCGTATCCGGCGAAAGGGCAAAGAGCATCTTCCTGGGAAGTTTCATCAATTTTCCAGTCAGTTCTCTGCAGAATTGAATGCGCCAGGGCGTGTAGAAAGAATCCACGACCTCGTATCCCGTGTCTTTCAGCGCCCGCATGATCGTGTCCTTCGTAAAGTAGCTGATGTGGAGAAAGACGTCGCGGCGCCTCTTTAACGCATTCCGGCGCATGACGGTCTGAACCGTCAGATCCATCGGCAGATGCAGGATTTTGCAGGCGGCCATGGGGCGGATCGCTCTCAGGAATCCGTGATAATTTTCGATGTGTTCCATGACATCGAGAATGAGGAATGCATCGAATGCAGAAGGATGCCTGCCGGCGATCTGGTTGAGAAAGGCGTGCAAGACGGGATCCGCCCTGCAGTCATTTAGCTCCAGGTCCTGAATCGGGACCTCATGGCCCCAAACTTCGCATTCACCACCCATCTTCGCTTGAAGCTTCTCGACGATAGGCTGCGAAAGCACGCCAACCTCGCAAACTGCCCGGTGAGCGACTTGATGGCGGCGCATCATTTGGAGGATCTGCCCGGCCTTCCAATCCGCCTGGGCTTCCGCGTCGGGATTTTCATAGATGACCCGCCTGGATTGATCCATCTGCCACGTCAGTCCGGCTGGACGCCGATACGCCGGCCAATTCTCGTGCTCTATTACTCGAACATTCACGCACTCCTCCTTTGCCGGATTCTATGAATACGGCGGCTGGCGCCGGGAATAAAGGCACAGACGAAAACAATTCCGAATAACTTGATGTCAAACGTTGCCGCGTAAACTGTCAGTGCCAGTGCGATGATCCATAGAAAGAGTTCGCCCATTACACCTTCTCTGAAGCTTGGTGTGTAACCTGCGGCCGCAGCGCGCGGCTCCAGCGACGGCACCCAGCGCGGCACCTCCCTGCAATATTGGTGGAACGATTCGCTGTGCGTTCGGGCAAGTTCCATTTCCTCTCGCCTGACGAGGCGCTGGACGACCACCAGCGTACCGAACACCAACACTGCCATTCCCGTCCGAGAGAGCGAGAAGGTGACCCCCGCCACCATCAGGAGATTGCCGAAATAAAGGGGGTTGCGCAAATATCCAAACGGCCCATCGGCAATCAGTCGTTCCGTGTGGATCTGCGGATTGCGCATGACGTCGTATCGGAGGTAGGCAGTCGCCCACGTGCGTATCGATACCGCAAGGACCACCAGCGCGGCGCCCACAAAAAGAACGGCATGCTTCCACGTTGTTTCCGGGAACACGCCGAATTTGCTCGAGAGCCATTCGCCCAGAAGGGATCCGGTCATCGGCGGATCGAAAACGTAACAGAGGAACGCGACCAGATAGATGAGCCGGATGAGGATGTCGCGATACTTGAATTCAAATGCCGTTGCGCACATGCAAATCCTCATAGGGTGAACGCGCTGCCCTGCGCCTGCTTCGCCGTTCCAGGAAGAGCCATACAAGAAATGGAACGTCAAGGAGAGCCGGCAGTGGATCGTCCGGAGCGAAGATTGAAAACTCGATAGGACCGCGGAGCGAACGGAGGTAGCCCGATAACGATAAGCGGCCATGAAGTATTTCTCCCACTGCGGCGGGAAGGTCTGTAAGCATCCGGATCCAGCGGACTCCGATCTGTGGAATTATTTCCGACAGCGGTTCGCCATGGATCAATTGCCACTGAAGGTAAGGAAAATCAACGCCGGCCCGCAGCCCCAGAGTGTGCCAGCCCCAGACCCGGGAGTTGATGTCCAGGAGCTTGCAGAAGCCATCGCGCGGATCACGCTTGTATTCCACCTCCACCAGGCCGTTCAAGCGGATGGCTTTCAGCAGCCGGCGTGACGGTTCCTCGATTTCAGGCAACTCGAGGGACTCCACATACGAGCTGGCGCGGCCGAAATCCATCGGGTACTGCCGCGTCCGGCGCGCTGTCATCGATACCTGCGGGTGCCCCTCCAGGCAAAGTGCGGCATAAGAAAATTGATCGGCGCCGCTGTCGGGGATCCACTCCTGAACCATGATGATGCCTGGATCAACCAGCCTGCACGCACGGTCATACGATGAGACCAGTGTTTCGCGATCGTCGGCACGCCAGGCTTTCGCGTGCGTGAAGGGATTGATATCCGGCTTGAACGCCGGCTTGAGGATGACCGGAAAAGTGCAGTCGAGTACAGCCACCTCTTGACGCGTGGCCGGCACATACGTCCGCGGCTGATGGAGACCGATTTCTCCTGCGATGCGGTGTGTGAGGCGTTTGTCATAGCACCAACGTATGACTTCCCACGGAGGGGTAATCATTCGAAAGCGTTTGCTGACGATGGAATGATGTCGCGAAAGAAATGCCGTCGTTTCATCATCGGTTGGGAAAACCGTCCATCCGTCAAGCTTGTGCTGGTCGCACATATCCAGGAGATACGCAAGTTGCCGAGCCCCATCCCCACGCGGCCAGCTTGAATGGCGATGGGCATAACGGGATGTCGTAGCCACCCGGTGTTCATTCGTCAATACCCAGACTTGTATGCCATGCCGGCCCAGACTACGGACGACTCCGAGCGCCCGATAGTCAGCGCCGATTACGAGCGCGCCGTCACCAGCCACTGCGGTCTCCTTGAATGGAAATCTGTTGCTATATTTTCGAGTACACAGCGGACCAACTCTTGCGCAGCATACGCAGTCCCCGAGACAAAGCGCATCAGCGGACCAAATGTCCAGGCGGCTGGAGCTCCAAGGAAATGAAGTCCAGGAATCGAACATTCAAATCCGGCTGAAAGTTCGGGATAGCCCTCGTTGCAACGTATCGAGCGAGCCAATTCCGGCGCGAGAAACGTATAGCGCAGGATATTCACACGGTAGCCCGTTGCGAGCAGGACATGGTCTACACGACGGTTAGATCCGTCGTCCAGCCTGACCGACAGCCGCTCACCCGCCGGTTCGGCCGAGACCACGCTGTGTCCCGCTGTTATCCTTATTCCCGCAACGCGAGGCTTCAACCACGCGGCGCCGGCGGGCCGGATGCAGCGATATGCAAACCTGGGCTGCAATTGCCGTGGAATTCGTTTGAACCAATCGGGTCTCGCTGCGATCTGGTTCAATCCGGGGGGGCCGACGTCCGTCGATGGAAACAAGAGTTTACGAAACGGGCCCGACCGCATTGTGTCTCTGCGATGAAGCCAACGAATGTTCTGCGCTCTCACTACGAGTTCGACATGGCTTCCGGCCTCATTTAATAACGCGGCCGACTCGATCGCGCTTTGACCGGCCCCCAGGACAATCAACTCTTTCCCTGCAAAAGCCTTGAAATCGCAATGGTCCGCCGAGTGCGATGCGAGAACCGGCGGAATGTGGTCGAAACTGGAGGGCCGATCGGCGAATGAGGCGATTCCTGTTGCAATGACGACGCGCCGTGAGTGGAAGGCTTCGCCATCCTCCAGGAGAAGACGGAAACCTCGACCGTCCCGTTCTATCCGCACAACCTGCTGTTCATCCAGATCCGGCGCCACTTGACGCTGGAACCACGTTCCATAATTGATGAAAGTGTCACGACTGAGCGGTGTTGCCCGTTCCGCGCCCTGGACCGCATGGTAACGGTCCAGCGTTAACCGCCCCTCTGGATCGGAAATGTGGGAGGCGTCCCAATAGGAGCGCAGCAGCATGCCGGCCGGCATATGGTTCTTCCAGAATTCCAGGGCGCGGCCGAATATTGTTGTTTCTATATTTGCGGCTCTCAGATGTGCAGCCGCGGCCAGCCCATAAGGACCGGCGCCGATGATTGCAACGTGATTTCCCGAGGACGTCATAAAGTAACCTCGCGAACAGTGGATTCTTCATGTGTGGCGGCGCCGCGTGGATTCGCCGCTCTACGATCGGGGAACTCATAAACGACGTGTTCACCGTCCTGGCACGCGTACGCCGGAGCCGCGCGCTCGCTGGAGGGCCCCGAAACGTGAAACAGGTTTCCTCTATTGACAAGCGTCATTTCCCGGCGTTGCCTCCACCAGAGATCTACTTCCCGGGGAAGCGCCATCCAAACGTTCCGTTCTGCGCAAATCTTTGCCAGGTGTTCCAGCAACTGGTGGTAAAGCTTGCGGAAAGGATCAGCCATGATGTAGTCCGGATGGATGTTGAAGCTCACCAAGCCATGTTTCTCCAGGACCATGTCGATCTGCTGCTTCCACAATTCCACTGAGTCGTGCTTCAGTATGTTGAAGAGCGACCAATCCTGGGTTGTCGTCAAAGGCAATTCGACAATGTTCCCCACGAAATAAGGCATCACCGTGCAACATCCGCCACGTTGTGGATCGAGGTGAGCGACGTTTGGCACCGACATGTCGTAGGAGAACTCCAGGTCCGCGTACCAGTCGAGATTGCGATAAAGGACCGGGGACCTGAAGCCGTAGGCTCCATATTCCTTTCCGTATCGGTTGATGCGCTCTACTTGCCCAAGGAACGTCTTTCGATCGCGAAACAGCTGGCCGTCGTGATTCAGCCCGTGAACGTTCAATTCGCAGCCGCGCGCCAGCAGCGATGCAAGAAAGGAAGGCGTCACCTCGTAGCGGTCCTCCGGAACAATCTGGAAAGACGATTTCATGCCGAAAGACGCGTCGGTGTCAGCCAACTGTGCGCATACATCGCGTCCCGCCTCTGTCTCGACGTCATGTGTGAGAATCAAACAGCCCGAATACCCGGACGGCCAGAACCACACAAATGGCATTTGCCTGGTACCGTGGGATTCCATTGAGAGCGTCACGGTCTTCTCAAAGATGTTCTCAACTGTTCGATCGACCGGCCAATTCGGAAAGGCAATTTCCTGCCAGCGGTTCAAATAGATCCGCTGCAGATGTTTTCGGAAGCCCGCCGGCATCCAGGGCCGAAACCTGTAATAAGCTTCGCGCACAAAACGGGTTGGGCCGTTGTGGCACCGTGTCATGTAGCGCTCATATCGCAGGTTGTCGATTGCCTCGTTGGGGTCGAACGGGAGAGTCGTGTCGCGCTCACGAATGGTGACGTGGCCAAGCACGTCGTCCAAATCGCTATTGGCGCAATTGCGCAATGAACCCGTTGATGTGCGCCCAAAACAAACAGTGTCTTTTCCGAAACGAAAATAACCCGGAGTGGCGGACAACCCAGCGGCGACGGAGAAAGCTCCATAGCTTTCCGGACACCGGTAGTGATCAGCAAGCACATTCGCTGCGTTGAAAGTGTTATCCGACATGGCGGTAAAAAAGGCCTCCGACCGCGCTAAACATCGAATCCGGAACGGTCACCAACAAACGCTTCGCTGCCGCGACGACTGCCGAATCGGTGGACATTCTTGTTTCAGGTTTCGGATACCTGTAATAGTTCACGTTAGATCGTCGCGCTCCCCAGTGGTCCTTGAATGTGATCAGGCTCGGATTGTCAAGGTCTGTCCGGCCCATATCGAACTCAGACATTCCCCGGCTTAAAGCATCCTGGATGGAACGCCAGATCAACAGCACTGTTCCTCCCAGCGTATTGAACGCCGGGTCGGAAGAGTTGTACTTGTCGATAAGGACGTTTTTGAACGACAGGGTGATGATGCTCGCAATCGGCGTGTCGTCCTTCGATGCGACCCGGATACTTAACCTGTCACCCAGACAGTCCATCAGATTACGAAACCAGGCCAATGGCTGCGGCGGAACCTGGTGACGCCGGCGTGTGAGTAGATTGAGCCGACAGAACTTGGCCAGAAGTTCTTCCGATCTTCCTTCCTCGTACTGCAGCTTTTCGCGGTCGGCGCGCGCGATTTTGCGACGGATGCAATCTTTGTGAAAGCCTTGAAGGATCTCCGCTTCGCTGCGAGTCAGATCGAGCCGGTGGTCCGTGATGCTTCTGCTCCTGGCAAGATGGGTTGCGGCACTTATAGAAGATTCCTCCGAGACAAGAGGGCGGATCTCCAGATATTTGCAACCGCGCTGCCTCGCGTCGTCCTTTGCGGCCGACAGCAGCCCTTGCAGTTCCTCGGCGCCGTCGACCAGTGGCTGGCAGTGATCGGAAAAAGGCAGTGAGACGAGACGCCGCCCTGTCAGGAAACTGTTGATCCTGGCGAATGGAATACCACTGATCAATTTTCCCCCAGGCGCGCTCATCGCATACGCAACGGGCTCGTAACCGTAGGTGCGACGCAGAGCCTCAAGCCAGCCAGGGGTATGGAAGATGCTCGCGGCAGGATGACCCTGAATAAAGGTCTCCCAGCGCGGATCCGTCGTAGGTTCTATGCGACAAATCTCCATGGCTTGCTCCTCAAAGGACGAGGGATTCAGCATCAGCCTGCCGGATGCGCGTTTCGTTCGATGACACGATCGCGTCCAGAAGATCCGAGGTGAACGCCTGTTTCAGAATCTCGATGTTGGGCATCACACAATGTCCCCCGATGATTCCCGGCGTGTATTTAACTCGGGGAAGAAAAGCGATCTCTTCGTAGAAAGAAGCCACCTCGTCATAATCGATCTGGAGATCGCCGCAGTATCTTGCGACCTCCTGGGCCCAGGCGATCAGCACGCCGAAATAGGTGGTTTCCGTCAGCTTGGCCAGCTCCACAGCCTCGGGCGACCCGAGCAGTTTTGTTTTGAGCCCGATCGTTTGAAAATGTTTCTCGGCGCGAATGGCCGAAGGGTGATCGATGCCTCCAATGAACTTCGTGTAGTGGAGGATGTCACTCTTCATTTTGGAATGCTTTCCACGAATCGGACTGTAGACCACGGGCGTGCCGGCGAGACGGTGAACTGCGCGGGTCGTGCCCGGAGCGACGGTGCTATTAATAATGGTTAGAGCCGGGCCGTGCACCTTGATGTATTGAAACGTGGAGTCGACGAAAGTCTTGCCGAACGGATAGCAGATATGAAGAACCGCACATCTCCCGAGTGGGGGTGTTGGTTGTACGTCGATGCCAATCGCTGCGTGCTTCTGGCGAATCAAATCGAACAGCGGTCCACCGACTTCGCCCAAGCCTGCAACTACAACGTCGTCTGTCGCCATTTCATTTATCCTTTCGATTCGCTATTAGCGAACACTCCGCGGGCCGGCAGGAGTGAATCCACCAGGCGAAAATAGATCTGCCGGTGTTGTGCCCAGTTGAACGTGTCCGTGAATCGGGCTGCATTCGAAGCGAGGCCCAGAGCCAGGTCCGGATTCCGATAGAGCCTCACGATCTGCGCGGCAAGGTCGATGTCATTCCCGGGTTCACAATACGCAACCATATCGGCGTCGAAATACCATTCGACGGTGCGCAGGCGCGTAACAATTGCCGGAATTCCAACGGCGGCGTACTCCAGCAGTTTGGTTGGCAGCACGTATTGTGTGAAGACATCGGACAGATACGGAATCACTCCCACATCGGCCCGGGCGATGATTGCGGGCAGCTTTTCGACTGGCACGGGTGGAGTGAATTCCACGCAGTTTGCCAGGTTAAGATCCTGAACCAATTGCGTCAGATGCTCCAGCCCCTCGCCGCCACCAACGACGTGCAATTCAAGATGCGGGATTTCTGTGCGCGCGCGCGCCACGGCGCGAAGGGCAACATCGACTCCAGCACGTTGTGGAAGAGTGCCGTGATAAATCAGCCGGAATTTATCGGGCTGCCGCCTGGCAGGTCTTTGCCGTTTGAAGATTCGATGATCAGGTACATTGAGCAGCACCGAAAACTTTGCCGCTGGGTTCCCATGTTCTGTGAGGGCATCGAGGTGCGGTTTATGGACGGCGATCGTCTTATCAGCAAAAGCAACGCTTCGCCTCTCAACCCACGTAATGAACTTGACGATCCATTTCCCATGACGGGAACTGAATTTTGCAACGTACAGCTCCGGCATCAGGTCGTGAATGTCCAGAATGACTCTGGCCCCGAGCAATTTCGGGATGAGAGCCGTGAACACCAGGAAGTCGGGCATCGTGTGAGCCTGCACGATGTCGTAAGGCTTCTTCAGATGCAGAAAAGCGACCTTGAGGAAGGCGTAACAGAAGAACTGCAGATAGTCCATCAAGAGCCAAAACGGATTTGCTCCCTGATACTTCTTACCTGGGAAACAGAAGAGACGTACGCCCTCCAGGCACGTGAGCTTTTTGCTGCCTAGACAAATGCAATGGACGGTGTCTCCTCTCTCAACGAGTGCTTCCGCCTCGCGCCGCACTCTCGGATCCCAGGAATAGTCGTTGAACAAGACCATACAGACCCGCGCCATTAAATCCTCCGCATCCAGCCGACAGGGATTTCCATGAGCGGCTCTCCCGTCCACGGAATGTCCCTGACACTTTTGTTGGGAGCATGAATCCTCAGGACGAGATTCGGCTTGTCGGGCCCTTCATGTCCGATGGCCACTCGCACGTGCTCCTTCGTAAATTCGACATGTTGAAAAGACAGAGCTCGCCGTGCGCGGAACCATTCCACGACCTGGCCCGCAGTCCCGAACCACACCCGGTGTGTCTTGATGGTTTCCAGCAGCCGGGCATAAAAATCGCCCCATAATCTTTCGGGCGCCAGGCTTCTGGTGTGCCAGACAACTGTGAGAACACCGCCATATCTGGCCGCATTGTTCACGAGCACTTCACACAGCTTCCATGCGCGATCCTTCGTCAAACCCAAATGACCTTTGTAAAAGAGCGCCGTGTCCTGAATGTGGAGCGGAAGTTCGAGAAGGGTCGATGCGCCCCATGGCCGGAATACCTGAAGCGTACCGGCTCGGTAGCCGACGGTTTCGTTGTAGCCGACCGTGGAGTCGTACTGAAAACCGGCTTCCTCGAGTAGTCGAGGCGACGACGGATCGAAGCACAGCCAATGCATGCGCACGCCAACAGAGGAGCTGCCCGCAGTTTCGGCGATGCGGCGGCGTTCTTCACGACCTTTGTCCGCGCTGTGCCATGCGTCGATTCCATGGACACCGATTTCGTTGCCCGCCGTTTTCAACCCCAGCAACAACTTCCGCTCTTTAGTGACGTCGTAAGCCGCAGCCCTTCTCTTGCTGTGGGGCCGGGAAACCTTGTCCCCGGGTCGATTCCTGAACGGGATGAAGAAAAAGGTCGCCTTCAGGCCGCGTTCCAGTTCCAGAAATCTGTCAAAATCCTGAAACCAGAAATCCTTGGAGATGCCCAACAAGACTGCCGGCAATGACAACAACGCCTTGATGTTCTCCGCAAAGTGACGCCAGGACATTTCGCCTCGCGCAAGTTGTCGGAGCGAGCCTACCGAAGCGCGCTGGATGAATCCCAGCATCGTGTGGTCAAGCTTGTGGTCTTTGATTCTTACGAAATCCACATCGTGCGTTAGACACGTGATGAAGTCGTATCCGGCGGGAACTGACGGGATTTCCACGACAGGGATTCCGGCCGCCAGAATCCAATTGCGAAGCATCGACGCATGAATTTCGAGCGTCGGCGAGAGCGCGTTGCGAAGTGTCTGCCCCCGTGACAAGAGGAATCGCACTTCCTCGAAGAGGTCGTATCCGACGCACAACACCTTTACCGGTGAAGATGCCGACTCAAACGCAACCGCGACCGAGCTTCCGTGCAGACGAACCAGTGGCTCGCAGTCGCACCCGAACGTCAGGAGCTTTCCGTATATCGGGATCCTGACGTCTCCACAGTCCACGAGTCTGCCTTCGGTGCTGCAATCCGGAAGCTCTCCTGCAAATTCGTCCGATGAAGCGGAGCCGTACAGGATGACAATCTGCGCCTGCGAATCTTCGAGCGGGCCGCGCGTCGAGACGAGAACCGGATACGCGCGGTCAGGCCTGTAGAATTCCCAGGGCGTCTTGAAGAATTCAAAAAACTCTTCAACGATCGGCTCTTGCCCGGTCTGGCATGCGACTCCGATCATTTCTTCCCCACATGAAACAGCCGGCGCATTTGCTGCTTCTTCAAGTACTGAGCAAAATCTTCAGTTACCATTGGCTTCTGCCGCGTGAGGCCCGGCCATAGGTAACCGCTGAGGCGCAGCACACTGCCTGCCAGGTACGGCGGCTCGATGGCGCGGCGGATACATTTACCGACCTCGAACAGCAAGTGGTATCCCATGAAGTAATCCTGCATACCCTCGCGAAACCTGGCGCGGCGAATCGTCGTTCCGGCCGTTCCGGTGGGTCTGTGGTGAAACGCGCGGAGGTCGCTGAAAGCCCGCACCTCCCATCCCTTCCTTCTTGCCATCGCGTTGGCCACCGCGTCATGTCCGCCCCAGCGCAGCGGAATCAAGCCGCCGATATCGTCGTGGCATTCCCGTCTGAAACACTGAATGGCCCCGGCAACGTGATCTGCAGAATCTCCGTAACGCACGTCGAAGCGGCCGCTGCCGTGATCTTCGACGATCACCCCTCCGGCGATTCCGAGCCGTGGATTCGCTTCCATTTTCTCTAACAGTTCTTCGTAGTAGTTCGGGGAAAAGGAAATGTCGGCATCCAAAAACCCGACAAAATCGAATTCGGCATGCTTGATCCTCTTGTAGCCTTCATTCGAGGCACATGCCTGGCTCGAGAAAGCGCGCGCTCCTTTCTGGCGGAGTCTGACGAGTTGGATAAAGTGATGGCTCCTGGCGAAATGCATTACAAGCTCGTCGGTTCGATCAGTGGAGCCATCGCTCACGATGACCCAGGTTCGGGGCAAACGCTTTTGATCGACGACAGCCTGCAGGGTCCGGCGAATGTAACCTTCTTCATTCCTCGCGGCTGTGATGAGGACATAGGTGCTATTCCGCATGGATTTCACCCGCGCTTTCGACGGTGAATACCGCCTGACGATCAAGCGCCAGAACGTAGAACATGAATACGATCATGAGGGGCCCTATCTTGGTGGCCAGGTCAGACTCGGTTACCGTTGAACTCAGGATGGCGGCGATGACGGCGATCGCCCGAAGCGCCAGTACGACGGAAAATGACTTGCACAATTCGACGAACCGCGTGAGCCACTTCAGACTGTAGGAAACGAGCAGCAAAAACGGCAGCGTGCCCAACAGGCCGGTAGCGACGAGAAGTTCCAGGACTGTGTTGTGGGAGTGATATGCAAGAAAACTCGCACGCCAGTTGCTCTCGTTGAGAACCTCTTTGCTGGCGCCGTATCCATGCCCGAAGATGAGTGACGTTGTTCCGTCAAACACTCTTTGAACGGCGTACGGCCAGATTTCCATGCGTCCGGTCAACGAAATGACTTCTCCTGCGCCTTCTCCTCGATTTACGAAATCGACGAGCGCCGTTACCGGTTGCAGTTCCATCGTCCAGGTCAATGAAGCCAGTACGACAAGGCTCCCTATACAGCACGGAATTGCGCCAAGAGCGTATGAGCGAGTTCGTAGTGAGTTGCGTTTGCTGAACCAGAGCCGGATGACGAAACCAACGACTACGGCGATCAAGGCAATGCGAGATCGACTGAGCAGAATGACGGCGGCGAAAAGTCCTCTCAATGCGAACCAGGAGATTCTGGCGGCATTGCTCTTTGCAGGCATGCCCAGAGACATGCAAAACGCCAGGGCCGCCGTCAGCCCCAGTAAATTGGCGTTGGTTACACCTTCGCCGAGCCGAAACACGTCCTGGGCCTCGATTGGCTCCAAAATGAACAAACTTAAGATGGTGTCTTTCACAATCATCAAGGAAAGCGTGACCAGGATGAGAGCCTCCACGCGGCGCAGGGAAGGCTCTGTCCCCGAACTCGATACCAGTCCAATGCACAGCAGTCCTGTCCCGACGAGCAAGACCCAGTAGCCGGCCACGAGCTTGAAGTAGGAACTGAAGAGACCGGATGTGATCACGGCAAGACAAAAGGCGATCAATCTACGGCCACCGGGTCCGCCGAGAGAATGTTTTCGGATGAGCGAACAACCTACAAACGCTCCGGCGACACACATTCCGAGTTGGACGAGCACCAGCCAATCTGCCGTATCGCTTTCCTCGAGCGTTCTCGTGCGAACGTAGGAGCCGGTGATGAGGAGAATCGCGGCAAGTAAGATCATCCCCACCGGGCGCAGGTACCTGTCGTAGACAGTAGTGCTACCAGACGTCCAGCACGGATCTGAACCGCGGCACACGTTGGATAAAGGTTTCGATGACACGTTTTTCGTCCTCTTTGATAAATCTGCTTGCGTACAACAGGATCATTGCTGCGCAGACAGCGGCCGGCACCGCGCTGTAATAAACGAGGGCGCTTGCGCCACGCAGGGCGCATACCATCGCGAGCAAACCGCACAGAAGCAGGGCCCCTACCGCCAGACGATCGCTCTCGATGCGCACCGGTGACATTCTCAATCCCAGCTTCATCACCGTGGCTCCCGTACACACCGTTGTGAGGACAAAGACGGCAGCGGCGCCATACATGCCCCACCGCCAGATGAAGAGGTAATTCAGTGCGAGACTGAGCACGGTGAACGCTATGACCACGCTTCCCGCCAGATCCGTGCGCTTTTCCAGAAAGAGCAACGATTCGCCGATGTAATAAACGGCGCGGAAGGCGAGAGCCGGTAGAACCACAAAGATCACCAGATACGCGGGGCTGAAGGCGGGCGGCGCAATCACAGGCAACACATCGCGCGCGACAAAGACGATACCGCATGCGGTGAACGCAAATGCGATGATGATATAAGTCAGCAGGCGCGAGATGGCATTCCAGAGCTGAGGATCACCGATGTGACCATAGACGAACGGCTCATAGGCCATCTCAAACGGCAGGATGAGCACCATCTCAACGATCTGCGCCATCTTGAGGCCGAGCGAGTAAATGCCAACCTGGTCGAGTCCCCTGAAGTAGCTCAGGAAATAGAATGCGGATGCCTGAGTAATCAGTCCGCCCCCCATAACGAAAATCAAAGGCAGTCCGAATCGCATCAGACTCCACGTGAGCGGAAGCGAAACGCTCAGCTTCGTTTGTGAGGAAATGCCTCGCAGGAAGACGGCCGCGAGGGCGGCGTAAATGATCGTCTGTGCCAGTAACGCTCCTTCGATCCCCATGTGGAGGACGCGAAGGAAAATCGTCGTCACGAGAATCAGCGAGAACGCGCCGCCCAGGCTGGCAATCGTGACCTTCAGGCCTTTCTGCCCCGCGCGGTAGTAGGCCATGAGGTGGAACGCCAGACAATTGAACGAGGCGGCCGCGCATGTCAGAAGAACATAGCGCGCTACATTTTCCGTATGAAGAACACCTCTGAACAGCGGCAACAAGAGGAGCGCCGAAATCACAGTGACACCCAGCGCTCCGGCGAAATTTATGAAAACCGTTGTTCCGAGCAGGACGCCGATCTCGTTCTTGTCTTCGTATTCCTTTGCGAACCGCACAAGCGCAGTTCGGCTGCCCATGTTGACGACGATAACCAAGATCTGTGCGGTCTGGAGCAGCACAGAGAAAAGCCCGTAATCCGACAGGGACATCGAGTAGGTATAGATCGGAATCAACAGGAAGGAAGCCGTCCTGATGCCCATTGTGCCGATGGCATAGAGGAATGCATTTTTGCCGAAACTTGAATAGTTCATGCATCCTTCTCCATGATTTCCGCCAGGATGGATGGGATCGTCCTGAGTAGTATTCGTATGTCCATCAGGAATGAGACGCGAGTGGCATAGAAGATATCGAGATGGATCATCTGGTTGAACGTCGTCTTGTTCTTCCCGCTGACCTGCCACAGTCCTGTCATACCGGGAACCGCGTCAAATCGCCGCATCTGCCACAATTTGTAATGCTGGACTTCGTACGGCATACATGGCCGGGGTCCAACCAGGCTCATTTCGCCACGAAACACATTGATGAGCTGAGGCAGCTCGTCCAGGTAAAGTCGTCGAATGATCCTGCCGAATGGAAAGATCCGCGGGTCTTTATTCACGTCGAGCTTGATCATCGGACTATCCGTCGCGATCAAGCGGTTGAGGTGATTTTCATGCAGGCCCGTATCGGCGCCGTGCCGCATTGTGCGAAATTTCCAGAGACTGAAGATCTTTCCGTAACGCCCGACTCTTTCCTGCTTGAGAAAAGCAGGCCCCGGGGACACGGCTTTAATTACTCCGGCGATCAGCAGTAAAAGAGGAGACAATACGACAAGCGCAGCGCTCGAGACCGCTAAGTCGAGCGCCCGCTTCCACGCAGAAGACGACTCATACAGAAATGTTTGACGAGATCGAGCAATGTCCATGATTTGCCGCCTTCAAGTACTCCGTCCGGCCCGCTCGGAGACCTGCGCGGCCGCTTCAGGCAAGTACCGGAGGATGCGAGCGGGACTGCCCGCTACGACTGCGTTGGGAGGCACGTCCCTGGTTACAACGCTGCCGGCCCCCACGATCGCGTTCTCTCCGATGATGATGTTGCACAGAATGACGCTGCCGCTGCCGATCGAAGCGCCGCGTTTCACAAGCGTTTCCTGGACGGCCCAGTCGTCTTCCGTTTGAAGACGACCATCGGCGTTCGCGGCCCTGGGATAGCGGTCATTGATGAAGACCACGTGGTGTCCCACAAAGACGCGGTCTTCTATCGTGACGCCCTCGCAGATGAAGCTGTGGCTCGAAATCTTGCAATCCGCTCCTATCGTTGTTCCCTTCTGGATCTCGACGAATGTGCCGATCTTCGTGCGGTTGCCGATCCTGCAGCCATAAAGGTTGACGAAGTTGTAGATCATCACACCTTCGCCGAGCTTCACGTCGGCGGCTATGCATTGATGGGAAGTAATGTGGTCCTGGTTGGTTCCCACGGCTGTGCCCCCTTTCTTTGCTCTTTCTCGAATCGTGCTGTCATCGATTCTTCCGCAGCTTCCAGTAGTTCTACGACCTTGAGTCCGGCCTTCCCATCCGTAATTGGTGTCTGACCTTTTTGAATGCAGTCGATGAAGTGTCCGCAGGCAAGTTCAAGGGGCTCGGTCTGGTCAACCTTCGGAACCAGTAAATCGCCCGTCCGGTATTGCACCAGCACCTTGTAGCGTTCTTCGTCCTGGTGGAGATCAACGCCCTTGTCAAAAACCTTCACCTGATTCTCAACATCAAGATGGTCATAGACGATCATCTTGCGGCTGCCCCCGATCAGCGTGCGGCGCAGCTTTACAGGTGAAAGCCAATTCAGGTGAAAGTGGCCGATCGTGCTGTCTTCGAGCCCTACTGTGACGTAAACAATGCTTTCCCGCTTCCACCCTTTCCAGCGGACGGGTGAGCTTCCCGAAGCCGTTACGTCGGCCGGTTTCTTGTCCAGCAGGTACGTCAGAAGAGAGAAATCGTGCGGGGCAAGGTCCCAAAGCACGTTCACATCAGGCTGAAACAAGCCGAGATTGAGGCGCACGGAATCGTAGTAATAGATTTCGCCGAGGTCTCCGGAATCGATGATCTCGCGCAATTTCCTGACCGCGCCCGAATAGATGAACGTGTGATCGACCATCAGCACCTTGCGGTACTCCTTAGCCAGGGCAATCAGCTCCTTTGCCTGTTCGCTGGTTCGTGTGAGCGGTTTTTCGACGAAGACGTGTTTGCCTCTCAGCAGGCTGGCCTTGGCCAGATCGTAATGGGTGGAAATAGGAGTAGCGATGACAACAGCGTCGATTGAATCGGATTCAATCAGTTCCTCGGCCGAAGTGAAGGATCTCATTGCCGGATTCAACCGGAGGACGGCTTCGCGCCTGTCCGCTCTCTGGTCAGCGACTGCCTCGAGCCTGCATTCGCGCACCTTCATAAAGTTGCGGATCAGGTTCGGCCCCCAGTAGCCGCACCCGATCAGACCTACATTGACCATGTGATTTGTTTCTCCTCTCGTAACGGTTATTGTTCAACGGCAAGCGGAATTTGCAGGACAGAGGCGGACTCGCGCGTAATCACCGATTACGGACGCGATGAATTCCTGTTGGTGCTCTTCGATTTCCGGGTACATCGGCAGCGAGAGGATCTCGTTCGCGTTCCTTTCGGCTACCGGACAGCTTTGCCCGCTGAAGCGTTCGAAGGCACGAGTGCGATGGATGGGCGCCGGATAGTGAATCCCGGTCTGCACTCCCTTGTTGGCCAGGAATGACTGGAGGTCATTGCGGCCCTCCTCAATTCGAATCACGTAGAGGTGAAAGACACTTTCAACGCCGTCGGGCGCAAATGGCGTGACGACCCCACCAATCCGTGAGAGGAGTGTTGTGTAGAACTCAGCGTGGCGCCGGCGCAGCGCGTTGCGTTGTTCCAAATAGGTCAGCTTGAGTCCGAGCACTGCGGCCTGCACCGAATCGAGGCGGCTGTTGTAGCCCGTAACATCGTGCTCGTATTTCCGCAGTCCTCCATGATCCCGCAGCCTCCTTACGGCTTCGGCGATATGGCTGTCGTTGGTGACGACGGCCCCGCCATCGCCGCAGGCGCCGAGATTCTTGGCCGGATAGAAGCTGAAGCACGCGACATCGCCCATCGAACCGACTCTTCGTCCGCGATATCGGGCGCCATGGGCCTGCGCTGCGTCTTCGATTACACGCAAGCCGTATCTCCTGGCAATCTCCAGAATCGGATCCATGTCCGCCGGCTGACCGTACAGATGGACCGGTATCAGCGCCCTGGTCCGGGAAGTGATGCGGCCTTCGATTTGACCGACGTCGATGTTGGACGTGCGCGGATCCACATCGACAAACACGGGTATTGCGCCCGTATGTACAACGCCTTCGGCGGTAGCAACGAAACTGTTGGCAGGAACAATAACCTCGTCGCCTTCGCCGATCTGCAAGGCGGTGAGGGCGAGGATCAACGCGTCAGTGCCATTACCCACACCCACCGCATGTCTGGTTTCGCAGAAATCTGCGAACGCGTTTTCGAATCTTTCGACGGGCGCACCACCGATGAACGCGGCGTTATCGAGTGTCTTTTCCCATAGCTCCAGAAGGCCCTTGCGAAGGGCCTGGTGTTCGCTTTTCAAATCCATGAATGGGATATTCATTTCGTTATGACCCCGATGCGACTTCGAACGGCATGGAGGCGCCGACGCTTACCGGCATTTGAGGATCCGACTCATCAGGAGTTCGGAATGAGCGATCCCTGTAATCGGCCGCCAATGCAATGCCGGCACTGACGAAGCCCGCCAGCAAACCTGCAAGGAGCACCTTCAAAGGCCAGCCGGGACCTACCGGAATGGGGAGAGCCGACGCGGCTTCGGCAATGGACACATTGACGATTCGTTGCCGGTCCAATGCGTCCGAAATTCGCGCCTCCTCCTGCTTGCGCGCGTACAGCAGGTACGTTTCTTCCGCGGTTTTCGCTGATCGGACCAGGTCTTCTTGAGCGATCGCCGTTTCATTCAGCGCCCGGGCCTCGTCGGAATACCTGGCGACGATCTGCGTTGTCGCCAGCATGCGTCCCTCCAGGGCGCTGAGTTCGGCGCGAGCCTTGGCCAGTTCTCCGTTCAGCCACTCGTGTGTCGTGTCGCGATCGGTCGTTTCTTCGCGCACCTGATTGTTGCTCACGTTGGCCAGAGCTTCGCGTGTTTGCGCGATCTGAGCTTCAACCTCCTGAACCGGCCTGTAACCCGGGGCAAACTTGCTCAACAGTTCCGTCCGTTTCAACTCGAGATTCAATAGTGTCGACCTTAGCTGCTGCAGCAGGAGAGGATTGTCTGAAGTCTTGACTGCGGTTGTGAGGCGTTCCGGTGTCGACGATTTCTCGCGTTCGAGTGCGCGAATACGTTGCTGCGTCTCTGCAATAACGGCCTGGGTTTGCCGCAATCCCGATTCAAATTCGCTCAGCTTGCGTACTGTAATGTCCTTCTCGAGTTGTGCGTCGACTACGCCGTTCCTGGTGCCGAAGTCCGCGAGTTGATGTTCGGCATTCGCCAGGCCCTTGCGATATTCCTCGGCCCGAGCTTGAAAAAACTCGAGGGCTCCCGGCGGACGGTGCACTTCGAGATGTTTCTGCAAATATAAGTCGGTAAGCGTTTCCAGCACCTTTCTGGACTGGAGGGTGCTCCCGCTTCTGTAGGTGATGCGGATCAATTTTGTCTTTTTCAGAGGTTCGATTGTGAGATTGCGGTCCAGGTTCCGCGTCGCATAGAAGAGCCCCAGTTTGTCTTGTGAAACCAGGCCGCTGGAGATCGCGACTTTCTCCAGAAGGTCACGGCTCCTGAGAAGCTCTACTTCAGAGTTCACGTCCTGCTCGGTGAAATCGGGCGCGACGGTTTGCGTGGTCTGTTCCGGAGTCACTAGTGGATCCACGCGTTCGCGTTTAACAAGGATCTTTGTTTCAGCTTCGTATTGACGAGGCATCATCGAAGAGACAAAAAGAACGCCTGTAAACAGTGCCAGGAAAGTGATAGCGATGAGGCGGCGTTGCCGGAAGCCTATCGCTGCCCAGTCACCGAGTGTCGTGGCCCCTCGTAAATCAGACTGTTCGTCGTGTTGTTTTCGCATTTTCTCTCTCCCTTAGAACTCAGTAGTGAATTGGATTGAAATACATTCCCAGCGTTGGAATGGGTATGAATCGGCTGATCGTCGCAAACTTCGTCTTTGGGATGAGAATCATGTCGCCCGGACGCAGGTGCAGATCTTCTGACAGGTCCTTTGCGGCCAACATGCGCTTCACATCGACTTTTTTGACTTCGACAAGTTTGTCGGAGACGCGGCGAAACAACAGAACCTCGGAATTCTTCGCTCTGTCGTTGAATCCTCCAGCTATCGACAGGGCCTGGGTAACGGTCGTCTCGCCGCGCAGATCGAACTTGCCCGGATGAACCACCTCACCACCGACCACGAAATACGGCTTTTCAAAATCCTTGAGCTCGACAGTAACGGCCGGATCCCGCAAAACGTTGTTGTAGGCCGCTCGCACAATGTCCACCACTTCGGGTGTCGTTTTGTCTTGCACCTGTACGTCGCCGACGCCTCGAAGATTGATGTAGCCGTCGGGCTGAACGGTGACGGTTTGATTGAATTCGGGTGTGAAAGGAAAACTCAAGTCCATCACATCGCCGACGTGAACCCGATATCGGGGATTGCGTTCCTGAAAAGCGAGTCCCTGAACGTTGGTCTCAGATTGTCGCGGATGACCGATAAGAGGAGATGTACTGGCGAAGATCGCCGCTGGAAGAAGCACAAACACAAACAGCCTTCCCCGCCAGTCCTTCTTGTAGATGTTCATGTGTTGTCATTTCCTCTCGCGAAAAGTTTTTCTGCCGGTCCAGCAATGCATATCTGGAGCCAATACGGAAACAGCCGGCAAAAAACGCAGACGGTCAGTTACTTAGAGGAAGCGATTCTTCTGTGGTATTTCAGACGGAGGTAAAGGGATTCACTTCTTCGCCGGTCATCGGCAAAAAGGCGGCAACACCGTTCCATAAGGTTCATGTTTTGCCCAAATTTAAATTACCAAAATGCTCACACGCGCGGCAGTTCGGTTTCCCACAATTCTTGCATTGTAGTAATTCGCTACGTCCTGGGCACGGATTTCCTATTAAGGAGGCGTAAGGTTCTTGCGAGTGCCTGGCGAGTCGCGCGTGCTCTCTGTTTGAAAGAGGAGCACGCGCCTATGAATCTTGCCTTACGGGGTTTGCCCGCTGAATGCGTTGCACGACACGTTGGCGTGCCAGTTCACGAACGCGCCGGTAGGACTGTCCTTCCACGCCCAGACATGCAGCGTGTAGAACGCGGGAAGTCCGAAGCGATTGGGGCTCTCGAAGAGATGAAAGAGCTGTCCCATGAGCTGGGGCGGAGCAGAGTGCGTTGCATTCCAGGCGTCCGCGAGTAGCAGATAGTCGGCGCCGATCAGGCGCAGACGTCCGTTCGGCAGCGGTTCGTAGATCAGGATCTCGGGTCGCGTCGCGTCGAGGATTCCGTCGGTCACCAGGGACATGTTCACGAAGTGCATGCCCATTGCCCCAAAATCGGGTCCGCTGACGCAGCCGAATTGCAGGAAATATCCTGCCGCCTGAGCCGCCGCCACGTTCTGGAAGCGATCGGTAGATTCCCGGACGACTTTGATCAGGGCGCTCGCCTGATTCTTCTGCTCCGACTGATCGTCCCCTTGTGACGTGTTCATATGCGTGTGGTCCTCTTGCGCCAGCGCGCGGGATAGACTGCCTCCGATCATCAGGCAGCCGAGGACTGCAAGAATTACTGTTACCCGAAACATTTTCATTTTCATTGTTAGCCTCCATTGAAGGTTGGAAATTGCTTTCATTTCTTTCTATGTACTGCCGCGATCCAGGGTCGCGGCGGTTCTGAAAGTACCCTTCGAACGAAAGCCCAGTAACGAAAGAGCGCCGAAAGATGGACGAAAGATAGACGAAAGATCAACGAAATGCGCACACTCACGACTTTAAGTCTCGATTTGATGCGGATTTGCCTCCAGAGGCTGGAGTAGTGGCCTTCAACACGGATTCATATAGAATATGCGCCCATGAAGACTCAGCAGACGCGTAGACAGTTTATGGGGATCGCAACGGCGGCCATGGCTGCCCCATTCTTTCAGGGACAGCCGTCGCCTGGCCGAATTGTCACGATAGCCGGAACCGGTATGGAGGGCATGGCCGCAAATGGCGATGTTGCGGATCGTGCGACTCTCAACAATCCTTTTGGGCTGGTCATCGGGCCGGACAGAGCGCTGTACTGGGCGGAGTACGGAAGCCACCGGTTACTGCGCATGGATTTGCGCAGCAAGACAATTTCAGTGATCGCCGGCACCGGCATGAAAGGATATTCCGGTGACGGTGGACCGGCTGTTGCGGCACAGCTCAACACACCGCATGAGCTGCGCTTCGACAGCAAAGGGAATATTTATGTGGCGGAACGCGACAATCACGTTATTCGTTTCATCGATATGAAATCGAAAACGATTTCGACTGTTGCAGGAACAGGCATGCGCGGTTTCACTGGTGACGGTGGTCCCGCTAACAAGGCGCAACTCGCGCAGCCGCACAGCATCGCCCTGGATCGCGCAGACAATGTTTACATTTGCGACATCATGAACCATCGCGTCCGCAAGATCGACGCAAAGACGAGAATGATTACTACATTTGCCGGCACGGGAGAGCGCGAAAGTACGCCGAAGGAAGCCTCGCTTGACGGCACGCCGCTGGCAGGGCCGCGATCGATAGAGATCAGGCCTGACGGCACCATGTATCTCGTCTTACGCGAAGGAAACAAAGTCCTGGCAGTGGACATTGTTCGCCGGCGGCTCAAACTATTGGCCGGAACCGGCGAAATGGGATATTCGGGCGACGGCGGCCCGGCGGTGTCGGCAAAGTTGAATGGGCCCAAAGGCATTGCGTACTCCGCGGAGGGCGCTCTCTACATATCCGACACAGAAAGTCACGTTGTACGCCGAATCGATTTGCGGAATGGAAAAATCTCGACCGTGATCGGTACGGGCCAGCGCGGCGATGGCCCCAACGGCGATCCGCTGGCATGCAAGCTGGCCAGGCCGCACGGCGTCTTCATTCAGGGCCGCACGGTTTACATCGGCGATAGCGAGAATCATCGGATCCGGATGATGCAGATCTGAATGGATAAACCCCTCGTGGGATTCCATTGCGTGCGGCACGTGATGCCTTGATATACTCACCCGCATTCCGCCATCAATCTTGATTAAGGAGGATTGCAAATGCTCCACAGCGTTTGCCGGTTATCCATTGCAATTATTGTCGCGCTTTGCCTCGTCACTTTCGCATTCGCGCAAGCGCAACAACAGGCCAGGCCGGCCGGGCAAGCTGTTCCTGCCGCCCAGGCTGCTAAAGATTATCCTGAAGACCATCGTCCTCCCATAGCTTTCAGGGAAGACTGGACGGACCCGACTCCCGGCGTGCCGACCGATTACAAAGACAAAGATCTGGATTCCCACCTGCAAAACAAGAATCTGCAGCATCGGCGGTACGGGTTGGGAGCCAAAGACGTCATATACGATCGCCACGTTAGCCCCCGCGATGATCCCGGCTATATCTGGCTCGGCGCTTGCGCGGCCGGTCCATGCCTCATCACTCTGAAAGACAAGACGGATTATCTTGATTTGTCGAACCCCATGGCGAAGGTCGTTTGGCGTACGAAACAGGGCGGCTTCAGACAGCTTCGCCTCGTGCTGAAGCTGGCAGACGGAAGTTTTCTCATCAGTGACCGTTACGCCGGTCCGGCAGAAGACTGGAACATCTCGGAAATCTTGATCCGCGACGTCCGCTGGAGAGTACTCAAGATTCAGGATCCCAGAATGTATGAGGACGCTCTTGTGCAGAAACCAGACTTGACCAGGATCGACGAAATCGGCTTCACCGATCTTATGCTCGGCGGCCCAACCTTCACGAGCGGAACCTCTCGCGTCGATTGGATTGAAGTTCATGCCAACCGTGTAAAGCGACCCGCGGGAACAAACAATAACTGAGGGAAGTTTTCAAATCCGAAATCAAATCGGGACGCTGCTCCAGAAAAGGTAAACGCGATAAATCCGAGATCCCTTTTTCCAACAGTGTTCCCGATTGCGCAGGTCTTTCAAGACTGCGGCAAATCGCAACCGAACCACACTCATACCGACTCCCTTTACGCGTGTTATAGTTCTGACCTGAGAGGAGGAGCGACATATGCGTTTGCGAATACTTTTGTTCGGTACGGCGGTCGTCGGATTTATCCTGCTTCTTCAGCTATATGCGGCTGGCCCCACTGTCACAGTCTACAAGGATCCATTTTGCGGATGCTGTGCCCAGTGGGTGAAACACCTCGAAGCGAATGGTTTCGAAGTCACTGTCCGCGAAGTGGAAAACGTGGCGGACTACAAGGATAAGTACGGCGTCCCGGGCTCGGTTCGATCGTGTCACACTGCCGTCGTCGACGGATACACAATCGAAGGACATGTCCCGGCCGCTGAGATCCAACGCCTGCTAAAGGAACGGCCCCAAATCAAAGGTCTCGCCGTTCCGGGCATGCCGATCGGCTCCCCCGGCATGGAAGTGGCAGGCACGCCAAACCAAAAGTACAGTGTGCTGCAATTCAAGGCGACAGGTGAAACTTCTGTCTATCGCGACTATCCCGGGCGGTGAGTGTGGCGAACAGACGAGTCCGAACGCGCGATGAAGCCCGCGACTCCATAAATCTCCTCATCTTGAACATGCGAATCCGCCATTTGATTTCTGCTCTTTCGCTGGCGTTGTTTTTTGCCGTTACGAGCGCCGATGCGCAAACGACTAGCCCGCTGCCGGAAGCGAGACCCGAATCGGTAGGTTTCTCAGCAGAACGGCTGCAACGCCTGGACGATGCAATGCAAGCGCTGGTGGACAACAAGCAACTTGCAGGCATCGTCACGCTGATTGCACGTCACGGCAAGCTCGTGCATCAGAGGACCTTTGGCCAGCAGGATCTCGCGAGTGCGAAACCGATGCCGAAGGATGCAATCTTCCGTATCTACTCGATGACGAAACCGATTACCGGCGTCGCCATGATGATCCTTTATGAGGAAGGCAAGTGGAGGCCCGCCGATCCAATCGCGAAGTACATTCCGGAATTCGCGAACCTGAAAGTTTATGCGGGTGATAGCCAGGGCGACATGAAACTTGATGCGCCTGCACACGCGCCGACGGTAGGCGAACTCATGTCGCACACGGCCGGCTTCACCTACGGCGTGTTTGGCAACACTCCGGTGGACAAGCTCTATCAGCAGTCGAATCCGTTGCAGGCAGCATCATTTAAGGAATTCATCGACAGAGTCGCCAAACTTCCGCTGGTGTACCAACCGGGGGAGGGCTGGATTTACAGCATCGCGGTCGACATTCAGGGTTATCTGGTTGAACGAATTTCCGGCAAACCTTTTCCGGAATTCCTGCGCGACCACATTTTCACCCCTCTCGGTATGAAGGACACCGGCTTCGCCGTACCACAAGATAAGCTGCCGCGGCTCGCCACCGTGTATGGCCCGGGTGCAAATGGCTCGGGTTTGTCTGCCCTGCCGAATGATCCGAATGTCACGAGAGCGCCAGGACTGCCTTCAGGCGGCGGGGGTCTTTATTCGACGGCTGCCGATTACCTTCGCTTTACGCAGATGCTCCTCAACGGCGGTGAACTCAACGGCGTTCGCATTCTTTCGCCGAGCAGTGTCACGCTCATGCGCAGCAATCATCTGCCCGAGCGTCTTATGAACGGCAAATACGGTATTGGCTTGTATAGGATGCAGCCGGGTCTGGGCTTCGGATACGACTTCGCCGTTTTTGAAGATCCAATCAAGATCGGCAGCACCGCCGGGAAAGGTTCGTACCTTTGGGACGGAGTTGCCGGAACATGGTTCTGGATTGATCCAACCAATGATGTGGTTTTCGTCGGGATGATTCAACGGATGCTTACCGCGCCCGGAGCGCCGAACGTCGAGGATCTGTCGCGCGCCCTCGTGTATCAGGCACTACTCGATCCGACGAGATGACTGCAAGAGACTAGGTTTTCGAACTACGAACTCAGGCGTTAACAAGAAGCAACATTTTCGAAAACACAGCGCGGTACTGCTGCCTGCGGCGAACAATTCGCGAAGACGGCTTCCGCCTTCTCTCGCGGACGAACCGCGGGCAGAAAATCTATTTTTCCAATGCTAGAGCAACTAATTCCGCCGGCTCGGTTGGCGTTCCGACGGTGAAGGCAATGTACTGCTTGCCGTTCACCATATAGGTCATCGGCATGCTTCCCATCATGCCGGGAATCTTCACCTCGCCTAGAACGGTCCCGGTCTTTTTGTCGTAGGCGCGCACAACAGGAGCCCCGCCCCATCCTTCGCCGGCGATGAGCAACATCTTGGTGACGAGAAGCGTCGCATGCAAATTGATGCCGCCGGTGTTCGGCAGATTGATGCCTTTGAGCGCCGGATTCTGAGAGACGCGCGACGGTGTAGTTCCGAGCGGCACGACCCAGGCGAACTCACCCGTGTTCAGATCGAGCGCCGTGATTCGGCTATAGGGCGGCTTCAGAATCGGCAGCCCTTGAACGGACAGATCGATGCCGCCTGGTCCGCGCGAGAACCTCAAGTCCGACTTCGGATCGTGACGAACGGTGATGATGCCAGGACCGCTCTTCGAAGGGATGTAGAAATAGTTTGTTTCAGGGTCGAAGCCGCCGCTCTGCCAGAGCGAGCCTCCCGTGCCGCCGGGGTTGTACCAGGATCCTTTGGTGCCGCCCTCTTTGATCTCGGAGGGCGGCGTGAACAGGGGACCCACGCGATACTGCCGGGCAATCCGTATGGCTTCGGCCCGAAGCTCAGACGTGAAGTCGATGAGGTCATTTTCAACATAGCCCTGTGCTTCATAGGCGGACGGCCTGGTCGGATGGGGTTGCGTGGGCCAGGCATGTTCGCCGGGCACGTCGCTTGGCGGTGCCGCGCGTTCTTCGATCGGCCAAACCGGCTTTCCCGTCACGCGATCGAGCACATAGGCGTAGCCCTGCTTGGTGAGCTGCACCAGCGCTTTGACCGGCTTGCCCTCGACCGTCATGTTCACGAGGGCCGGAGCGGAGGAAAGATCGTAGTTCCAGATGTCGTGGTGCGTGACCTGGTAGTGCCAGATGCGCTTGCCGGTTTCGAGATCGACGCAAACGATCGAATTGCCGAACAAATTGCTGCCCAGTCGATGACCGCCATAATAGTCGTCGGTGGGCGTTTCCACGGGCAGATAGGCACGCCCCAGCTCAGGATCGACCGAGATCGGCGCCCACACGCCGGTGTTGCCGGTATACGCGTTGGCTTTGTCCTCCCACGTGTTCGCGCCGAACTCTCCACCCTTGGGGACGGTGTGAAACGCCCATTTCTGCTTGCCCGTACGGGCATCGAACGACATCACGTATCCGGGCGTATTGCGCATCGAATCGGGCGTGAACCCCTCTTCGAGCGCGGGCGGGACGATGACCGTGTTGCGATAGACCATAGGCGGCGAGCTGTTGCCGATGCGCGAGACATGGTCAAAGTCGACATGCAGCTCCTTCATGAGATCGACCGCGCCGCCCGTGCCGAACGATTTCACCGGCACGCCGGTCCTGGCATCCAGGGCCACGAGATAGAAGCCGGTCGTGACGACGAAGATCCGCTCCTCCCTGCCGTCCGTCCAATAGGCGACGCCGCGCCCTGCATTTCTCCTTGGCGCCTTGCGGTCGCGACCGCCTTCGTCCATTCCCTCCCAGAGCCACAATTGCTTGCCCGTCGCCGCATCAAGGGCGGCGACAACGCGTTGTCCGCCGGCGGACTCGTACAAGACGCCGCCCACCATGATCGGAGTCGCTTCGCTCTTATACATGGCAAGCACCGGATCTCCGTTGCCCTGCGCGGTTCCTCCAAGAGAGGGCGGCGCCGGCGGAATCCCAGGTTTCCAGCGCCAGGCGATTTTCAGGTCCTTGAAATTGTCCTTATTGATTTGGTCGAGCGGCGAGTAACGCGTGGCTAGCGGATCGCTGTTCAAATATCGCCACTCGCCGGGCTTTGTGGCCACCGAGGGCGCCGCATTCACTGCCTGGCTTCGCGCCGGGAGCGTCCAGGCGAAAAGCGCGACCGCTATCGACAGGAGAAAGGCAGCAGCGGCTTGCACCATATGTGCTGCATGGTACCGTCATCAACCGGATGGGTCAACGCGAACCGAACATGAACACGGAGGAAACACGACAGCCGCACAATTTGTTTCGGGTCAATTTTCGTTGCGCTATACTTGGCGAAATTCTAACTCGTTACTTCATACGTGACTCTGGTAAGTGCGGTTTTCTTAAAATCGTGATCACCGGTGTGATCTGATGAGCGACGATGACAGCGTCGCGTGCCGGGCGAGGAGTATCCCGACGCGCTGAATACAGAGAAACGCTGCGCTGTGCATTCCAGCTCCGAGCAATCCAGAAAAACGGTAGGAACGCGGGCTAAAGCCCGCGACTACATTTTGGATCAACGTTCGGCCTGAATGTAGTCGCGGGCTTTAGCCCGCGTTCCTCCAAGGTAGCCCACTACCAAAAAAGCGCTTCAGTTTTTGTGCAAAGCCAGAGGAGAGTCGCATATGAGATGGGGATTTTCATTCCGAGACTGGTTCCTTGCTCTTAGCTGCGCAGCAGCTTTGACGCTGGTTGCGCCCGGCGGGGTCCGAGCCCAGTTGCTTCAGGGCACCATCGATGGCAACGTGGCGGATTCGACCCAGGCTGCGATCGCCGAGGCCATCGTCACTGCCAAAGATCAGCAAACCAATTTCACCCGGGAAACGAAGACGAGCTCGGTGGGTGGCTACAGCCTGCCCGGACTGCCGCCTGGAACCTACCTGATCACGGTCAGCTCGGCGGGATTCCAGAGCTACACCCAGACCGGTATCACTGTCACGCCCAATAGGATCCGCCGTGTGGATGTGACTCTGGCTGTCGGACAGGTTACCGAGAGCGTGACCGTCGAGGCTTCGGCGGCCGCCTTGCAAACCGACCGCTCCGAGATCCGGTCTGACATCGCCGGGATCACGCTTACTAACGTGCCGGTGCCGATCGGCCGCAACTACCAGCTGCTCATGCCGACGATCCCCGGCGTGTCGGAAGCGCAGAACGGGAACTCTTTCGCCGCGAACCCTACCCGGTCCGTAAACTTCTCCGTCAATGGCACCCCGACCAATATCAACAACTTTTCCATCGACGGAACCAACAGCCGCGGAGTCATCGATAGCACCTTTACCTATATTCCGGCTCTCGAGGCCGTCCAGGAGGTCAGCGTCATCACCAACTCCTTCGACGCCGAACAAGGCCTGGCCGGTGGCGCCGCGATCGCATTGCAGATCAAGAGCGGTTCCAACGTCGTCCACGGTTCCTTGTTCGGGTTCCACACCGACCAGCATATGAAGGCGTACCAGTGGGCCGCCGACCGCACCCAGCCCAAGCCGAAATACATCTACAACCAGTACGGCGCCACCATCGGCGGGCCGATCAAAAAGGACAGGTTGTTCTACTTCGGAAGCTACGAGGGTACCAACTACTCCGAGAGCGTCACCCAGATAGTGCAAGTGCCCACTCTGGCAATGAGGGCCGGCGACCTGTCCGCCTCTCCGACGCCGATTTACGATCCGCAGACCGGCAACCCGGACGGCACGGGGCGGACGCCGTTCCCGGGCAATATCATTCCAAGGAACCGAATTGATCCCGGCATTCAAACCATTCTCAATCTCGGCGGCTGGGCGCCCAACACGCAAGGGAGCGGGGCGTTCGGCCTGGCCCGGAACTATGTGACTTCGGCGCCCAACTACCAGTGGCGCCGGCAGTACGACAGTAAGCTCAGCTACAACCCCACCTCCAAGCTGAGTGTGTTCGGGCGCTTCGGTTTCGTCGATCATAACGCGAACACCGACGGCATCTTCGGTTCCCTTGGCGGTCTGCCCATCAGCCGCGCGAACACCGGGTCCGGTTTCGTGGAGGGTCACCTCTACCAGTGGACCGTTTCGGCGACTTACGTGGCCACCCCCAACATGGTCATCGACGGCAACTACGGTTACTTCCGGGAGGACTTCCACGATATACCGCCCCGGGGAGATGAGAATCTGGGCTGGACCGTTATGAAGGTCCCGGGCCTTCAGACCGACCGGAAGACGGAGCTAGGCTGGCCGCTTATTTTGATCGACGGCTTTTCGCAGCTCGGCGCGGCTAATAACTTCGAGCCACATGGCTATCGCGATCCGACCTACGATTACGCGGCCAACTTGAGCTGGAACCGGGGCACTCACAATGTTCGCTTCGGCTTCGGCCTCAACCGCCAGCACATCAATGAGAGCCAGCCCCAGGGCAATCTAGCCTACATTGCTTCGCAGGGCGGATTCCAGTTCTCTCCCGGAGCGACACAGCTCAATGGCGGACCGGCAGGCAACGACTTCAACACCTTCGCGGCCTTTCTGCTGGGTCTGCCGAGCAACGCGGGTAAGCTCCGCCTGTTCCCCGTCGACATCCAGACGCGCATGAAGGCCTACAGCATGTACGCCCGCGATCGCTGGCAGATCACCCGCAAACTGACGTTTAGCTACGGCGTGCGTGTGGAGCTCTTCCCCTTCCCAACGAGGGTAGGACGCGGCCTGGAGGTCTACGACTTCGACAAGAATGTCATGCTGCTGTGCGGCCTGGGACCGAATCCGATCGATTGTGGAATCACCAAAGGCAAGGGCGGTCCAACTCCACGAGCAGGTCTGGCCTATCGCATCAGCGATTCGATGGTGCTCCGGGCCGGCTATGGCATCACTTGGGACCCTATCAATCTGTCCAGTTTCCAGCGCCTCAATTACCCCGATTTGGTTCAAGTCTCCCTTAACCGGCCCAACGGCTTCTCGTGGGCGACCACGCTCCGCCAGGGGTTCCCCGAGATCGTGCAGCCTGACCTGAAGCCGGGCATTCTGCCGGTGGCCAGCAATCTAAGCATCATTACGATCGACAACAACAACCTCGTCCGGGGTTACATTCAGTCCTGGAACCTGACAGGGGAAACGAGGATTGGAGATTGGGTTGGCTCGGCCGGTTACGTGGCCACGCGGACGACGGATCAACTGCACCAGCTCGATGCGAACTGGTCTCCGATCGGCACGGGCACCGCGGGCCAGGTTCTGAATCGCCGGTTCGGCCGCACCGCTGCCACGCGCTTCCTGGGCACCCTCGGGACCACCAAGTACGACTCCCTGCAGACGCGCCTGGAGCACCGCTTCTCTGGTGGTTACCAGGTCAGCTTCGGCTACACCTGGGCCCACGGCCGCGGCTATAGCGCTGAGACTTCCGGAGCCGTGCCCGGCCCGAGCACCACCGTTACAGTTGGCCATCCCAGCTATTACCAGTTGAATTACGGCGACCTGACCCGCGACATTCGTCATAATTTCCAGGCCACGGGCATCGTCGAGCTTCCCTTCGGAAAGGGTAAGCCGTGGGCCCAAGGCGGGCCGTTCGCTCAGATCGTCGGCGGCTGGCAGATCAATGCCCTGTTCAGCGCTTACACTGGATCGCCTTTTACGGTCATTGCCGACAGCAGCACACTGAACTCCTCGGCCTCCACACAACGTGCCGACTGCGTTTCCGGGACGCAGCACAAGCGTGGCGATATTTATCAGTGGTACGACCGGTCGGACTTCCGCGTGCCGGCCTCCGGACGCTTCGGCACCTGCGGCGCCAACACCCTGAGAGGACCAGGATTGGTCAATCTGGATATGGGTGTAGACCGCAAGTGGCGATTCGGCGAACAGTCCGAGCTGAAGTTCCGTGTCGAATCGTTCAACGTGGCGAATACGCCGCACCACTCGAATCCGACCAACAACGTCAATAGCGGCGGCTTCATGGAAGCGCTAGGCATCCGCAATACCGGACGCGACGGCCTCGACGAACGAAACTTCCGCGTGGGCCTCAAATTCAGTTGGTGACCTGTCCTTCGCCAACAGCGCGATCATTGACGAATACGCGGCGCGTCTGGACGTCGACAGCCACACCATGCACGTTGTTCATATAACCCGGACGCGGGCAGGGAGCGTGCTGAGATCTTTCGGCCACCCCTCGACCACTTCGTATGGGCCGGAGACGTCCTCTCCGATGGCACCCTTTACGGCGCTGAACGAGGTAGCTCCGCGCCTCGGTTTCGCTTGCCGGAAAATTGAGGCTCGCGCCGCTTGCGGCTGATCGCCAAAAAGTTAGCGCAGACACGCTTGCATCCTTACGTCGAGTCGCGATCAGTGGACTTTTACCGCGCAAACCGGAGGAGTGGTGCCGCTGAATCCAAAGTGAAGGGTAAGCGGTATTACGTCCACTGACATGTATTGGCGCCGGAATGTAGGGCAAATAGACACTCGCATGGCTCAGTGTGAGTTGAGTTTTTCGGTGCTCCCGACTAAAGTTACCGTCAAGGAAAGCATGCGACTCATTTATGCATTCTTTGTTCTCATCACCATTCCAACTACCGCCCTCGCCTGCCCAGGTAGCGTCGAACCCGGGTTCGACAGGATGATTAAGGATTCGACGGTGATCGTTCGTGGTCAAGTGCTTCATGAATCGGGCGACAGCCAGTGGAATTCCCAAGGTTGGAGACAGCATTTCTCAGACGTTCTTATCGAGCGCACGTACAAGGGGGTGGCACCCAGCGTCACCCGGGTAAGTTGGAAGGACTACGTCGGTTGCCCGCGAGCTCGTCTCGAAAAGGACGATTACGGCCTATTCTTCCTACGCGGTAACGGTTCGGAATTCGTGCTCGCCGATGAGCAATACGGAAAGCTTGCCGTCAGTCACTGGCAGGATGGCTCCCAAGGCCTGGATCCATTTGTAGCGATCGGACGTGACCTCAAGCGAGCGATTCAGAATGACTCGGGGAGGCAGCTAATCGAAGATGTGCTGCTTCTGGGCAGCATGCGCCGGACGATCGGTACTGCCGAACTCCGCGCCCTCCTTCCTGCGAAGGATGAGGTTCTTGAAAGTGCCGTCCATTTGGCTTTGCTCAAACTGCACGACTACTCGGAATTGGAAGCCGCTGGCAGGCTAGTGGAAACTGTTCCTGATAGTCGTAGTTTTGTCCTCCCCGCACAAGAAGCAGCGTCCCTTCGCACGTGGATCGGTTCCGAGATTATGCGGATCGAAGAACCCGGCCAGCTTTCCGTCTTGCAGCGCTTCACTCTCTCAGCAAATTACTGGCTGCGGCAGAATGCGGCCTACGCCCTACGTCACCTGCACGATTTTTCCAATGTGCGATATCTGATCAGGCTCATTAATGATCCATCGGAACAAACGCGCATCCAAGCGATGCGCGGTCTCCAGGAGCTCATAAGGCCCGGAATAGAAGGGGACGGCTGGGTGCCCGGAACACCGCTAAACGGAAGAAATGTCACCGAGGAGGAAGTCATCGGTCGGTGGCGAACTTGGTGGCAAGCGGAAGGGGAGTCGAGGTATGGAAAGTGAAATCCGCCACTCCATCTTGATCAACATGAAAGCCTTTGCATGGTGTGCTGGTTTTATTCTGCTCTTGAGTACGATCCCGGCGGTGGCGGAATTGCGCGCGCCGGCAAAGGTCGCTCTCGATTTAGGAACTGAAATCCGCAGCGGAGAACGCCAGGCGGTTCTCTTGCTCTCGGCCGCAGCCGGTACGGCATGCGCCGGCACGCCGTCCGATCTTAAAACGATGGCGAAATTCGATCAGAGAAGTGCTGTGATCGAAATACTGGGATATGACTTCACGCCGGCACCACACCGGACTGATCGTCCTTGTCCCACTGCGCTCAGTGAGGCTCGCGGGCGTGTGCCTTTGTCGAAGTCATGGCTAAAGCCGGATATGGAAAATCGGATGGTGTTCGTCTTAGGCTCGAACAAAAACAGCTACCGCATCAAACGGGTTGGTTTCCGCGTCGAACTCCTTCCTGAAAATGCCACCACCGTGCTGGCACGCCAGCGCGGCGAGAATCTCACCGTTCCGCCATCGTCCTCGGCAACAATCCTCTGGCCGTTGAACGTCGGCCGGCTGTACTTGACCGGCGCAGTGATACCCGACCATGACTTCCGTGTAGCGCTTCGTGCCTTCGCCAAAGCGAATCAGATGTTGCCCGCGGACGAAGTCCACCAAAGTTTGCAAATGGACGCCCCGGCACAACTCTGGGTCCGCCTGACGTCCGGCACGCTACCGCCTCCGAGCACCGGCCGCGCTCGCCGCATCGGCGCTTTGCCCGGTCACCCTGGAGTGGAGGTTTACCTTGGGGCTCCCACCTTCGACTTGATTCGGTTAGGCAACAGAAGTCGGTATGTCGGAAGTTTTTGAGAGTTCTCGCGAACCTTGTTTCAGCAGGATTGGGTTGTGTATTCCAAGCCGCCTTTTGGCGGTCCGGACCACGTCCTGCAGTACCTCGCATCGTTGCCTCAGTAAGCGTAGAGACTGTGTGGCAGGAACTGTCTGCTTCCTATGTCGTAGACCTGTCCCATGCGCGTGTAGTTGACGCTCACCAAATCCGCGCGCCCCGCGTTACGGAAGCGGCCGACTAAACCAAATACGTTTGCCGCCGAATTAGCGACGTCAATAGGCGAGGGAAACGTCAATTCCTGGAGTGTCGTCCAGTCGCTCCGCCCGTCCCACGACACTTCCCATATTCCGTGCTGGAAGTCGCGGAAACGGTACCGCAGGATGTCATCCTTGCCATTGTGGTCGATATCCGCGATCAGCACCGACTGCAGGCTGCTTGTGAGACTGTTGAGCGGCTGCCAGACTGTCCTGCCACCCCATGAGACCGCCCAACCCCCGTTCTGCAGCGAGATTACATCGGTAATGCGATCGTTATTGAAATCTCCGAAACGCAGCTCGCTTAAGGGCTTTGGAGAACTTTGCACCGGAGTCCACCCGTAATGGCCTGGCGAGATGATCCACCATTGCGAATCTGGGGCCCGGCGGAAAATATCCATGATCCCGTCGCCATTGAAATCGCCGAAACGTAACTCGCTGAAAGGGACGCCATAAGTACCGAGAGACTTCCAGGCGCCCGTGCCGCCGGGATAGATACCGAAATCGTTGCCGTGTACGGAAAAGACATCGCAACGGTGATCGCCATCAAAGTCACCGAGTCCGATTTGTTCAAGGCGCTCGGTCGACGAGTTCAAATAAACCCAATGCATCCTGGCGCCGCTCCTGTACCACCAGCTCACGCCGGTCGCGAGGAACAAGTCGTCAATGCCATCGCCGTCGAAATCGCATACTCCGTATTTTCCATAGGTGTCGACGCCGAACACATTGCCCCTTCGCTGAATTGGTGTGATGAA
>Ga0137394_10000066_pt1 | contig 71286 bp, 61 predicted proteins | sample czobulk116metaG_FD_108278 | JGI IMG/M metagenome (GOLD analysis project Ga0137394, IMG submission 108278) | Vadose zone soil microbial communities from Angelo Coast Range Reserve, California, USA - czobulk1.16 metaG | ecosystem: Environmental > Terrestrial > Soil > Vadose zone | place: USA...
AAGGCAAAAGATCTGACCAATGCTCAATTCCCAATTCTCAGCCGATTAATTCGGAGTCTGTCCCCCGAATTAATCGGCTGAGAATTGGGAATTGAGCATTGGTCAGATCTTTTGCCTTTGTGTTTTAACCTGATTTTCAGGCTTCATCCGAACTTCAGTTATTACTGCGTTGTATAATGTCAGGTTTATGGTTGTAGCCGGGAACCTGACCGAGAGGGAGAGCATCGTTGTTCGGGGGGTAAGGGTTCATAACCTCAAGAACATCGACTTCGAGATTCCCCACAATGCGTTGACGATCGTTACCGGCGTGAGCGGATCCGGAAAGTCCTCACTCGCCTTCGACACCATCTATGCCGAGGGACAGCGGCGGTACATCGAATCGCTTTCCGCCTACGCCCGCCAGTTCCTTGAGCGCATCGAGAAGCCGGAAATCGACGAGGTTTACGGCATCGCCCCGGCGATCGCGATTCGACAGCGGAATACGGCCCGAACTCCCCGTTCGACGGTCGGAACATCCACCGAGGTCTCCGATTACATCCGGCTTCTCTTCGCTCGTGTCGGCACAACGGTCTGCCGGAAATGCGGTGAGATCGTTCAAAAAGACACGGTCGATCAGATTGCCGATGTCGTCATGCAATGGCCGTTCGACACGCGCTTCTACGTTCTCTATCCCCTGCCCAAAAACCAGAACCGGGAACAACTCGCCGCTCACCTGACCGATCTCAAACGGCGCGGCTTCAGCCGGCTTTACCAGGACGGCAAGACCTTCGACTACTCCCAGCCCGAGTCCCTGCTCGACGTGGATTTCAGCAAGACCACGTATGTGCTTGTCGATCGCCTGAAAATGGCTGCGGACATCCGGCAGCGCCTGATCGATTCCGTCGAAACCTGTTTCCGCGAAAACAACGGCGAAGTGATCCTCGAGGTTCTCGAGTGGGCCACGAAAAACGGAACCAGCCCGCAGGAGAAGCGTTTCCGCTTCAGCGAGGCATTCGAGTGCAAGAAGTGCAATATCCGGTACGAAGACCCGGAGCCTAAACTTTTCTCGTTCAATAATCCTTTCGGCGCATGCCCGCGATGCCAGGGTTTCGGCAACACCATCGACCTGGATCTCGATCTTGTGATTCCAGACAAGAGCAAATCCCTGAGCCAGGGCGCTGTTGAGCCGTGGACGAAACCACGCTACCGGACATACCAGAACGATTTCAGGAAATCAGCTCGAGGGCGAGGCATCCGGCTCGACGTGCCCTTCCGTGATCTCGCGCCCCAAGAGCGTACGTACACGATGAACGCGGTGCGCGAGTTTTTCGATTATCTCGAGACGAAAAAATACAAGCTGCACGTTCGAGTATTCCTGAGCCGCTATCGCGGATACACGGTTTGCCCCGAGTGCAACGGATCGAGATTGCGGCAGGAAGCACGCGACATTTTCATCAACGGCAAGAACATCGCCGATGTGTGCCGCATGACGATCCAGGAAAGCCACGAGTTTTTCGCGAAGCTCCAGTTGAGTGAGTCGCAGGCCGAAATTGCGGAGCGCATACTTCTGGAGATCCAGTCCCGGCTTCGGTTTCTCAATGATGTTGGCCTGCAATATCTGACGCTGGACCGGCTCTCTTCGACGCTTTCCGGCGGCGAGGCGCAGCGCATTCAGCTTGCGACGTCGCTGGGATCGTCGCTCGTGGGCGCTCTTTACGTTCTGGACGAGCCCTCCATCGGACTTCATCCCCGCGACGGACAGCGGCTCATCGAAATCCTGAAGCGGCTTCGCGACATCGGAAACACGGTCCTCGTAGTCGAGCATGATGCCGAAATGATGAAAGCCGCCGACCACATTCTCGATCTCGGTCCGGGCGCCGGCGAGAACGGCGGCAATCTGGTCTATCAGGGAACGTTCGAAGGGGTGAAGAACTGCACCGCCTCGCTTACCGGCAAATACCTCATCGGTGAATTGAAGGTCCTGATTCCGAAGAAACGCAGAACACCCGGGCCGAAGGTTCTGAAGCTGAAAAACGCGGCCATTCACAATCTCAAGGGCATCGATGTGGAGATTCCGATCGGCTTGACGACGTGCATCACGGGTGTGTCGGGATCCGGCAAATCGACACTGGTCCATGAATGCCTCTTCGAAGCGATCAAAGCCGTACTCCACGGCAGCGACCCCGGTCCCGGCACAGGCGTGATCGAAACGGGAACAAAGTGGATTGCGGAGGTCGTCCTCGTCGATCAGAGTCCCATCGGCAGAACACCGCGGTCGAACCCCGTCACCTACATCAAAGCCTTCGACCACATTCGCGACGTCTTCGCGTCCACTCGCGAGGCGCAGGCTCGCGGCTACAACTCGGGCAGCTTTTCTTTCAACATTCCGGGCGGGCGCTGCGAGGTCTGCCAGGGCGACGGAACAGTCACCGTCGAGATGCAGTTCCTGGCCGATGTCGAGCTGGTCTGCGAAGAATGCAAGGGCACTCGATACAAGAGCGGCGTTCTTGAAGTCCTCTACAAGGGAAAGAACATCTACCAGGTTCTCCAGATGACCGTGCGCGAAGCCTTGCTGTTCTTCACAAATGTGCCGAAGATCACGAAGAAGCTCAAGGTGCTGGATGAGGTCGGCCTGGGTTACCTGAGACTTGGGCAGTCCGCGACGACGCTGTCTGGCGGCGAGGCGCAGCGCATCAAACTGGCGTCGTACCTGGCGCGAGAGACCAGTGAGAAGACGCTATTCATTTTCGACGAGCCGACCACCGGCTTACACTTTGACGACATCAACAAGCTGCTTGTCGCTTTCAGACGCCTGATCGACGCAGGGGGAACGGTCCTGATCATCGAGCACAACCTGGATGTGATCAAATCCGCGGATTGGCTCATCGACCTCGGTCCGGAAGGTGGAAATGCCGGCGGCTACATCGTTGCGGTGGGCACACCCGAGCAGGTTGCAGCGAACAACAAGTCCATCACCGGCCAGTTCTTGAAAAAGGTGCTCTGACTCTTTGTGCCTTTGTGCCTTCGTGCCTTTGTGGTTTATTACGATCAGGCACAAAGACACGAAGGTGTGGCCCCAATGAAGACTATCATTCTTATTCTGGCGTTATTCCAATCGATCGAAGATATCTACAAGGCCGCGACTGCGGATTTCGATGCGGGCCGCTGGGCGGAGGCGGCCGCGAAATACGAACTGGTGCTGAAGGAAGACCCGTCGCACATTCCTTCTCTCTTCAATCTTGCTGTCTGCTTCACGAAGACAGGAAAACCCGAAGAAGCGATTGCCGAATACCGGAAAATCGTCGAAAAGGATGGAACCATCTACGAAGTCCGGACGAATCTGGGCATTCTTCTGGAACAAACCGGACAGCGATCCGAGGCCGCCGCGCAATTCGAAAAGGCGGTGGAACTGCGTCCCGACGACGCGCAGGCCCATCTAAACCTCGGCATACTTTATGCGCGCGCGGAACAGCTCGAAAAGGCGTACCCCTACCTGGTCGCCGCTGAGCAAAAGGGCCTGAACTCGCCCGAGCTATACATTGCGCTGAGCGAAGCAGAGCACCAGCGAAAGGATGAGCCGAAATCGCTGGCGTATCTTGAAAAGGCCAGCCGGCTCGACCCTTCCAACAAGAGCGTGCGCACCCAGCTTGCCATCGGTTACTTCGACATCCGGGACTACGCGAAGGCGGTGCCGCTCCTCGAGGAGATCACCAGGGCAGGACCGGTTAACGTGGACTACGTTTACATGCTCGGAAAGTCGTACCAGGAGATGAAGGATTTGCCTCGAGCCATTGCGACGTTGCAGCAGATCGTGCGAGCAAAGCCGGATTACGTCGAGGCCTGGGCGACGCTGGGTTCGATTTACTATGGTCAGGAAAACTGGCCGGTTGCGGCACAGGCGATGACGCGGGTTGTGGAGCTGCGGCCGCAGCAGGCCGTCGGTCATTTTGTGCTGGCCACGTGTTTCGACAAATTAGGAAACTTCAAGGAAGCCGCCCTGCACTATAATAAGTTCCTGGAACTCGACGACGGCTCAAATGATGCTCGGTCTTTCCAGGCGCGCCAGCGGGTCCGGACCCTCGAACGCCGTCTGAAGAGGTAGAACGCACGAAATAGCGATGCGGCAAATAACTCGATTTTTAGTTTTGCTGATTCTTTTAAATATCAGCGGCTGCGCCGTTCGGTATTTGCCTCTGCGGGGCCAGTCATCGGACAAGCGGCTCCTGCAACTCGACAAGGAACGAGAGAAGCTGAGGCGGGCGACCGATCCGGTCGATCGCACCAAGACCGAAATCAAGATCTCGGAAATTCTTTTGACCCTTGTCAGCGACGCGGTGAAAAACGGCGACTTCGAAAGAATGGAACACCGCCTGGACGAATACGTCACCGCGATCCAGGATGCGCACCAGTCGATGATGAAAACCGGCCGGGATGCGCACCGGAAGCCCAAGGGCTTTAAAGATCTCGAAATCGCCCTTCGCCGGCAGGTCCGGCAACTGGACGACATCGGCGCGGGATTGAGTTTCGATCAACGCGAACCGGTAGTGAAAGCTAAAGAGCAAGCCTCCAATATCCGTGACGACCTTCTGAAGGCGCTCTTCGGAGAACAAAATGCGCCAAATCGCAAAGGGTAGCCTTCTCCTTTTACTCATCACATTTGCGGTCCCTGCTTTCAGCCAGCGATCATCCGCCGCAAAAAAGGAGTACTTTACCGAAGACGAACTCGACCTCATTCGCGACGCCCAGGAGCTTCGTTATCGCGTGCCGACTTACTTCAAGCTCGCCGAGCGGCGGCTCATCTTTCTCGGCTTGAAACAGCAGAGCGACAAGGACAAAGAAAAGGAAAAGAAGGAAGAACAACAGCGGCTGAAAGATGCGCAGAAGGCGGGCACTGCGCCGGCCGGCAAGAAGGCGCCCGAAGATCCACTGGGCTATCTTGACGACTTCACGCCATCCGAACTTCTCCGCGGCTACGCCCAGGCGGTTGACGAGGTGATGAGCAATATCGATGACTCGTACGGCCGCAAACTCGACGTCCGCGATTCACTCGAAGATCTTGAAAAATTCCTCCGCGAAACCATGCCGATGGTGGAAAGATTTCAGCCCGGGAATGCCAACGAACGCGCTGCCCTGAAGGATGCCCTCGATAAAGCCAGAGAGGCGATGACCGGCGCGAAAGAAGCGCTGAGCATCGTGCCCAAGACCGAAAAGAAAAGAAAGCCGTAATGAATCTGGAGTTGATCTTCCAGACTGCCCATCGCGAGATCCGGCCGAGGACACCCATTCCCGAAATCACGGTTGAGTTCTTTCCTTTCGCAGGCCTCAACCACACCGCCCGCTTGAACAATTCCCGTCTCGTCATCCGGCTCAGCGACATCTTCACGGATGCCCCGACGGACGTCTACTACTCGCTGGCTCTCATTCTTCTGGCCAAGCTCTATCACAAGAAAATCGACACTTCGTATCACCGGACATATCGCACTTTCATTCTCACCGGCGAAATCCAGGAGCGTGCCCGGGTCGCCCGCAACGAACGATGCCGCCTGGTGAGGTCCGGCAGCTCCCGCGGCAGCTACGTCGATCTCGAAGAGCTATTCAATCGATTGAACGAAGAATACTTCGCGTCCTCGCTGGATAAACCCCGGCTGTCCTGGTCCGCGAAGAAATCACGCTACGTGCTCGGGCGGTACGACGTCACGCATCACACCATCTTCATCAGCCGTGTCTTCGACTCGCCCAAAGTCCCGCGCCACGTCGTCGAATACGTCATGTTTCACGAAATGCTCCACCTGAAACACCGATCCCGCGTTCAGGAATCCCGCCTCATGGTCCATACCCCGGAATTCAAAGCCGACGAGCGGAACTTCCGGTATTACAAAGAAGCGAAACACTGGCTGCGTAGTACTCAATAGCAGATTCCGCCAATAAAAGAGCACGAGTTACAATTCGGCGCTGTTGCCGGCGGGTTGCCTGTTGTCTACTATCGATCCTCCTCAACGGTTGGATCGGTTAAGCGGCATCGCCCTCCTTACCTTCTTCAGTCAGCGGGGAAAATTCAAATCGACTCTGTGACAGGACGCCCATGAAGAGATGTGTGCTTGTTTTCACGTCTGCAATATGCCTCTACCTTGTTCTTTCTCCGACATCGTTATGGGCAGACGAGCCCGTGGTTTGGACAAACGTCGTCAATGCTTCGGCTTCAGGCAACAACCTGACGAAGACCAATGGCACAACGGCGTGGAATGCGGGCGCATCCAGTGTGAACGTGATACGTGACGGATATGGATACATGGAATTCACTGCCACGGAGACGAACATGCGTATCGCCGGGCTTAGCAACGGCGACAGCAATCAGGACTATACAGACATCGACTTCGGACTCCTGATTCGGAGCGATGCAAGTGTCGCGATTTATGAGGCGGGGACGTATCGCGGCGAGTTCGGATATTACTCCGCCTATGATCGATTTCGCTTGGAAGTGCGTTATGGCGTCGTACGCTACTTGCGCAACGGGTCTGTTTTATACACGAGCCCATCGGTTCCACGTTATCCCCTGAGAGTGGACACAGCGCTGTACGATGTCAACGCAACGTTGACCGACGTCCGCATCGGCAATCTTGTCTGGAGTTCCCCATCCGGCGCCAGCATCTCCGGGGAAAACCTGACGAAGACAGGAAGCGACGGTTGGAATGCAGGTGCGATCTCAACCAACACAATCGAAGCAGGCGACGGCTTCATGGAATTCACCGCCACCGAAACAAACACAACTCGGATTGCCGGCCTTGCAAATGGCGATTCGACCCAGAGCTATGAAGATATCGAATTTGGGATCGAACTGCGCTCGGACAGCATCGTCGAGATCTTCGAATCCGGAACTTCTCTCGGCACGGCCGGTGCATATGTGAACGGGGATCGTTTTCGCGTCGAACTCAGTAGCGGAGTTATCCGCTATTACCGCAACAGCACTCTCCTTTATACAAGTACCGGCACTCCGGCTTACCCGCTTCGGGTGGATTCCAGCTTGAATACGGCCGGAGCAACGCTTACCGACGTATCGCTTGAGAGTCTGATCTGGACAAACGCGCTGGGCGTCTCCGTTCAGGGCACAAAGTTGAAGAAGGTGGCTTCTAATGGCTGGAACGCTGGTGCTTCATCGACAGGCACCATCACCAATTCGGCTGACGCCTGGATGGAATTCACAGCTCTTGAAATCAACACGCGGCGCGTGGCGGGACTCAAGACCGACGGATCAGCCTCGGACTATACGGGAATCAACTTCGCAATCGAGCTGGGTGATACCGGAACTTTAACGATCTGGGAGCTTGGCACCTCGCGTGGGAACTTCGGATCATATTCAGCCGGCGACCGGCTTCGCGTCGAGATTCAGGATGGCAGCGTGCGATATCGGAAGAACGGCGCCATCCTGTATACAAGCTCGGTTGTTCCAACTTACCCCTTGCACACTGAAGCCACGCTTTACACTACGGACGGTACACTCGTCGATGTCGCGATGGGGGATATCGTCTGGAAAAGCGAAACCGGCCTGAAAATGCTCGGCAATGGTCTACAGAAGACGAACACGTCTAACTCATGGAACACCGCAGGGGCAGTCTCTACGAAGGCGGTCAACTCCGGGTATGTGGAGTGGATGGCAACGGAAACCGTTACATATCGGATTGCGGGACTCGGTTACACAGACTCCAATCAAGACTACACGGATATCGACTTCGGTATCTTGTGGCGATCCGACATGTCCGTGGCGATCTATGAATCCGGCAATTATCGAGGTGAGTTCGGAACCTACGCTCCCGGAGACCGGTTCAAAGTAGAAGTACTAAATAATGTAGTCAAGTATTACCGCAACGGCACGCTGCTTTACACAAGCACCGTGACACCCGCACTCCCGTTACGAATCGACACCGCGTTTCGTGAAACCGCGGGCACACTTTCCAATTTCATTTTCTCAGGGACGCCCGTGGTCCAGCAGCTCGCTCCACCCACAGTGTCCGTTGCTACAGGCACGTATAACACCGTGCAGAGTGTGACGTTAAGTCACGGCACCACGAATGTCACGATTCGATATACAACGGATGGTTCCACTCCTAACTCGTCATCGCCGATTTACACGGTCCCCATCACGGTTGATCAACCGATGACCTTAAAGACCCTTGCCCAAAAAGCATCCTTTCTCGATAGCAGCGTCGCCTCTGCGAATTACACCATGAAAGTGGGAACGCTTTCTGTGAGTCCGGGTGGCGCCACTTACAACTCGGCCCAGACCGTAACGCTGTCGACCGTGACTCCCTCGGCAACAATTCGATACACGACCGACGGTTCCGACCCAACCGGTTCGTCCCCTGTCTATTCGGCGCCAATCACAGTGGGGCAGAGTCTCACACTGAAGGCCCGTGGCACGAGAACCGGCTGGACCGACAGCGACCTGGCGTCTTCGGCGTACACGATGAAAGTTGCTGCGCTGAGTTTCAGTCTGGCGCCCGGCACGTACAACGGTGTTCAGACGGTTACCGTGACCACGGCTACTTCAGGCGTGACGCTTCGATACACGACAGACGGGAGCGAGCCAACGGCAACGAGTTTGGCGCTACCGGGTAACACGATAACGGTGGACCATACGTCAACCGTAAAGATCCAGGGCTTTCGCACCGGGTGGAGCTCGAGCGATATTCTACGAGGAACCTACTATATTACCCTTGGGACAGCCGGCACTCCGGTAATAAGTCCTGCCGCAGGCACCTATACTGCCGCGCAGGCAGTGACTATCTCTACAGCAACGAACGGAGCCACGATTCGGTACACCACGGACGGCACCGAACCAAATCCTGCGTCACGGATCTACACCGGACAGCTTGTCGTGCTCCCCACGACAGAGATACGGGCGAAAGCATACAAATCCGACTACACGGCGAGTGCGACGGCAACCGCGTTTTATGTGATCGATTCCGGAACGGTCGATCCCCCGCGAGTCAGTCCGGGTTCCGGAATATATCCCGTGTTTCAGACGGTCACGGTCAGGACCGAAACAACCGGAGCAACCATTCATTACACGACTAACGGCGCCGATCCCACGGAGAGTGATCCTACGGTCGCCTCAGGCGGAACCCTCACCGTGGACAAATCGACGACGCTCAAACTGAAACCGTGGAAAAGCGGCGTGCCGGCGAGTGATGTTATTCGCGCAAATTATCAAATCACCGGCGCCGTCGCTGCGGGAGAAAAACACTCCCTGGCCGTCAAGGCCGATGGCACGGTGTGGAGCTGGGGGACAAATCAGTATGGAGCGCTGGGACGGGCGCCTTACGGCGGCACAACGCCCAACACGAGCCCTGGACAGGTGGCCATCACAGATGTCGTTGCGGTTGCCGCCGGATGGCTCCATTCCCTCGCACTCAAAAGAGACGGAACAGTTTGGGCATGGGGAAAGGCTGATAACGGGCAAGTAGGGCCAGGAAGCTCCAGCATCGCCTGGAATCCGGTTCCGGTGACAGGCCTGAGCAACGTCATCGCCATTGCCGCGGCCAGCTATCACAGCCTTGCTTTGAAGAGTGACGGCACCGTATGGATCTGGGGGTCGGATCTGATGGTGAACGATAACACCCCGTCGCAAGTAGCGGGCTTGAAGGGAATCACGCAGATCGCGGCCGCCTGGAATCAGAGCGTCGTCTTGAAGACAGACGGCGAGGATGGCGGCACGGTGTGGACGTGGGATCATAACGAGTTCGGCCAGCTTGGCGACGGCACTTATAACGCCCGAGGAGCACCCGTCATGGTCGCCGGCCTGAATGATGCCGTCGCGATCGATTCCGGTGGCGCTCATACTCTCGCCGTGCGGCGCGACGCGACAGTCTGGAGCTGGGGCTGGAATGAGTACTCGCAACTTGGCGGCAACCCGGGCTACTCGAGGCCTGTTCCAGGAGAGGCAGGAATTTCCATCGGCACAGTGGGCCGGACGAATCCGCTTGCAGGACAGATTCTTTCCACCCTGGTGCTGATGCGGCCGTCCATCTATAGCAAGTCACAGGTAGTCGGGCTTGGAACGAATGACTCGGGACAATTAGGAACGGGTAGCACCACCGGAGCTGCAACAAAGCCCGCTCTCAGTCTCATGCAAGACGCAGTTGTGCTGACGGCGGCCCACAGTGGATCCCATGCCCTGGCGATACACATCGATGGGCGGCTGTTTGTGTGGGGATACAACGCGTATGGTCAATTGGGCGACGGCTCGACGATAACCCGTCCAACTCCAGCCGCGATTAGCGCTTTTTCCCTGGTGGATAACAGTTGGCTGCAGCTCGATTCGGATTCCGACGGCTTGTCCAATCTCCTCGAGATGGAGTTAGGAACGGATCCCACGAATGCGGATACGAATGGCGACGGTATTCCCGATGGCGTCGCAACCTACTCGGGCGCCGACGCCACGAATCCGGATATCGATGGCGACGGACTGACGAACGCGAAAGAACGAGAGATTGGGACCGATCCATTCCAGGCCGACACCGATGGAGACGGCGCGCCAGACAAAGCCGACTGCTTCCCCCTGGATCCGGGACGCTCGCAATGTCCCGCGCCCGTGCCAGGCGACGTGACACCGCCAGTAATCCTGCTTCAGGAACCCACGAACGCTGTTCTGACGGGTTCAACACCATAAAGGAATATCGAAACAAATGAGACAGAATCGAACCCGCTCGAAATTTCTCCGCATCGTCAGCGTGGCGCTCATGACAGCCCTCGTGTGGACGTCATTGCCCGTCGAGGATCTTGTTGCCGCGGCAATGGAGCAACAACAAAAGCAGCGACAAGGGCCGGAGCCCAATGTGGTCCTCAACCGCACCGTTCCGAAGGTCACGCCCGTTTCGAACTTCCCGGTTTTCACACCCGAACCGAATGACGCCGAATTCTTTCGAGCGCGCGTCTTTGAGGAGCCGCTGGTTCCCATGGGTGGTTCGACCTCTGTCGAAGAGAACCGCGTGCTTGCGCAAGCGCTGCTTTCATATCTGAAGTCGGGCGTATCGGAAGATCTGTCGCCGATTCTGGCTTTCCTGGTGACGCATCCTGAGTCTGCATGGCGTGTTTCGCTTCTGACGAATATGGGTATTGTGTACCGTCACACGGGCCGTTTCACCAAGGCGCTTGCGGTGTGGGAACGCGCGTGGATTCTTGGTAAAGACGAAACCCTGCCGGCCCCACATGCGATTGCCGACCGTGCCGTTGCCGAATGGGCGCGACTCAACGCGAGGTTGGGGCGATACGACGTCCTCGAGCCTCTGTTCAAAGAAATTGACGCGCGTAATATGGGCGGATCCGCGGCCGAAAAGATCCGGCAAGCGAAATACGCGTATTGGGTGATGCTCAACCGGCCTCAGGAATCATTCCGGTGCGGACCGCTGGCTCTGGACCAGATGCTTACCTATACGCGCGGCGCGCACGACATTGCGCCGATTCGAAGGTCGAGATCCACGATTAGTGGAATGTCGCTCAGCGAGATTCTCAACCTGAGCAACAACCTTGGCATGAACCTGCAGATGGCCCATCGCAGCATCGGAGCAGAGATCCTCCTTCCGGCGATCATCCACTGGAGGGTTGGCCACTATGCCACATTGCTCAAAGAACAAAACGGCCGGTATTTGATTCAAGACCCGGCGCTCGGCGATGAGTTTTGGATCAGCCGTGCTGCTCTGGAGGAGGAGTCCAGCGGATACTTTCTGGTCTCCGCCGGCCAGCTGCCGCAAGACTGGAAATCCGTGAGCAACGACGAAGGCAATCAAATCTGGGGTAAAGGCAACACCGCGCAGGACGACAGTGGAGGTATCACACCCAACGACAATTCGGCGCACGGCAGCGGAGGTTCCAGTGGTGGCGGAGAGTCCGGAGCGGGATCGGGCAGCAATGGAGGCATCGGTCCAGGCGGCAAGGGAGGTCAGGCCCCAACAATGTGTATGGGCATGGCCGTCTACGACATCCATTTGATGTTGGCGAATCTCAACATTAACGACAGCCCGGTCGGTTACACGCCTCCTCGTGGTCCCGACGTACGGTTTATGGCCACCTACAACCATCGGGAATCGTACCAGCCGTCGCTATTTTCTTATTCCAATCTGGGGCCGCACTGGACTTTCAATTGGCTCTCGTATGTGAAGGACGATCCGTCCAACCCGAACGCTACGGCCTACATCTATCTTGAAGGCGGCAGCGATGAAGCCTACACCGGGTTCAACTCCTCCACCCAGAGCTATGCGCCTCAATTTATGAGTCACGCAATCCTGGTGCGCACGTCTTCTTCTCCGATTCGCTACGAGCGGCGTTTGCGGGATGGCGCCGTGGAAGTCTTTGCTCAAGCCGACGGCGCTGCCTCATTTCCGCGCCGGATCTTCATGACCGAGTGGCGGGATGCTTCCGGCAATGCGCTGACGTTTACCTACGATTCGAGCTTGCGGCTGGTGGCTGTGACCGACGCCGTCGGCCAGGTGACGACACTGTCTTATGAGCTGAGTTCCGATCCGTTGAAGATCACGAAAGTGACCGATCCGTTCGGCCACTATGCCAGGCTCGATTACAACACCAAGGGAAGACTCATCCGGATTACCGACGTCATCGGTATCCAGTCCCAGTTCACCTATGGCGCCGGTGATTTCATTGTGAACATGACCACGCCCTACGGACTGACCACGTTCTGGTATCAGGAAGACGCCAGTACGGGAGGACGGCACCACTGGCTTGAAGCCACCGACGCGATGGGGGCCACGGAACGCGTAGAGTTTTATCCGCAGCCGCCGGGCATGCCCGGCAGCGATCCGGTCGCGCCCACCGGCCTGCAGATCAATAACGGGGCTCTCGGCTGGCGGAATAGCTTCTATTGGAACAAGCGCGCCTGGTCGCTCTATCCCGGCGATTACACCAAGGCGACCATTTTTCACTGGCTCCATGGTCCGGATTTCAACACGACATCCCGGCTCCTGGAGAGCATGAAAAAGCCGCTGGAAAACCGGATCTGGTACGACTACCCCGGCCAGAATATCGCCTACGAAACCGGCACGGCCTCTCAACCCATTGCCATCGGCCGCGTACTCGACGATGGCTCGAGCCAGGTTTCGCGCTACGAGTACAATGCCATCGGCGAAAAAACTAAAGTCACCGATCCGCTGGGAAGAGAAACGGTCTTCGTTTACGGAACCAACAACGTTGCCGATCCAGATCCCGCAACGGGCACGGGCGTTGATCTCCTGGAAGTGAAACAGAAGAATGGCGCCGGCTACGATGTGCTCCAAACGACGACTTATAATGCGCAACACCTGCCGCTCACCGCTATCGACGCGGCACGCCAGACGACCACGTTCACGTATCGGACGACTGGGGATCTGGAAACCGTAATCACCCCGCCACGCGGCAGTTTGACCCAGGCCGAACGGACCACCACTTTTGCGTACTATGCCGACAACGCGCCACTTGGTCCCGGACGCGTGCAGCGCATCACCGGCCCGGTTGGTGGCGCCACCACTGACTTCGCCTACGACAGCTATGGCCGTGCCCGCACGGTTACCGAGTCCGACGGCTACGCGCTGACGACCGACTATGACGCCTTCGATCGGCCCACGCGCGTCACCTACCCCGACGGCACTTATGAAGAAAAACGTCTACGAACGCCTCGATCTCTCACGCAGCCGCGATCGTCTCGGCCGCTGGACATACTTCTTCTATGACGCTCTGCGACGGCTGGTCCTGACCCGCGATGCGATGGGACGTACGGTCTCGCAGGAATGGTGCAATTGCGGCGCCCTGGCCAAATTAACCGACGCGAATGGCAATGCCACCAGCTGGCAGCGCGACCTCCAGAGCCGGGTCACGAGTGAGACACGAACAGACAGTTCCCAAACACTCTTCACCTATGAGAACAGTACTAGCCGGCTGAAGCGCCGCACGGATCCGAGGGGGCAGTATCGAGACACCACCTACTTCAAAGACGACAACGTCCAGCAGATCAGCTACCCGAATGCATCCCCAGCCACGGCCAGCGTCAGCTTCACCTATGACTCGGTTTACAACCGCGTCGCGACTATGGTCGATGGAACTGGAACCACGAACTATACCTATTATCCGGTGACCACTGTCGGCACGCTCGGCGCCACACAACTCTCGACCGTCGATGGCCCGCTGTCGAACGACACGATCAGCTACAGCCACGATGAGCTAGGCCGCTCTTTGAGCCGCTCGATCAACAGCGTCGCGGCCACTCAGATTTACGATGTCCTCGGACGAATCTCATCGGCCACGAATGCGCTGGGCACTTTCAACTACTCTTACGTCAACCAGACCCCGCGCCTTTCATCCCTGAGCTATCCCAATGGCCAGACCACCAGTTACAGCTATTACGCCAACTCCGGTGATCGCCGGCTTCAGGAAATCCTGAACCAGAAAACCGGCGCCGTCACGATCTCGAAGTTCAACTACACCTACGATGGGGTTGGCAATATCAAGACCTGGACCCAGCAAACGGACAGCAATCCCGCGAAGGCCTACGATCTGGTCTACGACACCGGGGATCAACTGACCTCCGCCACCTGGCGAACGACCGATCCCACGCCATCGACCTTGAAGCGCTACAACTACGTGTACGATCCAGCCGGCAACCGCACAACCGAACAGATCGACGATGCGCCATTGAAGGCCACGTACAACAATATGAATCGCCTTCAGTCGCAGGATCCCGGTGGCACGCTCCACTTCGCCGGAACGCTCAACGAAGCCGCCATCGTCACAATTCAAAGCAAACCCGCGCGCGTGAATGCCGACAACAGCTTTGGCGGAACAGTGATCGTCTCCAGCGGCACAAGCTCCATCGAAGTGAAGGCCACCGACTACAGCGGCAATACGCGCACGAACACGTACGACATCAATGCCTCCGGCAGCACGAAAGCCTTCACGCACGACTCCAACGGCAACGTGACCAGCGACGGCACTCGAACATTCGAATGGGATGCCGAGAATCGACTTCTCGCGGTTAACAACGGCACCCACCGCAGTGAGTTCAGCTACGACGGTCTCAGCCGCCGTGTCCGCATCGTCGAGAAGGACAACTCGGTCACGACTAGTGACACGCGCTTCCTCTGGTGCAATCTGGAACTCTGCGAAGAACGCGATTCGACGGGCGGAACGGTGACGAAGCGGTTCTTCCCGCAAGGCGAGCAGCAGGGAGCCGACAACTTCACCTATGCGCAGGACCACTTGGACAGTACTCGTGAGCTGATCGACAGCACGGCAACAGTCCGGGCGCGATATGAATACGATATATATGGGCGACAAATAGGAGCATCTGGCGATAGGGGGGCCACTTTCGGCTTCACCCGGCAGTACACTCATTTGATCTCAGGTTTGGTCTTGTTTGCGTTTCGAGCGTACGATCCGGCTACTGCTCGATGGATAAGCGAAGATCCGCTCGGCTTGGAAGCCGGCACGAACTTTTATTCGTACGTCGCGAACCGTCCTACAATAGATATTGATCCCCTTGGTTTGGAGGTCCGAAATCCAGCAAATTATGCGGTGTCGAAGCCAGTTATGGATGCACTGCAGGCATTCAATCAATTTATTGGAGCTTACAACGACATCATAATAACTGGTGGTAACAGGCCGTCTACATCACGAACCGGAGCAGGATCAACAAGTCTTCACGTTCAGAGATTGGCTGCAGATATTTCTGTGCCCGGCCAGGACCATATCACCACAGCAAATCAAGCTTTGAAGAGCGGCCTTTTCGGCGGCGTGGGCTGGTACGAAGAGGGTTACCGTAACCGAGCGAGAAATGAAGGTCCGCACGTACACGTGGATCTACGCAAAGCTCCTGCTCAATGGGGTTATAGAAAGAACGGAGAATACTTGCGAAAGATTCCCTTTACCGAACCTAAACTAGGGCCTAATGATAGGATTTGTTTGTCACGCCGCTAGAAAGGACATGGATAGCATGCGTACTGGCTTATTGTTTGCTTTCTGTTTATTGTTTTGTGAACTATCTTGTTGGGCTCAGGCGGATCGCGAGAAGTTTAAGAGGGATTTATATACGCCGTCCGTAATCACGACGCCCAGTATTGACCCTGAACGATTCGTTGCCTTATCACCGGTTTCCCGAGCAGATTTGCTTTCTGCACGAAGGGCGTTAGTCGCATTCTTCGTTGCAGTGGAGAAACCAGATGGTGATCCGAAGGTTTATCTCGCTCCAAGTTTTTCAGCCAAGTACAATGACATATCCGAGTTGATTATTAAGTTACTGGGTCAAGAAACGACCGTAATGTCTCTCGGAGTTTCAGATTTCTCCCTGCATGGTGACAGCATTCGGTTGGATTTCTACATAGTCTTGTTTGCTGAGGGAGTCACGGTCGCCAAGGATAGTTCCGCAGAACTCAAGAAAACTGGCGGTTCTTGGAAGATAACGCAAATAGGAGATCTTCCTTAAACAACTTCAAAGATTCTGGGACCAAGATTTCGGATTCTTGGGGACAGACTCCGATCTGGGTGACTGCAATTCCAGCCACTGATATTGGAGTCCGTCCCCAGAATTCATGTCAGGCAGCAGGAATGCCGTTTGTCTGCCCGGGCCCGATCCCATCGTTCCCATTTCGGCAGGAATTCGGGGACACTGAGCAATTAATCTCGCGTCGCAAACACGCTCGCTGTCCCCAAGGTCACAGACCGAGTTCGGAGTGGTGAGCAACTATCACCTCACAGGGATCTTCGATAAATAAGGACGATCCGTCCAATCCCAACGCGACAGCCTACGTCTACCTTGAAGGCGGCAGCGATGAGGCCTACACCGGGATTCAACTCCTCGACCCAGAGCTACGCGCCTCAGTTCATGAGCCACGCGATCCTGGCGCATATAACGCGGACCATCAACCGCTGATGCACACGGATGCGGCGCAACAGACCACGACCTTCACTTATCGCCCAACCGGAGATCTGTCCACCATCGTCACGCCGGGCGCGAGGCACGCTGACGCTGGCGGATCGCACGACCAGCTACGATTATTACGCGGATGCGGCATCGTCCGGGCCCGGCCGGCTGCAGCGGATCACCGGCCCCGCGGCCGGTGCAACCATGGACTTTGCATACGACTCCAAAGGCCGTCCGCGCACGGTGACGGAATCGGATGGGTACGCGCTCACGACCGATTATGACGATCTGGATCGTCCGACGCGCGTCACCTATCCCGATTCCACCGACGAACGGATCGATTACGCGAAGCTCGATCCCTCGCAAAGCCGTGATCGGCTCGGGCGCTCGACTCATTATGTATATGACGCCGACCGGCGCCTCGTCTCCACGGTCGATTCGCAGGGCCGAAGCACCACCCGGGTGTGGTGCAACTGCGGTGTGCTGGACAAACTCGTCGACGCCAATGGGAGTGTCACGCGATGGGAACGCGACGTTCAAAATCGAGTCAGTAAGGAAGTCCGCGCCGACAACTCGGAAACCCGGTTCACGTATGAGAACACCATCAGCCGGCTGAAGCGCCGCACGGATCCGAAGGGGCAGTATCGAGACACCACCTACTTCAACGACGACAACGTCCAGCAGATCAGCTACCCGAATGCCTCGCCGGCCACGGCCAGCGTCAGCTTCACCTACGACCCGGTTTACAACCGCGTCGCCACCATGGTCGATGCTACCGGAACCACAAGCTATGCCTATTATCCAGTGACCACCGGCGGCACGTTCGGCGCCACACAGCTCTCCACCGTCGACGGCCCGCTGTCGAACGACACGATCAGCTACAGTTACGATGAACTGGGCCGCCTTTTGAGCCGCTCGATCAACAGTGTCGCGGCCACCCAGACTTACGATGTCCTCGGTCGAGTCTCTTCAGCATCGAATGCATTGGGCACTTTCAACTACTCTTACGTCAACCAGACCCCGCGCATTTCATCGCTGAGCTATCCCAATGGCCAGACCACCAGTTACAGCTATTACGCGAATTCTGGAGATCGCCGGCTTCAGGAAATCCTGAATCAAAAGACTGGCGCCGTCACGATCTCGAAGTTCAACTACACCTACGATGTGGCTGGCAACATCAAGACCTGGACCCAGCAGACCGACAGCAATCCTGCGAAGGCCTACGATCTCGCCTACGACTCCGGGGATCAATTGACCTCCGCCACCTGGCGAACGACCGATCCCACGCCATCGATCTTGAAGCGCTACAACTACGTCTATGATCCGGCCGGAAATCGCACGACCGAGCAGATCGACGATGCGCCCTTGAAAGCGACCTATAACAACGTGAACCGCCTTCAGTCCCAGGATCCCGGTGGCACGCTCCGCTTCGCCGGCACTCTCAACGAAGCTGCAACTGTCACGATTCAAAGCAAACCCGCCCGCGTGAATGCCGACAACAGCTTTGGCGGTACAGTGATCGTCTCCAGCGGCACAAGCTCCATTGAAGTGAAAGCCACCGACTACAGCGGCAACACCCGCACGAACACGTACGACATCAATGCCACCGGCAGCACGAAAACCTTCACGCACGACTCCAACGGCAACATGACCGGCGACGGCACCCGCACCTTCGAATGGGATGCGGAAAATCGGCTCCTCGCTATCAACAACGGCACGCATCGTAGCGAGTTCACATACGACGGTCTCAGCCGACGGGTTCGCATCGTCGAGAAGGACAACTCGCTCACCACTAGTGACACGCGCTTCCTCTGGTGTGCCTTGGATATCTGCGAAGAACGCGATTCGACCGGCGCCACCGTCAACAGGCGTTTTTACGAGCAGGGAATGCAGGAAGGAACGGACAACTTCTACTACACACGTGATCATCTTGGTAGCGTTCGAGAAATGACTGACAACTTGCAGGCCACTAGGGCGCGCTATGATTACGATCCATACGGACAGCAAACAAAGGTATCCGGAAATAAAGACTCCGCATTTGGCTTTACTGGCCTGTACTTTCACACGCCGTCGGGCATTATTTTGGCACCATATCGTGTTTATGAACCGACAATCGGGAAATGGCTCTCAGAGGATCCCTTGGGCTGGTCGGGTGATAACGTTCATCTGTATGGATATGTCCGAAACAGTCCAACGAACCTCGTGGATCCGTTGGGTTTATACGAGTTGAAGCCAGGTATTGCCAAACCGTCGCCGGCGATTGAGGATTTGCTCAGCTACATAGAGAGATCTACGGGATTGACAGTCCGCGTGACAGAAACATCAGGCCGCCACGGCCCAACCAATCCACATACAAAGGGCTTGGCGGTTGATTTCACGTACAGTGGACCTAAGTACAGAAAGTACGACCCTGTAAAGTCTGGAAGGATTTTATTTGCAGCAAGTGAGTATGGAATTGGCTACGGCCTAGACGAATACATACACCCATCACCCGGAAGTACTGGATCTCACATCCATTTGCAGATTCCCGCTGGCGTGCGAGGTGGCCGAGGAGACCTTCCTCCTCGGCGCAAACTAAGGCCTCAGGATTACTCTTGTACTCGACGATAAAAGGAGTCGGGCTAGGTTATGATACATATTGATGTCAATGTGGAGGCTGCAAAGTACTGTTTTTCTGGAGTCGTCGGCAGGTTTCTTGAAACATATGAGACTGCGATGACGGCCGTTGCACACCTAGCGACTTTTCCACTTCGGGGCTTGGCCGAAATGCGAACGGCCTTTCACGGAGAGAATTTATGAGCTTAAAAACATCTTGCCAATTCGTTGTATTGGTTTCCTTGCTGTCGGCCACCGCTGCCATTTCGAGCAACGCTTTACCTTTGCGCACGCAGGCCGGTAGAACACCGGCCAATTGTAAACCAGAGATGCTTCCCCCAATGGTCCTGAGTCAGATCAAAGCGGATTATGGTTCTTGGAAGATTCAGGACCTGTCGGACCTTAGCTTGGGCGCTCGCCAGGAGTGGGAATACAAAAAATACGGAAAGCCCTCGGAGTGCCCAGGAATTGCTATTGGCCAGTTCGAGAATGCTACTCAATCGTATGCCGTTCTATTGGTTCCACGTAGTGACCCCGACAGCGCCTACAGGTTTCTGGTCTTCAGCCCCAGAACCAGTCGCACAGCTTACCAGTTGACGATTCTTGAAAAGTCTGACGACCCGGGAGTCCGGAACATTTTTATTCGCACGGTCCGGCTAAGCGATTTTTTTAATGACGAATCGCGAAACAAGCTTGACGTCCGAGCGAACCAAGGGATCTTGTTTGTGGAAGCGGGTGAAAACCAATATGGAGCCGATGTGTTCTTTTGGACGAGGAATGGCTACCGGCATGAACCTAGAGAATATTAGCTGCAATCGGCAGAAGTCTGAGAAGGAAATTCCGGGACAATTATTCAAGTCTTCTATAATTTGCTCACCGTCCGAAGCCCCGGATAAACCGGCTTGTCGTAGAGAATGAAAGAATCCTGCTGGAAAGGAGTAGCGATCCATGCTGCCTCAAGTCTAACGCTTCAGGGACGGTTGGTATTCTAGGGACAGACTCCGATCTCGATGACCGGAATTCCAGATCACAGCGGGCATCAAATGATCCGCCTCCCAAACCCTTCACGATCCTGTGCGTGTCGGTGCTTGATCGATTCCGTTGTACGCACGTCACTCAATTGATCCCACGTCAGGGAACTACCTTCAGTGTTCCCCGTCAGTTTCCGAAGTGCTGGAAGCGAAACTCTGACCCCCTGGTATATTCACCAAATCACCTTTTTGGAAATTTTAATATAAGTTTTCCGGGCGTTTTCGCCGTCGGATTACGTCTCCTTCTATATAGACGGCAATGAGCGGACACCCTCGAATTCCGTGCGAATCTCAAGACCCACGAATCGAGCGTGTGTGTCATGCTTTACGGATGCAATTGTCGTTAAACCTCAAGCAGCTTACACAGATGGTTGGATTGAGCGTTTCGCGCTTACAACATCTTTTCAAGGAAGAAACTGGTTTCAGTATTCGGGAATACAAGCGGGAGGCCAGGCTGCAGCAGGCAAGGCGTTTGCTGACGGAAACCCATCGTCCTATTAAGGATATCTGTAGCGAGGTGGGGATTCCCGATAACCCGAACTTTGTCCGTTATTTCAAAAACCGTTTCGGCGTCACGCCCGCCGCGTATCGACGAAGCGCCCGCAAGTCTGCATAACCAGGCAAAATAGAACAGCCCAGATCCCGTGCTCGACCAGGGGTCGGCCGATTCCACAGATACTGTGGATAACTCTGTGGAAAAGTTGAGAAGTGGACCAGATAACGCCGCCAAAACCGGTGTGTTATAGCACTTTGCACCTTTTTCGGTCAGCGGGGGGCTCTGTTGAAAAGTGGCGAAAAAAATTTGGGTTTGTATGCAATTCTTACGCTCCCGAGGGGCTGCGAAAAGATGTCCAGGCCCCGGCAAAAGATATCCATGCCTGCGCAAAAGATTTCCATGCCTTGGGCAAAAGATATCCAGCCTTGGACAAAAGATTTCCACCCCTGCACAAAAGATATCCATGCCCTGCGATCTTTCGCGGCGCCGCTGCAAAAGATGCCGAGGCCTCGACGTGAAATTTTTACGCGTTCTTCCGGGTTAAGGCGAGAAGGCGCTCGACGGCGCGGACGGTTTCTTCACCGGACACGTTGCCGTCGAGCCTGAAATTCCCATCGTCATCGAGCGTCAGGAGTCCGTGACCCAGGACCAGTTGGATTTCCTCGTGGAGGGCGTTGCTGGAAGCCACGTCGGACACTGGAACCGGCGGGGCCTCGGGCGGAGCAAGTCGCAGAAGACGGACCAGACGAGCGAGCGATATGGCAAACTCGCGCCGCGTGATTTCGCTCGAAGGCTGAAACGTGTGATTGGGAAGCGGATCCATGAGTCCGAGGCCGACGATCGTCTGGATTTCCGCGCTTGCCGGGGAATCCTGGATGTCTGTCAGGATTTGCGGGCTCTGGCGCAATTCCGTGATCTGCGGAAAATATCGAACGAGGATCGCGGCCAGTTGCTCCCGGCTCACGGATTCGGCGCTTTTGATCGCCTGAAAGGACTCGATGTTGTTGCCCCATCGGCCGAGATCTTCCAGTTCCTTCACTTTGGCTTCGAGGTTTTCATCGACACTTCCGGACTTTCGCAGGCGGTCGAGAACTTCGCGAGCTTCATCGGTACGGCCGAGGTTCATCAGCGCTTCGGCCACGTTCTTCTCGATCTCACTGTTGCGCCCCACCATCTCAAGTTCGCGGCGATAGTGTCCGAGGGCTTCGTCCCACTTTTTCTCTTTGGCTGCAGCTGCGGCCAGGCGTGACTGGGATTGAAGCTCGTTTTGGATTGCGAGCAGGAACGCCTTCTGGCGCTTCGTCTCCAGTTCAGGGTGCGACTTATCCACGGCGAGGAGTTTGGAGTAGAGATCGCTGGCGCGGGTGTAATCGTTGCGCGCGAATGCAAATTCAGCGAGGTAATAGAGCGCGATGCGGTTGTTGGGATTGGCAGCGAGGACTTGCTCGAATTTCCGCGCGGCGGAAGTCTCGTTGTTCTGATAAAGGTCGATGTAGGCCTCGATCATCAGAAGCGCGGGGAGGTTGTTTTGCTTCTTGAGAAGTTTGTCGAGATCTTGTACGAGCTTCGCGTCATCCTTGCCTTGTGTGAAACGAACCCATAGCTTGTCGTAATCCTTCTTCAGCTTTGCGGGAACTTCCGACACCGCCGCAGGGTTTTCGATCGCGTCACGCGCGGGTAGCAACAGGGTCTGAAGAAGTATGACGATGAGAACCAGGTTCATACGCGTACAGGAGACACGTGATCGACGATTTGCTCGAGGAGGCGGTCGAGACCTTCACCTGTGACTGCCGAAACAAGAATACCCGCGTCCGTCGAAGGCAGCGACTCTCCGCTCGTCTCCAAAAGGTCCGCCTTGTTATACACCGTCAACAACGGATGGCCCGCGGCGCCGATTTCTTTCAAGACATCCAGGACAGTTTGTTGTTTCTCGTCCCGGTCGGGATCCGAAGCATCGATGACATGAAGAATCAGATCCGCTTCGACGACTTCTTCCAGGGTGGCGCGGAAAGCGGAGACGAGGTGATGCGGAAGCTTCCGGATAAAGCCGACAGTGTCCGAAATGAGAATTGGAAAATTGCGCCCGAGTTGAATCCGGCGGATCAGCGTGTCGAGTGTCGAAAAGAGACGGCTGGAGACCAGCGTATCTTCTTTCGAGAGAGCGCGAAAGAGAGTCGATTTCCCGGCGTTGGTGTAGCCGACCAGCGAAACCAGCGGAAGCTGGTCGCGGCGGCGGCGTTCACGATGGAGTTGCCGGTGCTTTCGGATGTTTTCGATATCTTTTTTGAGGGTGCTGATACGGTGCCGGATCTGGCGGCGATCCATTTCCAGTTTTGTTTCGCCGGGACCGCGTGTACCGATTCCGCCGCCGAGGCGCGAGAGGTAGTCCCTGTGGCCCGTCAGGCGGGTGAGCCGGTAACTCAACTGGGCGAGTTCCACCTGGAGCTTGCCTTCTTTTGTGCGGGCTCGCCGCGCGAAGATATCGAGAATAAGCCCTGTCCGATCCACTACTTTAGTATCCAGGGCCTCTTCCAGATTCTTGGCCTGGCTGGGAGAAAGCTCGTCGTCGAAGATGAGAACGTCCACCCCTTCGATGAGAACCTGCTCGCGAAGTTCCTCGACCTTTCCCTTCCCGATATACGTGGCCGGATCCGGCCGTTCACGGCGCTGGATCACTTCATCGATGATACGAGCGCCGGCCGATGTGGCCAGCTCACGCAGTTCATCGAGAGCGTGAGTGCCTACGAGAATTGCGTTTTCCATTGCTTAGTGTCTTTATGCCTTTGTGGTAATTCGGGCACAGACGCATAAATCCCCTAATTACGATTAAAAGACCGTTGATTGTAATTAGGGGATTTATGCGTCTGTCCCCGAATTACCACAAAGTATGGTTCATGTCGTTCGTTCGGTAGCAACGGCCTGTGGTATCGGCGGCGGCGGGGGCGGCGCCGAACTCATTTTAGCTGTCGTCACCGTCGAGATCGCGTGCTTGAATATCAACTGCTCCTGGCTGTTCGCCTCGAGGATGACCGAATACTTGTCAAATCCTTTGATCTTTCCAATTAATTTTACACCGCTAATGAGGAAAACCGTGACGGGCAGCTTTTCGCGGCGGACTGTATTGAGGTAAACATCCTGAATGTTCTGGGAAGGCGCTTTGTTTTCCATAGGAACTCCCTAAAAGTTGGTAAGGGCGTAGGGAACCGGCCGGCGCCTGTGCGGCGTACCTAAATGGGCGGGACGGTCGGCCCGACGCTAACAAATTGTTCAACGAACTGACGGACCTTTTTTTTGATTTCGTCATCATCTCCCGGTCCATCGAACCAGTGGACATCTGTTTGTTTGCGAAACCAAGTCATTTGACGTTTCGCATAGCGTCTCGTGTCACGCTGAATTATACGAATCGTTTCTTCTTTTGGGTTACAGGAATCTTTGTCGGCCAGCACGTGATGGTAGCCGATCGCCTCGAACGGCTTTGCGCTCGGAGGAATTCCACGTGCCAGCAGTTCCCGGATTTCGTCGAGTAGTCCGGCATCGAACATGCGTCGAACTCGCTCATCGATTCGACGGTAAAGCTCTTCGCGAGCCGGATTCAAGCCGATCAGGCAGAGCTTGAAACCCGTAAGCGGCTGCCGCGGCCTTTCCTCCAGGTGCTGGGACAAGGCCTTACCCGTCTCGAGGCGGACCTCCAGAGCCCGAATAACCTTGGGTTTATCGCGCCTGGCGATTCGTAACGCCGCCTGTGGATCGAGACGGGACAAAACGCGATGCAGGTAGTTGCGTCCCTTTCTCTCCCCGATCATCTCCAGGCGGTTCCGCCAATACATGGACCGGGCGGGCCCGTTGAACAAACCTTCGGTCAGGGCTCGCAAATACAGGCCTGTGCCGCCCACCAGAATCGGCAACTTGTTGCGCCCGCGAATATCCTCGAGCACTGCACGGGCTTCACGCTGGTAGTCGCCGGCTGTGAAGACTTCGGTGGGCTCCCGGATGTCGATCATATGATGGGGAACGCGCTGCTGTTCCTCCGGCGTGGGTTTCGCGGCGCCGACGTTCAGGTAGCGGAAGATCTGGACCGAATCGTAGTTGACGATTTCACCGGAAAGTTGCTCGGCAAGAAACAGGGCGAGTTCGGATTTGCCACTGGCGGTTGCGCCAACAATTGCGACTAATGGATACATGCTCGGAATTCGGGGACAGTGAGCAATTTAAACACTAAGACACGAAGGCACAAAGAAAGGCCGCGTCCAGGAATCTTTTTTTGCGGCCTTTCTTTGTGCCTTCGTGTCTTAGTGTTTAAATTGCTCACTGTCCCCGAATTCATTCAATACAACTTCTTCAATTCAATTCCTGTGTAGTACTTCTTGAGAATCTGTTCGTAAGAGGCGCCGTCCAGAGCCATGCCATAAGCGCCAACCTGGCACATACCGACGCCATGACCCCAGCCGCGGCCGTAAAAGGTCATGCCGAGGACTTCGCCGCCCAGGTTTCGCTCGGTATCGAAATAGAAGAGGCTGTCACGGAGACCCAGCAGCGTGCGCAGACGGAGCGCGCGGACGGTTCGGCGTCCATTGGAGCCCACGATTTCCGTGGTCACGGGCCGCTCGGACGGACCGCGCTCGGTGACGCGCATCTCCTGGATGCCGCCGATGTTGAGGGACTTGATTGCCGTGTCCAGTTCCTGGCGCGTCTTGTGAACTTGCCACAGGGCCAGCCGCGAAAACCGATCGGCCGCGGGATTGGCGAAATTGATCCGGTAGACGAGCATCTGGATCGTGTCACCGATCGCGCGAAAATCCACGAGCTCGCCGCCGATCCAGGAGCCCTGCCGCATCCCGAGACGCTCGTCCCCGATGCGCTGGTAAATCGGAGCATCCGGACTGAGCTTGAATTGCCTCGGCTGTTGATTCACCAGCAGCTTCATCGTCTGCCCGTCCCAGGAAACCAGCACGCCCTGCTGCCATTCAAAAGCGCCCTTCTTATCGATCAGCCGAAAGAGAATTTCCTTCGTCGGCAATGAACCCTGAGGGGAGAGGATGCCCTGTTCCGTAACGAACGAAACATCCGAGGCGACTTGAACCGCGGGATAGAACGTTTGCCGAATGAACGCCGCCAGAGCGGCAGTCTCGCTGGATTGTGGCTCACCCTGTCCGGGAAGGCCCATGAAGCGCCGCGCTTCGGTGTAGTTGGACACCCCTGCGACGTTCAAAACGGCGTCCTTCCAGTCCGGAAACGATCGCGATGATGTAAAGGGCAGCTGCTCGGGATGCTTGTACTCGCACATCACGGAAACGAGGTAGGGAGACTTTTCATCGAAAATGTTTTCGGCGCTTTCAGTTCGCCCACCGCAAGTAGAGCTGTAAAGAGCGTTGATCGGCTTGCCATCGTACGTAGCGATGACGCCGCGTGTTTCCGTGACGGCCTGGCTCGCGAGCGCATCCTCGGTTCCAGCGCCGAAGTACACCTGGCATGCATCGGTGGCACAAATGTCGTAGCCCTCGCTCTTGTACTGACCCATGTTCCGAGCGACGTATGTCCGCGCGGCCACGGCCTGTGCCTTGAGCGCTTCGAGCAAACCGTACGTCGTGGGGCTGAGTTCGTTGGGAACGACGCCCAGGAGGTATTCCTCCATAGGCAGCTCGTTCACCAGCGTCAGTGTGTTCCGCGAATTGCCGAAGACTTCGATAACACCGCGATAGGTCCGATTTTCGCTTTCAATCGGGGTTCCTGTTGGTTCGATTCGAACTTTCGTTTTCAATGGAAGGATGAGCAGCTTCCCCGAATCGAGCTCCACGACCATCCGGTACTGAAGATCCGCTTTGTCCACTGTCCGATCGGTTATGGCGGGATCGACCGCAAGAGCCGGCGTGAATTTCGCACTCCGTGTCCTGGTTTGTTGCACCGTGAACGCTGTGTTGGAACGCAGAGTGACTGACGACGCGTTCTGATTCAACCCAACACGAACGGCCGGTACGCTTTGACCAAAGATTTCCCAAAATGTAGTCGCGGGCTTTAGCCCGCATTCCGCTACAACCAGGAGCAAGGCGGCAATCAAGAACTTACGCATTATCTATAGTTATACAGAAATGTGATCTGTAGCGTGAGATGGTCGCCATCGAACCCCGCCGGTAATTTGGGAAACGGGTTCGACAATGAAATGGAGCCCATTGCCGCGCGGTCCATCGCATCGGTGCCGGAATTCGCCCTCATTTGCAGGTCCGTAACCGTACCGCTCGGCGTAATCGTAAAAGTCGTCACGACGCGCCCCTTTTTGCCAAGCCTTGCAACTTCCGGAATCAGCGTGTACCAGTTGACTCGCAGGCGATTGAGAACCTGATTCAGGTAGGGACCGAAGTCGTAGCCGTGTGTAGGAGAAAGAATCAAAGGCTCTTCGGTCGAGAAATTCGGTTCCTCCTGCCCGGTCGGCAAACCCGTGCGTGGGCCCTGCAGGGTTCGCCTTCGGGTTTCATCGAGAGATTCCTGGATGATCCGTTCGGCGCTGTTCGCAAGGTTCGGCAACCTCAAAGCATTTGGATTCGTGTTTCGCGCGATCTGCGGCTGGCCGCTCTCGGATGGCTTGGGTGCAGGCTCGGGTTTCGGCGGTTCCTGAGCAGTCTGGCCCGCGCGCGCTGCCTCCGATGTGTCACCCCGAGAAGCCTTCGGCGGGGCATCAGGCCTCGCGCCGTCGGCAAGGACGTCGTCCGGACCGATCACAACGGGCGGCGGGGGTGGCGGCTGCTGCTGTGGAGGTGGAGGTGGTGGCGGCGGTGGAGGCTGAACGTTCGGCTGCGGCGGCTGCTGCTGGACCGGCGGTTGAACGAGCGGCTTGTCGGGCACAGCCGGCTTCGGTCGAGCCGCAGGCGGCATCATCAACTCTGTGACTTGATTCTTGCTGAGGTCGTAGTCCAGGCCGGCGATTCGGATGATGCGTTTCGGCGTCGAGCGAAGAAATTCGGGGTTCAGGGCAACCACCGCGACCAGCAGCAAGTGGATGCCGATGGAGATCAGAAGGGTCTTTGTCCTTCTGGGCTTAACCTCAAGATCCTGCTCTCTTTCAAACAACATGTCGAATCCCGAATTCTCTTGTCAACGTAACACAAGTCTCTCGGCGATTGCAGTGTTAATGCGCATCGCCAATTCGAGCGCGCGAAGTCCGTCTTCGCCTGATACAGCGGGCTTTCCGCGCTTTCGAACGCATTCGACAAATGACTGAAGTTCAACCTTCAATGGCTCCTGGTTGGCGGGCTCCAGTTTGCGCTCGGTCACACGGCCCATGCGTAATGAAACCATCGTGCCGGCCTGACTCGCATAATCCACGGAAATGTAATCGTGAGGCTGGAAGAAGCGCAGCTTTCGGATCTTTTCAAAGCTCACGCGGCTCGCCGTCAGGTTGGCCACACAGCCGTCTTCGAATTCGACGCGGGCATTCGCGATGTCCGCCTTTTGCGACAGTATCGGGATTCCGACAGCGCGAACCTCAGAAACCGGCGCGGGCACAAGGCTGAGCACGATGTCGATGTCGTGAATCATGAGGTCCAGAACGACATCGATGTCCAGGCTTCTCGGACTGAACTCGGCCAGACGATGGATTTCGAAGAACTGAGGACGAGTAGCAGCTTCGCGGGCCAGTGCGACCACCGGATTGAAACGCTCCACATGGCCGACCTGAAGTATCCGCTTACTCCTGCCGGAAGCCTCGATCAGGGCTCGGGCTTCTCCGACTGTGGAGGCGATGGGCTTCTCGACCAGAACGTCCACGCCGCCGTCGAGCAACTCCGCACCAAGGCGCGCGTGATCCGTTGTTGGAACCGCCAGGCTGACCGCATCGACTTTGCCGAGAATGTCGTGGTAATCGGTGAACGGCGTGGTTTTGTAAAGACCTGCAATCTCTTCCGCTCGGGTTTTGAGGATATCCACAACCCCGACGAGTTCCACACCCTCGAGCTCCGCATACAGCCGCGCATGCTGCCTGCCGAGATGCCCCACACCCACCACTGCAACTTTGATCATAAGAAGACCAGGAGAGAAGAAACCACAAGAGGCGCAAGAAGCACAAAAAATCTTGTGCCTTTTGTGCTTCTTGTGGTTCCTTTCCTTCTTTCTATTCCACCGCCACGATGGCGATTCCCTGGGCATCCGCCTCGCGAATCAGCTCCTCGCGGTCGATCATGAGGGTCTTGCCCGCCTCAACCGCCAGAGCCGACACGCTTAGACGCGCCATCAATCGAACGGTCGCCGGACCGATTACAGGGACATCGAACCGTAAGTCCTGGTTGGGCTTGGCCAGCTTGACGATCCGCAAAGGACGCCCGTTTACCAGCGATGCAGCTCTCTCCATCACTGCATCCGTTCCCTCCATAGCTTCTAACGCTATGCAGGCGCCGTCGGTTACAGCCACGCTCTGGCCGAGATCCAAACGGCCCAATTCGCGCGCAATCTTGTAGCCGTAGTCGAGATCGCGTTTCTCCTCTTCCGACGGCGCCCGCCGGGTCAGCACCCCGGGATCGGGCAGGAGCGGACGCAGGAAAAGCGTTGAATCGATCAGCTGAATACCCTCATTTTCAAGAACACGGGCCACCGCGCCGATCAACGAGTCCGTATTCTTGGTCGCCAGGCTCGCCAGCAACTGGATCATCTTGAGATCCGGCACAATCGAGCTGAAAATCTGCTTGTGCTTGACCTGCCCTGCCATGACCGCATGATCGACGCCTTCCGACTTGAAAGTCTTGATAAGTTTCCCGAGCTGCCCCAGCGACAACCAGTGCACGGTCTTCGCGTGCTGCTCGATCTCCGGAAACGTTTCTTCCTTGATCGCGGCAACGACCATATCGATTCCCTGGCTTCGCGCCGCCTCCAGCACCAGGAAAGGAAACTTTCCGTTGCCGGCTATAAGACCATATTTACTTGATGACGCCACGTGGCGATGCCTCGATGAAATCCACGAGGATCTGAACCTCCTCCGATTGGATTTTCCTGCGAATCTCTTCGACCGCCTGGCTGGTGTTGAGCTTCGATTGCAGCAGCAGGCGGAAAGCCACCTTGATGCCGGCGATCTGCTCGGATGTAAAACCTTTTCGCTCCAGGCCGATGGTGTTCACCCCAAATGCGTGCGTGTTCCGCTCGCTGACGGTTTTGGAGTACGGCAAAACATCTTTCGTGATGACGCTGTAGCCCCCGACGTAGCCGTGTGTCCCAATGCGGCAAAACGGGTGCACGCCGGAGAATGCGCCGATCGTTGCGTGATCTTCGATGGCCACATGGCCGCCCAGCGTGGCCGCGTTGGCCATGATGATGTGGTTGCCGAGAATGCAATCGTGCGCCACATGCGCATAAACCATCAGAAAATTGTGATCGCCGATCTTCGTGTGGCCGCCTCCGCCTTTCGTTCCGCGATTGACGTTGACGTATTCTCGAAACACATTGTGCGAACCGATCGTGAGAAACGTCTCTTCGCCGCGGAACTTGAGATCCTGCGGCTGGGATCCGATGGTTCCAAACGGAAAGAACCGGTTGTCATTCCCGATCGTTGTCGGGCCTTCAACAATCACGTGCGATTCGAGGTGGCAACGCTCCCCGATACGGACGCGATCTCCGACGCGGCAATATGGTCCGATAGACGTGCCGGCACCGATCTGCGCTTCAGGGCTGACGATCGCGGTCGGATCGATCACGGCTGGTGACCTACGGAGGAAAGCAGTATGGCCTCTGCTGCAAGCTCGTCGCCTACGTAGACTTCGCCTTTCATTTTCCAGACGATCGCTTTGCGGCGGATCACTTCCACGATGATGCGCATTTGATCGCCCGGAACGATCGGCCGGCGGAACTTGGCCTCGTCGATTCCCATGAAATAGACAAGAGTCTTGCTGAGATCGACGCTTTTTTCGAGAAGACCGAGGATCGCGCCCGCCTGCGCCATCGATTCGATGGTCAGAACGGCGGGCATGACCGGAGCGGAGGGAAAGTGCCCGCTGAAAAACGGCTCATTGATGGTGACATTCTTGAGCGCAACAATCCGTTTGTCCGGATCGACCTCGATGACGCGGTCTACCAGGAGAAACGGATACCGATGCGGAAGAATCCGCATGATCTCGGCTATGCGTAATTCCATGCAGGAATCGGGAAGAAACCACAAGAAGCACAAAAAGCACAGAATTTCTTGTGCCTCTTGTGCTTCTTGTGGTTCCGTCCCCCTTTGTTATTTCTTAGCGGGTTCGGCTGGTCTCGCAGGCGCCGGTCTGGCAGCTTCGGCATCTACGCGGCGGATAATCTCAGTGGTGATGTCAGCGACATCCGGGTAGTAGATGATGCTGTTCGCCTGGCTCGAAACGTCGAACACGACACCGAATCCGGTTTCGGAGGCATACGCCTGCAGCACCTTCTGCGTGCGCTCCGCGATCGGCCTGAACAACTTCTGCTGGAGATCCCCGAGTTCTTTCTGCGCGTCCTCGTTCATGCGATTCAGTTCGGTCGTCGTCTGATCGATAGTTTTGCTCAGGTTGGCCTTCGCCGTGTCGTCCAGCACAGTCCCCTGCGTCCGGAGCTTGTTCTGGGCGTCGTCGAGCGACTTCTGCTTCTTGTCGAAATCGCCCTGCCGCTTGGTGATCTCGGCCAGGAACGATTCCTGGGCCTTCTTGCCCTCGACATTCTCCGTAAGAGCGCGCTGGAAATCGACGACGGCCACCTTGGAGGCACCTGTAGCCGCGGCGGCCGGCGCGGCCGGCCTTGGCGCGGCTGCCGGCGGCGCCTGCGGCGGGGCCGCCGGGGCCTGGGCCGGGGCCTGCGCGAGCAATGCCGCGGGCAGCATTAACAGAATCAATACAACCAGGAACTGTCTTGTCATCTCACCCTCTAATCTGGCTGGAAGTTCCTAGAATGTTCTTCCAACCGTGAATTTGAAATCTCTGCCTTTTTCCCTGAAGAAGAACGGCGCTCCGGTAGCGCCGCCGAAGATCGTCCTGTCTAGGCGATTCGGGTTGAACGCGAAAATCAGCCGGAACGGCGCCTGAATAACGGGCATCATAACCTGAAGTTCCACACCTGTGCTCGTCCGAAAACCGGAGTTTGTGCCGGGCAGGAATTTAACGGTTTCGATCTGGATTCTTCCTTCGCTGTCGAGGACCTGGCGAGTCAGCTCCTTTTTCCGGAGCACCCAGGCGTTTCCGATATCGAAATAGGGGGCGACGGTGAAGGTTCCCCTGCCGACAATCGGAATTCGATATTCAATGTTCAGCACGCCCTGCGTGTCCCCGCCCACGTAAACGATATCGTCGAACGGCCGAATCACGGCGTTACCGGTCTCAGGATCGGTCACGGCAAGGTTCCGCGTCACGAAAGCGATCGGGCTGATCGAGCGGAAATCAAACCCTCGAATATCGAAATCGCCGCCCATGAAAAACCGCTCGTAATATGGAACAGACGTGCCTGAGAAACCCCGGGCATGCGAGCCGAGAAAGCGTACGGCCAGAATATTGCGGCCCTTGTTCATCGGCTTGAAATAACGATAGTCCACGGTGGGGCGTATGTAGTTCACGTTACCCCCCAGGAAACCGCCCGTGAACTCAAACGTCGCCGAGAGACTTGATCCGCCCAACGGGAAAATCGGATTGCCCTGAGTGCGATTGTAGCTGAAACTCGGTATCAATTTGCGCGAGTTGAAGGTCGAAAAGCTTCCGCCCGTCCCGGAAATGAAGGACTGGCTTTCCTGAGTTTTGACGCCTTGAAAATATTCCTGCGTTGCAGGGTTGATGGCGCTCGTCTGGGAATTGGTCCACCCGAAGTTCAAGCCGAGACGATTCCAGATCTTGAACGGATAGCTTGTGAACAAGCTGAAACCGGAACTCTTCTGTTCGAAGTTCAGCCGGTTCTCAAAGCCAAGGCCCTGCGGTAATTTCGTGGGGTCGAGTCCGAAGAATTCCCGGGCCTGGTCGTATCGGAAGTTCGTGGAAAAGACCGTGAATCCCGTTGTGATCGGGCGGTCCATCAGGTAAGGCTCCGTGAAGCTGAACTGATACTGGGATTGCCGCGTTCCGCCCTGAAGGCTGACGGCAAGCGTTTCTCCGAAACCAAGAAAATTGTTGGTTTCGTAATTCATGCCCATGAAGCTGCCGCCGATTCCGCTGACGCCCCCGCTGAAACCGATCGAATTGCGGCCTCTTTCCTTCACCTTTAAATTGATGTCCACCTGCGGCTCGGTGGGATGCGGTTTCACTTCCGCGTCTTCGGTCTTGATCTCCTCGAAATAGCCGAGCTGGTTCAGCCGCTGGATGCTGACGTCCCACAGCGCGGAATTGAAGATCTGGCCTTCCGTGACCATGACTTCGCGCCGGATGACTTTATCGCGAGTGGTCGTGTTACCGCTGAAGGCGATGCGATTGACGTAGAACTGGCGGTCTTCGTCAATGCTGATGTTCAGGTTCCGAACCTTCTTCGTCTCATCGTCATCAAACACCGGCACGGGCGTAAAGTTGATGTAGCCCCGGCTGCCGTAGAGTTTCTTCAGATTCTCAAAGCCTTTGCGCAACGCGCTGTCGTTGTAGACCTGACCCGGCACCTGGCCCAGCACGGCCTTGATCACATTTTCGTTGAACTCTTTGGAGCCGGTTACCTTGATGTCCCCGACCTTGTATTGATCGTTTTCCTCGATCTTGATCGTGATGTAGAACCGATCGATGGTCTTCTTCCAGAAGGGAAGGGGAATGCCCCACGGAAACGGCGGCCTGATAAAAGGCAGCGTGCGGAAAACGGTCTTCTTCCTTGTTTCAATGACAGGATCGAGGACGTTCGCGCGGACATATCCGTTATCGGCATAGAGAATGCGGATGCGGGTCAGGTCATCGGCGAGTTTCAAGTCGTAATAGGTGTCCTTGCTGGTGAAGGCTGTCAGGGGGCCGGCTTCCTTGATCAGCTTCATGGATTTCTTGATCTTCCCGTCCGAGAAAACCATGTTGCCTTCGATATTGATCTTTTCGATTCGGACCTTGGGGCCTTCGTCAACTTTGAAGGTTAGAGCGATGGAATTGGGAGGGATGGTTTCGGTTGTGGTCTCAACGGTGGCATCCTGATGCCCTTTCTCGGCGAGCATCGACTTGATGATGCCTTCGGCCTTTTTGATCTTTGTAGGATCAAAAACCGATTCCTGGCTGATGCTGACCTTCTTTTCCTTCAGCTTATCCAGCACTTCGGAGTTGGTTACCGACTTCAATCCGTCGTACTTGACACTGCGGATCGTCGGCTTTTCCTTGACCACGAATGTGACGATCTGGCCGGTCTTTCCTGGTTCCGCCTCGACACGAACGTCATCGAAATAACCCTGTGCCATCAATGTCTTGACGTCGCGGGCGATGACGGCGGGATTCAACCGGTCGTTCGTCTTTGTCTGGAGGTTGTATTTGATGGTGTCCGATGGGATACGACGATTTCCACTGATCCGAACGTCTTCAACTCGGTTTGCATCCGGAGTCTGCAGCGTCTGTGGCCCGGCACTTACTAGAAGGGCCAGCAACACTGATAGAACCATGATTCACTCCTCCCAAGTCCGGAAATTTTACTACAAATGGAGGAAGTTAGACTGGCCTTGAAAGACTTTGGTTACTGTCAGAAGGAAAAACAAAGCCACAAAAGGCACAAGAGACACATAATTTTGTGCCTTCTGTGCCTTTTGTGGCTTCGTTCCTCTACATACTAAGCGGAACGCCGACCTCTTCGCGGTCCCGATCAAAGGGCCGATACCAGAGCTGTCCGCCGTCCATATAAACCTCGACCTTGGACAATTCCTTCAGATTCCCCTGAATCAGAGCCTCTGACAACGGATCCTCGATGTACCGCTGGATCGCGCGGCGGAGAGGCCGGGCGCCGTAGTTCTTGTCACGGCAGGCCTTATCCAGGATCCATTGTTTCGCGTCTTCAGTGATGGAGACCTCGAGCCTCTTGTGAGCGAGGTTCTCATTGAGCTGGGCGATCATCATATCGACGATTCGTCCGAGGTCCGCATTCGTCAGCGAGTTGAAGATGATGATCTCGTCCAGCCGGTTGATGAATTCCGGATTGAAGAGCCGCTTCACTTCCTGCATGACGGCCTCCTCCATCTTCTGGGCCGTCGTCTCTTCGCTCGGACCCTGGAACCCAAGGCTGGTATGTTTGCTCAGGAACCGGGCGCCGATGTTCGACGTCATGATGATGATCGTGTTCTTGAAATCGATGGTGTTGCCGAGGCCGTCCGTGAGATGGCCGTCTTCAAACACCTGGAGCAGAATATTGTAAACATCCGGGTGCGCCTTCTCGATTTCATCGAGCAGAATGACCGAGTACGGATTGCGCTTCACGCGTTCCGTGAGCTGGCCGCCTTCCTCGTACCCCACGTAGCCCGGAGGTGATCCAATCAGCTTGGATACCGAGTGTTTTTCCATGAACTCGGACATATCGAAGCGGATCAGAGCCTTTTCGCTGCCAAACAGGAACGCGGCAAGGGAGCGCGCCATTTCCGTCTTTCCGACGCCCGTTGGTCCGAGGAACAGGAACGAACCCGCCGGACGATTCGGCGACTTCAGACCCGCGCGCGAACGGCGGATGGCTCGAGCCAGTGCGTTGATCGCCTGCTCCTGGCTGACGATGCGGCGATGCAGCTCTTCCTCGATGCGGGACAGCCGCTGCATTTCTTCTTCTTTGATCGAGTTCACAGGAACGCCCGTCCACCGCGATACGACATCTTCGATGTCGGCCTTGGTAACAACACCCATGCTGGCCGTTTCGCTGATGTTGAACTTCTCGCGAACGTTGCGCAGGTTCTCGCGCTCGAGCTGCTCCTGATTCTTGTAGTGCTCGGCCTTCTCGAAGTCCTTGCTGGAGATCGCGCTCTCCATCCGTGCGACGATGAACTTGATTCGCCGCTGGATGTCCGTCATTTCCGACGGCAGCGTGGCCTGGCGCAGTTTTACGCGCGCACCGGCCTCATCGAGGAGGTCGATCGCCTTATCGGGCAGGAAGCGATCTGGAATATACCGATTCGAGAGATACACGGCGGACTCGATGGCCTCGTCCGTGTAATTCACCATGTGAAATTTTTCGTAGCGGGACTTCACGCCCTGGAGGATCCGTACGGCTTCGTTCTCGCTCGGCGCTCCGACTTTCACAGCCTGGAAGCGGCGCTCCAGCGACCGGTCCTTCTCGATCGACTTGCGATATTCCGCAGGCGTCGTGGCGCCAATGCATTGGATTTCGCCCCGCGAGAGGGCGGGTTTCAAAATGTTCGCGGCATCGAGCGAACCCTCGGCCGATCCGGCGCCGACGAGCGTGTGCAGCTCATCGATGAACACCACGGTGTTCGGATTGTCGACAAGCTCCTTCATGATGGTCTTCAGGCGCTCTTCAAACTGCCCGCGGTACTTGGTTCCGGCAACGATCAGCGAAAGATCGAGCACCAGTATCCGCTTGTCCGCAAGGAACGAAGGAACTTCGCCGTCGACGATGCGCTGCGCAAGACCTTCGACGATCGCGGTTTTTCCGACGCCCGGATCTCCGATCAGAACCGGATTGTTCTTGGTCCGCCGGCACAGAATCTGAATCACCCGATCAATCTCCGCATCGCGGCCCACGAGCGGGTCCAAAACTCCGTCCATCGCGGCTTGAGTGAGGTCACGGGAGAACTCGCTGAGTAAGGGTGTTTCCTTGGGCTTGATGAGAGTCTGGCGGTCAACGACCGATCGGGCGAGCTCTTCACGAATTGCATTAAGCCGAAGCCCGCGTTCGTGAAGGATCTCCGCGGCGACACATTTCTCTTCGCGAAGGATGCCCAGGAGTAAATGCTCCGTGCCGATATGGCGGTGATTCAAACGCTCCGCTTCTTCTGCCGCGTAGGCGAGGATCCGTTTGCATTCGTTGGAAAGGGGCAGGTCGATCGACGTGGATACCTTTTCGCGGATAGTGGTTCGACCTTCGATTTCCTTGCGGATGCTTTCGATCGAGGAATGATTTCGCAGGAAGCGGTTCGTCAGGTTCTTGTCTTCGCGGATCAGCCCCAGAAGCAGGTGTTCCGTTTCGATGGTCGTGCTTCCGAACTGGCTGGCCTCATAGCGGGCGAAGAAGATCACCCGCCGTGCTCTCTCAGTGTATCTTTCGAACATATTTTTGATTCTCTCAAGTGCCGCAGCTCGTGCGGGTTCTGGGCTTGGAACCCCGGTTCCACAACTACTCTTACTTCACTCAGGACTCACACTTTACGGCTGCTCTTGATTTTAAACGAAGCGCGTAAGTCTAACAATAACTTTATCCGGAAACCCTTCACAACGCTTCGGGTTTATCGCCCGTTTTTCGGAAAATTCCTGCATCGAGTTCCCAGACTTCATCACATTGGACGGCTATGCGCTCGTTATGGGTCACAATGACCGACGTCAAGTCCTTTTCGCTGTGAAGCTCACGGATCATACTAAAAATAGTATCACCGGTCCGGTGGTCCAGGTTCCCCGTCGGTTCGTCGGCCAAAAGCGCCTGAGGCTGCCCGACCAGAGCTCGGGCGATGGCGACGCGCTGCTGTTCGCCTCCGGAAAGCTCGCCAACTTTATGGTCGATCCGGTGCGAAAGCCCTACCCGGTCCAGCATCCGGCGCGCAGCGGACTCTATATCGGCCGGTTTGTCGCCCCGGATCAGCTTCGGCATCATCGTGTTTTCAACGGCCGTAAATTCAGGTAAAAGATGATGGAACTGAAAGACAAAACCGATGTGCTGGTTCCGGAATCGGGCCAATTCCTGTGGGCCCCATTCGAAGATATTCTGCTTTTTAAAGAGCACATCGCCTCGCGTCGGCGTATCCAAACCGCCGAGCAGGTGAAGCAACGTGCTCTTTCCAGCACCCGAAGGACCAATTATCGCCACCAGACTCCCGTGCGCGATTTCGAGGTTCAGGTTGTCGAAAACCGTAACTTCAGAGCCCGGGGTTTTATAGACCTTCGTCAGGTTCCTGGCTTCAATCATCGGTGTTTGAGCGCGGCCTAAAGCCCGCGACTACATGCTTTCGGCGAAATGTGAGCACTTGTGTAGTCGCGGCCTTTAGCCCGCGTTCTTCACTCATACCGCAAGGCCTCCACGGGTTGAAGTTTGGAAGCTGCGGCCGAAGGGTAGAGGGTGGCAAAAAAACTGATCAGAATTGCCACGGCTGCAACAATTGCCGAGTCGAGCGGCTGAGCCTTGAAGGGAACATAAGCGATCGTGTAGACGTCCGGCGCCAGGCTGATCAAGTGGTATTTGTCCGCGAAGTAGCACGCGATACGGCCGATGACGACCCCGAAAGTCGTGCCGATCACGCCAATGACGACGCCCTGAAGAATAAAGATGCGGCGGATATTGTCCCTTGTCGCGCCCATCGACATCAGGATCGCGATGTCGCGCGTCTTCTCCAGCACCATCATGATCAGCGTCGCGACGATGTTCAGAGCAGCAACCAGCACAATGAGACCGATCGTGATGAACATCACCAGGCGCTCCAGGCGGAGTGCCTGAAAAATCGACCTGTTCATCGTCATCCAGTCCGTAAAGTCCAGATCCTTGCCGACGCGATCGACGATCTGCCGGCCGATCACATTGGCCTGGTCGATATCCTTCTCGTTGACTTTCACCTCGATGGCGGAAGCAACGTCCCCGAGACCGAACAGGCGCTGGGCAGTGGCGATCGGCACGTACACCCACGAGTTGTCGTAATCGTACAAGCCGGACGAGAAGATGCCGACCACCTGGAATGTCCGCATTCGGGGAACGGTTCCGAGCGGCGACAACCGCCCTTCCGCGCTCAGGATTTTCAGGCGGTCGCCTTTGAACGTCCCGAGCGTGTGCGCCAATTCTTTCCCGATGATGATCGAGTCGTCCTTGAAATCGTTGATGCTTCCCTCGACCATGTTTGCCGAAAGCGCGGACAGCTTGCTTTCCATCTCTGGCAGAATGCCCTTCAACACGACACCTTTGTTCTGCGTTCCGCTCGAAATGAGAACCGTTTGATAAATCGCAGGCGCTGCGAACACAACACGCGGCACCTGCTCCACTTCTTTCACAACCTGCAGGTAGTCGCTAATCCCCGCTTGATCCTTCCTCAAGAGATTCACATCCGCCTGTGCGCCGAGGAGCTTTTTCCGGAGGTCCTCGGCGAAACCGGCATTGATAGCCAGAGCAATGATCAGCGCCGCGACGCCCGCCGCTACACCGACAATCGAAATGACGGTAATCAGGGAGATCACGGCTTGTTTACGTTTGGCCTTGAGGTAGCGGACAGCGACCAGGAATTCAAATTTCATACCTATATTCTAGCCGCCAATGACGCGAATTACGCGAATGGGCGCGTCAAAAATCCTTGGTGCGCCCATTCGCGTAATTCGCGTCATTGGCGGCTACTATTCGGACCTCAAATGCGGAAACAAAATCACATCCCGTATCGACGTCGAGTTCGTCAGCAACATCGTCAGGCGATCCACACCGATACCTTCGCCTGCAGTCGGCGGCATGCCGTAGCTGAGGGCGCGGATATAGTCGTCGTCCATCTGGTGCGCTTCCTCGTCGCCGCGCTCCCGAGCCTGCAACTGCGAGAGGAAACGCTCGCGCTGGTCGACCGGATCGTTCAACTCCGAGTAGCCGTTCGCGATTTCCATTCCGCCGATATACAACTCGAAACGCTCCACAAGACTTGGATCGTCCGCCTTCACTTTCGATAGCGGCGACAGCTCGATCGGATAGTCGTAGATAAAAGTGGGCTGAACCAGATGCGCTTCGGCAACGGTTTCGAACAGCAGTCCGATGAGATTTCCCAGCGGCATCCTCGAATCGACATCAGCATGCAACTGCTTCAGCAGGCGCTCGACCGCCGCGCGATCCTTCAACGTCTCTTCGGTAATCTTCTCCGGGCTGAACTTCAGGATCGCTTCTTTCATGGTGAGCCGCGTCCACTTGCCGAAATCGATCTGCTGGTCGTCGTATTTGATCGCGCGTGAGCCGCACACTTTCTCCGCGATGTCGGTCAGCATCTTTTCCGTGAGGTCCATCAGGTCCGTGTAATTGCTGTAGGCCTGATAGAACTCGAGCATCGTGAACTCCGGATTGTGCCTCGTGGAAATGCCTTCGTTCCGGAAAATCCGGTTCATGTCGTAGACGCGATTCAGGCCGCCCACGATCAGCCGCTTCAGGTACAGCTCCGGCGCGATGCGGAGGTACAGAGGCATATCCAGCGCGTTGTGGTGCGTCTTGAACGGCTTCGCCAGCGCTCCGCCGAAAATGGGATGGAGCATTGGCGTTTCAACTTCGAGATATCCTCGTTCGTCCAGAAACGACCGCAACTCCCGCACGATCACGCTTCGCTTGATAAAAACCGCCCGCACTTCCGGATTCACCACCAGGTCCACATAGCGCCGGCGATAGCGGATCTCGATATCCGTCAAGCCATGCCACTTCTCGGGCAGCGGCAGGAAACATTTGGCGAGGAAGGTGATTTCGTTCGAATAAATCGTCAGCTCTCCGGTGCGGGTCCGGAACATGGTGCCTTCCACACCGATGAAGTCGCCGAGGTCGAGCAACTGGTAAAGCTGAAAGTCGCGTTCCGGAAGCTGATCCTTCTTTGCGTACACCTGCACGTGGTCCTGGCCGTCGGAAAGCGCCATGAATCCGGCTTTGCCGAAAGGTCGGTTTGCCAGAATTCGGCCGGCCACACGCACCTTGTATTTTCCGTGTTCCAGGTCTTCCGCGGTCTTCTCTGCAAACTCCTTCACGACCTGGCCGATCGTATGGGTGTACCGGTAATTATTCGGGTACGGCTCATAGCCGAGTTCCCGGATCTGCTTCAGCTTCTGAACGCGAATCTGTTCGAGTTGTTCCATGTTTGATTAGCCGCGGCTACCTTACTTCCAATTCCTTTTTAATGCTGTCCAGTATCCCATTTATGAACTGCGGAGACTCCTGAGAGCTGAAGCGCCGGGCGATTTCGATGGCTTCATTGATGACCACGGTCTTCGGAGTCTCCTTGTCGTAAAGGAATTCCTGGGTGGCCATTCGGAGAATATTGCGATCGACGATCGCCATTCGATCCAGACGCCAGTGCTCAGCGTGACGCTGGATCAGGACATCGATTTCCTCGACGTGCTCGACGGTGCGGGTTGCAAGAAGGCGGGCGAAATCCACTACGGCCGGCGGTTCATCATGGTTCTCGAAGAATGCCGGGGCGATCTGGTCGATCGTGTCGCGAGTGATGTCCCACTGGAACAACATCTGCAACGCGTATTCTCTGGCTTTTCGTCGAGGTCCCATTTTTCAGCTTCAGATCTTTCCGAGTGCATTGATCATCTCAAGAGCGGTCGTCGCCGCTTCAAACCCTTTGTTGCCGGAATCGCCGGAGCGCTCCATGGCTTGTTCGACCTTGTCCACCGTAAGCACTCCGAAGCCGATGGGGATGCCGGTTTCCAGCGCCACCTGTCCCAATCCGTTGGTCGCCGCGCTCGATATGTATTCGAAATGCGGTGTCTCGCCGCGGAGCACACAACCCAGGGCGACCACAGCATCGTACTTCTTCGACAGCGCCGCCCTCTTCGCCGCGAGCGGCAGTTCAAAGGCTCCCGGAACGCGAATCAACGTGGATTCATGATCCTTGAGCGCCCGCCGCGCGCCCGCGATCAGGCGATCGACGATGACGGAGTTGAACTCGCTGGCAACAATGGCGACCCGGCTCATCTTCCCTTGAAGTCCGGCGGCCGTTTCTCGAGAAAAGAGCGGGTGCCTTCCTTCATGTCGTCGGTGGCGCAGCACAAACCGAACAAAACAGCCTCAAGGAATTGCCCGTCGCCCATCGTCATTTCCATCCCGCGATTCACTGCCTCGATGCACAATTTTAACGCCAGTGGAGCGTTGGCCATAATCTTCCTTGCGATCGACTCCACTGTGGACATCAGTTCCGCCTGCGGCACCACCTGATTGACCAGGCCGATCCGCATCGCTTCCGCCGCCGGCACCATGTCTCCTGTAAGCATAATCTGCAACGCTCTTCCTTTGCCGACCAGTCGCGGCAAACGCTGGCTGCCGCCATATCCCGGAATGATGCCGAGCTTCACTTCCGGCTGGCCCAGCACGGCGTTCTCCGAGGCGATCCGGAACGTGCACGCCATCGCCAGCTCGCAGCCGCCGCCCAGCGCGTAGCCGTTGACCGCTGCAATGACCGGCTTGCCGAGCTGCTCGATCGAATCGAAGACGGCCTGGCCCGCCAGCGCGAATTCCTTTCCGACGATCGGAGTCTGCGTTGCAAGCTCGTTGATATCCGCCCCCGCGACGAACGCCTTGTCGCCCGCTCCGGTAAGAATGACAACGCGAACCTCGCCGTCGTTTTGAACCTGTTCAAAAGCGCTCTTTAATTCGCGGACCGTCTGCGCGTTGAGCGCATTTCGGACTGCCGGCCGGTTCACCGTGACATACGCAATGCCGGTCTTCTTCTCGTAGATTAAATTCTCAAGCATCTTCCACTCCGGGTTTTAGCCGCGGATGACGCGGATTTCGCGGCTAAAACAAAGGTCGGGGGTTTGCCGGATCGCTGTAGTCGTAGAATCCACGACCTGTCTTCTTCCCATGATGTCCCGCCGCCACCAGCCGTTTCAAGAGGGGCGGCGGAGCGAATCTCTTCTCGCGGAACTCATCGAACATGATGTTGGCGATGTAGAGAGTCGTCTCCAACCCGACGAAGTCGAGCAACGTGAATGGTCCCATTGGATAACCGCATCCGAGCTTCATGCCTTTGTCGATGTCTTCGACGCTTCCGGCGCCTTCCTCGAGCGCGCGAACGGCATCGAGCAGATACGGCACGAGCAATCGGTTCACGATGAATCCGGAACGGTCCGTCGTGCGAATGGGAACCTTGCCGAGGCTCACCGCAAACTTCATCGCCTCGTCCATAACGGCCGGCGCCGTCATGATCGTTGCCACCACCTCGACCAGTTTCATCATCGGTACCGGATTGAAGAAATGCATGCCGATGAAGCGGTCGGGGCGTTCGGTTGCCGTCACCATTTCCGTGATCACGAGTGAAGACGTGTTGCTGGCGAAGATCGCGCCCGCTTTGACAATCTTATCGATAGTCCCATAGGTTTCGCGCTTGACCTGGAGATTTTCGGTAATGGCTTCGATGACGATGTCACAGTCGGCCAGATCCTCGAACTTCGTCGTGCCCTTCAGGCGTTCCAACGTTTCAGACCGCTTCTCCGGCGTGATGGTTTTCTTCTCGACAAACTTCGTGAGCGACTTGTCGATGCCGGTCATTCCCTTCCTGAGAAACTCATCGGCGACCTCCTTCACGACAGTCGAGTATCCCGACATCGCCGCCACCTGCGCGATTCCCGAACCCATCAATCCACAACCAAGAACGCCGACCTTGCTTATCGCCATCACTCCTCCCGAGCCGCGGAGCGGCGACAGAGTGTAGCCCCGGGCGCGAGCCCGGGGTTTTCTTTCGACGCGATCTCAGCCCCGGAGGGGCGAAAGAGTCCTCGGAATCTTTCGCCCCTTCGGAGCTCCGTTCCAAAAACGACACGTACCCCGGGCTTGCGCCCGGGGCTACACTCTGTCGCCGCTCCTCGGCTGAATACAGACGCGGGTTTTCAGCCTTTAGAGCGCCTCAACTACAATCGCAATGCCCTGACCTCCACCGACGCAGGCGGCGGCCAGGCCATATCGCTTCTTTCTGCGTCTCAGTTCGTACAAGGCGGTCATGGTCAGCCGCGTTCCGGATGCGCCCAGCGGATGGCCGAGAGCGATCGCGCCGCCATTCACGTTGACTCGATCTCGATCCAGTTCCAGGGCCTTCTCGACTGCGAGGTACTGCGCCGAGAAGGCTTCGTTGATCTCGATGAGATCGATCTGGCCGAGTTTCATGTTCGCCTTCTCCAGCGCGATCCTGATTGCCGGCACCGGCCCGATTCCCATGATCTCCGGCGGGACGCCCGCGATTCCCCAGCTCACGATACGGCCGAGCGGCTGCGTTTTCGCGCGATCGGCCGTCGTGACAACAACGGCGGCGGCGCCATCGACGATTCCACTGGCGTTGCCGGCCGTGACAAATCCGTCCTTTCCGAATGCCGGCTTCAGCTTCGCCAGACCTTCCAGCGTCGTATCGGGTCGCATGTGGTCATCACGCTCGAATTTCTCCACTGGCGTGACCTCTTCTTTGAAACGTCCGGCTTCCCACGCGGCAGCGGCGAGTTTCTGACTTCGAAGGGCGAATTGATCCTGAATTTCACGGGTGATGCCGTACTTCCTCGCGAGATTTTCGGCTGTAGCGGCCATATAGCAACCGCAGTAAGTATCGAGAAGCGCAACCATCAATGAATCTTCGAGCTTGCCCTGACCCAGCTTCAAACCCCAGCGCGCGCCTCGAATCACGTGGGGCGCCTGGCTCATGGATTCCATGCCGCCCGCCAGAACAACGCTCGCCTCGCCCAGCTGGATCAGCTGGGCTGCGGAGACGATGGACTGAATGCCCGATCCGCAGAGCCTGTTGACCGTGAGCGCCGGCACCTCGACAGGAAGACCGGCCTTCAACGCCACGTGCCGCGCGCCGTAAAGCGCGTCGCCGCTCGTCTGAAGAGCATTGCCGAAGATGGCGTGGTCGAATTCCTTCGGCTCGAATCCCGATTGCTCGACAGCGGCGCGGGAAGCAAAGGCGCCCAGTTCCAACGCGCTGAAGTCGCGCAGGGCGCCGCCATATTCGCCCATCGGCGTACGTTTTCCAGCAACAATGAGAATCTCTTTCATTCTAGAATTATAGGTTAGACTTATCCCTTCTTACCTGAAAGGAGCGTTCTCGATGAAAAGACTTTTAGCAGTGGCGCTGGTACTCGCCCTTGGAGCCGTTACCGTCGCATTGGCGCAGAACGCCGGCAAATCCACTCTTAAAAACCCGGCATCCCTCACTGAAAAAGCACCTGAGCTTTTCAAGGTGAAATTCGACACAAGCAAAGGCCCTTTCATCGTTGAGGTGCATCGTGATTGGGCTCCCATCGGCACGGACCGTTTTTACAACCTTGTGAAGAACGGGTTCTTCGATGACGCCCGTTTCTTCCGCGTCATTTCCGGTTTCATGGTCCAGTTCGGTCTCAACGGTGATCCTGCCATTCAACGAAGCTGGTCGGAGGCGCGGATGAAGGACGATCCGGTCAAGCAGGGCAACACGCGAGGTAACGTCACCTTCGCAAAGTGTAGCCTGCCCGATTGTCGAAGCACGCAGGTGTTTATCAATTACAAAGATAACTCTTTTTTGAACCGCGACGGTTTCGCGCCATTCGGCAAAGTCATCTCCGGAATGGAAGTCGTCGACAAGCTGTACAGCGAGTATGGCGAGAGTGCTCAACAGCAGTCCGCGCGGATCCAGTCGGAAGGCAATGCGTTCCTTGCGAAGGATTTCCCGAAACTCGATTACATCAAGAAGGCGACCATCGAGAAATAGATGAAACCAGGAACTTACGCGCACTTTGACACGTCGATGGGAAAGTTCACCATCGAACTATTCGAGAGCCAGACACCGAACACCGTTGGAAACTTCGTCGGGCTTGCGGAAGGCACGAAGGAATGGAAGGACTCAAAAACCGGAGAGGCGATGAAAGATAAGCCTTTTTACGACGGCGTGATCTTCCACCGCGTGATCGATGGATTCATGATCCAGGGAGGCGATCCGACCGGCACCGGAATGGGAGGTCCCGGCTATCGCTTTCCCGACGAGATCAATCCCAGCCTCAAGCACAGCAAAGAAGGCATGCTTTCGATGGCCAATGCCGGCCCGAATACCAACGGCAGCCAGTTTTTCATCACGCTGGCTCCCACGCCTCATCTTGACGGACGCCATGCCGTGTTCGGACAGGTCGTGGAAGGAATGGATGTTGTCCGGCAGATCGGAAAAACAAAGGTGTCAAAACCCGGCGACCGCCCGGTCACGGACGTCGTGATGAAGAAGGTCACGATCGAGAGGGTGAAGGAATAGCCGCGAACTACGAAAGATCTGACCGAAAGATCTGACCAATGCTCAATTCCCAATTCTCAGCCGATTAATTCGGAGTCTGTCCCCCGAATTAATCGGCTGAGAATTGGGAATTGAGCATTGGTCAGATCTTTTGGCCAGCCATCTGTCTCACGAAATCGCGGGCGTCATAACCCGAAGGAATGACATCAATCTGCAATTCCCTTTCAACGTCCTTGATTGTCAGGTCATCCAGGAAAAGATAGTCGTCGCCAACCATCGACTCCGACGGCAACACGACGAAATCTCCATATACATTGCCCTTGAGAGCGGCGATGAAATCGCTGCCCGTGAGCAGGCCTGCCACTCCGATGCCGGATCCCCAGAACTTGCTTTCCACAGCCACCGTCTTCAGATCCATATCGAGGCGATCCACGCACTCCTTTAAGTAAGGATGGAAGATCTTCCCCGTACACACGGTTCCACGTGCGCGGGTGCTGGGCTTCGTACGTAGTGCGGCAGCGAACTGCGTCAGGAACGTACGCACCATTCCAACACCATTCTCGATCTGCGGGAAATCCGCATAGTGACTCGCCGGCGGGATTTCGGCGTCCGCCATGATGTAGATCTCGTCGCCAAGGTAGGCGAATGGCGTTCCAATCTTCCGCTTGAGCTTCCGTTGAATCGGCGTGATGTGCGCGATCAATTCCCGAGCGTAGTCCGGGGTGAAGGGCCGCAAGACCGGAAGATTGTTCCGATGAGCTGTAAGGCCGACCGGCACGATCGCAACCGACGCGGCCTGCGGATGGAAGTGCAGCAGATCCTCGATGGTCCGCTCGAGATGCGCGCCGTCGTTGAGATCCGGGCACAACACCACCTGGCAATGCAGTTGAATTCCTGCGCTCGTGAGCCGGTCGATCTTCTCCATCAGGCCGTCGTATTCGGCGTTGCCGAGCAGCGCCGCTCGGAGTTCCGGTTCGGTGGAGTGAACAGAGATATACAGCGGCGACAATCTCTGGTCGATGATCCGCTGCATCTCGTCTTCGTGAACATTCGTCAATGTCAGGTAATTCCCGAACAGGAACGACAGCCGATAGTCCTCATCCTTGATATGCAGCGACCGCCGCACATTCTTCGGATTCTGGTGCACAAAGCAGAAGACGCACTGGTTCTTGCACACCATCGGTTCGATGGGTTCGAACTCCAGTCCGAACGACTCCCACTCGCGCCGGACGAACGTGATCTTCCGGTCCTGTGTCTGAATCGTGGTGCGCCGTCCGATGTTCGCGGCGTTGAATTGGAAATCGACGGCATCAAGCAGCGGCTTGCCGTTCAGTTCGCGGATCTCGTCCCCCGCCTTCAGGCCGATGCGTTCGGCGAGCGAACCCTCCTGCACACTCAGGACACGCAGCCTCTGCGCCTCGCCGCCGCGGTTGGCGGGCGCGTCGCGATATTCATGCACGGCTTTCTTAACGTAGGCCGAGGCGGAAAACTGCTTTTTGTTACTCATGCGATTGCCACTGACGCAGGCCGCGAATGAGATAGTGCAAGCCGGAGAAGGCGGTCATGAGGCCGGTCATATAAAAGAGGACGTTCAGCTCCGGAACCATCACGTTTTGCCAGTTCGAATACAGGACCGCCAGAACTGTAAGAACCTGCAGCACGGTGCTGGCTTTTCCGTACGGCGACGGCGTGAACACACGCCACCCGACCATCAGAACCACGATCAGCGAAACCAGCAGGATGAACACGTCTCTGAAGACAACAACGATCAGCAGCCACCGCGGAATCGTGTTGTGAAATTCCATCTGAGGCAGCGAGAGGATCAGAATCGACGCCGTCATCAGGAGCTTGTCGGCCAAAGGGTCAAGCACCGACCCGATGGAGGTCTTCTGGCCGAACCGGCGCGCGATGATGCCATCGAGCACATCGGTGATTCCTGCCGCGACGAATGTGCTCAGCGCCCATCCGATCTCGCCATAGGCGAGAAGAATGATGAACACCGGCACGAACACAATCCGGAGGATCGTGAGCTGATTCGCGGTTGTAAGTACGGCGGACCTGTACTGTTCGACTCGACTGGACATAAGAAAAAGTCAAAACCAAAACCAAGGGAAGCAGAAGCTGCTCAGATCTTTTTGTGCCTCTTGGCTCTTGCGGCTACTGCACTGTTATCGGGATCTTCAGGTCGAGAACTTGTCGCGAGCAAAAGCCATCGGACTTCGAGCAGAAGAAATAAGTAAGCTTGCCAGGGATTTCGTAACTCCCGGCTTTGGCTGCAGCGACGGGCACCGTAATGGCCGGCAGGTCGACGTAGTACTCGTCCTTGGACTTCGGATCTTTCTTGGGCGTCTCGAAATCGATCTTCCGGAGGGTCACGCCCGGCACGGACGTAAGCTTCAAAGTAATCGGAGGATCGAAATTAATGGCGTAGCCCTTCAAGAGACCGAATGATACCGTTATTTCACCGCTCTGGCCTGCCCTAACAGGCGAGGTGGTCTTGTAATCCGGCTGGAGGATCTGAGGTAAGCTGCCTCCCGGGCCGCTCAACTGAGTCACGAGGAACATCACTCCAACAGCCAGTTTCAACATAAAATCTCCATAGGAAGACGATGTGCTACAGAATTCTAACATGAAAGTATTGAACGTCGTGGGCGCCCGCCCCAACTTCATGAAGATCGCGCCGATTGTGGAAGAGATGAAGAAGGCGCCGGATCTCGAAGGCATCCTGGTACATACGGGCCAGCACTATGACGAGGGTATGTCGGACGTCTTCTTCCGAGACCTGGGCATCCCGGTCCCCGATGTGCACCTCGGCGTCGGGTCGGGGACGCACGCCGCGCAGACCGCCCGCATCATGGTGGAGTTCGAAAACGCCTGCGTTCAAGAGAAACCGGGCCTGGTGGTCGTGGTCGGCGATGTGAATTCGACAATGGCGTGCTCGATCGTCGCCGCAAAGCTTCGGATTCCCGTGGCGCACGTCGAAGCCGGCCTGCGCAGCTTCGACCGAGCGATGCCGGAGGAAATCAATCGGCTGGTGACGGACGCTCTCGCCGACCTCCTTTTCACCACGAGCAGCGACGCCGACGACAACCTCAAACGCGAGGGCGTCGACGCGAAGAAGATCCATTTCGTCGGGAATGTCATGATCGACACGCTGCTGAAACATCGCGCGAAGGCGGAGGCGCTTCAGGTCGACAAACCGAAGCAGTATGCGCTGGTCACGCTCCATCGGCCTTCAAACGTGGATGACCCCAAAGTGCTGGGGCCGATTCTGGAAGCTCTCAAAGAAATCTCAAAGTCCATTCCCGTGATCTTTCCGATCCATCCCAGAACCGCAAAGCGCGTCGTTGAATTCGGCCTTTCGATGAATGGTATCCGCGCCATCGATCCGCTGGGCTATCTCGAATTTCTGAACCTGGAGTCCACAGCCACGGTGGTGCTCAGCGACTCGGGCGGTCTGCAGGAAGAGACGACGATCCTGGGCGTCCCATGTCTGACGCTGCGTTACAACACCGAGCGTCCCGTAACGATTGCTCACGGCACCAACATCATGGTCGGACCCGACAAGACACGCATCCTCGACGCCTTCCGACGGGTAATGTCGGGCGAATGGAAGCCCGCCGGGCCGCCGGAACTCTGGGATGGCCATGCCGCCGAGCGCATTGTTCGCGTTATTCGCGACTTCGGTGGACGCTAAATCAGCGGACTCTCTGCCTCGCTTCTTTAATCCTCAACAACTTGACTGCGGCTAGTCGCGTGCCTTTATCCGGGCGGCCGCAATTCCGGGCCGCTCCCGGCGGGCAGGGGCTTCGGAGGAGGCAAGTTTGGGCCGGCTCCTTCGAAAGTCCGCCGAGAGCTGAAATCTCGATTTCCCGGCGGCTAGGGGGCGCGCCTGCGTATGTGCGTCGCGAAGGGCCGCAGGTCGCGGGCCGCCGGGAAAATTTTCAACCGACTTTTGAAATGAGCGGCTGCGAATGCAAGCCCGACGCGAAGCGCAAGCGCGATAGCGCGCAGCCTCAAGGTTGGGCGCAGCCATCCATGAAAGGAGAACCATGTTACGTCGAAGTATTGCTCGAATCGTTGTGATCGCGATCGTGTGGGTCGGAGCGGGTGTTGCTCAGGCAGCTGTTGCTCAAGTAAAGGAGATGCCGAAGACTTCGCCCACACCGCTCAATGCCAGGACTGTGGATATCAACAGCGCGGCTGAAATGGATATTGCCGCGATAGGAATCGAACGGCCGATCGCAAAGAAGATCGTCGAAGGCCGTCCGTACCGGAACAAACGCGACCTCGTGACGCGCCAGCTGCTGACGAAGGAACAATACGACAAGGTCAAAGCCCTCATCGTCGCGAAGCAGCCGCCGAAGAAATAACCGTTATGTACGCGCGAATGGTGATCGGCGAAGCTGTCAACGACGACCAGGTACGGGAGTTCGCGCGCATCTACACGTCCGAAGTCCTGCCGGATTTGAAGAGTGAGCCCGGATTCTCCTCTGCGCAACTGATGATCGAAGAGGGAGGGACGATGGCGGTGTCTCTGACTGTATGGAAGACGCGGGACGACTGTCTCCGGTACCACTCCAGTCGCTCATATCGACAGTTTGTTGCCAGGACACAACACCTGCTCGTGGGTGATTTCGTGGTGAAACTGTTCAAGGGTGTTTAGCCGCGGATTGCGCGGATTACGCGAATGGCGCATCAAACAAACTATTGATCGCGCCATCCGCGTAATCCGCGCAATCCGCGGCTCTCACTTCTTCCGAAATTGTCTGAAATCGAGATTGCAGTGATGCCTTCGCAGAAAGTCCATGAAGCGCTTGTAGTCCGAGTCTGGAATTCGGAACAGCGGCAGCAGCTTCCGGTAATTGCCGTGCGTCTGCTGGAGGCCTTGCCGAATCACGTGCTCGACCTGATTGCGAGTGATCCGCCTTTCCGAATAGGGTATCGCGACCGACTCCCAGAAGTTTCCAACGATCACTTCCTCCATGGGCCAGCCGTGCTCGGTTTCGGACGGCAGAGCGATCTCATCGGCATGAATCAGGTCGCTGAATGCGGTGTACACCGCGGTCTCCACGATGTTCTCGAGTTCCCTGACATTTCCCGGAAACCTGTACCCGAGAAGTTTCGCCACCGCGTCGTTGCTGATCTTTTTCCGTCCGCGAAGCATGTGATTCACAAGGAGCGGCACGTCTTCCATGCGATGGCGAAGAGGTGGAACGCGGATTGGAAAGACGTTCAATCGATAGTAGAGATCCTCTCTGAAGTCGCCCTTCCGGACGAGAAGCGGGAGCTCGCAGTTGGTTGCCGCAATCACTCGCATATCGAGCTTGCGGTAGACCACATCGCCCAGCCGGCGGAGCTGCTTGTCCTGAAGCACTCGTAGTAACTTGGCTTGAAAACGCCGCGAAGTATTCGCGATTTCGTCGAGGAACAACGTGCCACCGTTAGCCTCCTCGAATAAACCCGGCTTGTCCGCCACCGCTGTGGTGAACGCGCCGCGGCGATGCCCGAACAATTCGCTCTCGATCAACTCATCGGGAAGCGCGCCGCAATCGACGGCAACAAACTGTGCTTCGTTTCTGTCGCTGTACTCGTGGATCGCTCTGGCGACGAGCTCTTTCCCGGTCCCCGTCTCGCCGGTCACGAGAACCGATCCGGATACTCGTGCGGCCGTTTTCACTGATTCCTGCAACCGCTGCATCACTTCGCTTGTGCCTATCATGTTTTGTATAGCCGTGAATTCCGGAGGACGGTCACATGGAAATAAAACCATCCGACATCCGCGCCATGGTTCACATTGCCACGAAGCGAACCGGCACTCCCATCCACGATGAAGACCTGGAGCAGGACATTGCGCTACACGCCCTCGAGGCATTTCGCCGCATCGACCGGGTGACGCATCCGCGCGCGCTGCTCATGAAGATCGTCGACGATGCGGTCAGCGAGCACTGGCGTCACCGGCGCTCATCCGAGGATCTGGACTCCATCGCCGAGCGATTCGTTTCCCAGGCGCCAACCTTCGAATACGATCTCGATTTGCGACGCCGGATCGAGCTTCTGCGGCACGGGCTCGACCTGCTTCCCGACTCGAAGCGCGCTCTCCTGGAACTCTTTTACACTCACGACTACTCGATCTCGCAGATTGCCCACATCCAGGGCAAATCCGTTTCAGCCGTCAAAATGGATCTTCTGCGTTCGCGACACTCTCTGGCGCGAATAGTCCGCTCGCTCGCGAATAAAAAATCGCGCTAATCCCTACAAACTCGACCCGTCAGCCACTGGCGGGCTTTGTTTTCAGCGCGCGGGATTGGAACTTCGCGTGGTAATAGCGAAACCGATCGCGGCCCAAATTTCAAACGGGAGAAACAAAGATGACAGCGTTGAAAAATGGAAAGATGATATCGGGCCATGGAGGCTTGCAGGAACTGGATGAACAATCCAGGTTGGCGACAACGGGTGGCGACTTCGCCGACACTGCCCTGGGCCTGGGTATTGCTACCGGGCTGGCGGCAGGATTGATGGTTGCAACTCCGCTCGGCCCAATGATTATCCTGGGGGGAATCTTCGCCACTGTGGGGACGTACCTCTGGACCGCGTCTCTCTAGTAGAGGACACGGCGACGCGAGGGAAAGATGGAAACTGTCCGAACAGAACAGCTCTCGAAGTCTTTCAAGGGTGTCTTTCGACTGGGTCCATTGGACCTTCGCGTCGCACCAGGTGAAATTCTGGGGATCATGGGCCCTAACGGCGCCGGCAAAACCACACTGCTCCGTCTGCTCTGGGGCTTCATGCGGCCCGACAGCGGCAGCATCTCCGTCTTCGGAATGCAGCCGCACCTGGAGCAGGTGAAGGTTCGGCTGCGGGCCGGTTACATGTCGGAAAATCCACAGTCCTATTTCGCCCTGACGGGCAGGCAATTCCTGCGATTTGTCGGCAACTTCTATGAAGGGTGGGATGGCTCTCGAACAGACCGGCTGCTCGAAAAGTTCGGCGTTCCGTCCAATTTGAAAATCGAAAAACTCTCGAAAGGCAATCGCATCAAGCTCGCAATGGTTTCAGCCGTCGGCCATCGGCCGGCGCTCCTCATGCTGGACGAACCCACGTCCGGGCTGGACCCGCTGGCGCGGCTCGAAATTCTCCATTTCCTGAAGAGCCTCGCACAGGAAGAAAGCGTTTCAATTCTGCTCTCCTCTCATATTTCCGACGATCTGGACCTGATCGCCGACAGCGTTCTGATGTTGAACAAAGGACGGGTCGTCGAATACGCCGGCGCATCGTTCCTGCTCGGCAAATATGGACAGCCACGCCTGGAGGCAGTCTTTGTTCACGCGATTGGCGATCAACATCATTCGTAAGGATTGGCTCGAACACTGGAAGCTCGTCGCTTTATGGACGGCAGGATCCTTCGTTCCGGTGCTGATCCCGATCGGGTCTGCGGGGTTCAGGCAGGGAATGCTGTCGGGACTTCTCGTCGCCTCCTCTCACGGCTACGCCTACTCCTGCTTCGTGGCCGAACGGCAACGCGGAACGTTGCAGCTCCTGCTGGGCCTGCCGGTGCGTTCGTTCGACCTCGTGGTCGCGAAGTATGCCTCGATGTACTCGATGGTTCTGCTCACGGCCAATGTGCCGGGGTCATTTCTTGGAAGCTCACGAGCCCTTCTGTTCATCAATGCATTCGCGCTCCTTTTTTCCACTATTTGTATGGCGGCCAGTGTGGTCTCGGACAAGCCGTGGGCTCCCGTGGCCCCGCTTTGGATCGTCTGCATAGGCTTCCTGCCTCTGACCGCTTTCATGGAAAGATATAATTCGAACAATTTTAGCCTCGCGCAACTCGTCACGCCCCCGGTGATCCTGCTGGCGGAATTCGTCATCGTTCTGGCTCCGATGATTGCCCTCGCGTCGGCATTGTGGTTCCATAGGAAAGCCCTGGTTTAATTCGCGTAATTCGCGTAATTGGCGGCAATGAAACTCACGGGCAGAATCATCGGCGCGGCTCTCGAAGTCCACAATCTTCCTGGGCCCGGCTTTGTTGAGTCGATCTACCACCGGGCCCTGCTGCACGAACTGAACCTCTGCAGTCTTTTCACACAGACAGAACATCGGATCGAAATCCACTACAAAGATCTCATCGTCGGCAAGCACCGCCTCGACATCATCGTCGAAAGGATGGTGGTCGTCGAAGTGAAAGCTGTAAATGCAATTGCTGATGTTCACATAGCGCAGACGCTCTCATATCTGAAGGCGACCAGCCTCGAACTGGCGCTGATCTTCAATTTCGGCCAACCACAGCTTTCTTGGAAAAGGCTGATTAATAGCCGCCAATGCCGCGAATTACGCGAACTGTTTTGACGTAAGTTCTTTCTCTGTGAACGGCCCCTCGTGTGCATTATCCGAATCGCTATGCATTACCCGATTGTGCAACAGCATGACGCGACCGATTGCGGGCCGGCAGTTCTGGCGATGGCGGCGGCACACTATGGAAAGCGCGTCTCGATCGCGAAACTGCGAGAGCTGGCGGGAACCGATCGGCAGGGGACGAACCTGGTGGGCCTGGCGACAGCGGCCGAGCAGGTTGGGTTTCAGGCGACGGCGGTGCGCGCAACGCGGGAAGCGCTCGAGCAGGTCCCTTTGCCGGCCATCGCACACTGGCAGGAAGAGAACCGGAACCATTTTGTTGTCATCTACAAGATATCCTCGAAGCAAGTGATCATTGGGGATCCCGCTCAGGGGCTCCGCAAGCTCGCTCCGGAAGCTTTTCACAAGAACTGGACGGGCGTTCTCGTCCTTCTGACGCCGGCGGCACGCTTGCGTGACGTCATTCAATCGAAATCTTCCTTTTCCCGGTTGTGTTCGCTGGTACTTCCTCATCGTCGTCTCTTCCTGGATGCTCTGATTGCGGCAGTCCTGCTGACAGTCCTCGGCCTCGCATCCTCGTTTTTCATCCAGGCGCTTGTGGATTTTGTTTTCATCCTCGGGCGCAAACCCGCCCTGAACTGGCTTGGCCTGGGAATGCTGCTCGTAACGCTGGCGCGAGTCGGCTTCCTCGGGCTGAGATCCTATCTGCTTACCCACCTCAGCCGAAGGATTGATGCGGAAACGGTGCTTGGCTATCACCGTCATCTGCTGGGACTGCCGCTCACTTTCTTCAACTCACGCCGCACGGGCGAAATCCTTTCGCGACTGAACGACGCAATCAAAATCCGCATTGCGGTCAGCGCGACCACGCTGTCCGTTATCGTCGATACGCTCCTCGTTGTCACCACGGGGGCCATCATGGCCTGGCTCAATCGGGATCTCGCGCTTCGCTCGCTTCAGCTCGCTCCCGTGCTCGCCGGCGTCGTGTGGCTTTTGAACGGGCCAATGAAACGTCATCAGCGAACGGCAATGGAGAAAGCAGCGGACGTCGAGGCGCAAATGGTCGAGACCATTGGAGCAATTCAAACGATCAAGGCATTTCGCGCCGAGCCGCGGATGCAGCTTCGCACCGAGGCGCGCTTCGATGAAATGCTGGACGCCACGCTTCACTCTCAACTGCTCGCTGTCCACTCCACAACCGTGTCCTCCTTGATGGTGGGACTCTCGACTCTCGGCTTGCTTTGGTTTGGAGGCCGCCAGGTTCTTGCAGGAACGCTGACGGTGGGCCAGTTAATGGCATTCCATACCATGTTGGGAACCATCCTCGGGCCGATCGAGCGGCTCGCCAACGCGAACCAGTCGATTCAGGATGCGATCATCGCGGCGGACCGTCTGGGTGAGATCTTCGAACTCGATCCTGAGTTGCAGAAGCAGCGCAACAACGCCGTCGATCACCCTGTCACGGGTTCCATCGAATATCAGGGCGTCACGTTCCGCTACGGATCCCGCGCCCCGATCATTCAAAACCTGAATCTCCAGATTGAAGCCGGCGAATGTGTCGGAATCATCGGGGAAAGCGGTTCGGGCAAGACCACGCTCGTGAGCTTGCTGGCCCGCTTCTTCGAGCCGGCGTCCGGCCGTATCCTGATCGATGGAATCGACGTGCAGGATTACACGTTCGATTGTCTGCGGCGCGAGATCGCCTTCGTACCCCAGGAAATTGTTCTGCTGAACGGCTCGATCGCAGACAACATCCGTTTCGGACGTCCGGACGCGTCACCGGGAGAGATTCGGGCGGCGGCAAAAACAGCGCGAGTGGACGAGTTTGTGGACCGCCTGCCGGTCGGCTACGAAACCCTTGTTGGTGAGCGCGGCCTTTCTCTATCCGGCGGCGAACGTCAGCGTGTGGCGATTGCCCGGGCGATTTTGATGAATCCGTCAATCCTCGTGCTGGATGAGCCCACGAGTCACCTGGATTCCCAGTCTGAGCTGGCAGTCCAGTCATTGATCGACCAGCGCCGCGGAATTCGCACGACCATTGTGATTTCGCACCGGCCCTTGAATGTATCCCGAATCATCGATCTCAATGAAAACCGCATTTGTGCAGTCGCGTCCTAGTGGTCCAACGGTTCTTTACGCCTTGACGGCCCTTGTGCTCGCCGCGGCCGCCTGGGCGTACTTCACTCCGATCGACATTTCGGTACGCGCGTCCGGAATCGTGCGTCCCGAGGGCGATCCGATCCGGATTGTCTCGGAAGTTGGAGGCCGGATTCGTCATGTCCATGTGCGCGAAGGCTCCGAAGTGCGCCAGGGCGATCCCTTGATCCAACTCGACGCACGCGATCTGACACTTCGAGAAAGATCGCTCGAAACGCGCATCCATCTCACCGAGCTTCGCGTTCACGACCTGAAGCGGCAAGTGGACGACACCACCGCAATCGAAGAACAATCCACTTCTCTCGATGCGCTCGACCGGGATGCCGCACACCGGAATGTTCAGGCCGCTCTCGAGAGTGCCCGGCTTCGATATGCCCGGTCGGATCTGCTGCTCCGGGACGGTCTGATCGCCCGCCAGCTTCATGACGAGGCACGACTCGCCCTCACTCAAGCCGAAGCCGACGAATCGCGTCTCTCGACAAATTCAACCGAGCTCAAGCGCGCCCAGGCTGAGGCGCACATCCGCGACCTCGCTGCCGGCGAAACGCCTCTTCGTGCAGAACTCGCCGTCCTCTACCACGACCTGGAACAAACCCGGCTCGAACTCGACCGCCTCACGATCACGAGCCCCGCCGACGGGCAAATCACGTCTCTCGCATCGCTTCACACCGCTGAAATCATTTCGCAGGGCACCGCGATCGCAAACGTGGTTCCTCGTTCCCGGCCGGCCGTTGTGGAATCCTGGCTGCCCGCTGCGGACCGAGCGTTCGTCCGCGCAGGCCAGAGCGTCCGTTTGCAAACGGATGCCTTTCCTCCCGACCAGTACAACGCCGTTAACGGCACCGTGCTCTCCATCAGTCCCGATGCCCGGTTCAATGAATCGCTCAACGGCGCTTTTCGTGTTCTGATCGTACCCGCCCCGGACTCTCCCGAGCTTCATCTGGGCATGACTTTCCAGGTTCTCTTCATCACGCGCACCGAGCGAGCCCTGGGGCTTTTGTTCCAGAAAATCAAAAGAAATTTCGAAGAGTAACTCGCGGCAGTAATGGGAACCAGCCGCGGATTACGCGAATTACGCGGATGCAGGTGAGGCCACACCGGACACCCCAAATCTGCATCCGCGTAATTCGCGTAATCCGCGGCTGGTTCCCATCTTCACGGCAACCTGTGAGAAATTATCTCTTCTCAGGCATCAATGTCACTTTCACATAGTTGTTCGTATTGAGATAGGCTCTTGCCGCTTGCCGGATCGAAGCCGAGTCGAGTTTCTTATACAATTCCGGCGCTTCCCAAATGCCTGCGACGTCCTCGCCCACTTGATACTTCGACGCAATCTGTGTCAGCAAGAATCCGTTTTGTTTGCTGCTGGTCTCGAATTCCCTGAGCATGGCTTCCTTTTCGTCCTGGACCTCTTTTTCAGTCGGACCATTTGCCTTCAATTTCTCAATTTCCTCGAACATGCGTTTGACAAGGGCCTCCGTGCGCTCCGGGTCGCTGCCGAACTGGATCGAGGCCTGGTACTCCTGGCGGGGAATTTTTTGCGCGTTCGCGTTGACACTGACGCTGTAGGTGCCGCCCAACTCTTCGCGCAGGATCTCGAGCAGCCTCATCTGCAGGATGTGGCCCATGGCGCGTATCGCGGTCCGGTGGGGCGGATCATACTCGAAGGGTCCGGTGAAAACGATTGCGGTCTGGCTTTTCGGCTCGATCCCTTTCTCGACCGTTTTCTCCAGGACCCCGACGGGTGGACGCGCTCCAACATCTTTCCACGTCTCTGTTCGATGGGTCGATGGCAGCCCGCCAAGATATCGTTCGACGAACGGTTTCATCGTGGCGAGATCGAAGCTTCCGACGAAAAAAAACGTGAAGTCGCTCGCATCGGCGAAGCGGTCCTTGTAGAACGCAAGCGATTTGTCGAGATTCCATTCATCAACGGTGGCGGCCGTCGGGATGCGCCTGCGCGGATGATTCTGGCCCAGAATGATGGCGAGCGCTTCAGGAAACGCAAATTCCGGAACCGCCGACTGATTCGCAAGCGCGGTCCTGGCCTGCGTCGCCTGGACAGTAAAGGCATCCTTGTCGGCTCTCGGTTGCGTGAACCTGAGGAAAACGAGCTGAAACATTGTTTCCAGGTCCTTGCGGGAGCCGCTGCCGGACAGGCCTTCCTCGGTTTCTCCAATGAAGGCGCCCACGTTGGCAACCTTACCCGTCAGCGCCTTCCGCAGATCGATCGCGCTAAAGTGCCCCAGGCCGCCGGCGCTGAGGACCTGCGTGGCGGTGCTGGCCGGGATGTAGTCCCGATCGCTGGCGAGCGATGTACCGCCTGGACTGGTGGCACGGAATACGATTTCATCCTCACGGAACGTCGTCGGTTTGAGGACGACTTTCACACCGTTGGACAGTTCCCACTCGGTAATGCCGACTTGTTCTTTCGTAGTCGTCTTCACGATGGTGCCCCCGGACGGCAATGGATCGAGCAAAGCCCCAGTGGTGACGTCATCGACGTAGGGTTTAAGATCCTTGCCGGGAGCTGCCTTGATCACGGCGGCCAGCTCCGCTTCGTCTGGAATAGCAAGGCCGGGTTTTTCGGGAGCCGTCAGAACGACAAACCGATTTCGGTCTGTAAACCATGCTCTGGAAATCGCATTGATTTCCTGAAGAGTGATCGCCTGCAGATACCGTTGATTCAGAGCTTGCTCCAGCTCTGCTCCAGGCAGCGGCTCGTCCGTCAAAAAGTTTCGAATGTATTCATCGGCCCGGCTGTCGGACGGGCGGTTCTGGTCTTCAATGACCAGGCGTTCGTAAGCGCGCAGCAGGTTTTGCCGCTGCCGATCCAGTTCGGTGGCGGTGAAGCCAAATCGAGCAACGCGCTCCACTTCGGTAAGCAGCGCATCGAGTCCTTTTTCGATGTCGTCCTCTTTCACCCGCGCGGTCAGTTGTGCTTCGTCCTTTGCCGGGTTGATGAAAGGACTGCGATCGGCCGCTGCGCCCAGAAACGGGGCATCGGGCTTCTGCGCGATTTCGGACATTCGCGCCGACAACATGCTCGAGAAGAGACCATCAACGATGTCTTGCCGGTACACCCCGAATGTGCCTTGTTTGCGGGCCGGCACGATATTCGAAATGGAGACGGAAGTCGTCGTCATTTCCTTGTCCGTGACAATGGCGTACTGGGACCCTTCGTGATCCGGCACGTCATATTCCGGCCTCGGCCTTGGCGCCTGCGGCGCGGGAATGGGGCCAAAGTGCGACTTGATGAGATTCTCGACTACGCCTTTATCGAAATCGCCGACAGCGACTACGGCCATGAGATCGGGCCGGTACCAGTCCCTGTAAAACCTCTTGAGCGTATCCGGTTTGAAGTTCTGGATGATTTCCGGTTTCCCGATAGGGATGCGATCGGCATACCGGGAACCCTTGAGCAGAATCGGGAAAAGCTTGTCCGTTGTGCGCGCGCCCGCGCCGCGCCTCAACCGCCATTCTTCCATGATAACGCCACGCTCTTTGTCGATCTGGTCGGTGTCGAACGACACGTTATGGGCCCAGTCTTCGAGGACGAGGAGCGTTTTGTCGATGACTTCCGGCTTGTCAGTCGGCACCTGCAGCACGTAGACCGTCTCGTCGAAGCTCGTATAGGCATTGAGGTCGGCCCCGAACCGCATGCCGAGCGATTCGATGAACTTTATGATTTCGTTCTTTGGGAAATGGGACGTGCCGTTGAAGGCCATATGCTCGACGAAGTGGGCGAGACCTTGCTGGTCATCGTCTTCGAGAACCGATCCGGCTTTCACAACAAGTCGAAGTTCCGCCCGCTTTTCGGGCTTCTTGTTCGCCCGAACGTAATACCGAACCCCATTGGGCAACCGCCCGATTGTGATCTCTCGCTCGACCGGTATTGGATCGGAAAGAGAAGGCGCCACTTGCGGCGGGGCCGCGGTTAGACAAGTGATGGCCAGCAGGACTAAGAGAAACGTGCTTTGGGCACGCTTGAGAATCGTCATGGATGAACGCCCCTTCAAAAAATGTTGGTCTCAAAATTATGCGACTGTTGGTGAAACGGCGCAGCGAGAAAATGACGGCGGGTGTTAAGCCCGGGCAAGAGTTCCCGCTCTTCGACCCGCCTTTTCAGAAATCGCTTGAAAACCAAGGCCCTCCGCTGTGTTTCCTGCCGGAACCGAAATTGCACCACATTCACTATTGAGGTGTGCCCATGAATGGGCACACCCGGTCGCCTGCCGCGATTCGGACAGGCGGAAGGGAGAAATGATATGAGAAGTATCCAACCAGGCCGAACTTACAGGGCTCTCATTACTCTGGTGACCGGAGTGATCTTTTGGACGCTGTGCCTTACCAACACTGGAACTGCCCAGAGTGTCGGAACGATTGGGGCGGGCACAACCATTAAAGTCCGAACGACCGAGCCAATCAAGACCGGTACAGACGGAAAAATGTTTTCAGCCGTTGTGGACCAGAATGTGATCGGCAAGAACGGTAAAGTTGTCATTCCGAAAGGATCGAATGCCGAACTCGTGGTCAGACGGATATCCGACAACAATGTGGCGCTGGATCTTGATTCCGTTACGGTCAACGGGCAGCGGTATGGAGTACAGACAGAAAACAACGTTGTCCGCTCAGAGGAAAAGCAGGGTGTCGGAGTCAACAAGCGGACCGGTAAGTACGTCGGAGGCGGAGCCGCAATCGGCGCGATCGTTGGCGCTATCGCGGGCGGAGGCAAAGGCGCCGCGATCGGTGCAGGTGTCGGAGCAGGAGCCGGAGCCGGCGCTCAGATCCTGACCAAGGGTAAAAGCGTGAATGTTCCCGCCGAATCGCTGTTGACGTACCGCCTGAAGCAGCCTTTGCGAGCCGGAGCAGCAGCCCGATAACTTGATCGACGGTGCGCGACTCCGAGTCGCGCGTGGCTTTCCGTCTCCGTTTGAACGAATGCGGGCTAAAGCCCGCGACTACATTGGGATCACCGTTGGGGATCAATGTTGGGGAGCGATGTTGGTCTGAAATGTAGTCGCGGGCTTTACGCCGCGTACGCTCGCCTCTCTATGTCAGAATCCTCCACGTCTAAAGGCGGTGCGATCCGGTCCGGCGCGAAGGCACGAATACGCGGACCATCGAATACCGCGGGGGGCGAAAGGCGTGCAGACCGAACGCAATGGATCGTCTGGTTTTGTTGGCTTCATCTCGGGGGGAATGTCCGAACGGTATACCCAGCCGGATTGGGCCGCCAGGGGAATGTCCGGCGGAATCTGGAACGTTGGTTTGTCTTTTTTAGACTTCGGCATGCGCAACCAGGCTTTCTGAAGCGGCAGACTGTTCGACCAAATCCACAAATGCCGTGAAATCCTCGGCGGCTCGGCTCCGAGGCGAGTACTCCCAGATGGTTTGATGGGCCGCTGCGGCGTATTTGAGGTCGAGGCACTGCCGGATACCTGCCAGATAAACAAGGGACCGGAACTGCGGATCGGAATTCAGGAGGTCCAGTGTTGCGCGAGTCGCGCTCGTGGAATGATTCACGAGCGTGGGAAGCACGGCCAGAATATCCAGGCGCCGATCGGGCCAGAGTTCACGGACTCATTGATTCCGTTCAACGTCTGCCGCGCGCCGATCACAGCCATCAGATCCATGCTTACTGGAATAACAGCGGCATCGGCAATCAGCAACGCGTTAAAGGTGATGAGGTTCATCGCAGGCGAAGTGTCCACGACCACGAAGTCATAGCCGCCGAGGCCGCTCAATCGGCGGCTCATTATGGTCTCCCGCTGCATGGCGCCGGCGAGCTGGCGCTCGAGCGAAAACGCGGCCGTGGTACAAACAATGACATCCAGGTTCTCGCGCACCCCTCGAAGGACGACGTCGTCAATCGAAGCTTCACCAAGCATCAGCTCACGCAACGTGGTTTCATGACGGAGGTTGAGAGTATGGCTGATGTTGCCCTGCGGGTCGGCATCGATCAGCAGCACGCGGCTGCCGCGGCCCGCAAGTCCCGCGGCGATGTGGAGAGAGGTGGTCGTTTTGCCCACGCCGCCTTTCATGTTCAACACGGACATTGTTCGCATTTGTTTTTCTGTATGCTACACACCCATGCCAAAAGTGGTCCCGTTCGAAAGACCCACTTCACAGCCGCCGGGAAGCCTGGAAGAGTAAAATGATCGGCGGAAACCATGCTCGTTATCGTCTGCGGACCGCCCTGCACAGGAAAATCAACCATTGCCGACGCGCTCGAACGCAACGACGGCTTGATTCACCTTGAAGTGGATCGCGTGCGCGAGCGCGTGCTCCCCGATTCCGACCAGCGCCAGGAGCATCGAGACATCGCATACCGCTCCATGCATTCGACAGCCGAGTACCTGATTCGTGCAGGACAAGGCGTCATTGTCAACGCCACTTACAACCGCCAACTGCATCGGAAGGAGCTGGCAGCCATTCAAGGCCAGGCCTTTCTGGTCCAGTGCAAAGCCCCGCTCGATCTGGTGATTTCCCGATTCCGGTCCAGGCCTCCAGGTCATCCCGCAGTCGATCTCACGGAAGAAAAAGTACTGGAACTTTGGACGAACTACGCGTATTCGTCCGATGGACTTATGGTGGATACTTCCCAATCGCCGGAAGTTTCTGTTGCAGAGGTCCGCGCCTGGCTGGATCGCGCTGAGCCGGCCGCGTTGACGCGGTGGGCGGGCATGCGATAATTCCGACCTGCATCAATTATGCGGTTGCCGATTATTCCGATTGTCGTTGCCGTTGTGCTGCTCTCGGCCGCGGTGTACGTCTTCACCGTCGTCACACGGTCGGACCAGAAAGTACTCGATGTGCCACGAGTGACGCGGCTGGCGGACATCGATGGAATCGAAACGGAAGTGGCCATCGCACCGGATGGAAATCGCTATGCCGTGATCTCAGCGGGAGATCTCTGGATCCTGAACGTGTCGACGAGCGCGCGCGAGCAGCTCACGCGCACCCCAGAATCGGAAACATTTCCAGCCTGGTCCCCCGACGGCAAGCAGATCACGTTCACTCGAGGCGCGGACACGTTCGCCGTCGACCCGGATACCGGCACGGAAAAACTGTTCGTCGCAAACGCGACCTCGCTCTCGTGGTCCGCCACCAGCCGGACAACATTCGTTCGTGACCGGGAACTGTGGATCACAAATCCGAACAAACAAAACGAACGGCGGCTCGTGGAAGCGGATCCGACTCCGGACATCACCATCCGAACGCCGCGGTTTTCGCCGGACGCTCTCCAGCTGGCATACATCAAAACGCAACTCAACCTCAGGGGAGAAGTCTGGACAGTGGACGCCACAAACGGCGCCGCCAGCCCGCTGGTGGCCGACCGGCCGGCAGAGAACCCGCTTGACGTCGGCTGGATCGCCGAAGGCCGCAATCTGGCTTATCTGACGAATCGCGCCGGAGCATATTCGCTGTGGGAGATCGATTTCGCACAATCCGCAATCCTGCCGCTCACGCAACCCCTCGTCACGATTCCGCTCGCCCGAATTGGAATGGCTGTATGGAAGGATCGCATTGTGTTGCCGCGGCACTTTCTGGATTCCAACATTGCGTTATCCGATGGAACACCGGTTGTGGGAACCGAGAAGCTGGAAATGGAGCCCGCCGTCTCGCCGGATGGAAAGCTCGTCGCGTACACCAGGGCGGAAGACAACAATTTTGAAATCTGGACTGCCGGCCTGCATGGCGAAAATCCAACCTTTCGAACTGCCGGACGCGAGCCACGCTTCTCGCCGAACGGATACGAGATCGTCTACACGCACGCCGACCTCGGCGGAAACGACGACGTCTGGACAGTCGACATCCGCAGCGGGCGTACCGAGCGGGTGACCGATGCGGACGAAATCGATTTTGCCGGCGATCCGTCGCCCGACGGAAGATCGATCGCGTTTGCTTCGGCCCGGGGTGGCCCGATTTCCATCTGGACGATACCCTCGTCCGGAGGAAAGCGGTTCCGCATCAACGACGGCGGCTATGGGCCGCGCCATTCTCCGGACAGCAAGTCCCTCGCGTTCTGGAACCGGCAGGGCCTTTGGACAGCCGATACCGACGGGAAAAACCCGCGCGAGATCTTTCACGGCCTTGCAGAACCGGCGAAGGCGATCTGGACCCGCAAAGGTCCTGCGTTCTTTATTGGGAGCGAGATTCGTACGGCAACTGAAAAACTGTTGTCGATCATGGACCATCCCGTATGGCCTGACTTCGATGTGATGCCGGACGGCCGGTTCGTGATCGCACCAATCGATATTCGCGAAACCAGCCTGTGGGCGATCGATCTGACATATAAGGAGAAATAAAGATGGAGTTGCGACGATTTGTAGGAACTCTGGTCCTGCTCGCCCTGTTGCCTCCCGGATCCCGAACAGCTACAGGCCAGACCAGGCCTTTCCATCTTCTCGAAGCGACGGTAGACGAAATTCACAGCGCCTACAAGTCCGGAAGGCTCACGTCGCACCAACTGGTCCAACTTTATCTGAATCGCATTGAGGCATACGACAAGAAGGGACCGAACATCAATGCGATTATCACGGTGAATGCGAGGGCCCTCGAAGATGCGGACCGGCTGGACGCGGCATTCAAAGCTTCCGGTTTGACCGGTCCGCTCCACGGTATTCCGATAATTGTCAAAGACCAGTTCGACGTTAAGGGAATGCCGACCACGCTGGGCTCCATCCTCTTTAAAGACTACTACCCGGATAGAGACGCCTTTGTGACCGAGAAGCTCAAGAGAGCCGGCGCGATCATCCTGGGCAAGGCCACCCTGGGTGAACTCGGTGGCGGCGATACGCATGGCTCGCTCTTTGGCTCAACGCGAAACCCTTATGCGCTGGAGCGAACGGCAGGCGGTTCCTCGGGAGGCCCCGGAGCGGGTGTGTCATCTAACTTCGCGACGGTGGCAGTTGGACAGGAGGGTTTTGCTTCCATCCGCCGGCCATCCGCATGGAACGGCATTGTTGGCATCAGGCCCACGGCTGGCCTGGTCAGCCGCAGCGGAGTGTACGATGGATGGCCGTTCGTCATGGGTTCTCTCGGCCCAATGGCTCGCAACGTTACGGATGTGGCGAGGCTTCTCGATGTAATGGTCGGGTACGATTCTGAAGATCCTGTGACGGCTCGCGGAATAGGGCATGTCCCAGGGAGCTATACAAGATTTCTCGACAAGAATGGTTTGAAAGGTGCGCGAATCGGCATCTTGAGGGAGTCGATCGGATCCGAGTCGGATCCTGCCTCGGAAGATTTCGCAAAGGTAACTGCGGTCTTCGAAAAAGCACTGGGTGAGCTTAAAGCCGCGGGCGCAGCGCTTGTCGATCCCATCGTGATTCCGAAACTGAAGGAACTGCTGGCCAGGAGAGCGAATAGTCCCGGCGAAACCGACGAATCGTTCAAGGTGTTCTTCGGAAGAAGCGCCCGGGCCCCCTTCAAATCTCGCCAGGAGATGCTGGCTTCGCCGGAGTTTGACAGAGTGTCTCCAATCTCGCGAAATCGTCTCCGGCGTCCTCTGGATGCGGCGAGTCACTATCAATACCTGATGGCGCGAGACGAGCTTATGACAAACGTTTTAAAAGTCATGGCGGACAACAAGCTCGACGCGATTGTGTTCAAAGCCGTCGAACACCAGCCAACACCGATCAAAGACGGAGTTAATCCTCCTTACCGCAACCAATGGGGAGTGCCGGATCTGAACACGTTTCTGGTCTACGTTCCCGCAATGGTCGTGCCGGCCGGTTTTACGACCGACAACCTGCCCGCCGGAATCACCTTCATGGGAAGGCCCTACGACGAGGGAACCATGATCAAGCTGGCCTATGCGTATGAACAGGCGACGCATCATCGCAGGCCGCCCGTCACCACTCCGCAACTTCCAAAGGAGCCCTGAATAATAAATGGTCGAAGGGAATTAACCACAAAGGCACGAAGGCACAAAGAAAGGCCGCAAAAGAAATCATTTGATGCGGCCTTCCTTTGTGCCTTCGTGCCTTTGTGGTTAATTCCCTTCGACCATTCAGGCGTCTGTCGCCGAATTGTGTTTTTGCGACCCCATCTTTTGGAAATAGATCGTAGCCAGCGCCAGCCAGACCAGAAAAAGAGGCACAGTCCACTCCAGCCCCTTAACGAATGCTGTGCTGGCCGCAAGCGCCAGAATCACCACAATGCCAAACACGGAGACCAGGGGATGGCCCGGCATTTTGAGAGGCAAGCTTCGAAGTCTTTCCGGAGGGAGCGTTTGTCTAAAGCGGATGTGGGTTACGAGAATCATGGTCCACACGAAAAACATCGCGGCCACGGCTGTGCCATAGAGAAGAAGGAATCCCTGTTCGCCTTTGAGAGCGAGCACGATCGCGACGACCATTCCGGAGCCTGAAGCCAACAGGGCCGCCAGCGGCACTCCGCGCGGATCCACAGAGCCGAGCAGTCCCGGCACGTAACCCGCGCGCGATAGCGAGAAGATCATACGAGTGCAGAGATAGAGGTTCGTATTCACGCTCGAAAGCGCCGCGGAAATCACGACGAAGTTCATGATGCCCCCGGCGAATGGGATTCCGATTCCCTGGAATACTTTTACAAACGGACTGCCGGTGAGCCGGCCGCCGGTCTCCGCCAGGCTGGGCCATGGTGTCACTGTCACAATGATGAAAATCGCGAGAAGATAAAAAATGATGAGCCGCGCCACCATACTGCGTAGCGCCCGGGGGACCGACTCTTCGGGATGCTCGGCTTCGCCGGCTGTTACGGCAACCACCTCGATGCCCATGTAACTCGTAATTACCAGCGTCAGGGCCAGCCACACGCCGGTCCATCCGTGCGGCAAAAAGCCCCCATGCGCGGTCAGGTTCGAAAGCCCGATCGCCGGCTGTCCGATACCGATGATCAGCGCTCCTCCAACCACTATGAAAGCGGCAATCGCGACTACTTTGATCATTGCAAACCACGATTCCAGCGTGCCGAACACTTTCACGTTCGCCGCGTTCACCCCCAGCACGAGCGCCGAAGAACCGATGACCCAAATCCACGACGGAACTTCCGGGAGCCAATATCCGAAATAGAGGCCGACGGCCGTGATCTCGGCCCCGATCGCGACGGTCTGCGCAAACCAATACGTCACCCGAACCGTGAATCCGGCCCATGGGCTGACGTATTTGTCGGCATACACGCCGAAAGCCCCGGCAACCGGATAAACGCTCGCCATCTCCGCGAGCGCATAGCCCATGATCATCGCGATAAATGCACCGAATATGTAGCTGATCAAAACTCCGGGACCCGCAATTCCGATCGTTGCGGCGCTTCCCAGGAACAATCCCACGCCGATCGCGCCGCCAATCGCGATCATGGTCAGCTGCCAGCTCGTGAGCTTTCTCTGGAGTCCTTGCTCCCGATCGAGGCTGCTCATGACCTCAGAGCTTCCAGGAATCCATCAATTTCGTCCTTCGTGTTGTAGTGGACAAGTGAAGCGCGGATGGCTCCGACGTCTTCCGAAAGGCCCAGGCGCCTGATCAGCCGTGGACAATACAGATGTCCGTACCGAATGGCGTAACCGCGGCTGCCCAGCTTTTCACAAACGGCGGCGGGCGGAGCGCCCTCGACGGTGAAGCAAAAGGTCGGCGTACGATCCGATGGTTTTCGGAGGCCGTACACTCGCACGGAAGGAATTTTCTCAAGGCCTGCGAGCATACGATCCGACAGCGTCATCTCGTAATCGCGTATGACTTGCATCGCGTGATGAATCGCCTGACGCCGCTCTCCGCCGGCGCCGCACATGCGGCCGACGTCCTCGAGATACTCGATCGCAGCCACCAGGCCTGCAACGTTTTCATAGACGTAAGTCCCGATCTCAAACTTCTGCGGCGCAACGTCCGGGATGAAGTATTCGCGAAACGCCGGCAGGCCGTCGAGAAGCTGTTTTCGTCCCCAGCCGAATCCCATGTGAGGCGCGAACGCCTTGTACGCGGAACACGCCATGTAGTCGATGCGCGTGTTCTGCACGTCGATCGGACCATGAGGAAGATAATGAACCGCATCGACGAAGACCTCGGCCCCGGCGGCATGCGCAGCATCGGCGACAGCGCCGACGTCCACCAGAGAACCTGTCCCGTTCGACGCCCACGTCACAGCGACGAGCCGCGTCCTGTCCGAGAGCAGCGGAACAAGGTCGTTGAGGTCAAGGCGTGGATTCCCATCTGCCAGGGGCCAGAAGCGAACCGTGAATCCTCGTTTCTGCAGCTCGAGCCAAACGGATATATTCGCCTCATGGTCAAGTTCGGTGACGATAATCTCGTTGCGTCCGCCGCGCTGTTCCGGGATGGTCTGGCTCACAAGCCGCATGAAAGCGGTGGCGTTCAATCCGAATACGATTTCGTTCTGGTCAGGCGCATTCACGAGATCGGCTACAGCCGCCCGCGCCCGCGCGATCACGTCATCCACCTCGCGTGAAAGCGTGTAAGGTCCGCCGCGCTGAACCATCCGGTGAACCAGGTGATCCCTCACGGCATCGATGACGCGTGCGGGCAACTGCGCTCCGGCCGCGTTGTCGAAAAAGATCGTTCCACGGGACTCGTCGAGAGCCGGAAACTGGCTCCGTATGGCGTGTATCGGAAAACTCATTTTCAGATGACTGTAGCGGCGGTCTATGACCGCCGGCTCGGCGCTCATCGAGCGCCGCTCCAGTTGGGCGACATTATACGTGTTGATGCTACAATCCGCTGCCATGCCTGTTTCTGTGGAGAATTCAAGGATCGTATACGACGGGCTGAAGCGGTCCGGAGTGAAGATCATTTCAGCTTTGCCCGAGACGTGGCTCGTCCATTTGATCAATATGGCGGAGGAGGACCCGGAAACAACTCTGGTGCGGCTGACGCGTGAAGAAGAAGCGATTGGGATTTCGGCGGGAGCTCATCTGGCGGGAGTCCGATCGGCGTTGCTGATGCAGAACCATGGATTCCTGGCGTCGATCAATCCAATCGTCTCTCTCGCCTTCCTGTACAAGATCCCTTTGCTGATGCTCATCAGCTATCGCGGCCATATGGGAGAACGCGACCCCTGGCAAACGCAGGGCGGACGTTTCACCGAACCGGTGCTGAAGGCGCTGGATATTCCGTACGACCACTTGACCAATCCGATGGACGTCGAACGGCAGATCAGCGAAGCGCAAACACTGGCCGAGTCGTCGTTGACACCCGTAGCTCTGCTGCTCTCGAGGCAATTGATGTGGGAGGCGTGATGCAAAGAATCGACGCGCTGCGCATTGCCTATGCCGACATCGAAAACGACATCGTCGTCACGATCATGGGCGCTGTCGCGGCAGAGCTCTATTCGCTTGGCCACCGGAAGAACTTCTTCTACCTTCAGCACGCCATGGGCCTGGCTTCTTCGATGGGGCTCGGACTGGCGCTTTCGAAACCCGACAAGCGGGTGATCGTCCTGGACGGCGACGGATCCTTGCTGATGAATCTCGGAACGCTCAGTACGCTCGCCTGGTACGCCCCGAAAAATCTGATTCATGTGGTTTTCGACAATCAGAGCCTGTTGTCGGTTGGCGGATTTCCGACTGCGACTTCTGCGGGTTCGGATCTGGCAGGAATCGCCCAGAAATCCGGATACCCGGGGGCAACCACGGTCCGCTCGGTCGAGGATTTCAGTACAGCCTGGCGTGCAGCGCGCGAGCGCCTGGAGCTAAGTATGATCGTCGCGAAGGTCGAAGCCGCCGGTCCGAAGTCTTTCCTTATGGATCTGCCGCTGCTTGAAAACCGCTTCCAGTTCCAGAGATGGCTTAGACGGTGAAAAATATATGCGCGTACTGACGGATCTCATTCATGCGTTACAGGGCGGCGAGATCGAAGTCGTGGATCTAACGGCCGACCTGAGCCCGGAAACGCCGCTCCTGCCGCTGCCGCCGCAGTGGCCAAATACGCCGGCGTTTCAGCTTCATGAGATTTCGCGCTACGACGAGCGCGGCCCCGCGTGGTACTGGAACTGGTTTTCGACAGGTGAACACACCGGAACTCATTTCGACGCGCCCATTCACTGGGTCAGCGGCAAAGACCTTCCCGACAATAGCGTCGATCGCCTTCCCGCGCGGCTTTTCATCGGGCCCGCATGCGTCCTGGACATCACCGCCGAGTCGAAGTCGAATCCGGATTTCCTGGTTGATGTTGCTTTCATTGAGAACTGGGAACGTCAGAATGGGAAAATTCCGGCTCGCAGCTGGGTGCTCTTGCGCAGCGGATGGTCGAAGCGAAAGTCGGCTGCCGAGTATTTGAACCTTGACAAGAATGGGCCTCACACGCCCGGATGGAAGAAGGAAGCCTCGCTCCTGCTCGCCGAGCAGCGCGATGTTCTTGGAGTTGGCGTGGAGACCATCGGCACTGACGCCGGACAAGCCGCCGGGTTCGATCCGCCTTTCTGCAATCACTTCGTGATGCACGGCCACGGCAAGTTTGGGTTGACCAGCCTGATCAATCTTGATCTTCTACCATTGACGGGCGCGGTCGTGATCGCAGCGCCATTGAAGATCGTTAATGGTTCCGGGAGCCCCGTGCGAGTGATTGCGCTGAAACCGGCCTGATCGCGGGCATAAAGCCCGTGAAAATTAAAAATTTACTTGACGGGATATCAGCGATCACACATAAGTCTGTCTGTTCGAATTGTCGAGTCAGGAGTAACGCTCAATGATCGTGGTGCGGACGCTTTATACGCTATTGATCGCGATGATGTTCCTCGGTGGCGTCGCAAATGCTCAACGGGGCAGGGGCGCCAGGCCGGGTGCGCAGCCAGGCGCGCCGGCGGGTCCGCCGGAGGGCGTAACGCCGCT
>Ga0137394_10000067_pt1 | contig 70852 bp, 75 predicted proteins | sample czobulk116metaG_FD_108278 | JGI IMG/M metagenome (GOLD analysis project Ga0137394, IMG submission 108278) | Vadose zone soil microbial communities from Angelo Coast Range Reserve, California, USA - czobulk1.16 metaG | ecosystem: Environmental > Terrestrial > Soil > Vadose zone | place: USA...
AACACCAACGAGTCCCAAGGCCGTCTTCTTCTCGAACAGCTCATGGCCGGGTAAGATCCCTTTGACCTGTCCTTCTCATGTCGACTTTAAAGCTTACCCTTTACCGCTTCTTCCAGCAATGCCCCACGCGCAACCCCCCCGGATATTCCTCAGCAGCGGCTTTCACCTCCCACAGGACCCTCCCCCACTTTTTCCCTGGTCGGATCCTCTCAGCATGGCGACACCAGTTCGTATTATGAGCCCGAACTCGTCACTCCCCAAACTGCCGGTTCGGAGGTCATCCAAGGCCCTGTGCCAGGAGGACAATCCCATGCACAGGGGTCGCCTCCGCCGAACAAGACCATGTTCGACTTTGTCTCGCCTTTCGATGCGCTAGTTTCGTCCCCAGTTGCCCCTATACGCAAACCTGCCCAACCCCCATCTCATCAGCAAGCACCCTCTGAGTCGTTTGAGGACAACTGGACGTCCGTGGCCATCGACCCCAAGCGCAAGTCTGTGGACAATCTTCTCGAGCAACTCAGCAATACGAAAGCATCTGCCCCACCTCAGACTCACCCCATCCTTCCTCCTTACGATCAGCACACTCATGATGAAGAGACAATCACTGAGCTGGTCCAGTCCAAGGCCGCATCTCGTCCACTCCCTCCGAAACCCACGCAGGCTCCTTCTCCGCGTGGTTCACCCCCCAAAGTCACTCCCCCCGGTCGCCGGGATGTTCAGACAACGGAGCACCCTCATGGGCCGCAAGTCGGTCCCGCTCATTCGCATTTGCCTACGGGCCAAGCTCAGCGAGAGAAAGAAAGTTCGCCAAGTCCGCGCGGGAGCTGGAAGGGACACGAAGGTGGTCGCAACCGTGGCTCAGGTTCCAAGGCCAAGACCCAATCCGGTCTCAAGTAAGCGCGCAGTCAACTGTGTTGGAATGAGTTCTGATATGTGATCCTCACAGCTCTCAGCCGCACACGATTGTTATAGATGTTGCGCAGCCATTGGATGATATCCAAGCGCCGCGCGATGCTGTGAAATCGACGGCGATCGCTCTAGTTAGAGTTGACTCTAACTTTTTACCCGGAACGACTATCGGCGCTACGCACTGGGTTGCCTACGCCATGACGAAAGGTGCGCCGTTTATCCAGCCCTGATGGGGAGGCATGTGATCATTCTTAATTGGTTGTTAATCAAGGTCGTGTCCGTGTCATTTCTCGTTCGAGCGGCGACCGTACCTTGCTCCAACTTCCGGGAGTGTTTGCCCCCACTACCTCAGTAACTGATATGGCCGTCCATGGGAACCGTCTTGCCGGTGTCACCTCGGACGGTGGTTTCGTCGTTTGGGAGTTGCCCGAGACAATCACGGATGATGTTCCGTACGTCCTTCAATTATGTTAAATAGGAATCTCTCACCAATATCTTTGATATCCCAGTGGCAAAATTTTGTTGTGCGTCTTACCCTCCGTAGGCCAGGAAGCTCTTCACTCTGTGAAATGGCACCCGAAGCAGTACAATACCGTGGCAGTGGCGTCAGAAAATGACATTTATGTGCTCAATATCACTGAAGCTGCCCGAGTCTTCGAAGGCGAGCCTATCGTTCAGTCAGATCTGCACAGCTTTGTCCAGTCAATCAGGATGCCTGTTGTAAGTCAAAGTTTCTTCTGCTCTGGTGTAGTGGGTTAAATCAGTCGTAGCCGCTCGTTGCCTTCGAGTTTGACGTTGGCCATTCCGCTATCGCTACTATTTCCAATGACTCTACCCTCAGCCTTTGGAATATTCGTGACCGAAGGCCATTCTGGTCAACGTCGGTTCGTGGTGACGATCCACCTTCTTCCATCACGTTTGTGGACGGCGGTGTGGTCATCGGTCGCAAGCATGGGACTATCTTCCAGCTTCTTCCGAACAAAAGTGGCACCGTCCTTTCCACCATCAAGTTCATGCATGGATTCGCCGACGATCCTGACATGTTTGGTCATGCAAATTACGACTCACGAATCCAGACATTGTGGATCGCTAACAACCGCCGCGATAGTATGATCGCCTTCAAGCTTGGTTTCGAGGCATCTTCGCCGGGCAGAGGGAATGAAACTCGACCTTACTTGGAGCAAATACTGGAATTTGGCGGGCCTAAGCCGACCATCCACTTCGTCATCCTGACTGCAGACGCCGACCCACGTGGCGAAGAGGCTCATGCTGCGTGCGTTGCTGCGAAAGTTCCTCCGGGGGAACTGGCGCTCGTGGCATTTTCCGTCCATTCGTCTGGCGTGGACCAAGTTCTCATCCGCAAGGAATGGTTTGATAGCGCGTTGGCGACATCCCTGGCCAAATTCCCTGCAACGCCTCACCTACCGCACGCACCGGCGTCCGAATTAAGGAATCAGCGTCAACAAACCATCCAGATTCCGCCTGTTGGCATTATCCAGCCAGTGGCAGAGCCCTCGATTCATCCGCCCGGCCCTAGGATCCGCACCCCACCTTCGGCAGAGGAAGTTGAAGTAGAAATTCGCGAGGAGGGTCGCTCCGGTGATGGCCGTGGCCGTGGCAGGGGCAAGAATGTTGGCTGGAAGGAGAAAGAGGCGAAAGAGTCCTCTGTCAAGCCCTCGGAAACAGGGTCTAGTAGTGAAGCACAGATTAGCGCGGTCATGTCCAAGGAGATCAAGAAGATGGAGGAGACACTGTACACCCGTATCGGTCGGCTTGTAGGAAAGGAACTTGACAAGCAGCGTGAGTTCCCACCGTCCTCAAGGCAGTCGAGACATTCACATTTGCGTTTGTAGATCAACGTCTGGAAGATGTTCGTGTCAGCGAGCAGGCGGCAGATATAACCCGCCAGGAAAAGCTTTTGAAGCTCATTTCTAACGAGTTGACCAAGAACACGACACGCGTGGTTGAGATGGCTGTCAAGTCGGAGGTCCAGAACTCCGTTCTTCCATCCCTTGAGAACATTACCAAGACCGAGGTGAAGGCCGCCCTCAATGGCCAGATTGCCAAGGGACTTGGTGATTCAATGAATCAGGTATGTTCTTTCTTTGGAGACCCTACTTCTTGATATTTATGACCTTGCTTGTGTTAAAGGCTCTTCCCAACGAAATCGAAAGGTTGCTCCTTCGACCCGATGTCTCTAGCCACGTCGCGCGGACGTTCTCGTCTGCAGTTACCCCCATCATCGAGCGTCATGTGAAAGAAGCCATCAATACGACCCTGATTCCCGCATACACTGCTCAGTCCTCCTCCATGCACCAGGAGTTGTCCCGTGAGATCCACGCAGAAATGTTGAACATCAAGAAAGAAGTCATTTCTTGGCAAAGTGAGGCACTCAGAGGACAAGAGGTCGGTTTACTGATTCAAACCAATTTACGCACGAGGGTTTGACGTCTACATTCCAGTCAATGATCAGGGAACTTGAGCAATCTGTCCGCACACTTTCAGAGCATATCAAGATTTTGAGCATGAACATTGGGACGCCGCTCCAGCAGCCTCAAGTGAGGAACTCGCCCGGTCCCGTTGTGACTACCGGCGCCATGGGTCCCTTCAATCAACAGCAATCCTTCCGCCATGCTGCGCCGCCAGCGAACGTTCCTCAGATGTATGGTCCCCCTCCTCAGCCACCCACGCAACAATCAATCATGCAGGCACCGTGGTTCCCGTCTGGTATACCTGCTCCCCAGCCTTCTCATCCCGCGCTTCCCCCTCCAACCCAGCAAACACCTCCGGCCCCATCAGAGGAGGTATGGGATGATACATATCTTAATGTGCTAGGCACACAGGACATTCGTCAGCTGCGAGAGCTGTTGGCGAGGTCCAATCCCGAAGTCATTATGCCCCTAAAGGGACAATCCCCATTGTCGCAGGCAGTCATTTTAACGCTCGTGCATAGAGTAAGGCTTTTCACATACGGTCGGTTGATCGTTCGCTGACGCACGTACCTACAGCTCGCTGGAGCGATTGGTGAGAGTGCGCCGGTCGACGAATCGTTCAAGTCTTCGATGTGGTGGCTACAGCGTGCCGCCACGGTGTTGAAAACGAACGATCCGCTCATCGCACCTTACGTTGCTCGCGTCTTGCCAAGCGTACAGGCGATGCTCAATACGACGAAGCAACGTATTGCCATTCTCCCTGGAGGGTCCCAGGTGTTGGAGACGGCCAGGGCAATTTCTGAGGTCCAGGATGTCCTGAGCCACAAGCCGAATTAGGTTGATCCAGCCGTGGTTGATAAATCTATATTCGCCCAGAGGGTGAATACGATGACTCGGGAGGGCGTGCCCCCCCTTGACGTTTTTGTTGGCGTTGATTCCCTGGACACATTCATGTTGACTGGCCTCACGCTGGATATACCAGGTTGCAGTCCGCCGAAATGTTGGCTCCGTCTCGAGCCAGGTTCTATCTCCTACGATGCATGCACTTTATGATTCCTGTTTTCCATGATATTTTTACGATTTGCTTACGCTTTCGCAACTATAACGCACGTCTTTCATCTCGCAGGTCACGGTTGATGTTTTTGTCGTTTTGTTTGCAATTATCCTCGTCATTTTGTCTATGAAAATAAAAAACAATACGATTTTTTTTACTCGTCTCATCTTCAGTTTGCTTCAGCCGACCGAGATCGTCCGAGGAAGCCGAGACGAGCTGACTCGGATCACAGCCACGGCTTACGCACCCTCATCCTCATCCTCATCCTCGTCGTCTCAGACTGCGCCTCAACAAAACCCCGTCCACGCACTTCACGACTCTCCCCCCTCTTTGCGAGCTAGATTAAATATGAGTTCAAAAGGCTGGTTCAACCTCGAGACGGCCGCCGGCACCATCCCCGAAACGCAGTTCTTCGAGGGCGACTCCGCCTTCTCCTCTCTCGGTTTGACGCGCATGCAAAGACTCTATGGCTTTGCCGGGTGGTACGTCGTTCGTCGTCACGTTCGGCTTTTGGTGGTGGTCAGAAACTAACAACTCGTGTTGACGAACGACTTTGGGATGCCGTCTTTTTATTTTCGGCTGCCAGCTATGCTATAGGACTGGTCCTTAGCGTCCTCGGCACCGTGATGCTCTTTATCGGCAGTCTGGCCTCTTTCGCAGGTGCGTTCTTCCCAAAGCCCTCCACCGTCTTGTCTTGGTTTTTATCATGCCCTCGACTTGTACTAGTTCTTTATGCCCTAGGGACTATTATTTCCCTCATTGGCACGGGTTTCTTGATCGGTGTATGTCTTTTCATTGCTCTCACGAACGTGGACTCTCATAAACGAAAACGATACAGTTCACCAAGCAGACGAAGCTGGTAAGTGGTAGCCCCCGCAATCCACCTAACGTCCATCATTCCACTTTCCCTTCTCACCCACCCACTACCATTAGATGTTCAAACCCGTCCGTATCGTCGCGACGGTCGTCTTCCTCGCCATGATCGTTATGATTTTCATCTCGGCCTTTGTGCTTAGCAACGGAACCCTCTGTATCAGTAAGTTTTCTCCTTCGCTACCGCTTCTGGCACTTTGCTCAAGCGAGGGATACAGTCTTCGTCGTACTTGAGTACCTCGCGTTCCTCTGGTACACGCTATCGTACATTCCCTATGCGCGCACTGCCGTTCTCAAGGTGTTCGGGCTTGCATGATGCTCTCACCGCACCGCGCAACCATCACACTTACCACCCTTATCCGGCGCTCGTCCGGGACACTGATCGTTCATGTTGTCACGAGTAATCTTGTTTTGTCTTCGACGCTTGTTTCGGGTCACATCTTTTTGCGTAGTAGCAAGTTGAATATTTATGATGACTTTACGCGGCCTTACGAACCCTACTTGTCATTTTCTTACCGAGCACTGTGCCGTTCGATATTTTCACGAGAAAGAAAGTGCATAAAAGTACAGTGGATGCGGACATTGGGACTAGGGAACTTTTGCGGCGATCATCGATCATCCCTTGAAGTTGTTCTTCAGTGTTCTCAACCTGTCCATTATCGCGCCGGGCGATGCGTCCGGTTCAGCCTTGGTAGCAGCTCTGTGTCATGATGTGAGGGCCGAAGTACGGGCAAGAGGTGTTTTAGAAATCATATGGAGGGTCAGTGGACATTTCACGCACCGCACTGGCTCGCTCGTCAGACGCCAAAAGACGTTCCACTCCTTCTCGTCGCCGATCGTGGTGCACCCGACCGTGACGGGGTGCTGGTCGACGAGCTCGCCGAGCCGCGCGAGCGCAGCGTTCTCCGGGTCGACGGAGCGGGCGAACCGGAGGTTACCCGCGGTGTACTCGTGTCCGACGTACGTGACGGTCGCGGCGGGGAGCGCGGCGAGGCGCTCAAAGGCGGTGTGCATCTCCAGTCCCGTGCCCTCGAAGAAGACGCCGCAGCCGGCGATGAAGAGCGTGTCGCCCGTGAAGACCGCTCCGGGGACGGACGAGGATGAGGAGGCGTCGATCACGTAGTAGCAGATCGAGTCTTGGGTGTGGCACGGCGTCGCAACACACCTGTATTTTGAGCACCCGTACACATATGAATCCGTCGACGACGTCAACCGGGGGTCAATCGCAAGAGTTAAATGAAGAACCGGACCTGACATTGAGGGAGTTGCCGAGTGTGAACTGATCTTCACCTTTAACCAGCTGGGTCAAGGCAGGGCTCTGGTGACTGCCACCGTAAATCTGTACACCCGGGAATAGCTGGGCCTGGTCGGCCGCCACGCAAAGTGAAAAGATGAGGTGTTTTGAGCAATGCGAGAAGGAAAATGTCCGAGTGAGTGATTAGTGCACGCACAAATTCCTGTGTAGCAGCAAGTTTGGAGGGAGGTCAGACGAAAGAAGGACTGCGGAAGGGGGGAACAGACTTGGTTTCCGCCGCTGTGATCGTGGTGATGATGCGTCGTGAGTCCCGCGATGACTCTGACACCGAGTTGATCTGCCGCCTCTTTCACCTTGGACGGAGTGTACGGGTCTACCGCGGCGGCCTCTTTCGCGGTATCATCTACGATGAGATACGAGTAGTTGTCCTTCCGTACGGGGATTGGAATGACTCTCATGCTGCTGGCTCGATAACAGGCGGAAGCGTGGAATGGCCGTCGGGTAAGAAAGCTCAGAAGCCTCAGGCTGGCCGTGACGCTGGACTGACGTAGTAACATCGGTGACGGAGGCAACCCGGGACACACAACACTTTGCGTGCTACCGTACGACGATGCGGACAAAACCACGAAAGACGGCGTCCTCTCAAGCTGGGCACTGAGTCCCTGAATTCGGCTTCGCAAATGATGAGTCGTCGCGATCGGGTGCCATCGGCGTCTCGTAGCCGTCGCCAATTTCTTGTCTGGCTGACTACGGAAAAAAAAAGGGAATCCGTACCTTTCGTCGCCTTTTTGGATGTCGACGAGGGAATTTCTTGCGCGAGCGGCGGCGGCCAGCTTGGACATCGCCTATGATGAGCTCGGGGCATTTCCCATACCCTCTGAGCAATTACTACCCTGGTGGCTTCGAAGCACATGGAAGAACGCGGAGGCCGTCTTTCCGTGCCCGCACTTGGCCAGGGACCAGCAGCCAACCCACGGTCTAACTCGTCCGTGACTTCTCGCCAGAGGGAAGGACACGAGCGTGGAGCGCGCCCAGTACCTCAGGGCGAGACCGTGTGCATTTTGTGCTCCGACCACAATGTGAACCGACCAAAGGGTGTATAAGGGACGTGGAGTTGAAAAGGAGGAAAAACGGTGGTTGTTGTCCGTCTCAATTGTGGGTGCAGCACTCGATTTCATACTGGCGGCTTCCCCCATACCAAACAAGATGGGCTGCTGAGGGCATTCTCTGGTTATCACTCGCAGTTAAACAAAGTGATGATACGAAACGATCCATTCGACATTGATCGGCCCGTCGTACAAGCATAATTCTACTCGCATGCCAGCACTCGGGAATTTGACTTATCCTACCCCGAACTAATCGCTCAGAATGGCTTGCACGACATTCGTAACCCGCAGCTGCTTGAGGTCCGTGTATGTCTATAACATTCATTTGCATTCAAGACGTCCAACCCGGGAATGACAAGGAAAAAGGGAAGGGGACACGTACCTGCCCTGTACCGACGAAGATAATTGGCTGCCCTGTCACATATGTCATGGATAAGGCCGCGCCAACCTACAACCGCCAGGGGCCATCCATCAGCGTCTGGATAGTGAGTGGCGGACAGGAAAAAACCGACTTTGTCGTCGACAGTGTCCCATTTAGTTACAACCATTCCATCAATGCCTCGGCCCTTACTCACTCCGCCGGCACCCGAAAAATCGCGCAGGGCACGGTCGAACTTGGACAGTTGATCAACAGCTTCATTTCCGACAAGGGCTTCGCCGACAAACAGGATCTTGTCTGGATTATTGACAGACACCAACTTGGCGAGGGCACGCATCAATGGCTAGATGATTTGATGAGCCGATTGGAATTCCAGAATCTGAAGAAAATGCACACATACCTCATTATCCTGCATACGACCGGCAGTGTCAATCAGGACTACATCAAAGTCATTGTCCCCAGCTATAGATTCGATCAGACTCCTGTCGAGTGGACGGTGCATATCATTACCGTAGGCAATAGCCTCTCTGGCGATCCCGGCAGCATCCTTTCCGTAACCCCGTTCGTACAGCTCAACACGGCCCTTGCTGTCTCCAGCTCCGTTCATGCCTAGCATACTGAGATTCCGGACATGAACGCGTAGCTGTTCTACGGCTCCGCTCCTGCGTGCATGACCATAAATATCCAGTGATTCGGGTTGGCGCCAAGCCAAACGCACCGGAATGTATCACAAGCAGCGATAAGGACCCTGAACCCATTTTGAATGAGCCAGAAGCAGACTTTAGACAGGTTAGTGCTCTTTCCCACACCGTTGACGCCGACAAAGGTGATACTATATGGCATACGTTGTTGGGTCGACGTAAGCGGCGATGACAGTTTTTCTCGGATGGAGAGCAACAGGTCTGTCGACGTCTTTGGTGTTAATATGTTCGTAATCGAATTAGATAGGGCCTGTCGCACAGCCGCATTTGTTGCTACTGCAAGTCAATTTTCGTGTTGGGTAGGACGGTGGGAGGACGCACTTTGGAAACCCCCTACTTTCTTCCCAATGAGGCTCTCACCGACGCCCTCGCAAACTTTCTCGGCAATGACCTTGGCCACATTCTTCTTCATCAGGTGCTGCTTCATGCCTTCCAGCACAGGGTTGAGGTCATCCTGCGACAGTACTCTCGATCCCGTAAACCTTGCGAGTAATGAACCCAAAGCGCCAAGCGAGCCCTGAGCCGGTTTATTTCCCTTCTCTGAGTCCACACCTAGCGCTCTAGCGATGGCGTCATCCGCCTTGTTGCTGTTGGCGAACTCTAAGTCCCGAACCTCATACAACCCATCCTTATTGCGAGTTCCAAGTGAAGCCTCGTCTACGAGTGCCTGCACGTCGCTCGAAGTCGAACGGGCATCCAGGCCACTCAACTTTTCGTGTGAGAAATCAAGAGAGGCCATCTCAGACTCGCTAGGTGGTGCCTCGCCCCACGTGCGGAGGGTCTTGCCTTTCTGCTTACGCTTCGTGGCAACGTCCGAGCTTAATAAGTCCATGCTGGGTGAGAAAGGGAGAACAAGGCCTTGAGTAAATGAACCTACTCTGAGTTAGGATGGCTATCTCTGCCACTCCCAGGGTCCCCATGCACCCTACCCCGCCCAGCTGCACGGACTTTCCCTCGTCCCCGTAGTCTGCCTTTAAGCGCTTGGACATTACGCGCGATCTGTTGTTCATCTACTGTTCCAGGATGTGACTCTGCAGGAGCTAGCATCCACCGTGAGAGAGAGCGTAAGAAAGAGACGAGTAGCGCTCACGAGCATCAACGTCACTGGATTTAGGGCTGGGTGTGGACGGAGGTGGTCTAGCAGCTGGGCGCAAACGAGACTTGCGATCCTGAGAAGCCGGGCGTGGCTCGGCATGAGTGCACGATCAGAACGTTCATGGCAGGAGCGCACCTCCGCGGCCTTATTCTCTAGGCCTTTGAGTAGTTTGTCAAAGGCGGCATCCCAGCCTTCAAATGCTTTTGCAAAGTTCCAGCGGCTCGGCTCGGATGCGGAATTGGACAGCGCGACGGCGGTGCTATTGACGGCGTGGAGCGAAGCTACAAACGCGGCGAGGAAAGGCTGGAAAATTTTGACGAATACGGTCTTCAGCGCGCCCAGGAGTTCGTCAACGTATGTAAGTTGGAGGATGCGCTGGTACGCGACCTGAAAGCGGGGATCGGGTCACGAATCTATACAAATATAAATAGGCAGAAGACAGCTCACGACAAAGATCAATTCGAGGTCGTTGACGAGTGTCCACCTGACGGCATAACCGTCCTTCTCGTACTTTTGTTCTGCGGCGCGACCGGGTATGAGAGCGTCACGTATGAGGCCGTTGACGGGCGAGGCCGAGGAAGAGGCCAATTGAGAGGCCTCCGGGGTGAATGAGCGGGACCAAAGGACGATTCCGCCTGCTGGGATATGAACTCAAGCAGGTGTGAAGGAGAGCGAGCGGACCTTTGTGCATTATCGAGCAATGGTCGAGCATCGTCACTGTCGATCTAAGAAAGAACTATTTATTTATTTACTTATTTTATCTTCAAGCCATTGTCGCAACTCTTTTTTACTTAACAAACCCATAATCTCAATCCGCTCAGCCAGCGTCCGTACCCGGTACAACCGCATGATATGCCCGCATACACTCCATAGATCCTCCCAATCAACATCAAATAATTCCCACCAGGATTTGTCTGGACTTGACGGTAACGATATACCGAGCTGGCGCGTCGTGAGCAGGATTGCCGCGCTTACCACTGTTGGCACAGGGTACAGTGCATATACGGGTGTTTGCAACCTATTCCGTTTGCTCCAAGTCAGTGAGAAGAAAAGATCTCGCGTCGACCATAACGCACGCGTCATTGAGGTAACCCCACGCCATCGACACGGCCTCATTACGACTCGTCAATCCAAGCAAGCGCATGTAATTTACCAATGTGCCATACGGCAGCACTACCCGCACGTCGAATCCCAGCCTCTTTAAAATTTGCATCTCAGAGACGACCAATGCTTCTTTGAGGTCGTAGAATGTATTGCCAAAGTACGACATCGGCGTGTGTTTGAATTCGGATGGGTGATGTTGTGGAGACCCAGGCGCCGATGCGACGGCGTGCGCTGTACGCTGAAGGAGGAGGTCGTAGACGTTGATTAGGTCGCGCATACGGACTGGGCACTCCTCCAGTTTTGAAGATAGATAAAGTGCCCCCATGCCAATGTCCTATCAGGCGGGTCAGGAGAAACGACTCCGACGAGCAAAAAGTTCCGCACGTACGGCGACACCGAACTGCTTCAGAGAGCTGGCATAGAAGAACCTTTGAAGGATAATTTGTGCGGTGGCTACTGCCACCTGCTTTCTGTCACCTAGAGTGTGGGGGTTAAGAGAAGTCAAGGACAGAAAGAGACGCACTGATTCAGCAGTATGCCTGCTTGGTGGATGAGCCTGCAACCATACGCTCTGAGATCCTCTTCGATATCATGAGGAACGCCGTCCTGAGCCGAGGGAGTAGACTGGATTTGGGAGAGAGATGCGAGGGGATAGAGTCCTCGGCGAACGGTGACGGACATGGCGAAGGCGAGGTGTAAGGCAAACAAGCGACAAACAACCCACTCCAATGTCTTCCATCCCACTTCCACCCAAACCCGACTTTGAGGCACTCCCAAGTCGCCCTCCCCCAGAAAGGCGTCCACGCTCTCCTCGTAAATCTCCCCCGCCACGCTCGCGTCCTCCCTACGGCGACTCCTACCAGCCCGACTATCGCTCTCGTTATAGGGACTCGCGCGGTCCGTCTCGCTACGGCTCGGACGGGCGAGGAAGAGACGATTATCGCCGCGACGACAGGCGATATGACTCCAGGCACTACGAGCCTGATAGGAGGGACTATGACCACCGAAGAGACTATGACCGTGACCGTGACCGCAACCGCGACCGTTCACCACGCGATAATGACAATGGCCGCGACGGTCGCAGTTACGGTCGGGACCGAGACCGCGAACGCGACTATGAAAAACGGGATCATGACCGTGGGCGTGACCGTCGACGCAATAGCCCACCGCGCCGACGTTCAAGGAGTCGGAGGCGGGACGAGAGATCCTGGTCACCCCGGCGTCGTTCATGTAAGTTTGCCTCAAAAGATCACCGTGGCTGAGCGTGCCCAACCCTTTCCTCTAGCGTCCCGCGATCGCCGCTGGCGTTCCCCGACGCCGCCACCGCGTCGTGGCTCACCACGACGGCGGTCACCCGATTCCCGCTCGACTGCCGATGTGAGGGGTAATCACTCATACTCCTCCAGGCCATCTGCCCCTCCAGAGCCAAAATCTCCTCCGCAATCTAGCGGTACGGCGGACGTGCGGCATCCACAACGGGACTCATCAACCTCACCCGCATCTCCGCAGCCTCCGCCGTCCAATGAAGCACGTACAAGCCCCGTACCGGCGTCTTCGACCCCATTGGACAAAGGCAAGGCCAAGGTGACACCGCAGCTTTCTATGGGCATCAACGAGGATGTGAAAATGGTTGATATAGCTCCACCACATAATCCACAGCTCCTCGATCATCCAAGGAAGCCGAGCCCTCAGCCCCCAGCAGGAGCTCCGCGTGCGAGTCATTCGCCTCATCAAAGTCTACCCACAAACCCGAAACGATCGCGTACTTCTCAATCTCAATCCAACCCACAAACCTCCAATGTGTCCCGTTCTTCCTCTAATTTCCGCATTCCCCCGATTCCGCCTCATAAACCGGAGGAAGTCGTGAAAGAGAGCCTCAATAAAGAGGCGAGTATCCTCCTTCTTCACAATTCTCCTCTAACTCAAGGATGCCCCCGCAGATCGCCCGATTGGCTAGCTTGAATGTAACGCAGAAGGCTGCGGCCGAACCGCTCATTCGCGCCGCCGAACGCTCACGACATGAACTCGAGTTGAGTCTTCTTGAGCTGTATGCCGCGGGGGAACGTCGCAAAGCGGCCGCAGCGCAAGTCGAGGAGGCACGTGCGGGGACGTTGGGTATCGGCGGTGGACATGAGTACTCGGCCAAGGTCTTAGATTCTTAGATTCTAGACAGATGCTTTTTGCTTTCCCCTTCATTACAGCATACAGCAATGGGGAATGAGGAATAGGATATTGTCGGATGTGAAACCCACGGAATTGGGTAATGGGATCTGATTACGGCTTGGGGATCGGCTCGCACTCGATGTATGTCCGAGTTGGATCCATCGGCAGCGCACAGAAGAAACCATTCTCCTAAACGACCATCATCATCAACACTCAAGAAGGATCAAAGAACCACCCCGCGGTCATAACAGCACATCAGTTGCTCCGACAAGGGGTGGCAAAGTTTGACAGATAGGAACAACGGACCTGCATCGCCGTAAACAACTCTCTAGAGGTCATCTGAAGCTTGTTTTTTGTTGGGGAGGTATTTAAAAAAAGAAATGTTCACATTGACCCTTTCGTAAAAAAACAACGATGGGAAAAACGCACAATTATACACTCCTTGTCTCTACCCTTGCCCTGTCTACAAATTTCGGATTGCGACGCATCACGCTCGCTATCGAAAGTATACCGTGCTTTCGGGTCTCGCTGCATGTGAGTCGGATTGAGGCACGGAATCATAATTCGATAGAAAAAAAAAGGACAGACGGAAATGAACCGTTTGAGAAAATCCTTTGGGGTATGGTCGTTGTTGTTGTTAGACGACATGGTGCAAGTGCCGTATTGTGACGGTAGTACCGCTCATTCATCCATGGCAATCTCATATGTATGGTATTGCCGAGTAACCGTCACCACCCGACGATGACATCACATTCCCTCCCTGCTGCACATGCCTCTGTTGCACCACTTATGAATAAACCTGCTACACATTTCTATCATTCCAGTTTGCGCCTTGGTGCGGTGCTTTACCATCCGCGCTCTGCCAATCGCCCTCCTTGGAGATTTGCGTCGCTGAAAGGGTAAATTGTGCTCAGTTAGAACGGCGCAACACGCCACGCGGTGCAACACTACCCACATTGACAACCCCGCCATGGCCGTGCCGAGGTTCTCTGATACCTGTTTCAACGTTAACGTTAGGCATTGTCTACAGGAACGTCGAATTCGAATCAAAATGACTTCGTACTTCCGCAAGAATTTTCGGGTTATTATGATGCGCAACCTGGAAGCGTTTCAGTGCTACGAATGAATGGCGGTGCTGGGTTCGGGGCTCACAGCCTGCACAATGGCACGAGCGCGCTTCGCGGGATCTCCGGACTGAAGGGAAACGAACGACTCATCAAAGATTTGGTTGCGAGTCTTGACATCCGGAAACGCACCAAGAAGATGCCCGAACCGACGAACACTGAAAATAGAGGGAGTCAATTGCGTTGGCATGGTGGGGTGAGATTGTGTTGCCGACCTCCATCGCAGCCTAACTGCATCATCAAAGCCGCATCGGCTTTTTGTTCCAAGCAGTCAGGTAAAGCCGCGGTGGGCGGAGCGTCGCATCAGCTGGAATAAAGAGTGGGGCAGAAAGGGTATCACGGCCGCGCACCTGGTGTGGCGATTCCCCCAGCCGCAAAGCTGACTACTGGGAGCCGCTTCAGGCGCGCCGTCTCTTTGAGCAGATGGAATGGCGCCTGGATGTCCTTGGCGTACGCGTACAGCTCCTCCTCCATCATTACGCTCGCCTTGCGGATCTCGCTTGTGACAGCGCGCTGATGACGCACCGCCTCCACAACGTTACCCGTACCAGCTTCCCCCTTGGTGCGGATGAAAGCCGCCCCCTCGGATATGCGTCGGAGGGCCTCGCCGAGGTTGCGCGCGCCGCAGACGAATGGCACCTTGAACGCGTGTTTATTGATGTGGTGTTCTTCGTCCGCTGGTGTCAGCACTTCCGACTCGTCGATGTAGTCAATCCCAATGCTTTGCACTATCTAAGGAGGCGAACGATCCGGAGATGAGTTTTCAGAGTGACCCTTTTGAATTACACGAGGGGGAGGGAGAGGGCATGTGTATGGCGTAGAGAATTGATTACCTGAGCCTCAACGAAATGTCCGATCCGAACTTTGGCCATGACGGGAATAGTAACAGCCTGGACGATCTCCTTGATCATTTGGGGGTCACTCTGGAAAGGGAAAAGTCCCGAAGGGTACATGTTCTAGCACCACGATGCACGGCGATGAAACCTCGCACTTGCCATACGCGCGACACCGCCTGAGGCACGAATATCTGCAGGTACACGCTCTAGTGCCATGACAGCACACGCGCCAGCTTCCTCAGCTATCCGCGCCTAAGCGAAACGAGCGTCATGGGCGGACAAGTGATTAATAACCCATCACGCAAGGAAGCGTGCTAGTGAGCATCCGACATGCGCACCTGTTCTGCGTTGACGACGTCCATAATGACGCCACCCTACTCGAGGGTGTCAACCCGGTCGAAAGGGGAAACGTAAGGGCGCACTGAACCGCGAGACATGCGCACCTTCAGCATCTGGGCAAGGCCAGACTTGACCTGCAGATCAGAGGTGCGTGCATTGAGTCACAGAATTTAATTGTGTCAAGAAGGCGCCTATGTAAAAGGAAGAAGAGGGCAGTGAGTGAAAGGAAGCACACACCCCAAATGTGCCCAGGTTGCTGTTTCCCGCATCTTTTGCGCGTGTCGGTGCACCAACGGTTGACCCGGCGGTGTTTCCTACTCCTTGGATGATCTGTGGCGAGGCACTCATCGCTAGCAAGTCAAAGGTGAGATGTCACTCTGGTCCTCCTTTCGTTCGTTTGAAAATAAAATATTCTTATCATCTCATCTAGTAATTTATTTTTTCTGTGGCCGCGTGCAGTACGGACCGATCAGCCGGTGGCGTACCCCTGGCTGCGATCCAGCTGGGGTTCGCGTTCGCGGCTGCGTGGCTGCGTGGAAGTAGAATATCCGCCGCGGCGCACCTGCGCGTAGGTGTGAGCAGTTTCACAAGAAGTTCGAGTCCACATGCCGTTTCACACATGAGGCCTGAGGCCTGCCAGAGGGGTTTGGTTATAGTAAAAGTCGCTGATAATCTCTGAGTTCAAATTCTGTTCTTGACTAGCTTCTGAAACCAGTCCATGGGCGCAGCGAACCTCACAAGGACCTGACCGTCGCGTAGGCTTCTAGATGTGAAACGATAACAGGGTGGGGTGTTTTTTTGCTTTCTTGTGTTGTTCTTCCTTACGGTAGTCCGCCGCGTTGCGACTCCCGATCTTGTGGTCCTGCCGTGCAGTGCCTCTCGTTCCTTTTCCTTCGGAGGATCCAGCCCGCATCAATGTGTGGGGCCGCTGGTCAACACTTTGTTCCTTCCTGTATCTATCTTCTTCTACCGGACGCCTGACTCATCAGGACAAATGAGCTGGCACTTATTCTCACGGGAATTTTTTTCTTTTGTAGTCTGAGCGGTGGAGACTGCAACTACAGTAACCAAGTATGCCATCTTTGAGCACATCAGCACATGTCCCTCATAGGCGTATACATTTGGGATGACATGGGAGGTGCCAAGTCCGCATGACACAAAATTGGAATTGGAGTATCTCGCTTCTGCTACCGTGTCAGGGGTGAGCGATGGCACATGCCCCACTCGCGGTGGTGCCATTTTCCGATTCTAGCCTCCAATAGCACATTATGTGTGACCCCGCCGCCGATGATTACAGTTGGAAACCGGCCTGTAGGATAAGCGACCAAGAGACCCTGCTGACACTGACATTCTCGTAATGGCCGTCTGCCAATGCGCAGGCGGCCGAAAATAGGGGAATGTTTTGACTCTGTTTCGGGCGCAGCAACGTTTTTGGAAGGCGATAAACGACAGGGTGCAGCTTCCATGGAATGCATTAATGTGCGCCGGTGGCACCTCTGAGCCACGAGATGGCTTGCCTGACCTGTGGCTAGGGAATTTTTGATAAGAACATGTCTCAGGGTCACGGAAGTAACCTTGGGGCACTGAGAAAGGGGGCAGGCACCGCAACGATGAGGAAGGGTTGATCATGGTAGTCGTTGTCATGAATAGGCGAGACAATAATTCCAACAGCAATCGGGCGCTGGAGGACTGGTGCGATGCATTATACGGACGGCGCAAGATGGTATGTTTGATTCGACTCGATTGTGTCAAAGGGGGATATTGTAATATAATGTGATGGGCGGGCTTGTGTCAGAAACCGTGACGAATCAGCCAGTCCGAGAACGGCGCGTTTCCTTCTGAGGCCGGCAAGCACGAGATGGTTTGATCCAGTGATGCGAGCTTTTATGAGATTTGGCTCTGGTGATTTAGGGTCGGGAAGGTCGCGAAGTAGATCATCAGCCAGTGCCTTGTGATGCAGATGAGAGGCGAACGGTCGTGAGGAATCGGATCACCGACCTTTATGTTTCCTCCCACATTATGAACTGAGATGAGGTATTGCGTGCCACCGTTACGAATGTCCGAGTAGAGGAACGAGATACGTAGTAGGGCGGTGGGAAGGCGGGGCTGGACCTGATGCGGCGTTGGGGAATGGATGGGTGGATGTTGACCGCGGCGCAGCGAATCTGCTAATTTGATTTGATTTGAGACGGTTCCCCCTGTGGTGCGCGACGTTGCCCGCAACGCTGTCATACCATCTCCAGATTTCACACAGCCCCTCCGTTTCCCTACCATAATATCGCCGATTATGCCGTCCCTCTTATACCCCTCTCCCTTCCACATCGTCCTTTCTTTCCTCTCTGCCCCATGATGCACCACGCCTCCCACCCTCTCCCGTTTCCCCTCTTCGACCAATGGGTCCCCTCCTGGCCTGACGTCCCCACCTTTGCCAAACCACCAGACCCTTCATGGTTCGCCCATCCATCGAATCCCTATCCGCCACCCCGCCGGCGGCCATATCATCGCCTCGAACAGACGACGGCTAGTCCGCCCTCATCCAGAGCTATGCATTCGCACTCTTCCCGTACGAGGGCACACCCTAGGGCGCCTCCCGCCCTCTCTGCGCTACCTGCGCTCCCCATTTCTCTCCCGATCCCTGCGTTGGAACGTGAGTGTTGTCTGTACCGATTCGGGTTTTGGCCTCTATTTACTCGGCCTTCTCAGCGTCGGCCGTCTCACCTTCGGATCCCGGATCGCCGATGTCAACGGCAGCGCCACTCACACCTGCGCCGGAGTTTCTCCATGTGGTGTGCAACGCGCCATTGTTGGCACCCAAGCCGCTTCCATATCGTCCACCCGCGTTTCTTGACAGTTTTGAGCTTCCTGATCCCGACGAGGACCTCTCACACCCGCCCTACACGCGATCGAGCTCGAAGCGAAAGCGAGCACGAGACGGACAGCCTGACCTCGTTCACTCTTCTAAGCGACGTGCCACCGAGTCCGTATTCCGAGGACTGAACGGCCCCAGATCGCAGCGCCGGTTTTCAAAATGACTTGACCTGCGTGCGGTGTATCCCTCTTTTTTCTTCTCTTGTGTCACATTACATTCATACCGCATCAAATTTTCGTTCATTTCATCGTAAGTGGTCCGAATATTCCGCAGTCCCCACGCGACCGCTCACTTTCCGCTCGTTCCAGATAACACACCATTGGCACATACATACAGCATACATACATTACATGTTTCGACACATGCATTCATGAAACCTGTTTATTAATAGAATCGCAGTGACATGCAAGGGCACGAATTGCTGCCCATCATATCCGCTGATCCCCTTGGGTGACACAACCCAGTGATATATTGAGCGCTTCGAAGCAAGGCCCCCTTTGTCTCGACCTCCTTGGCTCACTTTCTCCGGGATTTGCGAAGCGCCTGACTCGGGGTTGCTGTCAATGGGCGTTCCCCTCCTATGTGTCTCTGACTGATGAACACTGATCCCAACGCCACAGGCGGTCAGAGAAGTCGCCTTCTCGTGCCGTCAACGAATATATCCGGGTCCGTCGCCTGCTGGCACGAATGGACGTGGCCAAGCAAGTTTCACATGCGCGCCTGATCGATCTCACGCTTCTACCCATGTCGGCTACGACCCCTCGTGATTTAGGGACTTGAGTCGTTAGCTTCACAACAAAAGCCCAAGTCCTGTATCCGGCTCGTGCTAGTGCTTCTACGTCCGTCCAGCAAAGTAATGTGGGACACCGATCTTATATCGTGATACCCTGACACACGTCACGCAACCATCTCGGTTGATGCAACAAAATAGCTACCATTGTTAGAGTTATTGAATTGGAACGAGACAGACGGCTGTTGCGTGTCGGTGCGTTGTTTTTGAGAATTGGATATCTGTCGCCGGACTAACTGTATTAGGTCTGATTTCGTTCCATTCAGATTTGTTGTGATATCCTGTTCTGCGCTGTGTGTGCTGTAACCCTTCGTCGCGTATGATGGATCCGATTCTTAGCCTCCGGTCATCACGTTTTCAAATTCGTGTTGGTCGGTGCATCCGCTATCAACAAATATCCGCTCGTTTACTCATCCAATTCGTGTCTCTTCGTCCTTGCCGCACTTGCCGGGCCTTACCATGCGTGCGTCGTTCCCCCAAGTCCGAGGAGCTCCCTTCCGGGCTCATCGACGACTCTAGCTTGGGACATCTCTCCACCCGCTGCGTGCACGTACAACCCCATCGCCTAGTCTTCTTTCTTCCGCGCCATCAGAGCCCTATCGAGCGCAATCGCGCGCTCAACGCATCCCGCATACGGCATTACACCCGAGCGCGCACGCGTCCGTCCGACTACTTTGCGAACATCTCCGGGAGCGCGCTCTTTGTTCCTCATCGTCGACCTCACCTCGAACAAGGAGAAGCGAGTGGAGTTGAGGGGTAAGGATGATGGAACACGGGACGAACATGAGCGAGAGCACAACCGCGGCTCGGTGATCGGAACCCACCGCCCGCATCGCGCAGTCCCCACGCCCTGAAGTTCGAGGCGACGGACGATGCATGTGTTTGTCCGTGTCCCGCGCCGGCCCTCGTGGTGTCTCCTACAGTACCTCACGTGGGCGGAGGGCGCGAGACCGTACCCAGGTCGCGGGGTTATCGGTACCGGCGTACGGAGGCAGTTCCGGTTCCGGTCGTTCATGGCACCGCCGCGGGCGGCACGATCCTTGTTGGCGGCGGCGTACGCCAATCCCATCGTCGATGGGTTCGCGCGCACCTCGCCTCGTACTCGCATCATCAGTACGTTGACATCCGTAGAGATTATGCGCCGACTCCACTCACGCAACACTCTATGGATGATTGGGAAGTGCTCAGATGAGCCAACGACTCTTCATCTCTTCCCCCTTCTTCTGGGCGGGTATATACTTATATATATCTGCATTGGAGTTGGGGTTTTGGACTCGGGGAGGTTGAGAGGGGCTTGTGTGAGAAGACGTTGAAGGAGGTACTGAGCGATGATGCTCGTGCTCTCTCCAGCCATCATCGATCATCTCCCAAAGCAGAGATCATCTTGAAATGACGATGAAATTGCTATTCGACGACAACACGGGTCACTGCTTTCTCCATACGCACCATTTGCCAGAAGCGTCACACTGGGCACCCAAGAAACCGCAAGCTTGCCGATTATCATTGCGGCGCGCGCTTACTGCTGCAACCGCGATGGCGTCATGCTCTTCTAGGTCCTTCATTGTTGTATTTTTTTTTGGTTCTTTCCATTTGGTGTTGTGCGCCAGTGCTGGGCCTCGCTTCCAATCACTGGCAAGGCACGTTTCCTGCGCCCACTCCGCTTCTGTGTGGCCCGGATTACCTACAGCGTCCTCGAGCCTCACCGATCTTGTGCCCATCGATATCCCCTTCCATAGCCTTCATTACTCGACGTCGCCGTGGGATTCCCCACTGACATCACTGCGCTAGCATCGCTAGACTGTCGCTTTATTTGGACGAATAGACGCCAACGAGAAGACAAATGTTACGTTCCGGAACTTAGTCCATAAGGCTCATGCGTTCAGCTGGTCATGAATGTTGCACAGGTCGATGCCGTCCCTAGCGCGGTAGACCAAAGAGCACGCGATTGATTGGAGCTCACGTATCGCAGGTATCGCACAGTACTTTGCCCATCGTCTTGGGTCACGGCCTGTACTTCATTGGCTATGACGGTGACGCTTTACAGGGGTTTCTGTCCCCTCTTTTGCGATATTCGACTTCCCTTCGGTAGGCATTGGCATCGTGAGTCGCTCCCTATACATGCGAGGCGTCCCCCTTAATGTCACCGAAACCGGACACACAACGAGCAGGCAACTACAAGGTGTACCTCCAGTCGACTCTTTCAGATGCTAGCCTGAGGTCTCAACAACAGATTACATTCAGTTGGGGATTCTCTGGCGTGTGTAAATCAATCTATTCATGGTTCGACATAAAGTGACCGTGGACAATAATGAAATAAGAATGCCCAAGTGCCACGCAGTACCAAGAAAACATGTGCTTGTGTAGACGAGCAAAACTCTACTCAGTTGACCCATAAGCATGATTGACGGCGGATGGTCGTTCGAGTTGACTGCCAAGCAAGGAGCAGGCATATGCTATGGTTGCCATAATTACAGCCCAGAGATAACCAAAGAGGATTTTGCTGTTAGCCAACGTCACAAAAAGTGAGCTGCAAGAACCACGTGCGTCAGACGTTGACCTCTGCAAACTGTATAGCATCGTACCTTGCGAAAGCAGGACAGAACGAACGCGTCAAGGACATCGCGAACAAGACAAGTCCGTTCGTCGCCCCGAGAGAGGCGGGGGTTGGCGCGTTCTCCTTGACCAATATTATGCTGAACCTAGAATTATCACCTTTCAGCATCACTACAAACAGCAAGTATGCATGGACGCACCCGAATGCCAGGCAGGCTACTCTCGACAAGGCCAACAGCGCTGTGATACCACACCAAATCATTGCCTGCGCACGGCTATCCACATCTGTCAGATTGAACCCTCCCTCCGTCATTTGACGATCCATTGTGGGGAGACCGATTCGAGCCACAATATTGAGAAGTGGCAGCGAGAGAAAGCAATAAGGCCAAAGGCACAGACACCCATTGTACAAGCGTATAGGGTCGTAGCGCGCAAAAAGGATGGGTGTGAGAACCAGCTGGATGACACAGGAGATGAGGCCTGCCATAGCGAGGCAAATGCCAATTTGTGCGGCCTGTCACAAACACTTTAGCGGATATCCGATAAAATAGGGCGTGAACATACAGAGAGTGCAAGACCGCCCGTTTCAATGGGGGAGTAGCAGAAAAGGACGAAGAGCACGTCAAAGGAAGTCTGGGTGAAACTAAGCCCGGCCCCAGAGTAGCAAAGAGCACGTATGATGGGCACGGAGATGAGCTCTCTGAATGTATACGGCACCGATTTTGTTTTCTGGTGTTCCTCTGTGACTGATTCAAGAATGGGAAATTTACGACATTTGCTGGGCAAAGTCTACAATAATAGGTAAGCAGGGCGAAAGGAAGCTGCGGGGGAGAGCCCACCTCCTCAAGAAAGAAGTAGCCAAAGACGGCGCCAGTCAGGGAAATGAGGGCTGCTATGCAACCGGGAAGGAAATAAGGATAGACCCGGAAAAAGTCGTGACAGAATAACTTAGGGAATGTATTGGCGGGATTTGAGAACGTTCCACCGATGAGGGGGCTATCGATATGGATGGTCAAGAGGGTCGGAGCGATCAGTGAAGAGATACTTACCCTATGATAGAACCGATCGGCCAGGCAAGAGCGAAAATAGGTAACGCGATGGCATGGTTCGTCGAGTCGGTAATTTCGCCCAATGCCGAATAGATGACGGCTGCATTGCCCGAGAAGAAACCACCTGCGATGGATGGGGGTAAGACAGGCGCGATCGATTGATGTAGAGTCGAACTGACTGACCGATGGAACGAACGAGTAGAATGCCAGGGAGGGTCCGCTGTAAGCCAAAGAGTAACGTCGCCAAACTGACGCCGATAATGCCGATGAAAATGACCGGCCGGCGACCGATTACGTCTAGGGAAAAATCAATGATGTAAGCGATAAAGGCACGGGAAGGAAAGAAAAAAAATAAGAGATCGTACCGGAAAGGCGAGCCCACTGATAGATCGAGAAAAGGGAAGAGACAGAAAATGCGCTCTCGGCCAACCCACTGTAAAAACCGACAAGAGAAGGATCGTTAGTGACGTGGAGGTGGGCCATCATCTCATTGATGTAGGGAAAGATCTGGGTAAAGGCGATAGGGTCGACGAGACGCATGACGCATAGACAGATCAACTGAGCCCTTGGAAGTGGGGTAGACGCAGACCGGATCTTGGACTGTAAGGAGGGTGCCTGGGACTCGAGAGAGTTGGGAGCAGTGTGTGCCAGAAGAGGAGAGGATTCATCTTGAGTCATGCATTGGTCGTTCTGGATTGGGGGGGCGGAGCGAGGGGAGAGCTGACCACGCTGTGCCATGCGCTCGAGTACAAAGAGGGCGACGAGAAAAGAAGGGCAGCATCTGGTCAAGTGATATATATTGCCCGAGAATTTTAAGGTTGACCGGTTTTACGTCGCACGTCGTCTGCGTTGAATTCCGACCACCCGACGACGACCACCGTGAGCGTAAGGCCGAGCATCATGTGCCGATCGCTTCTTGCGCCCAGCCCCACACGTCACCTGACCGTGTGAGTCAGACCCCCATCGCCCCATCGCTGCCGTGCCCTCGTCTCGTTGTCTCGCCTCGCCCCTGCTTCCCATTGCATATAACCTAGCCTTCAGCTCCCTTTTACGTCCGCCCTACGCTCGTTCTCATGCCCTCAAACACAGACAATATCACTCTCGTCGCCCCACGTCCCGTTCGGTTATCCAACTTTTCCATTCATCTCCCCTCTCCCCACCGCCAACATCATCCCCGTCGGATTGCCTCCACTCCCGCCGATTCGGCGGACAGATTGTTCTCCGCTGATTCCCCGTTGGACGATGATCCACTTGTTTACTTGGACCCTGAGTCAAAATCTCCGAAGGCATCTCCCCGCGCATCGCCAAGGTAAATGTAGATCCATCTCCCGTCCGACTCCTCCCACCCTCGGCCCGCCCCTTTGTTTCCCTCGTTGACCTATTTTCTTATCAGGTCCAGCTTACCCTCGGAAGCGCTCGAGGAATTTCTTTCCATCCTTAGGCCGTCCCTTTTCCCTCCCCGTTCTCCGATCCTCTACCCTCTTAGATACTCAGTTTCGTCGCTCCACGATCGTGCTCTGACACTGCCCTCCAAGCCTCTGGGCGGGATCGACAACCTTGCTGTTCTCCCACGGGACGATTCTCGCACCCCCGTGAAGCAATCAGGTGCTCCCCTCAGCTCCCGCGCTCCCCAGCCCTGCGAAAACGAAGAGAATGATGCAAGAGCAGAAACACCCACACGATATTTTAGTTCCGGTCCGTTAGGTACGCAGTTTACTCGTCCCCCGGAACTCCTTCCGTCTTTTGGCGCCCTTAAGTCGTATCACTCACCACCTGTCCCCTGTCTTGTTAATAGCTTCCCCCATCTCCCGCATACACACTCGCAATCCCTTTCAACGCCATGCTTCCTACGAGACATCGCTTGTCCCTGCCCCTTATCTCTCGCAGGATCGGGCCCTCTCTCCAGCCTCGGTTGCGCTGCCGTCTCCTACCCCGAGCGAGCTCGAGTCTGTATGACTCGAACCATCGGGCCTTCGGCGGTCTGACCGAAATCGATTTTTCGTTTGCTTGCAATTCGCGATGCTTCGTTGCATCTCAGGACTCGTTGCAGTATATCTACCTTTTAGTACCGTACATCTCGACTATTCCCAGACTTACACCTTTGGATGTTTATCCCCCATCGTGTAACTCTATTGTCAGAAGCCCCGCCCGCTTTATCGTCTAATCCAAGAACATATCCACTATTACTTATTTTACATATGATATTGGGATCTCTTTGCCAGGTTTATTCGCTCCTTTTTTGTATGAAGTCCCTGTATTTATGTCTCTCTTGATGTTCTAGAAGAAAATGAAAAGGTTATCGCCTCCCTATCTCGTGATCGCCTCCATCCACCTCGCCATCTTGGACTCCGGCCCATCGCATTCCAATCTATCCCCGCGCTCACTCCTTCGATACAACATCCGAAATCCACCTTTGGCTTCCTTAATGAACCCGCTTACACCACCTTCGTTCTTCCGTACACACGTCTCACATTCACTGCCGCCGACGGATGATCTTCATAGAAACGGAGTGGTGTTCGACTTCCAATTTGCTACTCCGCGCTTGTGTGTTCGCCACCTGGGATCTGGATACTCCTCGGTAGCGAACAACGTTCTGTGTTTTCATTCTCGCACAGCGACGACTTTTGAATGGCATTCAATTCGTCCGGCGGCTGCGCTTCCATGCTCTGAGACCGTGGTAACTTTGCGGCCGGCATGATGGTTCATCGTCACGATCGTCCGCCAGATACAATCGCGCGCATACTTCGTTCTCCATATATCACAAGACCAAGACCTGTGCCGTATCCTTCCTTTTCTGCTCGGAACGTCAGTGGTCCTCTTCTCTCATAACACGACGTAGCATCTCCGCACGCATCATAGCCTATCAGCGGATGGATGCAAGCAGCTGTGCCCTCTTGGGGAAAGCTAACCCGGAAGCAAGTTCTGCGCAAAGACGGATCATATTTTGGGGGTGGGCGATGCGACCCGTTCCACCCTCTTTCGTTGTTAAACGCGCCCTTCGCTCTCTTGATATGGTCGGTCCTGGCATCGTCTGAGACCTATCGACTGAATTTGCTGGTCGTTCTCCACCGTCTGGATCATGACGCATCTCTCCTCCTGCCCTCATCGGTACGAGGCCGGTGTCCCGAGTGTGCAAACGTCGTTGCGACTGTGCTGTGTTCTAACGTAGGAAACGACGCTTTAGATATTGGATACCCATCATCGCTCGGGCGCTTAGGATAACTATGCAGATGCCTGATGGAGTATGCCCTTGAAGTCCCATGACTCTCCGCAGCACTCTTCACCAGAGTGCCACAGGGTTGGCGATACAACAGATTCCTAAACAGACTGCCACGTCATTCATGTCCCTCAACTCGTTCGCGATACTCAAAAAAGGTGCTCATTTGTTCTGGATTTATTGTATACCATTGCAAAAAAAAAGTGGAAGATGTATCTAAATGGAGTACTGGCCCATGCGAAACCTCAAATATTAATGTTGTGGAACGAAGACATGGTAAATGCCACCGATCATTCACAACTTTGCGGTTCCTGACTGAGAAGGCGAGGGGTCAGGGAGCCCGTAGAGTGCATCTAGCACCACTTTATACTTGGTATATGCGTCCCGTCTACGGGGTTTGGGGAATGCGAATATCAGCTTTAACCGTAAGCGTTGGACAAGACTATCATCTAACGCACCTTCGAATTTTTAGAGTGGGCGTCAACGTGTTATCGGCGATGGCAAAGGGGTCGAGGCTCAGGTGTATGCGTTTCAGCTGTTCAAATCTAGGATAACATTAGCCAGATCTGTACTCAAAGCCCCTACTGAGGGATGACCCACCCTTTGAGACCCTTCCCAGCTACCTTATTCAGTTCCTCCAGCAAGCCATCTACAATCCGTAGGTCCCTACAAAGCCCCTCCAATACTTGCGTATTTGCTGGGTCGACCTTACGCCCGAGAACGCGCGAAGCGAAGGCAGCGAATTGCACAGGATCCGGGACGATTACTCCAACAAGATAAGACTTCAACCCGTTCCCGTGGACGAAAACTTGCATTACGATAGGGTTGCGGGAGTAGACGTCCTCGATTTTCTCCAACGCGACGTACTCGCCCTGCGCAAGCTTCATGATATTCTATACGCGAGCTGAGTAATGCAAGCAGCTGACAAGCGTACACAATGCGCACCTTCATGCGATCAATAATCCTAAATCGCCCATAATCGTCGATTTCCCCAATATCGCCGGTGTGTAGCCAGCCTTCAGAGTCCATGGTCTCTTTGGAATTTTTTTCGTCTACCCTCGCTCTCGTCAGCGGAGCTCAACAAACCATCACTAGCCTCAAACGGACCTTTGTAATACTGGGAGAAAACGACAGGACCCCGACAGCATATTTCCCCTCGTGGGAACGGTTTATCCGATGAAGTGTAATTCATAGCCGGGACATCGACTAGTTTCATTTCCACGGCAGGCTGGGGAGGACCGACAGTTCCGCCCGACGTTGGGTCTCCCGCAAGACACCTTGTGCTGATGGCGCAGTTCTCGGTCATGCCATAGCTACAAAAGACAAACGAGGATCAATGTTGTGACCCTGAGCGCGGTGTCTTACTCACCCTGAGAGCGAAAAGGTCAAACATGAGCCAAGAAAGTAATGGACGGCCCACCTTCTACAACATCACAGGCAAGAGCTATCTTGAGGAAGTCGAGCACTTCTGCGCTGATGGCAGCGGATCCAGAGACCACCAATTTCACGTTGCCTCCCAAAACGGTTTGAATCTGCGCCACAACATTCACGCATGATCGCACAGGTTCTGAACACCATACCTTCCTGAACACCAATCTATCCCATAAAGGATGAGTGACTACCCCTGTCGCATGCAAATTATCAAGCTTTGTCTGCACAGCACGTCGGAACATAGCGCCCTTCAAGCCAGGAACATCTCCTGCGACCATGGCAGCCTGGTATATGCGATTCAAAATCCGTGGCACAGAGGGGAAGAAATTGGGCTTGAGGACTTGCGCATCCTCAAGTAGTCGAAGAGGATCACCGGTGAAAAAGCCGATGGCCCCCCCGAGAGCAACGACGGCCATCTGAATAACTCGCTGCGGCCAAAATATTAAGATTGTAAAGAGCGCAAACGATAATTTGCCAAACAAACCTCATAAATATGCGCCAGTGGAAGATAGGACAACAACGTGACACGCTCTTCCGGACCAATCGAATACCCGTAGAGATTTGACTGAGCCGCCATAGCCAAGTTCCCATGGGTGAGCAAAGCACCTGAACGAGCTGGGTAAATCTGGAGCAGTAATCGATCAGACTTCACAGGTTACCTTTCGGTATACTGGTGGTTCCCTGGTCAACCGATTGGCCTCAGCTGAACTAAATACGGCACCAGATTAGACGATACTTACAGAAGTGTAGCAAATGGTAGCAAGGTCATCGGGTGATGGCCTAATGATATCGCGGCAATGCCTCTTTCCGAATTCTTCCACTAGAGGTACCTTATTGCCTAAAAGCAAACACAGGAAATCATGTGCGACCTACACTCGCTTAAGTCTTGGAGCTTCACACCCTGGGTCTGGGACCATGCCGCCGCGAACCGTTTGGTTTCGGGCTCTAGTTCATCGATAATCACAATAAGCTTTAAGTGAGGGTGACGGGGCGCTGCCTTGAGCAGTGTGGCCAAGTGATGGGAGGTGGTGAAGATTAGGGTGAGGTGAGCATGGTCGATGCTGAACTGCCATCAGGTCCTTCATAATTGCGCCGTAACAATAGATCTTACATATACTCTGAGAGATACCGTAGTTAGTTCCAGATGAGAACGGACATTTCAGGCTCGCGAACGCACCGACGGCTTCATCCCCAAGGGTGTCGTAGAGGCTTACTCCGACCTTCCCGTACGCGTTTAACGCCAGCTCAACGAGCAACCATTCTAGTTGAAAGCTTATATTGAGCGACAGACAGAACCAGACCAAGAGAGTGAGAAGTTTACCAGGTCTGTTTGGAGACCAAAGACCGACCGTGGGGCTTTCCCCACCGCCCACCGTCCCATTCTCGAAAAGATGATGAACAGCACTCCCTATGTGGCGTCTCCTCTCATCCACTTGGGCGTATGTTTGCCAGACGTAGTGTCGTGCATATATTAGAGGGTTTCTTGAGATGACCGGACGGTGTCCCAGGAATGTGTTGTCCTTGGAAAGCGCATAACCGGAGTCGAAAACCTCAGTGAGGGTGGCGAGAGTGTCAGGGGTGTTTAAGTCAACATAGCCAAAAGTTGCTACGATGGAAATGTAAAAAACTACAAGGTGAGCAGGAATGCGGGGAGTTGACACACCGTTCCGATAGTGAGCTGGCAGAGATGAAAATTGATTTTTTTCGGGATGGTTACAAGACGAAGGGGTGACGTACCAGTCTGGCCAGGCCGCTTGGTTCCAGGGACTTGAAATGCCTGGCTCTTGTAGTCGACGTCATCTGGGATTTGGACTACCCTGTGAATTGCCATTGGTAGATGGATTGATGAGTGTTCACGAAGCGGGGTAGCGAGCCGTGAAGCATTATAACCGAAGGAAGTGAACCGGCATATATTGACCCGTAAGAACGGCCATTATCACGTGCGACTCGGACGTGGCGTAGATGCGTGTGTCACTTGACTTTACAATACATAGATAGAAGTATTTACGAAAACAGCAACGCTACGGAGCATTCAGAACGATCTAATGTACCGTCGACCGGTCAGACCCATCATAGCATCCAGACCAAACGGGCTTACCTTCATGAATTCCTCATAGTTTATCATCACCCATCCGTCGCGGTCCGTGTCCGCACTTCCATTTCAATCAAAATCATCCTTCGTGCAAGCGAAAGTGAAAAATACAAGTACCGTTGAAATGCCTCAGTCAACGTCTTCACCGCAACGCAAGCCCTCACGAAGCGATCGAATGTGATCCCTGGTGGAGGGCCATACCCCGTGGACGGTCCAGAAGCTGCATCGACAGAGATAGAACCGTCGACACAAACAGACGCATGAGATGTCATATGGAACTTACCGTATTTCTGCTCGATGAGTGTGAGGAGGCTGGGTGCGAGTCGGTATCCAAAACTCCGCAAAGCCTCGGCCAGCTCTTGCCCGTCAATAGTACCGGATCGATCCTTATCAAAATGCCGGAAAACGCCCTGCCAATCGCTGACGTACTTCCAAAGGCCGGTGAATTCTTGTTATATTTGCTTCGTCAGGTAGAGGACATCAGCTTGGATTGGAAGAAGACCACACCTTGAAATCCTATGGACCCGTTTCGATCCGTGTCCTAGACAATGATATAGAGAGTGGTTATTGTCGTTGTTCAGTGATGACTTACGAACATGTTCATCAGCATCTTCACAGTATCCAAGTCAAATCCTAAGCGACGTGACAGTATAATCATGGGAATCCCGGGGAACAGTGAGGCTTGAGACACTCACTCGACCAGTTTCCTGTCATATGTCGAGATCCGTCAACTCACAATCGAAAAGGATATGAGGAAAGGACGTACCGTTCACCAATGCAGCTTGCAGCTCGGCCACACTGATCGAGCCAGACCTATCCGTATCAACTGCGGTGAACCATTGCCAAAGCTGTGGATCCGCATTGTGGGGACCACTTGAATAGCTATGCCCGATCTGGCTGGGATGAGGGGACTGAGATTGGTAGCCTCGAGAGGCCGACGAAGAGCTGCGATGGTGAGGACTACCGTAGTTTGGAGCGTACATCAAAAGAGGACGAGGGTGGAAGAGCAGGGCAAAGGACGAGACGGGCCTGGGATCGAGTGTCATACAGATTCTAAATTTAGACGTAACACAGTGGGGCACCTCCGCTAGTATAGTATAGCACTAGCACTTGTGGGTACTGCACTTATCTCCCTCAGACACCTCTTGCTTTGTCCATGACAATCGATACTATGTGGAAATCCCAAAATCTGAGATACGCACCGCGTCATTTGGTGCTCATACGTACTCTCTTACCGGTACTGTACCGCCGGTACTCCGGTGGATGTGGACAGCGAGGGCACGTGTCAGGTCTCGGTCACGGCGTTAGATCACTCACTCACGCTCACGGAGCCCACTGGCAAGCAACAGGTGCGAAGGAATCGTCTCTCATTGTTTCTATTTCCGCAACATTCATGCTCGATGCTGACGCTCTGTCTCGGAAAGGGTTCCACCGTTTTCTCCGTTTTGACGCTTCAGGGCTGCACGTTACCATGTCTAGTCCACATCTCAAGGCGGTCTTGTTTGATGTGCGTCTTTCTTCCCATCACGCCACCGTCATGGATGTTTAATCATCAGTTCTCCAAGATTGGCGGAGTTGTCGTGCAAAGTCCGCTCTTGGCAATCCGTGACTACGAAATCGAGCATGGCCTCCCGAATAACTACATCAACTGCTCGATGTGAGCTTTCCGAAGATAAAGGTTTTGGACCACAGTGCTCATGAGGGACCTTGCATCCACTGCACAGCACCGGACGGGGCTCGCAAGGGGCGTGGCAGAAATTCGAGCGGGGGCAAATTTCCTTGTTCCCCTTTTATGAACAGTTCAGCCAAGAGTTGTCTGACGTGCATAACTGTAATAAATGGTACGTTGAGTACTGTGGGAGAAAGAATATAGGTATGCCATGGAGTCATTCTCCACAAACGCCGGTACGGTTTTAATCGGGTCACAGCATGTCCCGAGCTTCCACAGAAGTTGACCATCGACGGCCGGGAAGTGAGCCCTGTCCAATATCTAATGTACAGATTCTCACCAGCGTGGCAGCTTTTCGGGCGCATGATGAGAACTAGTCAGGAGGTGGACAAGCATTTCCATGAGGCCATCTTGCGAATCAGAGGTTCGATGGCCTCTCGACGCTCTTCTGTTTCGATTTATCGGCGTCACCTACATTTCCTTAGCCGCAGAGCGTTGGCGTGTCCTCGCTCTCACGAATAACTACTCGAAACTTGATTCAACATTCCTCGGCATCGATACCCGACACCTGACACGATACCCCGGTGTTACTCTAGAGTCCGAACTCAGGTTTCTTGGATGGGAAAGTGGCGTAGTTCCGCCGTCTATTCGCGGACTATTTGACGATTTCGTAGACTCGAGCGAAGTTGGCATGAGGTGGGGCGACTCACTAATTGACAGCTAGGCCTGATGGGGCCGAGCAAGGCACGCTAATCCCCGTTCCGTGCCTTTCAGGAAGCCCGAACATCGGTTCTACCTCCTTGCCTGCGAAAGGAATCATATCCGGCCGCACGAAGCTGTCTTTTTAGATGACCTGGGTTTGTAAGTCATCACGTCTTTCCTTTGTCGAAGTCGTTGGGAACACGCATCTTGCCGCGGTTGACGGAGCACACAGGAATCTCAAAATTGCCCAGGAACTTGGAATGGAAACCATACGTCAGAAGCTAACGATTTTTTCTGTTTGAATAATCTGATGTCTGGTCCATAACATGCATTGATAGATGTCCCGATAGGCGGCGCGGTGTCCGCCCTCAGAATATTGGGGGACAAATTGGGCATGAGCCTGACGCAAGACTTGGAATCGGAAGCAGATGTGCCATCAAAACTTTGAACCACACTCCGCAGGCAGCGTTCTCCTCCGTCCACACCGCGGAGTACATGTCGAATTTGGAAAATGTGTTAATTAATCCACCCTTCCTATGTTCTATGTTCTCAAGGAAGCAGTAATTTAAAATGGCTTGTCTGAGGCAGGGGTCTTGTCCTCGTAGTAGCCACCGAGCTGTGGTGGGGCATATGGTCCGGATGAATCGAACGTGAGGAAACGCGAGTGACGTACCATAGGTATTTTAAGGAGCAACGTGTTTTTCACCTTGGGCGTCACAGAAAGAACCTGGCCAAAAAACACCTTCATTCAGAAAGAACGGTGTGCAACAATAGCTGGGAAAAGTGTCGCACGAAAACAAGGGCGGTGGCAGTTCCTATGCCCCAAACGCCGAGACTACCTGACCATCGTTTAGCAGTCTGTGAAATCGTGAACGGGTGGCAAAATGCGGAGAAGTAGAAGGACGTGCATTGAGAGTGAGAGTTCCCAGCCTGCGGGTTGCGGGAGTCGGATAGTAGGCGAGACGAGACATGGCAAAGTCAAGGTCGAGTTGTGAGCTGTGTGAGCAAAAGGGCGTGAGACCCGGCCGGCTGAAGCCGCGAGCGGAGGATGCGCCCTGCACAATTTCAGAAATCGGTCAGATACATCGACAGTGACGAGACACTCCCCGTCCTGCGTCGTCCTCGGCACCTTCATTCCTCCTTTTTTTTTAATTGCGACCCTTGATTTTTACGTCCTTTGGTTGCCCCCTTGAGCCAAGTTCATGGCGAATCCTCGGCAACGTCGCAAAGCTCGCTCCACTCACAAACCGGTACATCATTCGAGGCAAGCGAAGAAGTTCCTCAAGAAGCAGCCTCGTGCGTTAGGCTTTTTGTGGAGATGACCGCACTACCGACGCTCGTTTTGATTTTTGATATTCATCAAGCCATTCGGGGCCCAAAGGTATTACAGGAAGCATGGGACAAACATAAAACGGTTCGACAAAAGTACGTATGCACAGTCTGTGACAGGGAATGTTCAATAATTGACGGGGCAACTCGCCACGGTTCTTTTTGCCAGTTACACAGCTCTCGGTTTGGCCGTTTCGCTGAATCCAAGCGCATCTGGGGGCTCGGAACGCGCCGCTTCTGTCACGGAAGCACGAACAGTAGCGAATGAGGCTCCCTTCATTGATAGGTCGGACCCAGCGGTGTCGATGAGCGGCGGGAGCGCCCGCGATCTTCCAAATGGATTGGGACGCATAGTGAGAGACGAAGCTGGCGAGATTATCGCCGTCGAGACCAACGAGGATGTCGATCTGTGTCCACCTGACCATCCGCTGGATCTCGTCGAGTCGGCAGCGGCGGCGGCGGCGATCCATACCCAAGAGTGTCAAAGGTGGATATCCTTCCGCCAAACGTCTGACGCGGAAAAGCCAATTACTGATCTAATTCGACGTGAGTGTGGGACACTCATTGCTTCTGGAGATAACCGTTTTGACCTGAGTTTGCATGGAATCATTTTCGCCGCCGTCACGATCGGATTGGTTTTGGAAGCGGGACCTGACAGTTTTCCTGCGCCCGTTCCGAGGTTCTCTTCCAATGGCGAATTGGCATTCCTGCAGAGATTGATATCGAAACATGGCCGCGACGTGGCAGCCATGGTGCAAGATCGTAGGTTGAATCCTGACCAGCGGACGGAGGGGGAGATACGCCGGGGGATCAGAAAGGCTGGAGGGTTTGAGGAACTTGGCGCGCAATTGTCATAATAGGATAGGGAGATGGCGCAGGCCCATTCCCGCTAACAGCGATAGCCGTTTGGCGGCATGTAAGGATAGCCTATTTTCGTCAGACGTTGACGTTCACAGGTCATTTCATTAATTGATGCTTTACAATCTAAACGACAAAAGGGCACGAAGAAGGACAAAGCAATTTGAGGGTACGTGTATTCGTCGAAAGGGTGCTCACGCTCGCGAATGTTCGGTGTCTATCGAATCATTCAAAGCAAGGGCGTATTCCAGGATTGGATAAGGACAGGGGGAATAGTCTCGACACGGGGACATGGAACGTGTGGCGTGGATACCTTTTAGAGGTAAGCAGATAAACTCAGAGGGAGGAGTATGTGTTGCTGTGCGTGTGGATGGATAAAGTTGGTAGGATCTGCCCGGAAGGCTGGACATGCCGCGAGCCGAGGAACAGGGAAGTGACAGGTCGAACGAAATTACGACATCGAGCGGACCTGCAGACGATGTAAACCGAAAACCGAACGAGGCATGTGGTCTGGTCCAGTGCAAGGATACCATGACGGGCGGGAAAGGAGATAAAGACATGGGGCGTGTTCACAGACCGACGTAGACGTACAGTTCCAAGAATCCGTCGACGGCCAATCGTTGGCCTCTCTTCCTTCTTCATTCATCCAAAAACCTTCAAATATCCCTCCCTTCTCACTCCATCGCCACCATCTCTTCCCCACCCCTACCCCAAATGCCTCTCAAGTCTGCATCTGTCCCTCGAAGTTCGGGCTCGGCCAGCCCTCCATACCCTTCCACCGTCGCTACCAACGCCACCACTCGCCGGACGTCTTCACAACCAAAGTCTTCTCGTCAACAGTTCTCGGCCTGTGGGGCTTGCCGCATGAGAAGGTGGGCAGCTCGACCGACTACTACACTTGTGCTCATCCGTGGGAAATCTTTTTAACAGAGTTCGCTGTGACCTCAAGGACTTGCCTTTTTCGAGCACAGGCACCCAACCGCAGTGTTCGAACTGCAAAGAGCGCGGGCTCAAATGCGTGTCCGTTTGTTCTCCAATATCGAATCTTCCTCTTTCATCACTCACCCACGCCTCGCTTGCAGTGACGAATTTGCCGAAGTCAAGGCTGTCAAATTACTCAGGCGCGGCCGCCGTCTGCAACAGGTCGAGTGCGAACCCCATTCCTTTGTCGTCTTCTCTCTCTTCCTTTGTTCAACCGTCCGCGCAGGGCCGTCTATGGCAAATCTGTCGATGAGGAGGGCGGTCTCTTTACCGCTCCCTCCTTGTCGCCGGGGCTCATTCCCAAGCCCAAGCCCGAATTTTTCTCATCCGCTTTCTTCCGCAGATTCCACATCCAGCGTCAGTCGGGTTCAAGCTTGTCATTTGCCTGCCCTTCACGCTTACCTCTCACTCTCTTTGTACAGATCCTATCATTGACCCGTCTGAGTTTTGTGCCCGCTTCTTCGAGTTCAGCAAGGGGAACTACAATGTCCTTGGTATCCCGGGCCAGCTTATTGCAATGTTACTTGCCGTTTGGGCGGCAAGCTTTGGCGTTAATGAATACGGCATTGAGGAACTTCATCACGGCGAAGCCGCCATTCGCAGCCGTCGTGAGGCTACCAACGAAATGGTTCGAGATATGCTTCACTTGGTTGATATTCACGGCATTATGAGGAAGCCCACCTGGGATGGTGTGCGTGCCCTGCACCTTTTGCTACCTTTGACACAAGGTCCGTGATTCGTGCGCGATCTCCCGACATCTCATCCCAATGTGTACCGTCCAGAGGTCCAGTCTCCCATGGAACGGCTCGTGATGTACGAGGCTTTAGTCAGCCAGGTCTTCACCCTTTGTAGCCTGGCATCAGTTTCGTCCGTAGGAAGCGGTCAAGGGCAAGCCGTCGATATCCTTGTTCGTGCGCGACTCTTCTGGTATTCGCATATCGTAGAGGGCGTCACTACAGGTCTACGCGGGGGTCGTCTGCTCATGTAAGCCCTGGATCCGCGCATACCCAGTGTTAAGGAGCTTACTTACTTTTGCAGTTCGGATGATGACCTTGCGTCGTTCCAGAAAACTTTGCCCCCACTCAACAGCGACGCGATGACGCGCACCTCCACCATCGCTTACGAGTTTACGTATCGTTACGCTATGGTCCCGCTTGAGCTGGCGTCGGCTTGTCGCAAAGTGCATTCAGCCTTGACTGGACCCAATGCTCGACAACAGAACGAGATTGAGGAGAAGAGCCTACACGAAGTCTGGGACGCACTTGAAAAGTCGTGGAAGGACTTTGATAATCTGCGGATGTTAGGCACATCGGGCAATGTCCACGAAGAGGATGTTGATCGCTACATCCACGGATGGCAGGTGTGTTATCCGCTTGTCAGCTATGGTTTTTTTCTTAATCTTTCCTTTCTTAGATCTTCATTTTTGAGTGCCGTAAGTAGCACGCATCCTAATGGTTCTTCCAACGTCCCGACACTAATGCCTTGGTGGTAGTAAATGTCATACGCGAAGCTCTCAAACAGCGCACGGTCGTACATCCAACCTGTGATAGAAATATGAGCGTGACCATCCCCAATTCGAGCCCCCGGACCGCACAGCTCGATGTGGCCACTCGTCTGTTGAAAATCGCTGACACCCGGTGTCATGAGGTGGTCCGACGGGTAGTCGTGATCATTCGCCAGCACCTGGGCACTCCCTTTTTCGAGTATGATGCCTCCCTCGTGCGAGATGGATGCTTTTTTGCAGGATTTTTACTCGCAGGGGAAGGAGGTTCTGATGAAGATGTCCAAACCTGCCTACAAGCCTTACGCCAAATGCGGTGGGCATTCTCCAAGGGAGAAGAAAGGGAGAAAACTATCCGGATGGTCTGGGAGTCGCGCAAAGGGTCAAATACAAGATCATGCGCATCCATCTCCCCCACCCTAACCGCGCCCGTGTTTGACCTCCAGCTAGGAACACAATTTTTACGCACTCAATCTCAGCGCCCCCATCCTCCTCCACTTTACATCCCAACATCCTCTATGTCTGGGATTCACGGTTTGGACACATCGGCTCCAACCACGGCGTGTACTGACGAGAGCAGCTGGGCTTCCCCACTTTCTGCAACGTCATCGGATCCTCATTCACCCGTTGATGGTCCACTCATTTCGGGTTCGAATGGGGGCTCACCTTCGTCCACAGTGGTCTCGTCTGACGGATCCCCACCCTTTTTCGCGTTGGCCCAGGGACCAACTCCATTTTCGCAGTTGTCTCCGGGCCTGAAACCGGATGCGCAACGTCATTCCCCCTCGTTAATGTTCTATCCGTGCTCCGATGGTGGCCACTACACCTTCACACCACCACCTTCAAATGGCGCTCTGTCTTCCCTGACAAGCGCCCAGCCACCCAGTTCAGGCGTGTCGCAAGTTCGGTCCATGACTTCGTCTCTTTTGTGTTCTAGCCCAACGTCGCACAACACTATTCCAGAAGACGTAGAGGCAGCCTTCAGTCATCCCAGCCCTTCTTCTTTCTTTGATACGAGTTCCATCGTCTATCCGATTGGTGGGACTTCGCCGCCCGCACTCCATACAGGCCCCACCCTGGATCACACCTTCTCGCTCTCATCCCCGTTCTTCTAGTGAACACCTAACTGGTGTAAATGAAATACCAGCACTTTCCCCCTCAGACACTCGTTCGGAGATTATTATTTGTTTTTATACATTGCTTCTCGCTTCGTTCAGCTCAGCTCGCTACTTGCTATAACTTTCCGAGCCCAGGGGATGGGTCTGATCTCTTTTTTTATTTTATTTTGCTGCATCTCACGTTGACCATTCCGTTTGTTATTCATAGATATCCTTATTTGTTCTGTGGTGCATTGCCGTCCATCTGTCGTGGTTTATTTAAGCGTCGTTTACATCATAGGAGGTTGTTGTTGCAATAGAAGAGAAAGAATCAAATAAATGTTCATTTTCATTTTATGTCGAGCGCTCGGTTTGGCCGGTTCGGTCTCGGCACGCGGCACGACTGACTGGTCTTGGCGTCCAGAGGCTTCAGAGTTGTTCTCATCTCCCATACACCCATACATCACTGTAGCGCTGTCTCGCTCGCGTATTCCTACGCTTGCACTCGAACACTCATCGAACCCATATGTTTCGTGAGCCTCACTATCGTCCTTTACTTATTCTGTCGTTGATTTCCCTCCTTATTCTAGTCTTCATCCCCCTCCTTTGTGCGTAGGGATCTTTCACCTCTATCCCTTTCGTTCAATTGTTTTATCACAGTTGGTCTTCGGGACAAGCTCAAGGTCGTTGACGGCACCCCTCGCGTCTGTCCCAAGTGTCATAACGGTATTCCCCGCTCCCCTCCAATGATCTAAATGATCTAATTCCTAATTCTTCATCAGTGAGCGTTGTTCGCGCGACCACCCGCATGTGGTTTTCGTTCTTCTTCGTGCGCGTCATACCGCTTAGGAAGAACCACGTCTGGATATGTGCGACGTGCAACTGGAATGTTCCCACTCAAACCGGGTACGTCGTAAACACCCCAAGCGCCGTCTCTCGCCTTCTCTCATTCGAGCATGCCCTTAGATGGGAACCGGCTCTGCCATCAGGGAATGCAGGGTGGGGTGCTCACCAGCCAGGATATCAGCATGCATACCAGAGTCCGCACTCAATCGGGTACCAGCCCTCTTACGACAGCCCGCCACATGGCTACTGAAATCCTCTCTCGGCATCCTCCTTCCATTTCTCCTGCCTCTGATTATCCTTTGACTTTGGTGCCATGTATCACTACATTCTATCCGTCGCGCCCTGTATGTTTGATGTATTGACGACAGTCATTTGCACGCGTACTTGAATTTTCGCTGTCCCCACTAGTGCGAATTTAAGCTCTTGCCGGTAATTTGTACCCTTCCTACCTCGCCAGGCCGACCACTATCAGTGCCCCAGCGAGCCTTCCATGCCTCAGCCAGCCCTGACGCCGACCCGTCACACCATAATGAAACCGCCAGCAGGATTGTGCAGATCAAGCCGGGCGTTGGCCACGCTCGCGAAAGAAACGGACAAGAGCCTCCGAAGGGTTCAGATCAGAGGTGAACAGGGCGTGAACAGACAACGGTCTCAATACTGTGTCGATGACATAAATGAGACACGAAGGATGTGAAGAACCACCGAAATGTGCATTATGACACTATCAATACTGTCCTTTCAACTCGTAGGCCAGATCCAACACTTACTCTCTAGTTGTACCGAGTCTACCGACATCGCTGGGAACAAAGCCGACAATCACCGCATGGTTGCATTTAACCTCCCATAGCCCGTCTCATCTTGCGCTTGTACACATGTGGGTGAATCCAAGACAAACATTGTGACACATTGAGAGGGAGAGCCGGGGACTTGTGAACGCGACGTGGAGAGAACAGAGCTATGAGGATGCTGTGCCGTCAATTGAGTGGAAACGTCACACGGTGTCACAGCCAAACCGCGACACGACTCACTCACACACTCTCGACAATCGCTCACCGCCTACTTTGCTTTTTTTTCTCCCCCCCTTCCCTTAACATGCATACAAGCGAGTACGACTACCTCTTCAAGCTCCTTCTCATCGGTGATTCGGGCGTTGGAAAGGTGCCACGGTCTTATTCGTGCATACCCTACCGACTCACACTAATCCTTTCCTCTAGTCCTGCCTCCTCCTCCGTTTTGCAGACGATACCTATACAGAAAGCTATATCTCCACAATTGGCGTCGATTTCAAGATTCGCACTATTGAGCTCGAAGGCAAGACGGTCAAACTTCAGATTGTGAGTACGCTCTCCCCCTTCCTTCCGTGGCGCTTTGGCGTCCTCGCACCATTACCACCTTCTGCTACCGCCCTCTTCAAATCAAATCATTTCTCTTATCCATGCCCTTCTTGTTTTCGCGATACTGTAAATTAACTCCCCTTTCCCCTTTCCTATAGTGGGATACTGCAGGTACATGGTTACCTCTCCTTCGCTAAATCCCTTGTCACGAATTACTTTCGCATCCAGGCCAAGAACGATTCCGCACTATCACCTCGTCATATTACCGTGGAGCGCACGGCATTATTGTCGTTTATGATGTGACTGACAACGGTCGGCCCTTTCGGTTCTCATGCCCGTCTACACCAACCTCCTTTCATACTTGTTTACAGATACGTTCACCAACGTGAAGCAATGGTTGCAAGAAATCGACCGCTATGCTTCTGAAGGCGTAAACAAGCTGCTCGTCGGCAACAAGTCCGACTTGACTAGCAAGAAGGTCGTGGAGTACGGTGTCGCGAAGGTCCGTGCACAGCTTACACTCATTATGTATATCTTTCAACCAGTGCATTGTCGTTATAGGAATTCGCCGATCAACTTTCTATCCCCTTCCTTGAGACCTCGGCAAAGAATGCGACAAATGTCGAGCAGGCGTTCCTGACCATGGCGAAGCAGATCAAGGACCGGTAAGCCTGACCGAAAGTTCATTTTTTCCTTTCAATACCGACGATCCTTCTTTAGTATGGGATCCACTCCGTCGGCACCTGGTACGGGCAAGTCGTCAACGATTACTCCTGGTCAGAACGTACAACAAGCTCAGTCTGGTGGTTGCTGCTGATTGCCGAGAAATTGGACATTTTGTTTACCCTACCGGCGCCTGGTAACATCGGGGAGTGTTTAATGATTGTCCTACTCTACATCTTCATCTTACCTTCACCCCGTGTCTTCTTTACCTCTGCGCTTGCTGTTCAATATCCATGTTCCCTATATGAACTGCGCGGGGGTCGCATCATGGCCAATGGGAGATGGTGTGGTAACAAAAACTGAGTGTATACGCAGCAACTATCGTGTTTTGTCAAGAAGTGTCTCGCACCACACAGTATCAGACTAAGGAGGTACAGTGTCGTCGAGCGGAAGTTGCTTGGTATCGCCCGCCTCGGCCGCCTCCTCGTATTTGCGCACCTTCTTTGCCCATCGGAGGCCACAGGCATTGCATAATGTTTTTGGGCCACGGGGACCCTATAACCCAGAGAAATTAGTAGGTGATCGAAGAAGCAAACGGTGGACGAAGCTTACCTTTCTCCATTCTGGGGAATCCGTGCGACCACACGTGTTGCAAATATGTTGTTCCCCACCGAGTGATTTTTTGAGCTTAGACGACGCGTCAGGGGTAAAAAGCGACCTCGGGGTAACACACCGATTTACCTTCTTCCTTCGACGTTCGGCATCCCCATCGTCGTCAAGTGTGGGGGTGGTGGGGAAATCGCCACCAGCCTCATACCCATGCGGCATGGAGTATTGCGGTCGGGATGAATCCCCACCAAGCGTCGATCGCGATGGTAAACCGAGATTAGTTGCCAGCTGCGCCGGCAGGTCGTCGCCCGTGTACGACGCCATGTGTTGAGCGGACTGCGTTGCTGATAGCCGCTGGGAATGAGCACGAAGCGCGCTTAGATGCTGCTGCAGGCGCTCGTTCTCGACCTTGAGCTCCAACAGCGTGTTCAACCTGCCACAAGCGTGGCCCAATGTAGGCTCTCACGATTGAAACCCGCCGACGATGCGCAAGCAGTACTCACATGGCCGTGTTTCGACTCGGGTACGGTTTAGCAACCACGAAGAAGCATTTGCACGCGCTTTCTCCCAGGACGAAGTGGGGATAGCCCATGATTTCGAGGAGGATCTCCTTGTCCGGGGCCGGAGGTGTTGCTACCATGTGGGTGAAGGAGTCGGATTTACAGAAGAGCCGGGCGTAGAAGTGCAAGTCTTCACGACGCTGGATTGAGCGAGCGTACGTCTCGTAGAAACCGCGTCTGTCGTTCACTGGGGCGCCCGCGTACCCACATATGAGCTGGATGACAGCGGTAGGGTCGAAGAAGATGTACAGACCATTGACAAAATCCATAAAATCCTTGTCTATCAATTCTCCCTCCTGCCAGCCAAGGATCTCACGCACGGCTGGGTTGCAGAAAAGGACTTTGCCCGTGGGAGAAAGGACGAGCACGATGGCCTCGGTCAACTCAGTGATCAGGAGATCTGCCCAACGTTTGCGACGTGTAAACTCCCATGGAGGAGGGAGCTGTTGGTGTGGAGACGATGAAGCCGTCAGAGCGTCCATAGGGGAGGCAATGGAAGGTATCGATTGGAGGGGAATCAGGACAAGGTCGAGTACGTTATATATACTGTACCGTACAGTAAAGTACTTACGGCTACGGCACGAAAACGTCCTGGAGTGGCGTGGGCGTGGACAGACGGTCGAGTTGTGGAGCGAGGAACCCGACGGGATTTCTCGAAAAGGCAAAAAGGCGATTTTCACGGACATTCCCATCTCCGGGTCGAATTAGGTACAACAATATCCACCGTCGATGCGCACCTCGGACCCGGTCATAAATCGTGAAGCATCACTCGCAAGGAAAACGACTGCGCCCTGCCAAAAGTCAGTACACTCGCATCGTGACCGACTATCAGTCACAGACGTCGAGATCCTCTGGCTCTCCCATCTATCAAACAAAAACCTTTGGTCAGTTGCGGCCCCAGATGCTGGAGGGGTACATCGATTTCCATACCCGTCCCATGGGCGTCAAACTTTCCCATTTCCTCTGACAGGTCGCATGAGGCTGCGAAAATGGACAATGGAGAAGTAACGCCACCTTGAGTTCTGGGTTGTTCGATAGTATCGTCCGCGTCAGCTTGGTCATCATATATCCGGGGCTTGAGCGGGGGAGGAGGGGTCATTTTTCTCAGCATCATGTGCGGAAGTACCCGGATACAAAGCAGGCTCATACCTCAATGCGTTCACGCGTACTTCCTTCGTCGCCCACTCCACGGCGAGGCTTGACGCCATATGCTTCACGGCTGTATCCGGTCAGTATCACTCACTCATCGGGTCAACTGAGACCGTAATACCTGCTTTCGACCCGTTGTAAGGGGTTTGCGACTTCGCGGCAAGGTGTTTAATCAATCTGGGGGTCATCAGGGCAAATGGCGTACCTGCGGTATGTTGACGATCTAGGAGCATAAGTTGAGTAGAGTAAATGTAAACAGTGAAAGAGTAGACACACGTTGGCGCTCATGCTAGCCACCAGAATGATGCTACCTCCCCCTTGCGGAATCATGCATTTGGCGGCTTCACGAGCGGTGAAGAAAGCACCGTGGACATTGATGTCGTATAGGCGCTTGATGCGATCCGATGGATAGCTATCGTGCGCGTAACACGAAGTAAATTTCAAAATATGAGGAACGGGAATGAGGACGCACTCGAGAGCGGGGTAATTCTCGACGATCCCTAGTCACCTCGGTGATGGCCTGCGCTCGACATGACAAACTCAACTTACCAGCGGACGCGACCACGGCGTCGACACGCCCGAATGCCCCAAGTGTTCTAGCGAAAGCCTCCGCCACTGATTCCTCCAAAGACACGTCACACTCGAGACCAACGATCTTCAGATCGTCGAGTCCCAAGTGCTCGCTAGCTCTGGGGACCTGAGAAACCATCCTCACAGAAGGACTGCAATCGTAAACACGTGCCTGCAAACTCGACAAGCTCTTCGGCGCCTCTCTGTGCTTCGGATTGCTTTAGATCAAGGAGGGCGATGGAGGAACACCCTCTTTTCAAAGCATCAACCGTCTCACCAGTGCAATAACTACAATACAATACCCACGAACGCATAAAGGCACGACAAAACTCATTCCCAAGTCCCCGAGCGGCTCCGGTCACAAGGCAAACCTGTCGCTCCATAAACCACCTGTTTCTGCATTGAGAAGGGGAAGAAGAATGGCATGACTGACTTTTCCTTGCAGCGAGAACGTTGGTAAAATCTTGGACGTTGTTCGTGGACTACTGCTCAACCAGCGAGCACTCGACACACGCGGGCGGCCATACAACCCTCGAATGTTAAAGGCCAGGGAACGACGTAGGGGGTTCATGAGAGCGATGAAAGATGGCTGCCAGTGTGAGGCGGAGGACGATACTGTACAGTAAGTACACGTACGATGATAAAAGTGCCGCCCGCAGCGGACAAGCGTCTTGGCTCATGCCTGCCTTCGGACACACGTTTTTCCTGTTCGACTTGAATCCTTAAATGCACATTAATATCCACATCCTGATGACTCAGGCGCCTTCTGCGCCTGGCCTGATCTAAGTTACGCTAACTAGTTCATGCTGCGAATCGCAATAGGTAAAACATATGAAGTAACAAGGGCGGCGAGAGAAATGTAGGATGGTACATAAGGGAGACACGCGCAAGCGCAGGTATAGTATCTAACATGTAAATTATCAAAGACCGATAGACAAAGTGCAAATGGAAAGGAATTGCGGTGAGCGGCGACAACGAAAATGATAAACGCAGGGACGAAAGGAAAGTAGCATGAGTACAGGACCGGTGAAGGCGCGGCAAGCGACGCAATGATGCAACGACGAGAGATCATCTATATGCACACAAACTTGGATTTGCGTTTTGAGAGTTCGTCCATGCGCGCGTCTAGTTGATGGCGGACTCGTTCTTTCGCTCTGCGTTCTTCGTCAAGACGTTGTTCGAGGGACTGCTTCTCTTCGACAACCGACCGGCGGACCACCGCAACTTCACGTTTAGCTTCTGCTAACTCGTTTCGGAGGCTCTCTACTTGGCCGTTAAGGTTGTCGCGCTCACGCGCAAGCTCTGTGGCTTGCATGCGAGCTTTCCGGACTGACAGCAAACGTAAGAAAGAAACATGGGTTACGGAGAATCAAGACTTACGGTTCTTCTCGGAATCTCCAAGTTCGGTCTCCATCTTGTTGACCAGGTCCATGTGAACCTGCAGATCGGCCTCGCAGTGCGTTAGTTGCTTGTTCAACGTCTTAATCATGGCTTCCTGTTCCTCCATCTGCTTGGTTCGGTCCTGGAGCTGTTGGGCAAGCTCCGCATCTGCGACTACTGTTGCTGCATGACCATTGATAGTAGACGGTTGCACAGAAGTTGCTGGCGAGTTAATGTCCGAGTCCCGGGAGGAAGACGGAGATAATGTGGCGGAGGAAGTGGCGGATGATGTGGAAGGCTGATGGACAAGCGACAAGGCCACCTTTGGCGCCGGCGGGGGCGGTACGGAAGGAGGCGGTGTTGGAGGAGGGAGTTTGGTAGCAAGGCCATTGACACGACTGTACGAAGAAAGTACGCGCTCCTGGTGTGGGCGAACAGGTGAGGTAGGTGAAGGTGGAGGGTTGCGCACGGTCGGGATTCGGGCAAGTTGAGCCTGCAGATCCCTCATTATGCCTTCTTGCTTGGCTTTCTCCTCCTGAATCGCATCTTTTTCGTCCTTGACACGCTGGAGAGTGTGCTGCAATTCTGCCAGGACTGATCGATGCTTCTCCAGTTCGTCCACCAGCGAGTCCCGATTGGACGCCTGCTGAATCAAGCCGGCTTGTTCACTGCGGGCGGCGCCCAACTGGGCCTTGAGCAATTCGACTTCCTTCGCTAGCTCCTCCTGCTCGTTGTGGGCCTCTGACAAATCTTGGTGTAGACTCGTGATAATCTCGGACTTTTCGGATAGGGCTTTCTCGTGTGCGGTGCGAGCTTGTTCGCGAGCGAGCAGATACTCTTCTGCGGCGGCCTTATGAGATGCTAGCTCTTCCATAAGCAATTCGCGGTTCCTGTCCATTGATTCGCGTTCCTCCTTGTGCTTCCCTTCGAGCTCTTCGAGCGCCCTTGTCAGGCGCTCCTTCTCAACAGTGAGGAGCTGTTCTGTTTGCAGTCGGACAGACTCCAACGCCTTTTGGTGGCCTTCTCGCTCCACCAACAGAGCGGAATTGAGGTTGCCAAGAGCTTTCTCATGCTCGGCTTGGATAGCAGCCATCTGCTCATGGTGATCCCGGATAAGGGTGGCGCGTTCTTCCTGGACCTTGGATAGGGCTTCCTGGAGTTCACTCTCATGCTTCGACCGGAGGTCATGCAGTGCTGACGAGATAGCTTTTTCATGCACAGCTTGATAGGCGGCAAATTCTTCGTCGCGGGTCTTCACCAATACGGAGCGCTCCTGCTCGGCACCAGCGAGGGCATCCTGCATTGCCTTGTCATGCTGAGCTGTGAGGCTGCCAGCGAGTTCACTCATTGCCTTCTCGTGAGTACTGCGAAGCTCTGCCTGGTGTTGCTGCAGCGCGCTGCGATCTTGCTCTGCTTGAGAAGTGAGGGTGGCGATAGCTCCTTCATGAGAAACCTTCAAGGTCGCGAGATCTCGCTCATGTCCAGATTCGACTTCCTTGAGGATAACGGTTTGTTGCTCCCTTAAAGCCAACATCGAAGCTTCAAATTCTTCGCGTGATCGTGAGCTGGAAGCCTTGTACTCCTCCTGAGCCTTGATCGATGCCTGTTGAAGTTGCTCCCGTTCCTTCTTGGATTCCTCCTGAACCTTGAATAGAGCCGCTGCATGTCGTGATTTAATTTTCTCCAGGTCGTCAGCGAAGCCAGCTTCCTTCTTGGCCAGATTGGCGGCATGCTCTTTTTGGATATCCTTGATTGTATCGGCTTGCGCAGATTGTGATTCGGAGAGTAAACCTTGCCTGGCTAAATCGGCGACTCGAAGTTCGGCGATATGATCCTCGCGTAGTCTTTCCAACGTGATTTTGGCCTGGGCAGCTTGCTGCTCCAATGCTGTGGCGTGCTCGGTCCTTAGCCGAACCAGTCCGTTATAATACTCCTCCTCAGTCTTGGCGAGAGATGCTGCCATCCCGTCGTCCTTCTCCTTAAAGATCCTCTCATGATTGGCGTTGGTCTCGCTAAGCATAGCTTGGTGCTCTTCCAGAACCTTGGCAAGCGCAGCATCGGCTTCATCAAGACGACAGCGTAGCTCGTCCTCATGCTCGGCCTTCAAACGACCAAAGGCTTCGGCGTGGTCCTTGTGTGCCTTCTCCAGGGCAAGTGATGCTTCGCGTAATTGATCGCGCAACGAATCTAGCGAGGACGCATGTTGTTCCTTGAGGCGAGTGACGAGCTCATCAACATTTTTCTCTTTGACACGTAGAGATTGTTCATGGTCCGAGCGAAGTTGTTCTATAGCCTGAGCATGTTCATCCTTGGCCTGTTCTAGGGCGTTCTGGAGCTCGGCTCTGCATCGTTCGACTTCTTCAAGCTGCACAAGGCTATCTTCGTGTTTGCTGCGTAAGCTACCAAGCTCATTGGACATGTTGAGGGTCTAAGCGCAAAGTAAGTATCCGCATCCTTTCCTGTCAGATGAGATGTACCTGATTACTCGATAACGCCGTTAGCTCATCATGTTGGCGTCGAAGTAGTCTCAGTTCTTCGTTAAGAGCCTCGACAGTCTCGCGGTGCTGAGATTCCTTCTGAGCCATTGCGCTGAGAGCGTAATGAGTTGTTGTCGGACAGGCAATGATGTAATAACATACCGCATCAATTCATTAAGACGATCCAAAGGCTCGTCAGACTCGGGGTTGCTCATTACATCCGCACAGCCCGGCCCGGGCCCTTGCTGTAGAACCGTTTTGATCTCGTCGAATTGATTGATTGTTCTTGGTGACAAAAATACTGAGGGGCTGTCCATCTTGTTAACAGTATGCGGACCAGTTACTTCCGGCAAGCTCGACGACAAGGGTATGACGACTTCCTTCTCCTTTAGCGAGATCTCCAGATGAGCGATTTCTTGCTCGCGTTCTTTGAGCACGTCCTGTAGACGCATGATCTCCTTTTCGAGGCTTGCGGCTGACCGTTCATGAGACGAGACGTTAAGGGAAGGAAGAGAAATCGAGAGATTGGGTCGGTGCGGAGACCGCGTGGGGCTACTCGTTCCGTGGCTTGAGAAAGAAGTTTTGCGTGAACGCGCTGATGATAATTCCTGCGACAATGAAACCGACTGGGAGAGCGACCTGCCAAGTTGTCCCTTTGAATGTGTTGCATCACGCCAGACAAGGGGAACATACCTCGAATGCAGGGATTCTGTTGAGGCCGCCTGGCGGAAAAAATGGCGCCTGTTTGCACTGTTCAATGGAGATTCGCTGTTTTCCTTCAATCGGCCTCCTGTTATCCGGCGTCTGTGCGAGCCAAGATCGATAGACCGATCTGGGGAGTCGGTTAATGCAGGATTGTTGAGCTTCGCCTCCTGTATTTGAGCAGCGAGGTCGGAAATCTCGCGGAGAGCGTCACGATATTTGGCAGTAACGGAGGAAAGGTCGGCAAGTGTAGCGGTGTGCGCTTGCTGGAGTGCTACTAACTGGTTCTCGAGCGCAAGTTCCGGTTCCCCTGGAGTCGACGTTCCAGAGACAGAGCTACTCCCCGAGTTGACGGCTTTGGCCAAGTCAACTTCGAGCCTCTTCCGCTCCTGCTGCACTTCACTTGCTACACCACCGAGGCGCTCCCATGCATCGCTTGCCTCCTTTTTCTTCTCTTTCCATTCTTCCATCTTCGCTTCAAGTTCACGTACTTTGCGCTCGCGCTCTTCAAGATCGCTCCGCCAATTCTGGCCATCCTTTTTGAGTCCTTCAAGTCGTTCCTGCAAGACTTGCGCTTCCTCCTGTCGTCGCTCGCACTCCCGCTCCAGTCTTTCGACGTGCTCACGGAGGGCAAGGACAGACTCGTCGGACTTGGCCAAGCGCACCTCGAGATCAGCTATGTACTTTGCAGAATGCAATTCTGCATCTTTGAAGCGAGAGAGTTCGCGTTTGAGATCGCTCATGGATTCACTTGAGCTGATACTTGATTCGTCATATTGTTTCATTTTCTCCTCGAGGTCGTGAACGTAGGCCTAAAAAGACGCATGACTGATACCTGACATTAGCGAAACAATAAAGCTCACCTCAGTTGAAGCTTCCCGCTCGGTCAATTTAGCTAACCTTGTGCGTAACTCCTCAATATAAAGTTCAGCTGCGGTTTTTCGCTCCGTCACTTGGTGTAGTTCGTCTTCCTTCTCCTCCACGAGATCGTTTGTAAGTCTGAGAGCGGCACGGTTCAAACTCAGTTCTGCCTCCATCGCACTGATTGTCTTCTCGTATTCCTCGATAACGGGACCGACAATCTCCTCGTATTTGCTCATGCCCGGAACAGTGCCTGAGGATGAAGCACGATGCCACTCGCCGTGGTCCCTACGCAGTCGCGTAAGCTCCTCGTTGCGAGCGACGTACTTCTCGCGAAGTTCCTCATAGTTGTTTTTTAGCTCGTTGTAATTGGCAAGCATCCTTTTCGAGGCTGTGCTTTCCACCGTAGGTTGACCTGTTTCAGGCAAAATGGATTCTCCACTGAGTACGGCACCCTCTTTGATGGCTTTGAGTTCCCTGCGTAGGCGCGTGACCATTCCCTGAAGCCATTCGACATCATCCCACCCCTCTTCCTTTTCGTTTATCATCGCGCGATTCTTAATGTTTCGCGCGCGATTTGCATACTTGAGCGTATTGACCGTTTCGGCAGCATTCCACTCGACAGGACTAACGCAAGCGACCATGAGAGTGTGAGCATTCCCACCAAGGGAGTCTTGTAAAAGGCGGGTAAGCTTTGAGTCGCGATATGGAACGTGGGACGCAGTGTGTGACTTGGCGCGAGAAGGGTCACCAAGGGCAGAGATGACATTGCCCAAAGCTAGCAAGCCACTGTTGATGGATATGCCTTCTTTGATACGATCCCCTACAGCGGCAGTTCGTTTGAGCTGCCGAAGCGTCAGTATGAAAAAGACTGTAATGTCTTACGGTGCTTACACGTTCGGAGCCAGCGAGATCAACAAAATGAAATTTCGAAACCACGGTCACCCATTCGCCGCTATCATCATCAAGACTCCCTCGGGCATCGTGGTGTCCAAGGGAACTGGCAGGCCGAAGCATACTTGCGCGTCCCATGGCCGACGGCATGCTTGGTGTCCCTGGGCGGCCAAAGGTGGGTGATGAAACGCGGTTACCCGGTGAACCCGCAAGGATGGAACCTGGGCGAGCTAGGCGTGAAGGAGATCGGCCATTGGGAGGTAGAGGTGAAGAAGAACGTGGCGATAGGCCAGAGCCTCTATACTTTCGCTGAATGAGGGTCAAAGAAAAAATGGCATGTGAGCGCGAGGATTGTGCATTCATTTCCGTTTCATTCGTCCGTCGGATTGACGTTCCCTGACGAAGCAGACTGACGCACAGTGAGTCGGCTGACAGGAAACGTAGAATATCGTAATACTCACTTCATGACTTCTATCGCATTCTTGACTTGGACCTCGCGAAGACCACCCCAGATGATTGAACCATCCTTTCCTTCACGTATTTGGACTTCGCGCTTGATCCCGGTACCATCGTCGCCAAGTAAATCAATCAAGTCCTCATTGTATATCTCGATAAAGGACCCTTTGACGCTGTAACCCCAAGCGCCACCACGTTCCTCTTTAAGGGCTCTGGCGCGCTGAAAGATGGAGGAGATCGCGCGAGGGATGATGCCTATGCCATTTGTAGGGTCCAACGGGTCAGCATCGAGATCAACGCCGGTCATGGTGTAGGTTTTGCCAGAACTAGTTTGACCATACGCTAGTATTGTGCAGTTGAAACCCTCCAGGAAGCGACCAATGAGGGGTTGTGCGGTGGCAGTGAAGAGAGCATGCTGGGTACTATCCTGTCCATGCACCTGGTCGAACGTGAAGTGTTGTTTCTTGGCGTTAGCGACTGGAGAGGGCGACGAAGGTGCCGCCGTGGTGCCTGCACCAGAGGCTGCGGGAGCTGAGGTCGTTACGTCTATGGATACAGAAGTGGATGCAGTGGCATGAATGACGGTGCGTTGAAAACGAGCGGGAATGTTAAGGGCGTCCTGCGGAGTCACCGGTCTGATACGAAGCGCTGGGAGGGGTTGAAGGCGAAGGCGAATAAGAACACGAAGATACTATTATACGACACCACATACCAACTTGCACAGAGGTTGTGGATGAACCCGATGACTGTGAGGGGGCCATTGTGATTTTGAGGCCAAAGTACAAGGCAGGGTTGAGAAGGGAAGGGATCCGTTGCTGCGCGGGAAATTGTTGTTGAGCTGTTTACGGCAACGCCACCAAGTTGGGTTGAGCGGCACTGTCCATTATTGGACCGATACCAGAGAGGCACACGCACGCCAAATGGCCATTTCGCTCTCAGAAACGTCTCCTGCCCAATGGAAATATATTTCCGAAGGCGGCGCAACAATCGTGTTCTCATACAATGGCCCTCACCACCCCATCTTGACCGGCAAGGTGTTGCGCCTCAGAAAGACACCACGCAAGCCTGAGGCACTCCGCAAACTTAATCCTATCTCTGATGATCAGGGTATAATATTCCAACAAAAAATAATCTCACGTCTCTTGGATTCTTCCTATTTTCCGGAGCTCCAAGTCGTGGCTTTGCAAGCAGCCTGGGTCGAGGCATTCTCCGTCCACCACGAATCTTTTCGCCCGCAGAAAAGAAGGAGTGTCAATATGATTGACTGCTCTAGACGCACTGGGGTCCTAGCTCCGGATCTCATAGGCGGATCATCTTGTGCCGTAGAAGTGAAGGTGAATGGCCACCCCATCATCCAGAAAATATCCAAATGACAATTTCTCCAAAAGCCGAAATGGGGTTTCCTGCCCAATTCTATCCACCTGTCACCAGAGAGCAAACCGATCAAAACTCATACATGCAGGACCTGTATGCACGCTCACTTGAAGCAGACAGAAGGTGTGATTGCGGCAATGCAATACTGCCCACTAGATCTGTTTTCGGGATCGAAGGAGCGCGTCGAGACCGCCATTGGAGGCCTTTGGGACTCTTGGGTACAATCCAATGGTTCTATTAACAACCTGCGCATCTTCAGTCATGGAAAAATGGTGCTTCCGAGTGATGTGAGTCGTTTTGTCTCCGAAATACCCGCACTGAGATGGATTCGGGCGTAGGAACTAATTCTACAAGTATGGTCGCGAGAGACGCTCTCATTACTCGCTGACGCCCCATTGACATCAATGAAATCGCATTTCATTTACTCTCTAGTCCCACAAATGCTCTGTAACCCCCTCTTGAATCGCATTTCAGCTCTCCAGCGCACTCTCGACCCCTTGGACTGTGAAGGACTCGCCAAGCTCATTGAGGTTTCTCCCATCGCCGACTTGACTCAGCCTACCATGGAGGACTGGATGTCGTTCGTGGACTCATTCTTGTCCCTAAAACACCAGGAACATTCCGCCTTCAGTCCATTCAACTTACGTTATCACACACTCGCATACCTGCTCTCTGCTACTTTCAAGGACTGTTCTCTGATCATCCCGTTACACCCCTGTCCGGCTGATACCGAAAGTGGTGGCATCAAGGTCATTGATTTGGAAATCAAGAGCGTTGATAGAATTTATGACTGGATGAGGCTTGATGAAAATATTGTAAAGGAGTACGCAAAGCTTGAATCAGGGATGAGAAAGACGTGCGTTGAAGGTCATTCTGAGCATTTGACGACATAATTTTCACCAGAGCCGGCGGAGAAATTTGTAGTCAGACTGTCCGTCTCTGTCGGCGCAGTTTCTCAAAGTAATATATGTATATGGGTGCGGCGTTCAAGTGGGTCGGGGTCTCTTCAGTTTTCCCTGCCAAAGTTCGAGCAGGCTCAGCATGGAGCACCGGAATGCGCAGATATATATCCTAGGGCTCATACATGGTGAAACGTGCAATAGCACCATATTACACCTCAATAACTTGGTTCTTGTGCGTTTACTATGCGATGGTCCCTCATTCTTGGCTTGCTTTCTATCATATTCACACAGAGTAGGACTATTGTGTCCTTGGTACGGGTAAATACAATCACCTTCAAGTTGCTGTCGCAAACCACGGCGTTAACACTAGCACGCTTGAATGCAGAGAGTATGAGTATGGCTGTGTTTCGTCATTGATCCCGATTGATAATAAAACATACAGAGTGATCCTCTGGAGACACAGTCGCGCCTTAGGACTCAGTCCTCTACCCCATTCTTTCTCCATATGACGCCGCCATCGGCACACTCTAACTGACAGTCGGCATACGGCCCGCTCCCGCCCTATGTGTAGTATCTCCGTCGAGTCCCGGTTCGCCCGTCGCTGCGGCCTCACAGTCAGTGGCAAGTTGCCCTTCGTCATACCTTATCATGATGTTCATGCGCTACCTCCGCACCCCAAAATGTCTCACTGGCAAATTTCCTACCCCCAGTTCCAAATTCCACCGAATGGCTTCATTTTACAACGTTGATGTTGCAGGTCTCACAGATGAGCAAGCCGAGGTGTGCGCTATGGTTTGTGGTGCGAAAAGTGAGACGCTAATATAAAACGTGCATCAGTTTAGAACTGTTGTCATCGAATTTGCGCAGCGGGAGATTACGCCCCTAGCGGCACAGATTGATAGGACCAATAGTTCTCCCATGGTGTGTTATTCTCTTCGGTCATTCGTGTCAGTGTTCCATCATGACCCGCAGCACATTTGGGAGAAACTCGGCGACATGGGCCTTCTCGGAATCACTGTGTCATCAAAATATGGGGGCCTGGGGCTGGGGTATTTTGAGCATCTTCTTGCTATGGAAGAATTGTCTCGTGCCTCAGGTTCAGTAGGCCTCTCTTACGGCGCACACTCAAATTTGTGTGTAAACCAAATTCATCGACACGGGACGGAGGAGCAGAAAGCAAAGTATCTGCCTGATTTGGTTTCAGGACAAAAGGTAGGTAGCTTGGCGATGAGTGAGCCTGGATCTGGGAGCGACGTTATCAGTATGCAACTAAGAGCAGACAAGAGTGATAGAGGCTGGAGACTGAATGGTAATAAGTTTTGGTGCGTGAAAAGTACACATCACCAAGAATTGCGTGCAGATATCTTCCATACTTCAGGATTACAAATGGCCCCATTGCGTCAACGTTTGTTGTGTATGCAAAGACAGCTCCCGAAAAGGTATCAAAGGGAATAACAACATTTATCATTGAGAAGAGCTTCAAGGGATTCTCGACGCATCAAAAACTTGATAAGGTTGGTATGCGCGGAAGTGACACGTGTGAGCTAGTTTTTGAGGATTGTGAAGTTCCACATGGTCGGTCCACTCTCTCATGTGCACTGTAACAAACTTAGTTGTGCAGAGAACGTCTTGGGGGTAGTTAATCAGGGTGCATCAGTCCTTATGTCTGGCCTTGATCTAGAAAGACTAGTCCTCAGTGGCGGACCTCTCGGGTGGCGTGTCTCCGTCTTCGAACGACCCACAACCCACTTACAGTCAATCCAGGCTCATGCAGGCGGCATTTGATCACGCCGTAGAGTACGTACATGACCGCAAACAGTTTGGTCAGCCTGTAGGAACTTTCCAATTGATGCAAGGTATGTTGAGAAATTATCGAGCTAAACGACGGCTTTACCTGTATCGGCAGGCAAGATTGCGGACATGTACACGAAACTTAATGCAAGCAGGTCCTATGTCTATGCCGTGGCTCGAGCGTGCGACCAGGGCCGTATTAGCCGCAAGGTGAGATCTGACACATATGGCTCGTTATTAGAGTTAAACGTTGCCCTCATGCTCAAGGACTGTGCCGGAGCGATTTTATATTCTACTGAGAAGGCTGTTGAAGTTGCATTAGAGGCAATGCAATGTCTTGGTGGGAATGGGTACATAAACGGTAAAGAATGCCTTTGAAAGCGCGTCTGTTGTAAGAGCTGACTCGCAAGCTCAGATTACCCAATGGGTAGAATATTGCGGGATTCGCGACTCTACACTGTCGGGGCCGGCACACAGGAGATCAGACGCATGCTGATCGGAAGAGAGTTCAATGAAGAGTTGCTGACGTGACGCTGTCCTTGGTGACGCTTTCACGTCTGCTCTGGCTTTGTTGTATATCAACAATTTGCGCATGGGGCAAATCATGTCTATGATCGGTGGATGACCCTGACAGACGGTTTGAAACCTTGTAGGATCCTTCGTATGCGCTTATGTCCAACTAGATGTCAGAGTCCTCGAGTGTGAGGGTTGGAATTCTGTCCCCTGACCTTCCTAATGCCTGGACTGAGGAACAACGCCGGTCATCAAACCCCCTCATCAACACATAGCTGTTCACGCTGACGACTAACGAGGTGAAACAAAACCGTGAGACTGGAAACGAATCGATTTTGGTTATTCATGATTTTGTAACGTGTCTAGAAATGACGGAGCTATTGGCGACCCCAGTGGCAGATATTCGGGTCATATCCGGTATTGTTTATCCTGAGTAATGTACCCTGGTTTTCTTTCAAATTGTTCGCAAAAAGCAAATTCCCGCTCTAGTGACATGGCCTCATCTCGGACACGTGTACATGCAGAAAGGGAATAAGCTACTAATGTCGTGTTTCATCCAATGAGCATTGGCAGGGCGGATCTAGCCAGCGACAGGATGCTTATATAGACTGGATCTCGTCTCAGTCTGGACACCCACCTCTTAGCGGCTTGTGTCACCACACGCATCCACGCAGGGTTATCGTCTCTCCTCATAACTTCATTACTCAAAGATGGATCAAAGTTTGAAGTTCCTTGCCAAGCCGAAGACTGTGTCGGTAAGCTTACACATCCGTTATCCTATCGGGCCATTGCTTGACCGTGACACTTGTGAAGATTGTCGGGTGTCCATTCAGGTTGGTAATTCTTCTCTCGGTGCTCCCGTGACTAAAATTTGGCTGTACAGCGGTGGACAGGTAGGACCGCGGATTTGCGAGTTTGCCTGTTCTACTCAGAGTTTTCTATAGCACAAACTTGGTGTCGATAAAGGCCCGATACACATGGTCAACGCAGGTCTTGTGGACCAGCTCAGGGGTCTCGGTTGGGATGTCGAATTCGATGGACACCACCAGTTCGAAGATATCGCTACTGACTCGGAGTTCGACCCTCCAATCGGAAAACTTAAGAACCCGAGACTCGTTTCAAAGGTCACACAGGCTGTTGCGCGGGTTACAGGTGGTCACGCAGCCAGAGGCTCGCTCCCCCTTACCCTTGGTGGAGACCACTCCCTTGCCATGGGTACTATTGCGGGGACACTATCGTAAGATTCTGTTCATCTTTGTTCAACATGTTTCCTGACTGTAAGTCCAGGAGATACCCCGACGCCTGCGTCATCTGGGTCGATGCACACGCGGACATTAATACGCCTGAGACCACCGATTCTGGTGCGCGTTTATGGTAACCAGGATTGATGACTCCACTTACTGTATGTATATCTCATAGGAAACATCCATGGCATGCCCTTAGCCTTTCTGACTTCGCTATCTGGTTCCGCTTCTCTCGGCGGCAATCACGGAAACGACCATGTCCCATTCTCTTGGCTCGACTCTGTCCACTTACTTCCGTCGTGTCTGGCATATATCGGCCTTCGGGACGTCGACAAGGGGGAGAAGTCGATTCTCCGAGAATACAATATCGCTGCCTTCTCCATGCACGAGGTAGATCGATATGGGATAGGCAAGGTTGTGGACATGGCTTTGGACCGGGTCAATCCGGACAGATCGAAACCAATTCATCTCAGCTTTGACGTCGATGCCCTTGACCCCAGTGTCGCCCCGAGCACGGGTACTCCAGTGAGAGGCGGCCTGACATTCAGAGAGGGCCACTATATCTGCGAAAGGTTGTATGAAACGGGTCTTGTGGTCGCGGTAGATCTAATGGTGACTACATGGCCTTCATCCTCCGTCAATCTCTGACAACTTGCTTTTTTTTACTCCTTTTCGTAACAGGAGGTAAATCCTTCCTTAAGGGATGAAGCAGATGTCCAGCAAACGGTCGCCGTAGGCTGCTCCCTTGTGCGTGCTGCGCTCGGTATGCCCAGTCATTTTTTACACCGATGGCTTTGATCATTGATTTCCGATGCTCTGTAACTTAGGAGAAACGCTACTTTGACGGCACAGCGTGAGCTAAATCAGGCAGAGATGAGGATGAGAAACGCTCACAGGGTGGGCGGCTATTGTGATGGCGCGGAGCCTGTGGGCCGTGGACCGAGGGTCGGATAAATATAGACCTCAGATGATATCATGTAGCCCGGCCCTGTTTATCATAAAGCCTTGGTCCTGTCTCGAGAGCATGCGTTGCCTCTTGTCTCAACGCCACCCGATCCTTCATGTCCTCGGTGTCATCCCTGCCCCCGAGTGCCCGGCCATCCCGCGCTGGTACTCCCCTTCATTTCAGAGATGTCGTACGTCTTCCGATCCAGTGGATCCATCGCCACGATCGCCGTAATCCCAAGTGTTGATTATTGCAACGCATTGTTATAAAAACCTTGCGTTTTCCCGGTTTTCCAGGTTCCCGATGACTCGAAACTATACAGGCATGAAGACGAGTCTGAAGCCCATCAGGTAATGTCCATTGTGCGCTTATCGAGCCCATCTAAATACACTCTGAACGTAGATCTATCGTCAATCAGCTGGCCATAAAGCGAAACGAGTCAATATTGCTCTCCCTCAGACCGTCAACACCGTCGGTATTTCTTTGTTACTTGTTACTACGATTTTGATGTCGCCTTGGTGTAGGATGAGGAGACCGTTCCCGGAATCCAACATCCGGGTTCCACCGGTGTCATTTACTGCTCCGACCGCGCTCAGGCCAATGGGTTCAACTACGCATCCTCGCACGAATGGTCTAACCTGGGTCAGGGTGCCCCAGAAGTTGGTCCGATCCCTAGTGCATCCGATCGACCTACTAAAGTCGAGTACGACTTCGACGCACTCGAGTACGCCCCCACAACGGGCGTTAAGAGTGCGTGCGGTTCAATGTTATTCAGGATCTTGCTTTTTGACAAAAATGTATAGAACTTCGAGAAGCTGTCGCCAACCTCTACAACGTGACTTACAGACAGGGAAAGGCATCCCAATACACATACGAGAACGTTTGCATCGTTCCTGGGGGGCGAGCAGGTCTTTCTCGCGTTGCTGCTGTCATTGGTGATGTCTATTGTGTTCGATGAATTTCTCTCCTACATTTCCATAACGAATGTCCTAACTCACCTTGACCTAGTCCTACCAAGTCCCGGATTATACGGCATATGACCAAATGTTGTCTGCTTTCAAACGCCTCGTTCCAATCCCTACTGCGTGCCTCAATTTCACGTTTACTAGCAATGGCCTGTGTACTCACGCTTTCTTCTACTGGGCAGTCTGGAACCTGAGGTGAGTTTATTGCCCGAGTAGAGAGCTGTCATCCATTTAACGAAATTGTCAAGAACCATTATAACCTCGATATAGCCCAAGTTAAGGTATCTTCTAATCCATATCCGTCTCACCATAGCCAGGGTCATGGTTCATGTTTGTAGAAAGATATCCATACCCAAGGACTTGCAGTAATCCTCGCGTCAAATCCACGTAACCCGACGGGTCAGGTTATGAGGCAAGTCCTGCCAGTGGGTGTTTGGACAATCGTCCACTGACTGCTATTGTCGTAGAGGAGATGAGCTTAAAGAGCTTGTTGACATCAGTCGCGAGAGTACAACCACCGTAATCCTGGACGAGGTGGGTCTTTATCTCTCGAACGAAACATCGCTCATATTTTAAGTAAAGTTCTACTCATGGTACATTTATCATGATGATGAAAAGAACATCGGAAATCCGATCTCGTCCGCAGAATATGTAGAGGACGTCAACAGTGACTCCGTTGTCATTGTGGACGGACTTACAAAGGTCTTGCCTTTTCCTTCGATATGAAAGTTTGCGACTCATTATTCTGGTAGAACTGGCGACTCCCTGGGTGGCGGATTTGCTGGGTTTTGGGCCCTAAGAATCTCATCACTGCCTTATCTCAGTCTGGTATGTTGTTTTGGGCGACTGCGACAGCTAGGGTCAAGCTGATCAAATGCACCCACAGGATCATTCTTGGACGGTGGTGCCAATCACCCGTAAGTTCACATAACTGCCTTGAGCAAAATTCCCAAACTTAGCAACCCACCATCGATAGTCTTCAGTTGGTGGCCATCCCGCTTTTGGATCCGCAGCATGTTCAAAATGAAAGAATTGCCCTACAAAAGCATTTCAAGATGAAACGTGATCATGTTTTGAAGCGCTTGAAGGCTATTGGGCTCGAGGTCAAGATACCACCGGTCGCAACCTTCTACATCTGGCTGAACTTGGAAAATCTTCCTGACCCCATCAACAATGGTCTCACGTTCTTTGAAGAGCTTCTCAAAGAGAAAACGATTGTCATCCCAGGCATCTTTTTCGACATCAATCCTGCACACCGTAGGAATCTGTTCAGCTCGCCTTGCCATCACTTTGTCAGACTGTCTTTTGGCCCGCCGATTGAAGATCTCGATAAAGGTACCAGATACACGGTTTCTCAGTCCGAATACTGAGCAATATCTTAATAGGCATTAACGCCATTGCACGCGTGCTACGCAAGGTTAAGAAAGAAGGCCTGCGTTCTTTCGGCCACAGCTATAGGAGGAGCATTGAAGGCGTAACCAGCCTTGCTGCGCATGTGTGATGTGATGTGATGTTGATCAAGAAAGGATGAAGTACAAGAAGAAATTGATGTCTGAAGCCCACCAAACAGGTACATCCGGGAACTCTGTAGACTTTGTAGGGCACCTAATGTAAATGTAGGTTGGAATGAACCGTTGCGAGTAGTCATGGAAAGTATGCTCTAGCATGAACACCCTGTGATTGGCCTATCATAAAGAGCGAGAACGAATTCGTCACGTCAACACGAGGGATCAAATGGGGCGAACGCGATCTTGAACGCCTGCACGTCTGCTTTGTCATCTTCATCGGACTGTAGACAGCTCCTCCAGTCGACCCGCTCTTCCACTTTCAACAGCGACGCGAGCACTCTTCTAAAAGGGTACTTCAGTCATCACCAAGTTGGGCACTCTTGACTTGGCGGCATACCTGCCGAATTGAACACTGAATGGCAATCCGCTACGCATTCGATGGACGAGTCTTCTCCCATCAGGCAGCTCCACCCGAAAATAGCCCTCCCCATCCTTGCTGTTAGGTGGGCCACCTTCCTCCATGTCAAATTCAATACCATACAGCCTACCCTCATCCCGGAATGCGGACTCGACCCTATCTTTAAGGGGAAGTGGTACAGGTACTGCTTGGATGTGCGCATGGCCTCCCTTCGATGAAATACGGCCCACTTCAAAGAAGACAGCCGTCGCGCCATGTTTAGCGTACATTGCACGCAGCGCCTCCTGATATCTGCAATCGTGGAAACACATAAGTCGCATTCACTGCGTGTTCGGTGGAGATATACCTATTACATTCACTCATGACTGACGCGCGTAATTCCGCGGGAATTGTGTCGAGCGTTGCAAAGTGCGCAATCGGCACAATGAGTAGATGTCCACCACCAGGTACCCTGAAATCCCCCTCGTTCTCGCGCTGCTCCACTGCGTGCGTGGGCACTAACTGGCCTTTGGGGAAGGTAAGATAGCACTCTCCGCCTACCGCAACTAAGAGGTGCTTCGCTAGGGCAGGGTTAGACAAGCAGAACCAGCATTCGTCTGGCCCAACCTCCTTGAGGGGAATGCGTCTACTACGCTGATCGAAGGAACGTCGGTCCTTTGCGTCGGGGCAGTCCTCGATGTAGTGTAGTTCACTTCCACAAGCACGACAGACGTAACCTTGGCGCGGTTTGCGACCACCGGTATCACCTACGGCATGTTTGACTGGGCAATCGCGAAGAAAATGCCCCGGCTACAGTTATTTTACATCAGGAACTAGAGGAGCCAGGAGAAGCGCTCGTTCTGACGTTGTTACAGATCTTGCACATGTAATCTGGAGGAGGATGTGCACGTTCAGGGCATTCATTTATGAAATGCTACAAGTATCTGAGTATTCAAACAGTCCGGGTTGATGACATAACGTACATCTGTGCCATCACATCGCCTGCAACGATAGCCAAGGGGGGGCTTGTCCTGCCCTCGTCCTGGGAGCTATAGCTTCAGGTATTTGGAGGAAACAAAGGAGACTAGAGCGCGTGCCTCTGTGGTCGCGCTTCCACGGTCGTTGCACACTCTCCCACCTGAACGATTCACCTTCTACAGCGTCAAGAGGACGCTTATAGGTACGGGAAATGTCTGTAAACGGGTTCGAGGTTGCATTAGCAGGTCGTTGCAACGCTGCTGTCGTCTGTGTCATTGGCGTAATTGTGAATGCATAAAACCACTATATGGAATTCAGCAAGCAAAGGGGGATTCGATAATGCACACTAACGCGCTGTCTTCTTTCCTGGACCTGCTCTCCGCCAAATGCACCGAGGCCTATAAATCTAGAGATTCTGTCCGGTTCATCCGCCCATGCGAATGGTTCTCTCTCCCAAAAGCTCGGAGGTTTGCCCCCACCACTACAAAAAATATATCTCGGTTTGGTTTTCGCGATAATGTCATCGATTGGCGGAGAACCAATAGTCGACAACTCGACCGAAGGGAGTGGTACTGTAGAGAGCTTGGTGATCACGGTTGGCCAGTCATGTGAAACGAGCACATCGACCAGGGGGGTAGAGGCGACAGAAGACGCTATGGACGAGAGAGAAGAGAGGGAAACCGTGCGGGAGGAGACAGTGTTGGACAATAATTTGGAAACAGTTTGTGATGTGAAATACGGGGAGGAGAAGCCCTACAACAGTTTCGTCGCTTAAGGTCACCATTAGAATGGACACGCACATGAGGCATTTCTGATCCATTGTACACGGCTGATTTATACGTTCCGCCTATACAAGCAATTCGGAGGCCCTCTACTGTTGTCACAACTGCTGATTTGCCTGTGATCAACGTGTTAGAAGCCGTATGAGGAACGAAGGAACAGTGCTGGTCCCACTGAGAAGGAAGACGTCTTTGCAGATCTCTCCATTAGTTTTGGAAAATTGTTCGATCACCCCTTCGGGCAGTGGGTGCTCTCCCTGCATGACATAGCAAGGGATTGGAGCTTCGATGCGTGCATTTTATTTCAACCCTTTCGGATAGAGAAAAGACCTGGGACATACCCAGTAATTCCTCTCTTAATAGCCTCCCCATGTCACCTGAGTTATTCCCACCTGATGGTGAGCCGAAAAAGTCTCCAATGCAAAGTGCAAGATCGAACGGGCCATGCTTGGTATGCATGGCCAATATCTTGTCAAACAGCGGGGCGATAGATCCCGTTGCAGAACCTGTGACCAGTCTAGGGTCTATCAATGACTCGAAGTGAGTACGTACACTGAGTTCTTACATTTTGAGGGCTGGGGGGGTGGAAGTCATGATTGCGTGATTGCGAACTTGAAGGACCAGTCTACTCTCGCTTCGTCGCGAACTGCTGATCTAATCACCATCACATGTCAATTTGCTGAGACCCAGGGAAATTCGTTTTTTTCTTGATCGTTGTTCCTGTTATCGATTATCCTTCACAATGTAAGAATATCACTGTAATCCCTGATACAAGCCTGATATCTTGCGAGACCATGTGTCAAAGTCCAAAACCTGCACAAGGGGTGACCGGTGGCCGCAAGGGTGGCCGGTGATCGGTGATTCGGGTTACCAAGGAGAGTACAACTTTATCCCTAAAACCGTTCTGGAATTCATATATTATATTTCGATGATTTCCGAAAATCGACCAGGGTTGCTCAAGTCAATAAGCTAGAGCGCTGTAACAATCCATGACAGGACTTCGGCAGCGGTTTGGGTCCTCTTCGCTCTTCGGCATTGTTCTGACAGACCATTTTCCTAACATGACTGATAGTGGTACATCATGATAAACACTGATTAGGCTTTATCAATCCTCTAGGACTGAAAGTACTGGACCCTCATCTCAGTGATATCACGACAATTTTCAATTTCATTAGTTGGTGAGGAGAGCTGCGGCAGCTGCCAGCGAATCGGAGGTCAAAATTATCAGCTCCATTTCAACGTGAGGGTTCTGCGTTTGACATTGGTTCAGCACATTTCGATGCATGGCTTGAGAGGGATCGCCATAATCCACCGAGGCGGTGCATGATTCATTTTTTCCCATACTCATGCAATGAATGCAGACACTAGTAGATAAAATACTGGGATACTGGGATAAAGCATTTTCCCAACAACGTTTTTTCAATGACCCACATGCGCGAGCCAGACCCAGACGAGCTCGATTCCCAATTCCAACAAACACACGACTTTTGGCATTCCACTGAAACCCTTCTCAGTACTGTGTCCCCATATATTGTATTCTGTCGTAGAAACAAGCACGGGTGTGAACTATTTTCTTGATCAAGAACAAGGATGCTGTTTACAGGAACCTTAAGTGGCAACATTCCCGCCGTCCGTGGGGATAGCGGCTCACAAACGTAAGATGGGCTACCAGTTTATTGCAGACGCGTCGGCTGTGCCTTTGTTCCTCGCTTGTTACTTTGGTCAATGCTCGTACCTAGACATGCTTCTTGCGTTTCATATCCGGCCCATAGGTACAACAAGTAATCCTCTCGTTAAAAGCCCACTAATCGACAGTCCTTCTCAATGGTATTCTCTGTCGCTTCCTGAGGGAGTGAGGCAGCCATATTTATCCTTATCATTTGTTTCTTTTTTGTCCTCACTTGATAGGATAGAGCCCTATGATTGTCTTCGCATTTCTTTTCGTCATTCTGCTCGTTGCTTTAGTCGGGGCCTCCTCGCACCCACCTCGGTTTCACACTTCTAGTAGAGGCTCTTGTGGCCCGCTCGTTCCAACCCCAATCGGTATCGCACGAGGCGCTACACCTATCAACGGCATTTCGCGGTTTGCGGTGAGGTATGCATCTGCACGTCGATGGCAAAATGCCGAAGTTGCGGGGACATGGGAACTTCCGTATGTATCGTCCATGCAGATGTTCTATGGTAATTGATTCCCTGGTAGAAATGGCTCATCGGACCCAAGCGTACTCCCCTTGGCGTGCCCTCAGCCTTCTCTCGATCCATCTCAATATTCCGAGGATTGTCTGTCTATGCTGCTTTACGTCCCGACAGGCGTAAATCTGCTAACTAGCCTTCCCGTTTTTTTATGGTTAGCGTTCGGCCCATTGAACAATTCAGCCCTGACACGTTCACAGGATCCACGGGGGTTCGTTCGTTCGTGGTTCAGCAACGGCGCCCGGACTGGATGGCACTCCTTTATCCAGTGCGACTGGCGCTATTGTTGTTATTATACAATATCGGCTTGGTGCCGTACGTAATCTTGTTCATCTGGGCAAGATGTGGATTGATTGCTATTGTAGCTCGCCTTCAACTCACCAGACGGACGAACCAACTTTGCTGTGGGGGATATCATTACTTCCCTGGAGTTCTTGCGCAAGGTTTTGCCAAGCTTTGGTGGAAATGTCTCGAAAATTACCCTTGCCGGTCAGAGCAGCGGAGCAAATCTGATACGGGCTTTACTTGCTACCCCGTCCGCCGCTGCCCTTTTTCAGTCCGCTGTCCTTCACTCTGATCCTATGGTGAGTCTCTGTCTGCTCGCAAGTTACTCGTAGCTGAATTTCTGCAGGACTATGGATTCTTATCTGCAGCCGTGCAATCCAAGCTTCAGCAATACTTTAACGAGCTCGTTAACTGCTCTCCGACAGACACATCGTGTGCAAGCTCCCTTTCGCTCAATGCCATACTTTCTGCACAAGATGTATTTTGCAATAATGCGTAGAGCATTGATCCATCTGCCACCTCTGCAGAGCCCATACGTCCTGTTCACGACGGAGTTTTGGTCACAAACACGCTCGATTCCACCTCGCCTTTCCCGCAGGTTTCTAAACCGATAATCCTCAACACTGTCCGGAATGAGGCCGGTTCCACCATTTACGGAATTTTCAACGACCCAGTCGACACATCTTCCTATACGGCGATTGTTCATTCGTCGTTGGGGGAGCCTAGAGCAAGCAACCTTCTTTCCTCCCCGTATTATCAAGCACCAAGTGATCCAACTGCAGATGCTCGTGTCCAACTCGAGAAGATGGGTACGGATCAGGTGTGGCGGTGCGCGACATGGACCTTCGCGCGGAGCTGGACCCAGCACGGTGGGAAAGCATTTGTCGCACGGTACACCGTGGGTGTCACATATCCTGACAACAGTGATATCCCCTTCTGCTCTGAAGATGGTGCAGTGTGCCACGAGGATGACATCATGATTGTTGTACGTGACTTGATTGATTTGCTTAGTCCATTGCCAATGACAAGACGCAGTTCGGCACGGTTTCGAATCCTACATTAGCTCAGTCTTCCTTAATCAAGGAAGTTCAAGCTCGGTATAAATCGTTCCTTCTCACCGGTGACCCCAATCCGTCCGGCGGGCGCTTCCCTAAGTGGTCTCCGGCGACCACAGGAAATTTCTCTGCGAAAAACCTGGGCAGCCCTGGAATAGCGGCCATTGATGCGTGCAACACCCAGTTTTGGGGTACCACGGACGTGCCCTATGATTATCAAATATATGGAATCTAGACGAAATTGACCACCTTCGATGCTAGCTCCGGACCCAGTGATCCCACCCGCGTAATGTCTTCCCATTATCTTTATACATAGACAGCACGGTATTCGAGTTAGAACCGATGTGACATTACATATTTTTGACACAGCATCGATATGTACTTGTGGTCTGGCTGGTTTCCTGATTTAACCACACTTGCTTAGTCATTAGTCATGGACTTGAAACTTTTTCTGCTAGTTCCCACTTATAATTAGTTTCCACGTCTACGTCTTCCTGTGTCACTGTCACGTCTCGTTGCTGCAATGGCAAATACCCTAGGCAAAGATCAGCTTCTCCCAGACCCAGTCTCTGAGACTGCGTTGACCAGCCTCGATTCGACCGCCACTGTGACGACACTGGTGGGTCATACACCGATGCCTCCTTTTTCTTTCTGACATCAACATAGCAGGGTGATGTCACGGATGATGACAGAAAAAGCATTTCGGAGAAATGGATTTCGCTTTCATTCACGTGGTCTGGTAGATCGTTCACTTTACAGATTGCAGATTCCGACAGGTTAGATCATTGTGATGAGACGCTGGTCAGAATACTTATGGTTGTTAAGGATATTCGATCTCAAAGCAGTTCTTTTTAGCATGACCGATGTACCCCCGGAACGACAGAAAATACTTGGACTAGTGAAAGGGAGGCTACCCGCAGATGATGGGCGAATGTAAGCACCATCGACATTCACATTATGCACTCCTGACAGTCACGGTGTCATGTCATGTAGTGGTGACATCGGGCTCATCAGCGGAAAGAAATTCCAACTCGTGGGTACACCGCAAGGCGGCGAGTTAAAGGATCCGAGTCGTCTGTCTTTGTATACGCCTCACTGTGGGCCTGGGTTGACGCTCACTTGCAGGAATGGAGCTCTTGTCTGATGTGGTCAATGATCTTGATGTTGACTTCTCTGCGAATCCCGCCGCTGCCGAATCGCATAAAAATGACCTGCGTAACATTCGCAAGATTCGAGAAGCGACCGAAAAACTCAAGATCAATATCATTAACCCTCTTCGCGAGGGAAAGCGTTTACTTGTTTTGGATATTGATTACAGTTTGGTTTCTTATTGTTCAGATGACACTTGACGAAAAGTGACGCGGTGACGGGGTATTCTCTTAGCGATTTTAGATACGAAGCCGCTAACTTCTGGTGCACTACCCCCATCCGAATGTGCACGACCTCGACTGCATGAATTCCTGACGGCCATATACCCTTATTACGATATATGCATCTGGTCAGTCCCCTGAACCCGCAATTTCGAATGTCTCACAACGGATTCAGGTCGCAGACGAGCTGGATTTGGTTAGAGACGAAGCTGATAGAGCTCGGAATGTTGGGTGGGAGCCAAAGTTACCAGGTGATGATACTAACGTCAGTCATTCGTCTCGCTAAAGGGTGATGTCTTTGTTAGATATCTTTCGGTAAGCGCTGAGACGGCGTGAGTATTGGTCAGTACGAAGACAAATATTCACAGTCTTGGACAAGACTCCTATGTTCACTGTATTTTCCAAGAGGGATGGCAAGACATACAGTCATCATGTTAAACCTCTACAAGTCATCTGGAATCACCTCCCCCAATTGTGAGTTATATCTGTTCGGCGACAGTGGTTGCGTTATCGGGTAATCTCAATTAGTAGCGCGAAAAATACTATTCACGTGGATGACCTCGTGAGCGGCATTTTCTTCATTTGAGAGGATATTGGCCTCATGGGGCTCTTTCAGGGTCGTAATTTTGCCCTTAACCCCAGACAGGGACTTAAGATATCGGCGTTCAAAGACGCACATACCCCTAGAGCAATGGCCGACCGCGAACTCGACGACTTGGCGAAGTATCTCCTACACGCCGCAACTATTGCGGACATGGAGACGTTGAATCATAAGGTAGATGTAATGCGTCATTGAGGTCTCACTATTTGACCGCTATATCAGGACTGGAAACGAATCATCCGTGCTCTGCCCCCCCATTGATTGTTCGATCGCGTGAGACATGGCAGTGTTCGGAAGACAATAACCATATTCAATCTTTCGGTTCTACTTTGCAGCTAACATCACCCGCTCTCGATTCGCTTTGTGTTACAATCCCAGTACTCGATATACGCTATTCTGTTCCGACTTGTATGCAACGGCATCTGGCCTAGTCACACGTGGTTCTAGCGCTCCCTAGCGACAGTACTAGGCCTCTAACCGTGAAACATTGTCCGTCACGGCATTGAATATCGCAAAGGTAGATGGGGCTATTCGCAATCATGGTTAGCGGTACTCCTCAGAAAGTCATGAGATGCTTGCGCACCTGCAGCTAGGCTGGTCTTCCGCGCAGCACGCGTTGGCCTCAAAATGTGGGTGGTGGGGTCGAGATGCCAACCTTTTTCCGACGCGACTTAAGTTGCGGAGAAAGTGATGTTAATCGCGGATAGCGACTCAACTTGAAAAGAACATACTAGAGAGAAGTTGGTCGACTGACAGACCGAGGTATACCTGAGCAAGCGCCAGGGGAATGTCTGTATATGCTTCTGACAACAACGCAATAGTCCGTTGGCGGGAAGATTCTGATTAACACGTAGTAGATAAGTACCGGTAGGCTTGGGACGTCACACATACCAATAAATGTCGTCACTAAGGTCGTAAGCACTCCTGATACTTCTGTGCGCGCGAAGTCCCCTTGCTGCGCAAGGTTGAAGAGGACTTCACCACGGGAATAAATATGTTCATAGCGCCTTTCCCACACAGAAGCGAACAGATTCAACGTTGCACGTGCAAGCGGGAGTGAGGCCACGGCGTCAGGTAAGCGCATCAACGCAAACTTGGCTGAAGGTCTGTGCACGTCTGACGGTCAGACAGAAGTCGTAGTGGGAATCAGACTCAGCTGGCAAATCGTTGACTATCAGACAAGAGAGCACGAGGGGAATGGTAATGAGAAGTCGTGTAGGATGAGTATCGTTCATCGCCTTGAGCAAAGGGTGGAAAAGTCAAGCTATCGCAGTATACACGGCAAAACGATGGTAGACATACGGCAAGGTCTGCACATTCTGCAGCTTGGATAAGCCCATAGTGGTCTCCTTTGGCTTGCAGCGCTGCGATCCGGGTAAATAGCTCGACGTATGAAGATGATGGGGATGGGGATGGAAGAACATGAGGTTCGGTAGGGGCCAGCACGTCCATTACGACCCTAGCTGAGGCGGGGAGGCCGGACATTCTTTTAGCCGACTCCTCGAGAGGTGAAGTCTGGAGATAATGGTTGTCCATGGTGAGAACTTGAGAACGTACAGGGTACTACTGGTATTACTAAGGGTGTGTCCAATTCGGGTAGGGTTTAGGTCGCACGTTTATTTTCCGTCTCTACTTACATATCTCTACGACGAAACAGTCATGGAAGACATCATCGCTGATGAGGTCGAGGCAATTCTCTACATAGCGCGTGAGATATCCGGTATGTCTTTTTATTTATTTATTACCCTCATGACGCGCCGATGTGAGAACGATCGCAGTATACAGGATCCCGCCTTTGAAGGCAAATGAGGGTCACCGTGCGCAAGAGTGGGGTGACCTTGCTCAACCTCTGTGGAAAGGTCGTTTGCGTGTTGTGGAGAAGTCTGGTTCAGTAACTCTCTTATTCGAAGATGCACAAACTGGTATAAGCTGTCACATTCTCTCATGGTTGTCCATCGAGTAACTGTCGAGCTGTTCCAGGGGAATGTATGCATAGGTCATTCCGCGAGATATTTAATTCTAATTCCTGAGATACCTATCTATAGCATTCGCAAAGACACCGTACGACCCTTCCAGGCCATCTGTAGAGGCTGTCCTTGATTCGTCTCGATATTTTGTCATCCGAATCGAAGATGAGGGACGAAAAGCTTACATCGGAATGGGCTTTGCAGAGCGGTCCGACAGCTTCGACTTCAGTGAGTTTGTCCATGTCGCTCACCGACCCGGATGGCCCCTCACCGACCTCTTGTAGATGTGGCCTTGCAGGACTACACCAAGTAGGGAGTTGTGCAAATTTTCGCAGCCTTGTGTTGACACTGCGTTCCTAGGAGATGGAAAGCCCGCATTAACCCTTCATCGCTGGCTGTGGAGGAAGACAATCCGACTCCTTCGCCTCATATTCCACCAGGACCGAAGAAAGATTATTCACTCAAAGATGATCAGACCTTGACTATTTCCATTCCAGGGTGCAGTAGTAAGTCTGATAGTGGCTTGAACTTGCTAGGGTCGAGGGGACCAATCGATCAGAATACGAATTCTGCTATGGGTAGTTCCATTCCATTACTTCTGCCACCCCCTAGTGCACCCAAGAGACGTTGAGTTCCAGGGATGCTGGGATACAAGTGGGCCATGTTTTGGGTTGCCAGTAACTACAAAGGGGAACCAGACATAAACTTTGGGTTATAAGTGTGTTGATGATTTGCTAGACAATTCCCATCAGGAAAACTGGAAAATACTTAATTGTACTTTTTTGACTTTTTTAACTTGTGGCAAGTATAAAAAGTACACTTTTAGAAATTGAACACTACTTGTCACAAGTAAGATGCACTACTTTTACAGTACTTTTTATTACTTCCCATGTACTTAATCTACTGTAATAACACTATCACACCACTCTTGTGCATCACCACACTGCTCAGATAGGATACACACTGGACAATGTTGAGAAACTGCTATGCACCACACATGTCAGAAGGCCTCCAAGAACTCCAGTGCAGATTTCAAGTGGGTGCAAAGCCATGTGTGTGTGATTATGGGGGTGCTCATGTCCATTAGCAAAATAAAAGTGTGCTAGCAAGACTAGACTAGTAACCTCTAGCCAGCTAGCACCCTAGCTTTTCTGCTAGTAGATCACACCTGCCATGCTCTAGTTTTACAAAACTAGAGCTAGACTCCTAGTTTTACAAAACTAGAGCTAGACTCCTAGTTTCTTGGTCTAGAGCCAGGTCCAGTGTCTAGGCTACTAGGCTTGACTAGCACTATTTTCAGCTTTTCAAATCCACACCATTTCAATTTTAAAGAAAGCAAATCAAATCTTTTCCATTGGTCTATGGCAAACTAACTGAAAGACACATCATATATCCTATTTCTGGGTCCCAAACTCTCTTAAAATGTCTGCACCTCAATGACATATTGTTGGCATTGCTGTGGGGACCTACCCTGGTGGTCTGGTTGAAGAGTATGGTCATGGTAGAGATGGCCAGGTGAGAGGGTTCGTCATGCTCACGGTTCCACTTGCTGTTATCACCACAGCTAGGGGCACCAGCTTTGATGTTATGTTGAAGATGCATGTGCTTGGCTAGAGCATCAGAGCAACTAAATGATTTACCACACTCTGTGAGGCTGCATGCATCAGCAAAACCAGAATTTCCTCATAGCAACTCATAGTATTTGTCAGCATCCATAGTGGTATAGTGTGTCATAGTAGGTCTATAGTTGGCCATAGTGAGTGAACATTTTGATAGCACTTGATAGTACTATATAGCATCTCTCTAGTTCCACATAGCAACATCATAGTTAGTTCATAGTAGAAAATTTATGAAGAAGTTCTCTTGCCTCAAAATCCTGAAGGGGAACACAAGGCACAAAACTGAAGGGAGGGGGACTGATACATTCACTCTGCACACACAGGAGGAGTATGCATATCTTCACACAGCTATGTA
>Ga0137394_10000068_pt1 | contig 70654 bp, 63 predicted proteins | sample czobulk116metaG_FD_108278 | JGI IMG/M metagenome (GOLD analysis project Ga0137394, IMG submission 108278) | Vadose zone soil microbial communities from Angelo Coast Range Reserve, California, USA - czobulk1.16 metaG | ecosystem: Environmental > Terrestrial > Soil > Vadose zone | place: USA...
ACGGGCGCGGCTCGGCGCCCGACGACATACATCCCGCCGAGCAGGATGAGCATCAGCACTATGGCTGCGGACAGCATCCGTTTAGTGATCCGCGGTGCGATCGGAATCAGCTCGCCCGCATCGTCCAGCGCGGCGAGCGCCGCCGTGAGTTCGGCGGTCGTCTGATAACGCGCCGCCGGATCCCGCTCGAGACAACGCATTACGAGCGCCGCGAGCGGCTCGGGTATCGTCTCGTCGATCGTGCGCAGCGCCGGCAGCCCCTCCTCGAAGCGCTGCTTCATCGCGGCCACGCGCGCCTGGCCGGTTTTGCCCGGGCTGGGCCGCGGCCCGACCAGCATTTCGTAAAGGATGAGGCCGAACGCGTACAGATCGGATCGCGCGTCGACGGCCTCTCCGCGCCCCTGCTCGGGCGACATGTATTCCAGCGTGCCGACGATCGCCCCGCCTGTCTCCGTGTCGGCCGACGCGGAGATGCCGAAGTCCATGATCAGCGCCTGCTCATCTTCGCCCGCCGAGCCGACCATCACGTTCGGCGGTTTCAAATCGCGGTGGACGACGCCCGCTTCGTGCGCCGCCTCGAGACCGCCGGCGATCTGGCGCGCCAGTCGCAGCGCGCGCGCGATCGGCAGCTTGCCGTCGCGTCCCAACACCGTAGCGAGGTCGTCGCCCTGAACGTACGGCATCGTGATGTACTTGATGCCGTCGATCTCGCCGAGGTCGTGAATGCGGACAACGTTCTTGTGCGTGACCTGGCGCGCGAGGAGCAGCTCGTTCTTGAACCGTTTTTCGGCCTCCGGTGAGACGCTGCCATGTCGCCGATCGGACCGAATCACCTTGAGGGCGACGGCGACGCTCAGCTCGGAGTCCCACGCCTGATAGACGGCGCCCATTCCGCCGACGCCGAGGATCTTCAGGATGTGGTAGCGCGGGCCAAACGCCTGCCCGACCTTGAGCGGGCCCGAGGCGGTCGCGATCGAGGATCCGAGGTCTGCCGTCCCTGGCTCGCCGGGCGCGGTGGTGGTTCCCGTCCCTCCGCTGTTGACACCGAATGGATTCAACCCGGTGGTTCCGTCGAACGTGCCACCTGAGGGAAGACCGGTTGTGCCGACCGTGACGACGGCCCCCCCACTAATGGCCGACTCGGCCAATACCGCGCCACAGGCGGCGCAATGACCGCTGGCAATCGACGCAGTATGACCGCAACGAGGACAAACCATGCTTTTTGGAGGACTCAAAACTGATTATGATGCGTCGGCGAGCCGATGCCAAGAAGGAACGGCAGAACTGGCCAAAAAACATAACGGCCGAGGTCGAACCATCAGGTGAGAGGTGGTCTGGCCGTCGGACGGTAGCCGCGATCGAGCGTCTACCCGCCCGCGCCGCCGGTGCCGCCGGCCCAGCCGGCGCCGCCTTCCGCCGCGTGGTGGCGGACGTCTTTGGCCGACACCATGAAGATGACGTCTTCCGCGACGTTCGTCGCATGATCGCCGATGCGCTCCAGGTGGCGGGAAACGAGAATCAGATCGAGCGCCGGCTCGATAGTCGCGGGATCCTGCAGCATGTAGGTGAGGAGCTCCCTGAAGATCTGCGTTTTCAGTGAGTCGAGCGCATCGTCTTCGTTGAGCACTTTCTGCGCGAGATTGGTGTCGCGCCGGACGAAAGCATCGAGCGAGTCACGCAGCATGCTCTGAGCGATGTTCGCCATGCGCGGGATGTCGATCAGCTTCTTCACCGGCGGGTGGCCGACGTACCGCTGCGCTGCCTCGGCGATGTTGATGGCGAGATCGCCCACGCGCTCGAGATCGGTGTTGATCTTCACCGCCGCGACGATGGAGCGAAGGTCGACCGCCATCGGCTGGTAGAGCGCGAGCAGCGTGAAGCAGCGGTTGTCGACCTCGATGTGCAGCGCGTTGAGCGGGCCGTCCGCGGTCAGCACGCGCGCAATCAGATCGCGGTCGCGATCGACGAGACCCTTGACCGACAGGCGCACCTGTTCCTCGGCGAGGCCGCCCATCTCGAGAAGTCGGGCCTTCAGTTGTTCGAGCTCATCCTGAAAATGGCGGATACGCTGTTCGGATGCAGTCATTACCCGAACCTTCCCGTCACGTAATCTTCGGTGAGCTTCTCGGACGGATTCGTGAAGATCTTGTTGGTCCGCCCGCATTCAATCAGCTTGCCCAGCCAGAAGAACGCCGTCACGTCCGACACGCGCGCCGCCTGCTGCATGTTGTGCGTGACGATAACGATCGTGTAGCGGCTTTTCAGCTGGTAGATCAGCTCTTCGATGCGCTGCGTCGCGATTGGATCGAGCGCGGACGCCGGTTCGTCCATCAGCACGATCTCGGGCTCCACGGCGAGCGCGCGGGCGATGCAGAGACGCTGCTGCTGGCCGCCCGACAGCGCGAGCGCCGACGTGTGCAGCCGATCCTTGACTTCGTCCCACAGCGCCGCCGACTTCAGACTCGCCTCGATGCGGCCGCCGAGCTCTTCGCGCGATTGCACGAGCCGGTTGATGCGCAGCCCGTACGCAACGTTGTCGAAGATCGATTTCGGAAAGGGGTTTGATTTCTGAAACACCATGCCGACGCGGCGGCGCAGGTCCACGACGTCGACGGCGGCCGCGTAGATGTCCCGGCCGTCGATCGTGACCGCGCCCTCCACGCGCGCGCCCGGCACGATGTCGTTCATCCGATTCAGGGTTCGCAGGAAGGTGGACTTGCCGCACCCGGACGGCCCGATGAGCGCCGTGACCTCGTTGGGCCGCACCTTCAGCGAGATGTGGTCGAGCACGCGCCGGTCGCCGTAGTAGAAGTTGAGGCCCGAGACGTCGATCTTGGCCGCGGCCACGGCAGCTGGCTCCGGGGGAAGGGCGGGAGCCTGCAGCGGTCGCATGCCGAGTTGCGTCACCGTGGACATCTCGCATCTCACGATAGCGAAGGAGCTAGGCTCCAACATTTCCAATGGGTTAAATTGACACGCGATATCAGTAAGCGTATACTTACCGTTAGTGAATGCTTACCAACATCCCCAAATGGATGCGCTCGGTGATCCGACCCGCCGGGCGATCATCGATCGCCTGCTCGGCGGGCCGATGCCCGTCGGGGAACTGGCCCGCGACTTTCCGATCAGCCGGCCCGCGATCTCGCAACACCTGCGGATCTTGAAGAACGCGCATCTGGTCGTCGACCGCCCCGTGGGCAACCGACGGCTCTACGCGCTGGATCCGGACGGCGTCGACGAGCTGCGCGCGTACTTCGATCGGTTCTGGACTCACGCGCTTGCTGCTTTCAAGAAAGCGGCGGAACAGCGCGCCCACAAGGAGGAGCGATGACGAGCGTCACCGAAGCAGTTGTCAGGAAGACCATTACGGTGAGTGCCAGCCTTGAACACGCGTTCGCCGTGTTCACAGAGGGCTACGATTCCTGGTGGCCGCGGACTCACCATATCGGGAAAGCCCCCATGGAGAAGGCCATCATCGAATTGCGTGCCGGCGGACGCTGCTACAGCACGCAGGTCGACGGGACTGAATGCGACTGGGGTCGCGTGCTCGTGTGGGACCCGCCACACCGGCTCGTTCTCGCGTGGCAGATCACCCACGAGTGGGGGTACGAACCGGACCTCGCCAGGTCGAGCGAAGTCGACATCCAGTTTACGGCGGAGCCAGGCGGGCGGACACGCGTCGATCTGGAGCACCGGCATTTCGAGCGTCACGGCGCGGGGGCAACCGCGATGCGCACAGCGGTCGATTCACCGAATGGGTGGAGTGGTCTGCTGCATCTGTTTGCGGCGCGCGCCGAACAATCGAACTGACAAACGGTGTGGAGATGAAGGCGACAGGGCAAATGGCGTATATCCACAAATGGCTCCGTCGCAGCGCGGTGGCTGGGTAGAATTCGCGAATGCGCATCCAGCTGTTAATCGGTACCCGAAAGGGTGGATTCATCGCAACCGCCGACGGCTCACGGCGTCAGTGGGCGCTCAAAGGGCCGTTCCTGAAGGGCAGCGAGGTCAACCACGTCGCGCACGTCGGCGGTGGTCGGCTCGTGATGGCCGGCAAGAGCGCGTGGTGGGGACCGGCGATTCAGATATCCGACGACGGCGGCGAGGCATGGCGAGAGCCGCCGGGGGCGATCCGCTTCGACGAAGGGCGCGGGCATTCGGTGGAGCGGATCTGGTTCATCAAAGCGGATCCGCGCGTGCCCGGACGGCTGTATGCCGGCGTCGATCCCGGCGCGCTGTTCGTCAGCGACGATCGCGGCGAGACATGGCGCGAAGTGCCGGCGCTCACCGATCATCCGACGCGCGCAAAATGGTTTCCGGGGGCGGGCGGGCTCATGGTCCATTCCATGGCGTTCGATTCCTCGCGCCCGTCGCGGTTGATCGTCGGCCTGTCGGCGGCCGGCGTCTTCCGGTCCGACGACGACGGCCGGTCGTGGGCGCCGAAGAACACCGGCGTGCGCGCGGATTTCCTGCCGGAGAAGTCGCCGGAGGTGGGCCAGTGCGTGCACCACATGGAAATGCATCCGCAGAACCCCGACGTTCTCTACCAGCAGAACCACTGCGGCGTGTATCGGAGCGACGACGGCGGCGACCGCTGGACCGATATTTCGGAGGGGCTGCCGTCGCGGTTCGGATTTCCAGTCGCGGCGCTGCCGCGCGACGGCGACACGGTCTTCGTCATCCCGGAGGAAAGCGATCAGGCGCGAATGACACCCAACGGCACGCTCGGCATCTATCGCAGCCGCAACCGCGGCGGATCCTGGGAACGGGTGATTCAGGGTTTGCCGCAGGCTGGCGCGTACGCCAACGTGATGCGGATGGCGATGACGGTCGATTCGCTTGACCCGGCGGGTGTGTACATCGGCACACAGGGAGGGCAGATCCTCGCCAGCCGCGACGCCGGCGATCGCTGGGAGGTCATCTTCCCGTGGCTGCCGCCGATCTACGCGCTCGAAACAGCCGTCAGTTGAGTAACGAAGCTTCGCCTCAACCGACGAGTGAAGAGAGCGGTCGCGACGCGAATCTTCGTACTAGGCGGCCGCATCCGCGGCCGCAGCTAAGACAGCTTCTAAAGCAGGTGTGGCAGACGGATGTCGTCGTCCCGCACGCGCTGACGGGAGATGTTCCGGCGATGGAAACGGTAATTTTTGCCTGCGTGCATAACGCCGGACGCTCACAAATGGCGGCCGCCCTGTTCAGTGTGCTCGCGGATCCACGCCGGGCGCGCGCCATCTCAGCCGGCACTCGGCCGGGTGAGCGAGTGCATCCGATCGTTGTCGAGGTCATGAAGGACCTGGGCATCGACCTGTCATCGAATAGGCCGCAGAAGCTCACCGACGAGCTCGCTCGCGGCGCGTCGCTGTTGATCACGATGGGATGCGGTGATGAATGCCCGTTCGTGCCGGGACTGGCACGTGATGACTGGCCGCTGACTGATCCGAAGGACCGACCCATCGACGAGGTGCGCGCGATTCGTGACGACATTCAGGAGCGTGTCCGGGCACTCGTCGACGCTCACCTGTGGAACCGCACGTCCGCGGTTGAGTGATGTCCCTCACGTTGCGATTGATGCGAGATGCCACACTCGCATGGGCGGCCGTCCATGGTCGATGTCAAGTCGCCGTAATGTGATTTCGCCGTCGCGCGGACGTCACCTCATCCCTCAATGTGGTGGCTGACGACGGACATGGTCCGATGACGAGACCATTCCGGGGTTCGGTAAGGAAGACCAACAGTTCCGCCATTGCGAAGGGACTGGAGGTGCGTGCAGACTACCGGGAGAGGGCAGGCTCTGCGGGTTTTTCCGAGGACTCGAGAAACGCCGCGACGTTCTTGCGCAGCTCGTCCTGGATGCGGTCGATCGGACGCCGTGCGTCCACGACTCTGAAATGGAACTCATCCGCCATCGAGCTGTATTCGCGGAGCAGCTTGTTCTGATACGCCCGGAAGCTGTCGTAGATGTCGTCCCCGTGTTTGAGGTCCATCCCTGACTCCCAGAAGTCCATGCCGCGCGATTCCAGTACGCGCCCGAGCAGGCTTTTGACGTCGATGTTCAGGTAGAACACCATGTGAGGCGCGATGGCGAAACCATACAGGTTGCGCAGCCATTGCCGATCCACGCCCCGCACGCCGGCCCGCGCGAGCGCGGTGAAGATGTAGCGGTCCGACAGGACTACGAAGCCGGCCTTCAGGGCGGGGATGATCTCCTTTTCGAGCCGGTCGGCGAAATCGGTCGCGTAAAGCAGGACGAAGGTGAGCTTGTTCAGCGTGTTGCTCGACTTCGCGACTTCAATCGTCGGCTGCATCAGCGGTGACCGCGTCCAGCCGGTCTCCACGACGCCGTAGCCCCGGATCTCGAGCCACGCGCGCAGGAGCTGGATCTGCGTGCTGCGCCCGACGCCGTCGGTGCCTTCAATTGCGATCAGCTTGCCCGGGTAGCCTGCGATGGGCAAGTACGGGATGCCGCGCCCGTAGTAGCCTCCCGCCGGGCCGTCGCCATTGGCGCCGTCTGGAGCGGAGGAGGATCCGTCAGACGGGCTCGTCATCGGAGATCTCCAACCGGCGCATCTGCACGTGCTGCGCTATGACGTTCCGGACGACCCGCTGCTGTTCGGTAATGCTGCGGACCGCGTCGATGACTTCCATCCCGAATTCCTGCACGATCTGATCATACTCGGCGAGCACCTTGCCCTGAAACAGCCTGAAGCTCTCGACCGGGTTGGCGCTCCACCCGAGATCCATCCCCGCTTCATAGAACTTGAGCTTGACGCGGCGCGCCAGCAGGCGGTCGACCGACACATCGATCGGGACCCGGAAATACAGCGAAAGATCGGGGCGCACCGCGAAGCTGTACAGCTCCCGCACCCACTGCCGATCCACGCCGCGGGTCGCGTCGCGCGCGAACGCCGTGAACGCGTACCGGTCGGCGAGCACGATCATGCCGGCCTTGAGCGGGGGGATGATTTTGTACAGCAGTCGATCAGCGAAGTCCGTCGCGTGCAGCAGGCTGAACGTCATCGGGGTGAGCGCGTTCTTTTTCTTGCCGGTCTTCGTCGCCGCTTTGACCAGCGCGGACGAGTTCCAGTCGGTGACGAACACGCGGTGGCCTTCGGCGCTCAGCCACTTCGCCAGCAGCAACAGCTGCGTTGTTTTTCCCGAGCCGTCGATCCCTTCGACGACGAACAGCTTGCCCGGGTACTCGTGCGGTTGCGTCAGGTTGTTCAGCATAGGCGTGCGAGCTGACCTCGATGCGGAGCGGTTTTCCCGTGAGCGTTTCGAACGGCGCGGCGTGCCGCGCGGCGGCCCACAGCTCCAACTCCGCGTCGCCCGACGTGCGCAGCTGCAGCAGGTCGTCGTCGCCGCGGTCGTGAAGCTCGAGGCCCGTGATCGTCTGCGCGTGGCTGCGATCGAGGCTTTCCGCGAGGCGCAGAATGGCGGCGAGCGCGCGGACGGTGCCGCGGGTCCGCCGTCGCAGATCTCCAAACCCCTCGTGCTTGCGTTTGGGCGTCGCCAGCCGATGATACCGCGCGACGAGCGCGATGGTTTCGATTTCGTCCGGCTCGAAGCCGCGCAAATCACCGTTTTTCACGAGGTAATAGGAGTGTTTATGGTGTCCCTGGTAGCTGATGTGGACGCCGATGTCGTGGAGAATCGCGGCATATTCGAGCCATTCGCGTTCCACGTCCGTCAGGCCGTGAATCACCCGCGTCTGATCGAACAGCGCGACGGCCAGGCGCGCCACGTGCTGCGAGTGCTCGGGCCAGTAGCGGCAGCGTTCGGCGAGCTCGAACACACTGCGCCGCCGCACATCCGGATACCGGTCGGCTTGCGCGATTTCCTTGCGGTGCCGCGAGATGTAATCGAGGATCAGGCCCTCGCGCAGCGACAGATCGCAGAGCGTGATCTCTTCGACGCCGAGCCGCCGGAGGATTTCGTCCAGCAGGATCGCGCCGGCGACTGCGAGGTCGGCGCGGCGCGGCTCGAGACCGGGCACGCGCAGCCGCCTCTCGAGATCCAGTGCGACGAGCTCTTTGCGGACGCGGCGGATCTGCTTGGCGGTGAATCGCCGGTTGCGCAGCGGCGCCCCGGGCGGCAGCCCTTCAGAGGCCGACGCGACCGCGCCGAGGCTCAGAATGGTTCCCGACGTCCCGATGACGCGCTCGAAGCCGGCGCGCGAAATCTGATGCAGGTACTTGCCGATCTCGGCGTCGATGTGCCGAACGAGCTTGCGCTCGTCGCGCGATTCGATCGGATCGGTGTTCACGAACCGCTCGGTCAGCCGGATGACACCGAGCTTGAAGCTCCGGCCCAGGTCGATCGCCTGGCCAGTTCCCCGCGTGACCTCGACGCTGCCGCCCCCGATGTCGATGACCACCGCCACGTTGCCCGGCACGCTGACGCCGTAAACGGCCGCCAGATGAATCAGCCGAGCTTCCTCGGTCCCTGAAATCACGCGCGGGCGAATGCCGGTCTGCTGCGTGATGGCCTGCAGAAACTCGCCGCCGTTCTCGGCTTCACGCGTGGCGCTGGTCGCGACGGCGATAACCTCATCTACCTTATGAGATTCGGCCAAACGCCTGAACTTCGACAACACCTGGAGTGCCGCGTGCATGGCCTCAGGTGTGAGCTTGCGGCCATCAAGCCCGCCGGCCCCGAGACGGATCATTTCCTTCTCGCGGTCGATCACTTCGAACGACAGATCGGTCCGGACCTGGACGACGATCATGTGGATGGAGTTGGTGCCGATGTCGATTGCCGCAATGCGCATAATGCCTGTTCTAACTATAATGAAGGCCGCGGCCCGCCACTAACATGCCCCCCATCACACGATCCGAGCTGCTGATGAAGCGCATTGGCCGCTTCGCCCATTTTCTGAACGGCGTGGAACACGGCGATGTGCGGGCGCTGCACGGGGCGCGCGTCGCCTCCCGTCGTCTGCGCGAGCTCATCCCGATGCTCGATCTCGACCGCAGCACGACGCACAAGCTGGGCCGGCGTCTGCGAAAAGTGACGACACGTCTCGGAACCGTACGCGAATTGGACGTTCTGCTCCTCCTCGTCGATGAGCAGCATGTTTCTCACCGTGATCGCGGCGGCGGTCTCGCCAGAGTCGGGATCGGCGTCTCCAAGGAGCGGGATCAGGCGCGCAAGCAACTGTCCTCCCGGCTGCCGATCGCGGACATGCGGCGCCTCGCCCGCAAGCTCGAGCGCGTCGTCGCGGAGCTGCAAGCCACGGAAGAATCTTCGTCCAGGAGCGCCTCGCGAAGCTGGCGATTGGCCGTCGAAGCGCGTGTGTCGGGCCGCGCGTCGCGGTTGTCGGCGGCTATGAACGACGCCGGTGCGGTCTATCTGCCCGAACGCCTCCACGCCGTGCGTGTCGCGCTGAAGAAGCTCCGTTACGCGGTGGAGCTGTCGGCGGAAGTCGCGGGCGGGACAGCCGCCGCCGATCTGCGCGCGCTGAAGCGCGGGCAGGATCTGCTCGGCCGGATGCACGACCTCCAGGTCCTGATCGAGCGCGTGCGACAGGCGCAGGCATCGCTCGCGCCGCCGAACGTGACGGTGTGGCGCGAGCTCGACGCGCTCATGATGTCGCTCGAGGACGATTGCCGGCGTCTCCATGCGCGCTATGTGCGCGCCCGCGAGGCGCTGACGGCCATCGCCGACCGTGCGATCGCGCACCCGGTTGTCGCGGCCGCGCGCACGCAGGCGGCGCGCCGCGCGGGTTGATTGATGCCAGGACCCTACGAGCTGTACCTGATCCGCCATGCGCTCGCGGCAGACCGTGGCGACGCGTGGCCCGACGACGCGAAGCGTCCGCTGACCGAGGAAGGCATGTCCCGTATGCGGAAAGCCGCTCGCGGGCTCGCGCGTCTCGGTGTGTCCGTGGACGTGGTGCTCTCGAGCCCGCTGGTTCGCGCGCGACAGACGGCGGAGATCGTTGCCAGTGCGCTCGCGCCACGGCCGACGCTCGTAAACGCCGAGTCGCTGGCTCCCGACGGCAGCTTCGCGGCCGTGATTGCGGACCTCGAAAAGCACGTGCGCAAGACGCGCCTTGCGCTCGTCGGTCACGAGCCCGGCATCGGCGAGCTCGCCGCGCGCCTCATCGGATCGCGCCATGCCATCGAGTTCAAGAAGGGCGCGGTCTGCCGCATCGACGTCACGGCGATCCCGCCCAGCGGCCCGGGCGAGCTCCGATGGCTGGTGACGCCGAAGATTCTGCGGATGATCAGGAAGTAGATCGCCGATCCCCGGATCGGCGACGTTACGCGCGCAGCCAGTCCGCCTGCCAGCTCTTCACGCGCATCTTGATCTCGTTCGATGTCGACAGCTTGCCCCCGACGACGTCCCGCACGAGATCGGCCAGCTCCGCGTCGCCCGCGAACCGCAGCGCGACGAGCTGCCGATGCGTGAGCGTGTCGATGTGCGGCACCAGATCCGGAGGGAGGAGATGCCGGAGTCGCAGCCGCATCTCGAGCCGGATCACGCGGTCCTGAACCGTCAGCGCCTGAACGCGCGACAGGAACCCGAGCATCAGCAGGGCCGCGGCGACCACGACCGAAAACAGCATGCCGAGCGTCGGCGCCTGGTACGCGCGCCACGCGCTCAGGATGAGGTTCGCGAGCAGCACCGGCATCACGAAGAAATGGAACGCCGGAAGCCACCGCGTGTGCTTCTTGAAACTCTGTTGTAGTTCGGGCATCGGACTCCTCCTGAGGAAGAACTCTACAGCCGAGTCGGCTCAGGGGGAAGGGGATCAATCAACGAACCGGTAACCGAGTCCAACCACTGTCTCGATCTGGCGAGCGGCAGTCCGCAGCTTGGTGCGCAGGCGCCCGACATGCACGTCGACCGACCGCGTTTCGACGAGCCGGTCATAGCCCCAGACGCGTTCCAGGAGGCGGTCCCGCGAGACGACGCGGTTTTTGTTTTGGACAAGATAGCGCAGGAGCTCGAACTCGCGGCGCGTCAGGCGCACCGGGTCGCCGTCCACGGCAATGGCCACCGCCTCGAAGTCGGCCATCAGTCGGTCGCCGGAGTAGCTGCCCTGGCGGCGATCCTCGGCGTTGGCGCCGCGGCGCAGCACGGCGCGGACGCGCGCGGACAACTCACGCAGGCTGAACGGCTTGGTCACGTAATCGTCGGCGCCGTTATCGAGCCCCAGGACGCGGTCGTCCTCAGCCGTGCGCGCCGTCAGCATAATGATGGGGACGTGGGGCACGTCCGCCCGCGCGCGCAGAATACGGCACACCTCGAGGCCGCTCAGGACGGGAAGATTCAGATCGAGAATGATGAGATCGGGCGGCCGTGCAGTGACCGCGCTCAGTGCAGCGTCCCCGGAGGCGACAATCTGGGCCTCAGCGTCGCCGCCGCGCTCGAGTGTGTGCTTGATCAATCCGGCGATGTCTTGCTCGTCTTCGACAATGAGGACTCGGTGTCTGGGCATCAGAGGCACGGGCGAGCGTACCGGCCGGGGGTTTCGTCGCGATGTCTAATCGGTTAATTGTGGGTAAAGAATCGGAGTGCATTCGGAAAACGTATGAGTTTCGCCGTCGGCTCGCGTAGTGCCCCACGACGCGGCTGTCGGTCGCGGAATTTTGTATCACGGCAAAATTCGGCCGAAGGTATGCATCCTGTGCAATCGTCAGTTGAAATTGCCTGGTAATTGTGTGGAAGCGGCCAACAAAGGGCGCCAAAAGTCAGCCTTTTGTCAGCCTCCGGGTTGATTGTGGGTTAACGCGGCGGGATTTCGATGGTATTCTGCCGCTGATTCCACGGGTTCTTCGGAGAAAGGAGCACCGTGCGTCATACGCTCGCCAGGCGTACCTGGCTCTACATTAGTGTATTCGCGTGGGCGTCCCTGCTCGTCGGTCGACCCTCCGCGGCCCAGTTCACCCCCTTCAACCACGACTCCCGCCACATCCTCGATGGCAACTGGCAGTCGTGCCGCGAGCGTGACGGCCAGTACTCCGAACGTGTGTACGATCATCACGTGAACGGCGTGCCGATGTTCGAGGTCCACATGGGGCCCCGGCGCGAGTTCGCGATCTTCAAGGGCGTGCAGGACGCACACCGCGATCACGAGTCGCCGGACAACCTCCTCAAGCCGTTCCGCGTGGCCATGGACGGTGGACGCGCGAAGCAGCGATGGGAGATCCCGTCGCTCAACCTCGCGTTCACGGTGACGCTCGCGGGCGGCTCGCGCACCGACTGCGACAGCTGGTACATCCTGCTCGAGCCGCTCGAAAAAACTTCGCACTGATCGGTCCACCGGCAGCCCAGAGGCCAACGCACACGCGTCGCACAGACGTTGCGGTGTGGTCGTTCCTGTGTTACGTCGACCGTCCATGCTGCGCTGGTGCCGAACGACGCCGCATGGGCCTGACGATCGCCACTGTCGTCTGCGCGTAAACATCTCTACTCCTGGAAGACGCTCCTGCGCGGCGAGAAGACATGGGATGCCATCCCGCGCACGCTGCGGTCCAACGTCGACGTCGCGCTGCCGCTGTACCGCAACGGCTCGTGGGCATCCTGAGCCTGCGTCAGGCCGACCACCGCGTTTCCTCGAGCACATCCGACCATTGCACGCACGGCCGGTGCGCCGGATCCGGCAGAATCTCCCACAAATAGAGCCGCGTGCCGACCTCGTGCCGGCGCGCGCCGCAGGCCGGCGCCCGCGACTGAATGATGCGTGTATGGGCGACCCGCGTTTGCGGGTGGCACGACACGTAGACAACGCAGCCGCACGGAAGCGCAAGGTTGTAAGACATGCTCCTGATCTACCGCTCCGGTATGACGGCCGGGAGACGACGCCATCACATCGGTACCTCGGTGACGGGCGCGAGTCATCGCGCGGGCGGATGTAACACGAGCGCTCGTTCCGCGACTGGCGACAGCGCATCGCGCATCACGCGCCGCCCGGCCTCGATCGCGTCCGTGCTGTCGAACTGATCCATGCCATCGCGACTGAACCCGATCCGGCGGTACAAGATCGCGAGCGATCGCGCGTCGACGACCGAGGGTTCCTCCGCGATCTCGAGGGCATGGCGCAATTCGTGCCCGAGCAACCCCATCAGCTGGCAGCCGCCGTACTTCGGATCGAAGACGATGCGCAGGTACCGGCGGCCGCCCGCGGCGCTGACGAACGAAACGTGAGCGGCGATGCCAGCCATCTCCGACCGCTGAGACACCAGGTACACAACGACGTCGGACGCCTCCAGGCGATCGATGATTGCGCGCAGCGTCGGAGAAACGCGAGAGCCCCGCGCGAGCGCCTCGCGGAGCGCCGCGCAGGTCGTGCGGATATGCGGATCAGGAACGTGAGAGTCTGCGAGGGTCGGGAGCGTGAAGAGCAGGATCAACACAAACGCGTGCGTACCGATCGTGCGAGTCATCGTGTCCTCCGGTGCTCGGCACGATAGGACGCGCAGATGACAGGCGCGGGACGTACCGACAAACGCCCTGCAACGTTTTGCCGGCGCGTTCGCGTCGCTCGGGCGAGGGCACCATTGGCCCCGCTGGAGCCAGCTCGGCCTCCAGCGAAGCTTACAAATGCAATCGGGCTGAGAACGGCGGCAGCGGTCTGGCAGTTGCCCGAGCTACGCGACCCCTCGATGAATGAGCCGGGCCATGTTTGCCAAATTTCGGCGATCTCCACGACCGTCAGGCCCTCATCGATGAATTCCGGAGCGGCGTGGGCAGGAGCGCAGAGCTCGCCTCCGACTACATCGATGCGGTAGTGCAAGTGACCGAAGTCGAGATCGACGATCTGTACGGTCTATTTCTGAAGCGCCGGTCCCGCGTTCTTGATTCTTGTACGGGCGCACAGCACCAAGTCCAGCGGTCTGTCCCTCCGATGGGCACGCTCGCGGTCGCCGGTGCTATGGCGGTCACGGCCGGCCTCGAGGCAGGTCGCCGGCGTCGAGACGCGGGATCAGGCGGGCCCGTTCACGAAGTGTCTGTCAGAATTCCCGTCGCGGTGCGGAAGATTGGGCGAGAAGCCGAACAGACGTTACGTAGAAGTTACAGTCGCCGGCCGCGGATTGATCAATGATCGCCGCTCGCCCTTGCCTGCCGCCGCCATGTTCAGCGTCTCCCTGCGCAACGAGAATCACACCTGCCGCCTCTCGATCGTTCCTCGCACCGGCTGGGGCTGGGAAGTGAGGGTTGAGCACGAAGGCCAGTTGACCCGACACATCTGCTATCGCGACTGGCATCGGGTCGAACGGACGCTGGCGATGTTCAGGCTCGAGGTGTCGCGGCTGACCGCGCTCGGTTGGCAGCCCTTCGAGGTGTCGGACACCGTGTCGTTTTTTCACGGTGTCTGACACCGGATCGTTCCCTACCAAAGCACCTTCACACCCAGCTGCAGCTGACGCGGATCGTAGGTCGACGTGATCGTCCCGAAGCCGGCCGCACTGCGGTTGCCGTTCGGCGCGGTGAAGTTCGCCCGGTCGAACAGGTTGAACGCTTCGAGGCGCAGCTCGAGCCGCGCCGAGCTCGACAGCGCCACCTGCTTCACGGCGGCGAAGTCGAAGGTCCAGGATTTCGGGCCGCGGACGGTGTTACGGCCGGCATTACCGAACGGCTGGCTCAGATCAGTTGGGATCACGACGCATGCCTTGTTGAACCAGTTCGTGATCGACTGCTCGCTGCCCGGCGCATACGGGTCGCACGTCACGTTCGGGCGGTAATTGTTCGCGCCCCGGAAGTCCTGCGCGATGCCCGACACGATCGCGGAGGGCGCCGGCGTGTAGACGAAGGTGACCGTCTCGCCCGGCACGACGCTGTTGATGCCCGCGAGCTGCCAGCCGCCGAGCGCCACGTCGAGCGCCGGCGGCATAGAGTTGCCCCAGCGCTTTCCCCGCCCGAAGGGGAGCGACCACACGAAGCTGGTCGTGCTGTTGTACGGCTGCTCATACGCTCCGGTCCCGTATTCGGCCTCGACATTGTAGAAGTCCTGTGGACCCGGGAAATTGCCGTTGTTGTTCTCGAGCGACTGCGCGCCGTTGTCCTTCGCTTTCGACAGCGTCAGCGAGCTCAGAAGGCTCAACTGACTTCCGAGCCGCCACTCGTATTTCATCTGCAGCGCGTCGTAGCGCGACCGTCCGCCGTTGAACACATAGGTGATGTCGGCGAAGTCGGCGATCGGCCGCCGCGACTGCAGCGACAGCGAGCCGGCGGGGTTGTTCGGCGCCGCCTGGTTGTAATTGGCGATGAGCGCCAGATCGTCTCCCTTGTTGCCGACGTACGCGATGTCGAACAGCATGCTCGGGCCGAACTCGCGCTGTGCGGACACGAACCAGCTCTGCACCCGTGCGGCCTGGAAGTCGCGCGGAATGTAGCTGATGTTCGCCGTCAAGGGGTTGAATCTGGACGGATCGATCAGCCCGGCGGGATACCCCCGCTCGGTCGGCAGGAAGCTCGGGTCCGACGGCGCCAACTGATTGATGACGGCGTTGATCACCTGCGGGCCGTTGATCGGCAGCAGGTCCGCCGCGCCGGTGCGGTTCACATGCACGTAGCTGATGCCGTAGCCTCCGCGCACCACCGTACGCGGCATCAACGTATAGGCGAAGCCGAGCCGCGGCGCGAAGTTGTTCTTGTCCGGATCCACGAGCGCGCGATCGGACACGGAGCCGTCCCGAGCGAGCACCATCTGGCGCGTCGCCGGGTTGAAGTTCGAGAGCACGTTGTTCGCTTCCCAGAACGGCGTGGCGTACTCGTAGCGCAGCCCGACGTTGAGGGTCAGCCCATCGGTCGCACGGATGTCATCCTGCAGATAGGTGAAGTGCATGTCCTTGCGCAGTTCGGCGACGAGCGCGTTGCTCAGCGCGTACTGCGACCTCAGACCCAGCATGAAATCGCCGAGGTTGTACACGTTGTTCGCGGCGATGCCGGCCGGACGACTGAACTGGCCGGTGTAAGTATCACGTCCGTACAACGGATTCACGTCCATCACTTCGACGCTCACGCGCTGGTATTCGTAGCCGGCCTTGAACGATTGGCGGCCGCGCAGCCACGTGTAGTTCACCTTCGGATTCCAGACGGTTGGAAACTGCCACTGCGGGTTGGTCGCCTGTCGGCCGAGGTCGCTGTAGCCGGTGATTAACTGGGTCGGGAGACCGCCCGCAACCCGCGCGTCGGCCGGCAATCCGGCGAGGCCGAATGCGTCGAGCGCGCTCTGCGACCCGAGCGCCGGCGGGTTCTTGCCGCCCTGGGTCGCCGACCAGCCGAACCGGATCTCGAGCAGCGAGCGATCGCTCGGCGTGTAGGTGGTCCCGAGCGCGATCTGTTTGTTGCGCGCGTAGATCGTCCCGTTGCCGGCGCCGCCCGAGGGCAGCGGAATCGGCGGCTGATCCACCGTCTGGAGATCGCGCCAGCCGTAGCGCCCGAAGAGGCTCAATGCCGGGCTCACGTGGACGTCGACCTTGCCCCCGGCCTTGTTCGAGCGGTTGTTGAACTCCTGCAGGATCGCGTAGTTGTTCGCCGCGCCCGCAACGTTCGGGTCGGGCAGGCCGCCGAGCACCGTTCGCGCGAGGCTCGTCATCGGAATTGCCGTCCCCGCCGGATATACGGCACCCGTCCGCGGGTCCCGGATGTCCACCGAGAGGACGCCTTGCCGCTGGCTGGCGATGGGAATCGTCGAAAACGCGGCGATCGAGCGGTCCTGGCGGAAGCCTTCGTAGTCGCCGAAGAAGAACGCCCTGCTCTGCACGATCGGTCCGCCCAGCACGCCGCCGAACTGATTACGCTGCATCGTCGGCTTCTGGCCGTTAGGGGGTGTGAAGTAACCGGTGGCGTTGAGCGCGGTGTTGCGGTTGAACTCCCAGGCCGCGCCGTGGAACTGGTTCGTGCCGCTCTTGTAGGCGACGTTCACGGTGGCGCCGGCCGACCGGCCGTACTCGGCGCTTTCGTTGTTGGTGACGACCTGGAACTCGCGGACCGCATCGGGCGGCGGCTGCATCACCTGGTTGGAAAAGCCCTGGTTGCTCGTGCCGTACGCGTTGTTGTCGACGCCGTCGATCAGGAAGTTGTTGAAGGTGCTGCGCAGGCCGTTGACGTTGAACGCGCCTTCGCGCGGCGTGCTGTTCGTGCTGCGGTTCAGCGCCGATTGGCGGACGCCCGTGGTGAGCAGCGCCAGCGCCGAGTACTCGCGGCCGTTGAGCGGCAGCTCCTGGATCTGCATCGATGTGATGACCTGCGTGCGCTGGCTGGTATCGGTCTCGATGAGCGGCGACGTGGCGGTGACCTGAATTTTTTCCGTGAGCTGCCCCACGGCCATCTGCATGTCCACGCGCAGCCGGGCCGCGACCTGCACCTGCACGTTGTCGACGAGCGCAAGGGCGAAGCCGCTCTTCTCGGCGGTGACGACGTAAAGGCCTGGACGGACCGTCGCGAACTCATACGTCCCGTCGGTCGTCGTCGTGCGGACGACCGAAACGCCGGTTTCCGTGTTGGTCAGGGTGACCTTCGCATCCGGCACCGTCGCCCCGGACGCATCTTTGACCGTGCCGACGACCGACGCGGTGTCGAACTGCGCCAGCGCGCCGTTGACGCCCAGGCTCAGCAGGAAAAGCAGCGTGAAGACTTGGACGCGAAAGCCAGCCGATCGCATTCGCCACCTCCGGGACTGGGGAAAGGGTCGTTCGTTCCGAAATCTATCGATGCGGTATGACGCGGCCATGACGCCGGGCGGAAGTTTACCGAAGTAACACGGAATTTACACGGGTGTAACAGGGACGAAGCCACCGGGACCTACCGTCGCGGTAACGTTGCGGTTCATGAGATGCCTGTCGTTCATCTGGGTCCGTATCGCCTTGGGCACCATGGTCTTAACCGCTCGCGTCGCGTCGGCTCAAATCACCCCGGCGGCCGGGTTCACGCCGCCAGACGACACGCCATCAATTCGAGTCGGCATGACTCTTTACCCGACCTTCACGTATCAGACGCAGCCCAAGATCACCGACGCCGACGGCAACGCCGTTAACAGGAATGCGTTCGACATCGCACGCAGCTACATCAATGTCACCGGCCAAATCTCACACATCGTGGCGTTCCGCATCACGCCAGACATCACGCGAGAGAGCGGGTTGGTCGCGAGCAGCAGCGTGTCGAGCGACAGCCTCGTCTTTCGAATCAAGTACGCGTACGCGCAATTCAATCTCGACGACTGGATGACGAGAGGCTCGTGGGTCCGGCTGGGCATCCAGCAGACGCCGTGGGTCGATTTCGAGGAAGGCATCTACCGCTACCGATTCCAGGGGACTGTGTTCGCCGAGCGCATCCCGCTGCCGACGACCATGACCTCTTCGGATGCGGGTGCGTCGTTTCACTACAACCTGCCGTCGAACTACGGCGATATCCACGTGGGCGTGTACAACGGCGAGAACTACCAGCGGGTCGAAGTCAACGATCAGAAGGCGATCGAGTTCCGTGGCACTGTCCGGCCGTTTGCGGCCGGACTGCCGGTGCTCCGTGGCCTTCGGGCGCATGTCGTCTACTACGACGATCGCTACGTGGGCCACGACGAGCGCAAGCGTGTGATGGGCAACGTGACCTTCGAGCACAAGAACGTGAACGCCGGATTCGACTACCTCAGTGCGAAGGATCAGGCGCTGGCGAGCTCAGCCGATGTGTCGAGCAGCGGATACTCGCTCTGGGCGACGCCCCGAATTCCGCGCGACACAGGCGCGTCCTGGGAAGCGCTGCTGCGGTACGATCACTGGACGCCCAACGCCTCGACCGCGATCGTGCCCGGGCCAACCGCATTGAATCCAGGCGCGATCGTCTTCAACGACCAGAAGCAGAATCGAACGATCGTCGGCGTGGCGTATTGGTTCCCGCATCAGGGGAACGTGAGCACCGCAATCCTGTTCGACTACGACGGCCAGAGCTTCGACAACATCGCGACCGCGCCGACGAAAGGATTTGGAATCCATGGGCTGGTCAACTTCTAAGCGGAGTCCATCGATGAAGACCGTGCATAACTCTCTTGCCGTGCTGGCCGGGGTCGTCCTGCTCATCGGCGGGGCCGCCGCGCAGAAACTCCAGATGAACGGCGCGGGCGCAACGTTCCCGTATCCGATCTACTCGAAATGGTTTTCCGAGTACAACAAGCAGCACCCCGACGTCCAGATCAACTATCAGCCGATCGGCTCGGGCGGCGGCGTTCAGCAGGTATCCAAGCAGACCGTGTTCTTCGGCGCGTCGGACATGCCGATGAACGCGGAGCAGCTGCAGGCTGCGCCCGGGAAGATCCTGCACCTGCCGACGGTGCTCGGCGCCGTAGTGCCGGTCTACAACATTCCCAACGTCACGACCGAGCTCAAGTTCAGCGGCCCGCTGCTCGCGGATATCTTCCTCGGCAAGATCACCAAGTGGAACGACGCCGGCATCGCCAAGTTGAATCCCGGCGTCACGCTGCCGGCCAGTGATATCACCGTCGTCCATCGTGCCGACGGATCCGGCACAACATACATCTGGGTTGACTACCTGGCGAAGGTCTCACCCGAGTGGAAGACCAAGGTCGGCGTCAACGCCTCCGTGAACTGGCCGACGGGCGTCGGGGGCCGCGGCAACGAGGGCGTCGCGAGCACGGTGAAGCAGACGCCCGGCGCGTTGGGCTACGTCGAGTTGATCTACGCGCTGCAAACGAAGCAGCCCTACGGCTCGGTCCAGAACATGGCGGGGGAGTTCTCGAAGGCATCGGTCGAGTCGGTGACCGCTGCCGCGGCGGCCGCGGCGAAGCAGATGCCGCCGGACTTCCGCGTGTCGATCACCAACGCGCCGGGCAACGGCGTCTATCCGATCTCGTCGTTCACCTGGATCCTGCTGTACGAAAATGCGAAGGACAAGGCGCAGGCCAGGGCGATGGTGGACTTCATGAAATGGGCGCTGACCGACGGCCAGAAGTTCGCGCCGGACCTTGGCTACGCGCCGCTGCCGGCCGACGTGATCAAGCTCGAGATGGCGGCGCTCGCGAAAGTGAAGACGTCGTAGCGAGCTTTTGAGGACGAGCGAGCATGCGACGGAAAGAGCTCGGGTTTCAGATGGGGACGGGCGTCCTCGGGCTCGTCCTCGTCGCCATCGTCTTTGCGATCGGCGCCGTGCTGGCGAAGCAGTCCATGCTCTCGATCGAGAAGTTCGGGTTGAGCTTCTGGCGGACCGAGGTGTGGGATCCGGTCTCCGGCGAATTCGGGGCGCTGCCGTTCATCTGGGGCACGCTGTATTCCTCGATCCTCGCGCTGCTCATCTCGACGCCGATCGCGCTCGGCATCGCGGTCTTCATCTCCGAGCTGTGCCCGGCGCGCCTGCGGCAGCCGCTCGTCTTTCTGACCGAGCTCCTCGCCGCGATCCCCTCCATCGTCTACGGTCTCTGGGGCATCTTCGTGCTCGTGCCGGCGGTGCGCGCGCTCGAGATTTCTCTGCCGGACGCTCTCCGGCAGCTGCCGTTCTTCAGCGGGCCGCCGCTTGGCCTCGGCATGCTGTCGGCGGCGCTGATTCTCGCGATCATGGTGATCCCGTTCTCGTCATCCGTGGCGCGCGAGGTGCTGAAGTCGGTGCCGGCTGCGCAGCGGGAAGCGGCCTACGCGCTCGGCGCGACGCGCTTCGAGGCGATTCGCGCCGCGCTGTTCTTCGCTCGCACCGGCATCATCGGCGCGATCATGCTCGGCTTCGGCCGCGCGCTGGGCGAGACGATGGCGGTGACGATGGTGATCGGCAACAACCCGAGGGTGTCGCTCTCGCTCTTCGCGCCGCAGTACACGATGGCGGCCGTCCTCGCCAACGAGTTCACCGAGGCGGCCGACGATCTGTATCTCGCCGCGCTCACCGAGATCGGCCTCGTGCTGTTCATCATCACGCTGATCGTCAACTCGCTGTCGCGGCTGCTGATCTGGAGCATGAGCCGCACGGCCACGCAGGTGCCGGAGCCGGTCGAGCCGGCGGTGGACGCGGCGTGAAGTCGACCACGACCTTGCGGCGCAAACTGTTGTCGTCGGCGTTCGTCGGCTTCTGCGGCTTCGCAGTGCTCATCGCGCTCATTCCGCTCGCGTTCGTCCTGTTCTTCGTCATCACCCAGGGCATCCGCGCCGTCAACGTGGACTTCTTCACGCACATGCCCACGCCGGTCGGCGAGCCCGGCGGCGGCATGGCGAACGCAATCGTCGGCACGCTCATCGTGAGCGGGCTGGCGGCGCTGATGGCGGTGCCGATTGGCGTCATCAGCGGGATGTACATGTCGGAATACGCGGGGACGCGCTTCGCGTCGCTCGTCCGGTTCGCGGCGGACACGCTCAACGGCGTCCCGTCGATTGTGATCGGCGTGTTCGCCTACGCGGTCGCGGTGCTGCCCTTCAAGCAGTTCAGCGCGCTGGCCGGCGGCTTCGCGCTCGGGGTGATGATGATTCCGATCATCGCGCGCACGACCGAGGAGCTGCTGCTGCTCGTGCCCGGCTCGATGCGCGAGGGCGCGCTGGCGCTCGGCGCCACGCGGGCGCGCGCGGTGTTCGGCGTCGTCCTCCCCGCCGCGCTGCCCGGAATCGTCACGGGCATCGTGCTCGCGCTCGCGCGCATCGCGGGCGAGACGGCGCCGCTCCTGTTCACCTCGTTCAACAACCGCTTCTTCACGACGAAGCTCACGCAGCCGATCTCGACGCTCACCGTGCAGGTCTTCACGTATGCGACCGGCCCGTATGACGACTGGCATCGCCAGGCCTGGGCCGGCGCGCTGGTGCTCGTCATGATCGTGCTCGTCTGCTCGTTGCTCGCGCGCCTCGCTACCCGGCGACTCGAGCGCATGCACGCGCGCGGGTAAAGACAGAAACCGCAGAGAACGCCGAGCACGCGGAGAAAATCCTCCTCTGCGATTTCTGCGCCCTCTGCGGTGGCGACGATAGCGACAAGGCGTGCACGCCTCGTAACGCTGAGGTCAATTCGATGTGTACGAGCGTCTTCCTAACGGCGGCGCGGGAACTGATCCGGATTGTTGGTGAAGAGCGCGTCGATGCCGAGCGTGTAGAGAAAGTGCGACATCTCGTCGCGGACAGTCGGATAGCCCGTTTTCTCGTCCCCTCGGAAGGTCCACGACGTGACGGTGAGCCGGGCGGCGTGCGCGCGCGCGACCATCTCGGGGTGCCGCGCGATGACGACCTTCTCGGGCGCGATCCCGGTCGAGAACGTTGCCAGCTGGCGGATGCGCGCCTCGGTGACATCCTCGTCCTTCGAGGTCAGGAACACTCGTGGGATCGTGGGCAGTTCGACGGCGACCCGGCGGATCGCCTCCTCGTCGAACGACTGAATGATGACAGGCGTCTTCTTCAGCGACTCCGGCTTCTCCAAACCATTCTTCCTGACGACGTCGACAAACAGCTTCACCTGATCGATCCCGCGCGACTTGTAGAGCTGCGGGGACTTCAGCTCCGGGTACATCCCGAATCCCGGGCGCGAGCGGACGAGGTCGATGGCTTCCTGAAAAGTGAGCAGGCGGGCGCCGGCGAATTCGGGCTTGAACCACTTTCCGGCGTCGAGCCGCTTGACCTCGGCGAGCGTGAGATCGTTGACCAGCCAATGTTTCCCCGGCGTGCGCGACGCGGCGTCGGCCGATGCGCGATCGGGGAATATGTCGGCCACGTCCGTCGTGCGTTCCAGCGTGTCGTCGTGAATGCAGATCAGCTGGCTGTCCTTGGTGACGCCGAGGTCCTGCTCGACGAAATCGACCTTTTGCTCCATCGCGAGCTTGTACGCCGCCGCGGTGTGCTCGGGCGCGTAAGCCGACGCGCCGCGGTGCGCAATCGCCTGTTTGGCCGTTTGTCCGTGGACGCCGGTCCACGTCATGACGACGATGAGCAGCAGGATGGCGAGGGGGGCAAGGGGAGGGCGGATGAGGATGATCACGGGCGGATTATATCGCCCGGGATGTCAATGGTTTGTAACGGCGCGCCGAAATCCCGATTGAGGGCCTGAAGGCCCGCCCTCCTGGAAGAGCGGGCCAATGGCGCTTGCTTGAACAGACTCGCCGACGACGTTTAACCGCCGCGCGCGCGACGCACGCAGAACCAAAAACAAAACCTCTGCGCTCTCTGCGGTTACACGTGGACTGGACGATCAGGCTAGAAGTTCAACCGAAGCGCAAACTGAATCTGCCGGCTCGTCCCGAGCCCGACGGTGCGCCCGACCGTGCTGGTGATGGTGCCGAAGGTGCCACCGGCTGCCGAGGTGTAAGCCTGGCCGGGCTGCACCTTGTTGGCCTCCGTCAACGTGTTCGACGGCAGCGCGTTGGGAAGCGTCGCGACCGGGTTCGAGAAAGTCGCTGCGTCGAACAGGTTGAACACCTCCGCACGGAACTCGATGTTGCTGCGGCCCGCCATCGCGAAATGCTTCGAGACGACGAGATCCACCTGACGGAAGTTCGGGCCATGAAGCGAGCCGCGCTGGAGATTGCCGAACGTGCCGGGCTGTGGGGTGGCGAAGGCCGCCGGGTTCAGATACAGCACGCCGCCGCTCGTGATGAAGGGGTCCACCCCGGGGACGAGATCGGGCCGCCGCACGTTGCGGGAGTTGCCGCCGCCCGGTGTGTTGACGATCGCCGACCGTCCAGCCGCCGGGTTGTTGAAAACGTTGCCTGCGGCGTCCACGTAGACCACGTCCGGGCGCGTGATGCGCACGTCGATGGGCAGCCCGGTGCGAGCGTTGACGATGCCCCCCACGTCCCAGCCGCCGAGCAGCGCGTCGGCGATCCCGCTGGCCGGCCGCTGGCGGCCGCGTCCGTAGGGAATGGCGTACAGGGCGCTGATGTTGAACGTATGGCGTACGTCGAAGGCGTTGTAGCCGAGGTCGTAGTCGAACTGTTCGAGCGCCCTGGCGTTGTTGGCCGCCGTCAGCGCCTCATTTGACCCGCTCGTGTTGCCGAAGCTTCGCGACAGCGTGTACTGGGCGTTCAGCGCGAGACCGTTCACTGACCGGCGGGACAACCCGAGCTGCAACGCGTTGTAGTTGTCCTTCCCTCCGCTCGTCTTGAAATCGATCTCGGCGTACGGATTCTGCACGGCGGTGATTTGGCCCGCAGCGTCGCGCTGCACGACGGAGAACTGACGGACGACGAGCGCCGCGCTGGCGGGATTGGAATTGGTGACCACCTGCGTGATCTGGTTGGCAACGCTTCGCAGAAACAGGTTGCGTCCCAGCGCGCCGACATACGCGGCTGTGGCCACCATGTGGGCACCGAGATCCTGCTGCACGGATCCGGTGAACTGATAGACGCGCTCCGGTACTTCATACTCGTTGGCGAACGCGCGCGGTTGGTACGATCGGTTGTTCGGGTTGTTCACGAAGTTCGCGACGGCCAGCGCAGGGTCGAGCGGAAATGCCAGCGCGCCGCTCGAGACCGTCGTGCTGATGCGATCGGAGTCGGCGACCGGCTGGATCTGATCTTCCGTCTGTCCGGGGCCGACGAACAATCCGAAGCCGCCGCGCACCACGGTCTTCGCCGACACGGCGTAAGTCATCCCGATCCGCGGCTGAAAGTTCGTCCTGGTGGACTTGAAGAGCGGCGTCGTGTTCGGATCGATCACCCCGGTATCGATGTTGAACTTCACCTGCAGGCCGTTCGCCTCACTCATCGGCGTGTAGTAGTCGTAGCGCAGGCCATAATTCAGCGTCAACTTCGGGCTCACGTGCCACTCGTCCTGCGCGTAGCCGATGTAGTACTCCTGCCGCAGATGCCGCTCGCCCGTCGCGCCGTTGTTGAAGACGCTCGGCGCGCTTTCGTCGCCCAGGTACTGAATCGTCGACGGCTGGTTCGCCAGGAACGCCGTCACGTTCGTGAACGAGTAGGTCGTGCCGCCGAGACGGTCGGTCGCCATCCGAATCAGCCGGACCTCGCCGCCCGTCTTCAGATAATGGTTGCCGCGGACCGAGCTTACAGAGTCGATAAACGACAACGTATAGGGGTCATAGGGCTGCGCGCGACCGTTCTGCGCGCTGTTCGCGCGAATGAGACCGCCAGGCACCGTGATCCCCGAGCTCGCGCCCTGGCCGGCGATGCCGGTGTTGGCCACCGATCCGCTCAGATTGAGAATGAAACTGGAGAAGTCGATCCCGTTCACCGTCGGCGCGATGCCGATGAGCGTTGTGGGCGCCGCGTTGTACCCGAACTTGAATTCGTTCGTAGTCCGCTCCGACAGAATGCCCTGGAGGTTGAACACGGCGTTGCTCGGATTGGCGGTCGTATGGATGATCTGGCCGGCGACGCTGTTCGGCTGGTCGCTGGTGCCTCGATCTCGGAAGACGCGCACGTAGCTCGACCAGCTATTGCTGAACCGCACATCCAGCCGGCCGCTGAACGCGTCTTCGCGCACCTCCTGCGATGTCTGCAGCTGGGCGATCTCGAAATCCGGGTTGGTTGACCTGCCGTCGAGAATCACCGCGGCCGGCGCCAGAAACCCCGGCCGCAGCGCCGCGATGACCGGCACCGCGCGCGACCACGCAGCGGCGCTCGGTACGGCTTCGACGATGTTGATCCCGGCCTTGAGGCGGTAGCCCTCGTAACTGCCGAAGAAGAAGGCCTTGTCCTTCATCACCGGCCCGCCGATCGACCCGCCGAACTGGTTTTGCGCGAGCGTGGACTTGGGGAGCCCGGCGGCCGTGTCGAAGTAGTTCGGGGCGTCAAGCTTGTCGTGGCGGAGGTACTCGAAGGCGGCGCCGTGGACCGCGTTGGCGCCCGACTTCGTGATGACGCTCACTTGACCGCCGCTGCCGGTGCCGTACTCGGCCGGATAGGCGCTCGATTCGACGCGGAACTCCTGGATGTTCTCGAGGCTTGCCTGCAGCTTGAACGGCGTGGCGACTTCGCCATTCAGGTTGCCTGGCGCGGCGTCGATGATGGCGGACCCTTCGATGCCGTCGTACCGAATCGCGTTCTGTTCGACGGCGCGCCCGCTGAACCGGATGTCCTGCCACGTCCCGGTGCCCGCGTTCTGCGATCCGGGCGCCTGCAGCATCAGTTGCGACATCTGCCGGCCGTTGACCGGGAGATTGTTGACTTCACGCTCGCCGATGTTGACGCCGATTTTCGCCGAGCTCAGGTCGAGCACCGGGGCCTGCCCGACGACAGTCACAGCTTCCTGGACGCCTGCAGGCCTCAGCTCGAAGTCGAGCGTCAGCTCCTGGCCGACGGCGAGCGGCATCGCCGTGTATTCGATCGGCGCGAATCCCGCCCGTTCGACCGTGATCGTGTAGCTGGAGGGTTTCAGGCCGGAGACGAGGAAGTAGCCGCGCTCGTTGGTCACGGCGGCCCGCTCGTCGCCGGTGCGTTCGTTCCTGACTCTCACGCCCGTGCCGGCGGCGAACGCATTGCTCTGATCGCGGACGGTGCCGGCGATCCGGCCCTGATCCACCTGTGCGAAAGAAGGCGACGCGATCAGCACCGCGACGCCCGCGAGCGCGGCCAGTCTCGTAAGAAATCTCATCGTTCCTCCACGGCCGGCGAAAGCCGGACACTGCTTGCGGTCCGGCGTCCGCCGGACGCGACCTGGAGGAGCGTACGAGCCGCGTGTATGGCGGTCGTGACGGTCGTGTTACGCGCGTGTTAATTACCGGCCCAGCTCTCAGTCCTAATCCCGGTCCCAATCCCAGATCCTAGCCACGAGCTCCTGCGCCCCAGTCGCAGCGCTCGAGTACGAGCTGCGAGGCCCCAATCCCCGCCCACGAATTCTGTTCCGCGTCGGCGTTCTCCGTGGTCCTAGTGTGATGGCCACAACAGACATCGAGGGCGTGAGGGCTGCCGCCCCGGAGCCTGGCGCCGACGGTGACCGCCGTTGCCCTGTCGAACGATTCTCGCGACGTGAGACGAACCCAGAGAGATGACATGAAAATCCGACACCCTCGTATGTTGCTGCTCGTTGTTCTTCTCGGCGTCGGAGCCGCCGGTGTCGCTGAGGCGCAACCTCCCCCGCCGACGCCTACCGGACCGCCAGGTGGCGCCAGCGGCCTGGAGCCCTTCACGATCTCGTGGTCGGCGGTCGCTGATCCCAGTGGCATCATCGGCTACAACTGGCAGGTCAGCCCTTCGTCGACGTTCTCACCGATAGTCCTGCAGAACTCGACCAATGGCCAGACGACGCAGGACACCGTCAGCGGCCTCGCGAACGGCAGCTATTTCTGGCGCGTGCAAGCGGCAGACGGCGCATTTCAACAGGGGGCGTGGTCGCAATCACGGAGCTTCACTGTCACAGGAGTCGGACCCGGCGCACCGGGTGCTGCGACGCTCGGGCCACCCAGGGGCTACTCGACGTTTCACCCGTATGAAGTGATGGCCTTCAATTGGGCTGCGGTCCCGGGCGCGGCGAGCTACGTCTTCCAGGCTTCGACGGACCCGAGCTTTCCGGTACTCACGCGGATCCAGTTCGGCAACATCCCGAACAACGCGTACGCCTTCGCGATTGGGAATCCTGAGGGCAACTACTGGGCACGCGTATTCGCCGTGAACGCAAATGGGGTCTTCGGCGCGCCGTCGAATCTCATCGCCTTTTCCGTTTTCTTCGCCAATCCAGTGCCGCCGCCGCCATCCGTTGTCGCCCCGCCGAATGGCGCGACGCTCACGCTGCCGATCACGATCAAATGGACGGACGTGCCCAATCCGCAGCCCAGCGGCTACGACCTGCAGATCGCGAAGGACGCGCAATTCCGAACCATTGAGGACCTCGCCAGTCAGCTGAACGATCCCACGCGTACCGTGCTGTCGCTCACGCCGGGGCAGAAATTCTGGCGCGTCCACTCGGTTCAGGGAAACTCTTCGCCCACGACGGCGGCGGTTACTGCGTGGTCGACGACCGGCACATTCACGGTCGGCTCGGCGCCGCCCACCCCGGTGTCCGTCGCGTTCACCACAAATCCGCTGACAGGCGGCGACACGGCGTGGGTTCAGCTGCAGCTCTCCGGGGCGCCCCCCAATCCGGCGAATATCAGCGTCACCAGTTCGAACCCGAGCGCCGCGTCGGTGCCGGCGACGATCACGATGCCGGCTAACCTCGCCTGGACGCAGTTCCAGATGCAGGCGGGGCAGGTGACGTCTCCGATGCCGGTGACGATCACGGCGACACTCAATGGCAGCTCCGCCTCGGCTCAGCTGACCGTCCAGCCGACGGCGCTGAAGTCGCTGACGATTACGCCCGCCACGATCAATGGCGGCGCGCAGGCTGGAGCGGTTGTGAGGCTCACCGGACAGGCGCCTCCGGGCGGCGCTATAGTGGGCCTCTCGAGCAATTCTCCGGCGGTCAGCCCGCCGACGTCGGTATTCGTCAATCCGGGCGGTTTCTCGGCGTCGTTCCCGCTGCAGACCAACCGCGTGACGACGAATACGACTGCGACGGTTACAGCGACCTGGAACGGCGTCAGCACGCCGGCGCAGGTCACGGTGACGCCGCAGCCCGCGCCGGCGTCGCTGGTGCTGGATCCGTCGTCGACGGTTGGCACCGGCGGGAGCTCGTTCGGGGCCGTCGCCATCGCGTCGCCGCAGTCCACCGACACGATCCTTCAGGTCACGAGCAGCCATCCAACGATCGCTCAGGTGAACAATAGCGTGATAGTCCCGGCCGGAGTCACGCACGGCGGCTTCAACATCTTCACGACACAGGTGCCCGCGCAGACCGTCGTCACGATATCGGTGTCGGGCGGGGGTGTGACCAGGTCCGCCACTTTGACGGTGATTCCCGACGCGCCGCCGCCGGCACCGCCGCCGAGTCAGACGGCAACGCTGACGGTGACGGCCACGGGACGCAGCGGAGAGACAGTCGCCTCGAGTCCCGCGGGAATCAGCGTGGCGGTCGGCAGCGCCGCTTCGGCGTCATTTACGACGAGCGCGTCGATCACGCTCAGCGTCTCGAACGGCCGGGGCGCTATCTGGTCGGGGGCCTGCTCGAGCGGTGGAAGCAAGACGAATACGTGCACGTTCACGCTCACCGGCAATGCGGCGGTCACCGCGAATGTGCAATGAACCAACTGGCGAACTGACGCGCAACGCAGAGCATGAGCTGCGCACGGTGCGTCTTCTGTGTTACTTGTCGACGATGACCCGGAACGAGCGCATGCCGGACACGGCCACGGGCTTGCCCGACCCGTCGCGCGCGGCGACTTCCCACAACATGGTTTTTCCGGGAACGAGCCGTGTCCTGACCGAAGACGGAAGCGCGAGCCGAGAACCCGTCGCCGATCCGCTCCACAGCACCGTGCGGTCGACTTCGAGGATGGAGACGTCGTACCCTACCGCGCCGGGGAAAGCCATCCATTCGAGCTGAAGGGGAACGGCGGACTGATCGCCGATCGGGGAACGCAGCTCGAGTTGCGCACTGCGATAGTTCCGCATGGCCCCGCCGCTTCCGGAGACCGCCGGTTCGCGGTCTCGAGTGACATATCCGACGGTCAGAACGAGGGCAATCGTCGCCCCGATTGCCGACACCAGCCGCCAGGACCGCCATGGCCCGATGCCCGCCGAGATTGCCGCAGCGGCCGGAGTTTGATGCCGGCGCCTCAGTTCCTTCACAATCCATTGCACGGCGGCTCCCTCGTCGGGCCGCGGCGCCGAGTCGTCGAGGGTGTTCCATAGCGCAGCCTCCGTCTGGCATCGCGCGCAGCCGGCGATGTGATCTCGTTCAACCGACGTCAAGCCCTCGCCGAACCGGTCCACGGAGATGCATTCCGGTGTCGGCCGCGCGATCCCCTTCAGCGTCCGACGCGCGGCGTCGCCGGGTTTCGAATTCATAGATGTTCTCCCCGGGCGCGAAGACGCTTCGCCGCCTTCGCAAGCTTTCGTTTGGCGCTGACGATGTACGCCTTCGCGCCGCTGTTGTTGGTCAGGCCCAACAGCCGCGTGATGGCATCGAGCGGCATCTCATCGCCGAAATGAAGCGTGAACACGGTGCGCTCGGTCTGATCCAGCGTCGTCAAGAGGAATTCGCGCAGCCGGCTTCCACGGTGCCCGCGTTCGGCGAGCTCTTCAGGTCCCGCCTCGAGAGTCGCAACGTGGGCGAGCACCTCCTCATCCTCCATCAATGGAGCGGACCCGTGGACTCGATTCAGCGATTCGTTGCGAACGATTGTGTAGAGCCAGGAGGAGAAGCGCGACCATCCCTGGAACGAGGCGAGATGGCGGTGCGCCTTCAGGAAGACATCCTGAGCGAGGTCGGCCGCTGCATCGCGATTGCCGGTGAACCTCAGACACCAACGCGCAACGCGCTCGTAATGTCTGCTAAAGAGCTCGTTGACCGCGGCATCGCGTTCGCTCCCTGATTCCTTCCTAGAGACCGCCAGCAATTCTTCATCCGACAGCTCACCGAAGGGCATTCGTCGGGATTATACCGTCCGGTCAACGGCATCCTCAGCTCCCCCACCAGGCGGCGCCACGACCGGTGCGGCGACAAGTTTCGTTCGTCGAGTGGCCGGGACCTCTCATCGTGCGTTCGAAGATGGAGGCACACTGACGGGACGTGTGCTAGCGAGGCGCGATCGGACTCGCGTGCGCGGCTGCGTCGACCGCCACGCCCATGACCTGGATCGGCGCGAGGGAGCGCACCCGAACGAGCTGAAACGGCGAGTACGCCGCACCAAAAAGCTCCGAGAGCTCGGCCAGGACGTACTGGCTCGGGCGAACCTCGACGGCTGCGATCGCCTGCAGACCTCCGTTCCCGTCCAGCAGCTCGGCATCGATCAGAACCGGGAAGGCTTGCCGGTTCTGGAGCGCCAGGCCGGTTGTGGCGCCGTCCACCGCGATGAAGGCATCCGTGACCTCGCTGTCGGAGAATATCGGCACGGCGTCGAGGAGCGTCGGATTGATGCTGCCGCCTTGCCGCGCCGTGCGCTGGTACGAGAAATATGTCGTCTGCGTGCCGTCGCGGTTTTCGATCTTGATGCCTTGCCCGTGCATGCGTGTGGGTTGGGCGAGCGTCACCTGCAGATGGGACGAATCCACATGATCGGTTTGAGAGAGCAGAACCTCCTTGAATTTGACTTTGGTCGTCGGCTGGAAGCCACGGCCGAGAATCGTGACGACGCCGTCCGCCGCCACGTCGGCACTGCCCGGCATGACGTCGTCGATCCCCAAGATTGGCGCGATGACCAGCTCCCCCTGATTCACGTGAGTGGGATATACGGCCCCGGATGCATCGGTCAGTTGGAGCGACGCCACGTCCACGTTGAGCCCGAAGGTGCTTCCGATCTGCGTCGTGGTCGCGACACGACCGGCGACGGTCAGGATCGGGTAGTCGGGGTTGGTCCCGAATGTCGCGCTTGGCGACAGAATCGACAGCGTCAGGTCAGATCCCCTGACAACGGCGACACCCAACGTATCGCGGGCCGGACTATTGAGCGCAATACCCTCGAAAGAGCTGAAGCCACCGAAGCTGAGGCTGGCCCCGGCAGTCGAGATCGGCATGGGCTCGGTGACGAACACCTTCACCTGAGCAATCCCGCCGGGCTGTACCTTCTCGTCCCCGACCTTGATCGAAACGCCGGCAAACGCCGGCGCAACGGCCCCGATTGGGGCCAAGGCGGTGCTGCCCTGTGCCGGCAACGGGCTGATGGTTTGCGCGCGAAGGTCGACAGGCGCGCCGACGATCGCGACGGCCGCCATCGCGAGGGAGAGAGATCTGAAAAATCTAGACATGTCAGTGCGCGGTCCTCACTTCTTGATCGTGGGTTGTGTCGACACGCGAAATCGCAGCGCGCCGGAATCCGCTACGACGACACCCGCGGCGTTCCTGGCCGTCACCTGCCAAAAGACGGTTTTACCCGGCGAACAGTGCGCGCTGAGCGAAGACGGGATTTGAACGCGCGGCGCCGACGACGACCCCCGCCACAGGCTGGAGCGATCCACTTCGAAGACCTCGATTTCGTACACCGTCGCGCCGTTGAATGCGGCCCACTCCATTGCGCGCGGGGGAGCGGCGATATCTCCCAACGGGGCGATCGCGTCGAGGCGCGCCGTTCGGTAGACCGCCGGAGCGCCTTGGACCGTCCGGACGCCGGGTTCAGGATCCCAGACAGCGTAACCGACCGCAGCCGCTAACGCCAGCGCCCCGGCTGCAGGCGCCAGCCGCCGAACCTTCAGGCATCGCCAGAGTTCTGCGGGAGCCCGCCTCGACGGCGGCCCGAGGCGTCGGCCCAGTTCGGCAGCCACCCACTGCACGGCCGCCCCTTCGTCCGCCGATGGTGCGGGCTCTTCGTACTCCCGCCAGAGAGCGAGCTCGGTCTGGCATCGCGTGCAGCCCTCCACGTGTGCCCGGTTTGTGGTCGACAATACGTCGCCGAGTCGCTCGATCGGGATGCATTCGGGCCCTGGCCCGAATGTCCGGATGAGAGCTGCGTGGGTGCGATGGCCGAGGATCAAGGGTATTCTCCCCGCACCCCGAGACGAATGGTGGGTTCCGCAACCGTTCGCCCGGCGCCGACGTGGAGTTTATCTGCGTCGGCGACGCTCTGAAGTCCAAGCAACCCGACCATCATGTGGAGCGGTACTTCGTCACAGTAATGGTGAAGCGCGTGAAGGGCGAAGACGCTCCGCTCGTGAGGATCGAGCGCGGCGGCCAGAAAGATCTGCAGTTGCTGCTCTCGCCTGCCGCGTTCCGCCGCCACGCCAAGCCTGGGGTTCAGCCTCCCGATTTCTTCGTCCACGTCCCGGTTGAACATGTATGGTCCCCCGTGAAGCGGTCATCGCCTCGTCTTCGCTATTGACTGAGACCGCCAGGCCGGTGGGGCGCGGAACAAAAATCCATGTGGTACCCTACCAATTCGTGAGAACCGTGTTGGCTCTTGTGCTGACGCTCGCGGCGGGCGCTGGCATTGCGGCTGGGCTCTCGCCGCAAATCGACGTTCGGGCCGCGTTGGCCGAAGGCGCCCGGCTCCAGCAGGCCGGCAATGCCCAACAGGCGCTCGAGTCGTACCTGTGGGCCGTTCAAGCCTCCCAACCGAGGTCCCCTGAGCGCGGCGAAGCGTTGCTGTCGCTGGCCAATATCGAAGCCGGCCTCGGCAAATACGCGGATTCAGAGCGGCACGCGGCCGACGCCACGACCGTGTTCGAGGGGCTGGGGGACAACGCCAGCGTCGCCTTGTCGATGAACCGCCGGGGCGTCACAGCGACGTACGCCGGTAATTACGCCGAGGCGGATCGGTTGCTGACGCTGGCGGTGGCGCTCTCGACCAAGATCGGCGACCGGAGCGGGCGGGCGGAGCAGCTCGGAAACCTCGCCAACGTACAGTTCTACGTTGGCCGTTACGCCGACGCCGCCCGGTTGAACCAGGAGGCACTGGCAGTGACGGCCTCGTCGGCCGCGGAGCCCTGGGCCGGCCGTCGGCGGCGGATCCTCCTTTCCAACGAGGCGACGCTCCTGATGCGGCTCGGCCGCTACCAGCAGGCGCTCGCGGTGTTCAGCGACCTCGGCGCGTTGAGCGGAGACCTGCGCCCGCGCGAGCGAGCCATGATGCTCGTCAACCTCGGCGTGATCTATCGCCGTCTTGGTGACCCGATCAAGGCGCTGAGCGCCTACGACGAAGCGCGCAGCCTGTTCGCGCGCGACCGCGCGGTCGAAGGGGAGCTCAACGCCCTGAAGAATCGCGGCATCGTCCTCGCGATCGATCTCGGGCGTCTCGAAGAAGCTCAGCGCAATTTTTCGATCGCTCTCGAGACGGCCACGACGGTGGGAAACAAGCGCGAGATGCTTCACGTCCGCTTGTATCGGGGTGAAGCGAGCCTCAGGGCCGGCCGCGTGAACGAAGCGAGAGAGGACTATGAGGCAGGGCTGGCGATCGCGCGCGATCTGCACACGCCCGAAGAGGAATGGAAGGCGCTGTATGGACTCGGTCGGGTCGAACCCCGCGCCGATCGCGCGGTCGAGTACCTCAACGAAGCCGTCCGCACGATCGAGCAGGTGCGCGAAGGCATAGGCGTGCAGTCGCCGCGATCCGACTTCCTGACCGACAAACGTGAGGTCTACGATCGATTGATCAAAGAGAGGCTGGCCGACGCTCCGGCCGACGTTCTGTTCGGTCTCCTGGAGCGCAGCCATTCGCGTGTCTGGCGCGAGCGCCTTGGGCTCACGAAATCCATCGATCTCGCCTCGGTGCAGCGCGTCCTGCCGGCGCGCGCGCTGCTCCTCGACTACTGGCACAGCGCGCAAGGGTCGGCCGTGATTGCAGTGTCGCGCGATCGGGCGGCCGTCATCCGGCTCGATGTGGACGATCGTCGGATCACCACGCTCATCGACCTCGTCTCGGCGGGGCCTTCCAGTAACTGGCGCCAGGTGTCGCGTGATGTTGGCGCACGCCTGCTGCCTCCGCGCGAATGGTTCGACGGCGTCGACCGTGTCCTGATTGTGCCGGACGGGGCCCTGGCATTCGTTCCCTTCGATCTGCTGCCGGTGGCGGATCGCTTGCTCATCGAGCGCGCCGCCGTGTCCTCCACGCCCACGGCAGCGACGCTCCTCCGTGAACTCCCCCGCAGTCGCGGCTGGGTGCCGCCGTGGCGGCTCCAACTGCGCGTGTTCGCCGACCCGCGGTTTGCGTCGGCCGATCTCGACGATGCCGCGCAACTGCACGAGCGACTCGACGCCTCCGCAGACGAGGCGCGGCAGGTGGCCGCAGAGCTGGCGGGGCGGGCGACGCTGCATCTGGGGGCCGAGAACCGCAAGGCGTACCTGCTCGCCACGACCGAGCGCGCGCCCATTCTTCACGTCGCGACGCATGCCGTGGCGGATGCCAGCGCGCTGGAGCAGTCTCGCATCATGTTTTCGCCTGCCGCCGGGTCGGGCGACCGCGCTGACTATCTCTTCCTCAAAGAGGCGTACGGATTGCGCCTCGACGGAGTCGAACTGGCGGTGCTGAGCGCATGCGACACGGAACGCGGGCGGGATGTGGGAGGCGAAGGCGTCGAGAGCTTCAGCCGGGCGTTTCTGGCGGCGGGCGCGCGCAGCACCGTGACGACGACGTGGCGGGTCGCCGATCGCCCGACGGCCAACTTCATGCAGATCTTCTATCATCACCTGCAGCGCGGGGTTGACCGCGACGAAGCGCTCCGGCGCGCGAAGCTTCGTTTTCTGGAAAGCGGTACCAATCTCGCCGATCCACATTTCTGGGCAGCGTTCGTACTCAGCGGTGAAGCGCTGCGCCCGGTGCCGCGTGCCATGTCGTGGACGGCGGCCGCCCTCATGGCGCTGGCCATCGTCGCGCTGCCGGTGCTCGTGCTCGGGTGGCGCGGCAGCCCGCGGCGTCCCCGTGCGACGGCTGCCGCGTAGTTCTGTCGTTCGCGCGGCCAGCCGAAGGCTTCTGCTCCGCAACGCTGCGCGCTTGGACAGCCCCTCTAGACACTGGTCCCCGGTTTGATCACGCCGTCCTTCGGCACCACGATGACGCCGTCGCGGATGTAGTAGCCGTCGCCGTCGGCTTCGGACACGCCTGCCGCGTTCACCAGCTGCGCGCCGTCGCCGATGCGCGCGTTCTTGTCGACAATCACGCGATCGAGCACCACGTCTTGGCCGATCCCGAGCCTCGGGTTGTCGCCCCTCGGCGGCCGGTCGTCGTCGGCTTCGTGGAAGTCTGCGCCGAGCAGCACCGACCGCCGGATGGTCGCGCCGCTCTGAATGCTGGTGCGGATGCCCACGATCGATCGCTCGACCCTGCAGCGATCCAGGTTGCAGCCTTCGGCGACGATCGCGTCGCGCACCGTGCAGTCGCTGAAGCGGGCGCCCGGCAGAAAACGCGCGTGCGTGAAGATCGGCCGGCGCGGATCGTAGAACGTGAACGGCGGCGCCGGCTCCGTGAGCATGATGTTCGCCTCGTAGAACGAGGAGACCGTCCCGACATCCGCCCAGTAGCCGCGAAACAGGCGCGCATGCACGCGGTACCGCCCCAGCGCGGCCGGGATGATCTGGCGGCCGAAGTCGGTCGCCCCCTCCTGCTCGATCGCTTCGAGGAGCACATCCCGCGAGAACACGTACACGCCCATCGAGGCGACGAACGGCTTGTCGGCGCTGTGGCCGGCAAAGGTCGCCCCCGGCGGGATGCTTTGCCCGATCTCGCTGAGGCGATCGCGCGTGGGCTTCTCCTCGAAGGCGACGATCTGCCCGGTCCGGTCGAAGCGGAAGACCCCCATGCCCGACGCTTCGTCGATGGCGATGGGTTGCGCGGCGATGGTGATGTCCGCCCGGCTGTCGCAGTGCGCATCGATGAGCTCGGAGTAGTCCATCCGGTAGAGATGGTCGCCGGCGAGGATCAGGTAGTAGTCGGCGTCGAAGCGCACGAAGTGCCGGGCCGCCTGGCGGACGGCGTCGGCGGTGCCCTGATACCAGTTCGGGTTGTCGGGTGTCTGTTCGGCCGCGAGAATGTCGACGAAGCCCTGGCTGAACGGGTCCATCCGAAAGGCCTGCGAAATATGACGATTGAGCGACGCGGAATTGAACTGCGTCAGCACGAAAATGCGGCGGATGTCGGCGTGCAGGCAGTTGCTGATCGGGATGTCGATGAGGCGGTAGCTGCCGCCGATCGGCACGGCAGGCTTCGAGCGATGCAGCGTCAGCGGAAAGAGACGCGTGCCCTGCCCGCCGCCCAGAATGATCGCGAGGACTTCGTTGTTCATGGCCATAAGAATCACGCAAAGCACGGTCCGTCGCGTAACGTCTGTGTAACGTCGCTGTAAACGGATCTGTTACAATCCTGCACTTTATGCGCTTTCGACTGATTCCACGTGAGGGGAAGTTCTTCACCGACTTCCAGGCGCTGGCTGACGAATTGAAACGCGGCGCGCGCCTGCTGGAGGAAATGCTGGCGCCGGAGCGCCCCGCCTGGGACAAGGCCGACCAGATCAAGGAGGTCGAGCACAAATGCGACTTCCTGACGCATGAGATCATCCAGCGGCTGCACCGCACGTTCGTGACGCCGCTGGACCGCGAGGACATTCACGCGCTGGCGCGCTCGCTCGACGATGTGATGGACGCGATTGACGCGGCGGCGGCCCTTGTTCGGCTGTACCGCCTCGAATCGGTCCGTTTCGGCGCGCGCGAGCTGGCCCGCATCATTTCGGCGTGTACTGACCAGGTGCGCTTCGCGCTCGACGGCCTGGAAGAGCACAAAGGCCTCGCCACCCATGCGATCGAGATCAACCGTCTCGAGAACGAAGCCGATCGCACGCACCAGCAGGCCGTCCGCCGCCTGTTCGAAGACGAAGCCGATCCCATCGTCGTCATGAAATGGAAAGAGGCGCTCGACTTCCTCGAGGACGCCACGGATCGCTGCGAGGACGTGGCGAACGTGCTCGAGGGCGTCATGGTGAAGCATGGATAACGGCTGATGTTCTCGATCGTCGCCGGTCTGATCCTTGTCGCGCTGTGCTTCGACTACATCAACGGATTCCACGACGCCGCCAATTCGATCGCGACCGTGGTGTCGACGCGCGTCCTTTCGCCAGGCAAGGCGGTCATCTGGGCCGCGTTCTTCAATTTCGTCGCCGCGTTCGCCTTCGGCACCGCGGTGGCGAGAACCGTCGGCGCCGGGATGATCGACATCAAGGTGGTCACCTTTTCGGTGATCTTCGGCGGACTGGCCGGCGCGATCATCTGGGATCTCATCACGTGGTACTACGGCCTTCCGACCAGCTCGTCGCACGCGCTCGTGGGCGGGTACGCCGGCGCCGCCGTGGCCAAGGCGGGCTTCGCGGCGATTGTCGCCGGCGGCTGGACCAAGACGATCATTTTCATTTTTCTGTCCCCGCTCATCGGCCTGACGGCCGGGCTGCTCCTGATGGTGTCCATCCACTGGATCTTCCGGTGGACGCCGCCGTCGCGCGTTGACCAATGGTTCCGCCGTCTGCAGCTGGTCTCCGCGGCGTTCTTCAGCCTCAATCACGGCGCGAACGACGCGCAGAAGACGATGGGCATCATCGCCGGCGTGCTGTACACCGCCGGCTACATCCAGACGTTCTACATTCCCTTCTGGGTCGTGCTCATCGCGCACACGGCGATCGGTCTGGGGACGCTCGCCGGCGGGTGGCGCATCATCCACACGATGGGCTCCAAGATCACGAAGCTGCAGCCCGTCGGCGGCTTCGCGGCGGAGACGGGCGCCGCGATTGCGCTGCTCATCGCGACCCAAACCGGCGTGCCGGTGAGCACGACACACGCGATCACCGGCGCGATCGTCGGCGTAGGATCCACGCGCCGGTTGTCCGCCGTCCGCTGGGGCGTGGCGGGCCGGATCGTCTGGGCCTGGGTGCTGACGATCCCTGCCGCGTTCTTCATCGCAGCGGGCGCCTACTCGCTGCTGCGGCTCAGCGGTTTTCAGTAGACGCGCGGCGCCGCCGCGCATCGCGGCGCATCACTCACGCAACCGCCGGTCATGCGCGTGACTGTATTCGGGCTGTCGAGACATCGACTACCATTCCCCTCGGCGGCGGCCATGCTCAAACGATCTGCCATCTTCGTTCATCGCTGGCTCGGGGTTGCGCTGTGTCTCTTCTTTCTCGTCTGGTTCCCATCCGGGATCGGCATGATGTATTGGGATTTTCCGAGCGTCAGTGCCGCCGATCGACTCGCACGATCCCTCACCCTGGACCCCTCGACGATCCGTTTGTCACCCGCAGAGGCATACGCCACGCTGGCGCAGCCGCAGCCCCCGGCCCAGGTGCGCCTCAACGCGTTCGACGGCCGTCCCGTATATCGCTTTCTTGCCCGTCACGGGGAGCGCATCGTGTACGCCGATACCGGAGCCCAGCAGGTCGACGTCTCGAACGAGATGATGGCGCGCGTGGCGTCGGCCTGGATCGGACACCCGGCGAGCACCGCGGCGGTGGAGGCCATCGACGTCGATCAATGGACGGTTCCGGGTTCGTATCGCAGCCTCGCGCCACTCTGGAAGTACTCATGGCCGACGGGCGAGCATGTGTACGTGTCGCAGACGTCAGGTGAGGTCGAGCAGTACACGACGACGGCGTCGCGGATCGGCGCCTACCTTGGCCCGATTCCACACTGGCTGTATTTCACGCCGCTGCGCAGACATCAGCCGCAGTGGAGCCGCGTCGTCATCTGGTCGTCGGGAATCGGTACTGTCGCTGCCATGCTCGGAATCATCATCGGCATCTGGATGTATTCGCCATCGAAGCGATATCGACACGCCGGCGTGGCGACGAGCATTCCGTACTCGGGTCAGAAGCGCTGGCATGCCGTGCTGGGGTTGATCTTTGGCGTGGGCGCAGCGACGTGGGCCTTCAGCGGCATGCTCTCCATGGATCCGTTTCCGACGATGACGGGAACGGGAGGCGCGGCTGCGGACACCGCGAGCACGGAGAACGGAGGCATACCGCTAGCGCTCCGCGGACCTCTGTCGATGGCCATGCTTGCGGCCATTCACCCGCGCGATGCGCTCTCGCAGGTCGCGAATCTCGACGTCAGGGAACTGGAGCTCACGTCGGTTGCCGGTGAGCCGTTCTTCATCGCCATACTCGGCGGCGGGGACACCCGCGTACTGACACTCGACGGACGACCGGCGACCGAATTCGACCGGCGTCGGATCATCGACATCGTGAAAGCGGCCGAACCGGCCCGTCTCGGTGATGTTCGCGAGCTCAATCAGTACGACCGGTACTACCTCGATCGACGTCGTCACCGCCCGCTGCCGGTCATCCTTGCGCGACTGAACGATGCGGATCAAACGCGTTACTACATCGATCCCAAAACGGCTCGCGTCGTCGGCACGTACAGCTCGCGGAACCGCGTGAGCCGCTGGCTCTATCACGGGTTGCATTCACTCGATTTTCCCTGGCTCTATAACCACCGCCCCGCGTGGGACATCGTGGTGATCGTGTTCATGGCCGGTGGGACCGCGCTCGCCGCCACGGCGTTCGTCCTCGCCTGGAGAGTTGTGCGTCATTCCTTTGGCGCCAGGCACCTGGAGGGACTGTCTGCCGGGCCCCTGTCCCGATAGACCTCGTGGCCATCACCGCTGAATCCTCGCCAGGGTGACGATGAACCGCGCGCCGCCTTCCGGCCGGCTTTCCGCGCGCACGGAACCGCCGTGCAGCTCGATCAGATGCTTCACGATGGCGAGCCCGAGCCCTGTGCCGCCCGGGTCGCGCGCGCGTGATTTGTCCACGCGGTAGAAGCGCTCGAACACGCGCGTCAGATCCTCGTCCGGAATGCCCGGCCCCTCGTCGGACACGATGATCTCGACGCGCCCTCCGGCGGCGCGGACCGCGTCCACGCGAATCGTCGACCGCGCCGGCGCGTACGTGATTGCGTTCGCGACCAGGTTGCGGAGCGCATCGTGCAGCTTCGCCTGGTCCGCCCGCACGGTGTCGGCGTCGGTCGCCACCGTCATCTCGAGCCGCTGACCGCGTTCCTCCGCCGCGGGCGCGAGGTCGGCGAACACGTCCTCCACCACATGACGCGTATTGCACGCGATCATATCGAGCGTTTCCTGACCCGCATCGAGCCGCGCCAGCCGCAGGAGATCCTTGACGAGCCGCTCCATGCGCTGCGTGTGCCGCGCGATGATGTCCAGGAAGCGCTGGCGGTCGTCCGCGCTCGTGTCGCCCTCGGTGAGCGCCTCGACGTACCCGCGAATCGCCGTCAGCGGCGTGCGGAGCTCGTGGGACACGTTGGCGACGAAGTCGCGCCGGATCTGGTCGGCGCGCCGCAGCTCGGTGATGTCGTGCAGCACGAGAATCACGCCGTGCTCGGCCGCGCCGGCCGCCGGCGCCGCCGTCGCCATGATGGTTCTCGATGGATCGCGCGGCGGGGAAAACTGCAGCGCGTCCGGTGTCCGTCCGAAGAGCACCGCCGCCACGAGCTCCGCAATGGCCGGCAGCCGGATGGTCTCGACGTAGGCCCGGCCGATCCCCACGTCGTCCAGCTTCATCATGTGGCGCGCCGCCGTGTTGATCAGCTGCAGCCGCGCCTGCGGATCGACCACGATGACGCCTTCGATCATGCCGGACAGGATGGCTTCCATCCGCGCGCGATCGCGCGCCTGCACGGAGAGCTGGCGTCCCACTTCCTGCACCGACTCGTCGAGCGCGCGCGCCACGGTTCCGAGCTCGTCGTCTCCGAAGCCGAGGCGGGGCGGCGTCAGATCGCCGCGCCGGTACTGTTCGGCGACCCGCGCGACGAGCCGCACGCGCTGCCCGATACGCATCGAGAACACCCACGCGATCGCGGCGCCCCCGACCAGCGCGACGCCCAGCGCGGCAAGCGTGGCGGTCAGCACCGTCTGCAGCTGATGCCGCACGTCGGTGAGCGGCAGCGCCACGCGGACGACGGCGATCGCCGGGTGCGCGACGGGGACCGCGACGTACAGCATGTCGATCTTCAGCGTCGTGCTGTAGCGGCGCGACCGGCCGATCCCGGTCTTCAATGCGTCGACGACCTCCGGCCGCTGCGCATGGTTCTCCATCGCGGCGACGCCCGCGAGCGTCTCGGCGGAGTCGCCGACCACGCGCCCGTCGGGCGCGATGAACGTCACGCGCGCACCGATCAGCTCGCCGATGCGATCGGCCTCGTCATCCAGCTCCGCCACGGCCGCGTGGGGCGTGCCGCGGCCGAGCAGATCGGCCGCGAGGCGCGCTTCCGCGACGAGCGTCGTCTCGATCGTCGCGTCGATCTGCCGCCGCATCGTCGTCGCGAACAGCGTGCCCGCCACGGCCAGAGCGATGACAGCGGCGGACAGGGCGGCGAAGAAGAATTTCGTCTGGTACGTCGTGCGGAACGGGGCCGGCATGTGGTTACGGCGCGGTCTCCATCAGCTTGTAGCCGAACTGCTTGACCGTGACGAGGCCGTCCGCCAACACGGGTAGCTTTTCCCGCAGCCGCCGCACGTGGACGTCGACCGTTCTGGTGCCGCCGGTGTAGCGGTAGCCCCATACGTCGGTCAGCAGCACGTCGCGCGACAGCACGCGACCGCGGTGCTGCAGCAAGTACTCCAGCAGCAGGAACTCCTTCGCGGTGAGCGTCACATCGCGGCCGTCGATCGACACGATGTGCCGCTCGGTATCGAGCGCGATGGGGCCGTAGGCGAGCGTCTTCGCCGCCGGTCTGGCGCCTCGTTGCGCGCGGCGGAGCAGCGCGCGCACCCGCGCGACGAGCTCGTTCGGGCTGAACGGCTTGGCCAGATAGTCGTCGGCGCCGAGCTCCAGGCCGACGATGCGCTCCGATTCTTCGGCGCGGGCCGTCAGCATGATGATCGGCATCGCCGCGCTCGCCTCGTTGCCGCGAACGACGCGACACACCTCGAGGCCGTCGACGTGCGGCAGCATCAAATCGAGCACCATGAGGTCGGGCGGCCGGGCGGCGATCGTCTTCAGTGCCTCGCGTCCTGAGGTCGCGCGTTCGGTGACGAATCCGGCCTTATCGAGATATCGGGCGACGAGCTCGGCGATGTCCTGGTCGTCTTCGACGACCAGGATGCGCGTGTGCATGAGCGCTCAATTCTACCGGCGATGACGCGGATGAGCTCAGTTGAGGTCAGCCCGTCTGTAACGATTCTGGCAAATCATTGAAAACACGCCAGAAATACGGCTGGCGCTGTTGGCACCTGCCTTGGACTGCACATGGTTCGGAGGCCGTTACCATGAGAGCGTTTTTTGCAGCCGTGTTGAGCGTGATCGCGGTCGGGGTCGTGCTGATCGCGTATGGATTGTTGAACCCCCGCGCCGCCGTCGCCGATTCGTATCCGTATGCGCGGCCGATGACTCCAAGCCAGCGCGTCGGCCTGATCGAAGACGGCTATGGCTATGCGCCGAACTCGCCCTACATGTACACTACCGGCCGGGCGCCGATGGCTTATCCGGCCAACGACGTCCGCGCTGTCCCGGCCTACGACGCGTACCCGGCGCAACGTCGCGTGACCTCACCGCAGGTGGCGACACGAAGCGCGCCGAGCCGCGTGGAACGTTCCTCGAGTCGTGACTGGACGAAGACCGCGATGGTCATCGGCGGGACCACGGCTGCGGGCGCCGGCCTGGGCGCCATCTTCGGCGGCAAGAAAGGCGCGCTCATCGGCGCCGCGATCGGCGGCGGGGCGGGCACACTCTACGAGGTAAAGAAACGTTAGCGAAAGCAGCCATGGCTGATGGCTGATGGTTGGATGGCGGATGTCCATCGACCATATGCCATCAGCCATTGACGTTGTACAATCCTCGAATGCGCACGGCTTTTTTCATCGCATTCATCGCTCAGGTTCTCGCTCCAGCACCAAAACCAGGTCACGCGTCGATTCTGCCTTCGCCTGCGGCCGTGAACGGGAAAGCGGGAGCGAGGCTCTCGCTGTTTGTCGACGTCACGCCGAAGCCCGGCATTCACGTCTATGCGCCAGGCTCGCGGGACTATATCGCGATCACGGTAAAGCTCAATCCGCAGGGAGAGATCAAACCGGGCAAGGTGGCGTACCCGAAAGCCGACGTCATGACATTTGCCGAGGAGAAGGTGCCCGTCTTCCAGAAGCCATTCCGGCTCACGCAGGAGGTGACCGTCGACAAGTCGGCCCAGCCGGGCGCGACGGTCGTGGTGAGCGGAACGGTGAGCTACCAGGCGTGCGACGACAGGGTGTGCTTCGCGCCGGAATCAGCGCCGGTGGCGTGGACGATCGCAGTGAAGTAGATCGACTCGGGGCCTGGGCCCTGCTCACAAGAGCCGCGCGACGAGCGGATAGCCCCAGGCGAGCCCGAGCACGGTCGACACGCAGCCCACCGCGAGCGACACACCGCGCGCGAGCGCGCGATGACTCCCGGCACGCGCGAGCGGCCAGCCAAGCAGACCCGACAGCGCGGCCATTCCCAGCGTCGATCCCAACCCGAAGACCGCCATGTAGGTGAGCCGCGCTGACGTCGACGGCAGCGTGGCGAGCACCAGCGCTGTCAGCGCGCCGCTGCCCGCGAGTCCGTGGATCGCTCCTACGAACAAGGGACGCCGCGCCAGCGTCCACGCGCCGATGTGAATGTGCGCCGGCGCGCCGCGATGCACGTGGACGATGCCGCCGTGATGATGGACGTGCACGGGACCCGCCGGCCCCTGACACGCGGCGAGATAGATGGCGCGCAGGCCGAGACCAATCAGCATCAGCGCGACGCCGAACTCGAACACGTCCGACATGCGCGCCGGCATCTCCGCCCGCAGGATCACGAGCACGGCGCCGACCGCGACCAGCGTGAGCGTGTGCCCGAGCCCCCAGCACATGCCGAGGAACGCCGCCTTCCAGGTGCTGCGCTCGCCCGTCACGAGCGTCGACACCGCGGCGAGATGATCCGGTTCGAGGGCGTGACGCATCCCGAGCAGCGATCCGAGGCCCGAGCTGGTCATGAGTTCGAGGGCTGGCATGCGTAAAGTCGCAGCTATTGTACGTGAACTCGCGCCGTCAACCTGCCTCTACTGCGACGGCGTCTGGATCGTGAACCAGATGGTCGCCGGCGAAGCGGGGAGCCATCGCCGCCTGCAAGCACGCGATGTCCAGTGACGCGAGCCCAGTGGACTCACGAATCCAAATCACTCGGGACCGATGCCGCCGACGATCCCGAGCGTCGTCACGCGTCCCATGCGATGGATTCGAGTACAGGCATAATGGCGGGCGCGGTCGTCATTCTACGTGAATCTGCTGCTCATCGCGATTGGCGGGGCGCTCGGATCGGTGGCACGCTATCTCCTCTCGACGTTCGTTCTCCAGGTCTCGGGATCCCTGCTCGGCGTCGGCACGTTCGCCGTCAACGTCGTGGGCTGCATCGTGTTCGGCGTCCTCGCGGGCCTTGCGGAACGGCGCTTCGTGTTCGGGCCTGAAGCCCGGATGTTTCTGCTCGTCGGCGTGCTTGGCGGTTTCACGACGTTCTCGACGTTTGCATTCGAGAGCGTTCAACTGCTCCGCGACGGCCAGTTCCTCGCCGCCGCCGTGAACATCGTCGGGCAGGTCCTGGCCGGCGTCGCCGGGCTCTGGGTGGCATTTGCGATCAGCGGGTGACCCGTGACGATTCCAACCGAAGGCAAGCTGCTGCGCATCTTCATCGGCGAAGCGGACCGCTGGCAGGGCAAACCGCTTTACGAGGCGATCGTGACAGAGGCCCGGAAGCGCGGGCTCGCCGGCGCCACGGTGGTCAAGGGGTTCATGGGTTTCGGCGCACACAGCCGCATTCACACCGCCAAGCTGCTCGAGCTCTCCCAGGACCTGCCGATCGTCATCGAAATCGTGGACGCGCCGGAGAAGATCGAGGCGTTCCTGCCGGATCTCGAGGCGATGGTGGGCGACGGCCTGATTACGCTGGAACGCGCGGAGGTGATCTTGTACAGACCCGGAAGACATGGCTGATGGCATAGGGTCCATGAACCATCAACCATGTGCCATTAACCATCAGCCAGCAGCCATCAGCCATCAGCCATTTTCAGGATCGCGCATTCGCCTTCACGTGCCGCGCGATCTGCTCGTGCGTCGCGAACCACACGCCCGGCTTCGACTTCATGTGGACGATCAGCTTCTCGAGCCCGGCGACGCGCGACCGGTGGCCCGTGATGTGCGGGTGCATCGTCAGGATGAAGAGGCCGCCTTCCTCGTACGCGACGTCGAACTCCGACCGAAACACTTTTTCGACCTCATCCGGATTGGGCATCCCGCCGTTGGTCGCGCCGCCGAAGTACGGGAAGTCGTCGACGATGCGTTCGATCGGCAGCTCGACGACGCCGGTGGGCTGTTTATCGAGCAGGATCTCATACGCGTCGTCGCTTGCCATCAGGCTGCTGTCGTACAGGAAGCCGGCGTCCTTCACCTGCTTCACCGTCCACTGGCTGAACTGCCACGACGGCGCGCGGTAGCCGACCGGTTTCTTGCCGATCGCCTTCGTCAATGTCTCGATCGCGCGGTTCAGCATGTCCTGTTCCGCGGCGGCGTCGTTCACCGACGGCAGATGCTCGTGAATCCAGCCGTGCACGCCGATCTCGTGGCGCCCGCTCGCGAGGATCGATGGGATCATCTCCGGGTGGAGCAGATGGCTGACCGCCGGGATGAAGAACGACGCGGCGATCCGGTGCTTGTCCAGCAGCCGCAGAATCCGCGGCAGGCCGTCGACCGCGCCGTACTCGCCGCGCGAGATCGATTCCGAGATCAGGTTGCCGGTCGCCAGATCCGCCGTCGCGTTGTCGACGTCGAAGCTCAGGCCGACCGCGACGCGCGCGCCGTTGGGCCACGCCGCCGGCTTGAGCCGCTTGCCGGCGCTGACGTGAAACATCTGCGCGTCGATCTGGACGAGCGGCAGCTTCGTGCCCGGCTGCGGCCGCGCCTGCGCCAAGAGCGCGGCGCCACAGACCACGCAACACACGAACAAACACGAAACAGACCAAAAGAGCATCTTTTCGTGCCTGCTCGTTTTCGTGTCTTTCGTGGTGGACCAGGCTGCTTTCGGGTCTTTCGTGGTCATGCGTCCAGCACTCCATGGTTGCGAGTGAGAAAGTAGATCGCGACGAGGACCAGCAGCGCGCCGTTGATGCCGATCACCAGCGGCGCGCCGAGATAGGTCGCCAGATACCCGCTGACGAGGCTGCCGAGCGGCATCCCGCCGCGGAACGCGAGCATGTAAATGCTCATCACGCGGCCGCGCATCTCGTTGGGCGCGATCAGCTGCACCAGCGATGTCACCGTGGAGAAGACGACCATCAGCGCCGTGCCGGTGAGGAACAGCAGGATGTCGCTCAGCCACAGCACGCGCGACACGGCGAAGGCGATGATCAGCAGGCCGTAGATCGCCTGGACGATCAGCGCGGTCCATCCCATCTTCGGGAACTTGCCGAGCCACGCGACGATGAGCGCGCCGACGATCGATCCGGCGCCCGAAAACGCCATCAGGTGGCTGTAGGTGTCGGCCCCTTCGTGGAAGATTTTCTGCGCGAAGATCGGCAGGAACGTCAGCAGCGCGAACCCCAGGAACGTCGTCGCCGCCGCGAGCACGATCAGCGCGGCCAGGCTGCTGTGATGGCGGACGTACGAGAGGCCGATCTTCAGCTCATCGTGCATGCGGCCCGACGTCGCCGGCGGAATGTGCTTCACGCGCAGCATCATCAGCGTGTTGATGACGACGAGAAACGACATCGAGTTGAGCAGGAAGCAGGCGTTCATCGCCTGCGGCTCGCTGTAGCCCCACTTGCGGAACGCGGCCAGCGTGACGCCGAACGCCAGCGGACCGAGCACGCGCGCCACGTTGAACTGGATCGAGTTGAGCGCGACCGCGTTCGGCAGATCTTTTTTGTCGACGAGCGACGGAATGAGCGACTGATACGCGGGCCCGCCGAACGATTGCGCGCAGCCGGTCACGAACGACAACGCCAGAATCTGCCAGATCTGGATGGTGTGGAGATACATGAGCAGGGCGAGCATGCCCGAGGTCCCCATCTGGATGCACTGCGACACCAGCAGCGTCCGCCGGCGGTCGTAGCGGTCGGCGAAGACGCCGCCGATGAGGGAAAACAGGATGATCGGCAGCTGCTGCAGGAACGCGTCGAGGCCGAGGAAGAACGGGGAATTGGTCAGCGAGACGACGAGCCAGTTCTGCGCGACGATCTGCATCCACGTCCCGATGCTCGAGGTGCACGCGCCAATCCACTGAACCCGGAAGTCGCGGTATGTGAACGCCGTCAGCGTGCGGCGCATGGTCCGCGCGCCAAGCGAGGGCGTCGCGGTGACGGCGGCCTCGGCGTGGGTCGGAGTGGCTTGCGCCTGGACAGGTTCGGCCAAGAGGTCAGTCTAAACAGATGTAGGGCAGGGCTTTAGCCGTGCCGCAGGATGTCGGGTATCTTACAACACTTGATCGGCGCCGAGGCCTGCCGTATACTGCGTGGAAGGCGAAGATAAAGCGAAAACATATATCATGGCCCTCGCACGCGCCGACCTCGAATCGCTGCTCCGCGCCCGTCAGCTCGATCGCACGCTCACCACCGCGCTGCCGCCCCTCGCCCGGCGAGACGAGGCGGCGCTGGCACCTTGCGGGCTTACCGCCTTAGACGCACGGCTCGGCGGCGGGTTTCCCCGAGGGCAGCTGTCGGAGATCGCCGGGCCCCGTTCCTCGGGCCGCACCAGCCTGCTGCTGCAGATGCTGGCCGCGGCGACCGCGCGCGGCGAGCTCGTCGCCCTCGTCGATGCGCTCGACATGCTCGATGTCGAGTCGGCGGCGTCGGCCGGCCTCGATCTCGCACGGCTGCTCTGGATCCGGGGCCACGTCGTCTCGAATCCCGGCCTGTGCCGCGACATGAATCAGCGCGCGCTCGAACAGGCGATTCGCGCCTTCACGCTCGTGCTCCAGGCGGGCAATTTCGGGCTCGTCGTCTTCGACGTCGCCGAGGCGCCGTCCGACGCGCTGCGCCGGCTGCCGTTCACGACCTGGCTGCGCCTGCAGCGGATTGTCGAGGGCAGCCAGACGGTTGGCGTGCTCGTGGGAAACCAGCCGATGGCGCGGAGCTCGGCGGGGCTCACGCTCCGCGTCGGGATTAAGGATTCGGGATCAGGGATTCGATTTACGAATGGCCTGTTCGATGGGTTGAGCGTCCATACGCGAGTGGTCCGCGCGCGCGCGCGCGATCAGGAGGAGGCGAGCGTCGCGTTCAGCACGATCGCGTCAGATTGTGCCTAATCCTGGTTCACCAATCCCTCCCGCGACTCCGGCGATCCCCGCGACTCCGGCGACTCCGGCGATCCCGGCGACTCCGGTGACTCTGGCGACTCCGACGACTCCGGCGACTCCGGCGACTCCGGTGACTCTGGCGACTCCGACGACTCCGACAACTCCGACGACTCCGGCGAATCCCGAATCCCAAATCCCGAATCCCTTGTACGCGTGTCTCTATCGGCCGCCGGCTGGTGATCCATCGGCGGCTTCCGTCTGCACACTCGTCAGCATCGCGGAGCAGTTCTCGCCGCGCTACGAGTGTCGTCACGACGATCTCGTGTCGATCGATGTCAGCGGGCTCGAGCGGCTGCTTGGTCCGGCGCGGACGATCGGCGAGGAGCTGCGCCGCACGGCCGCCGCGTGCGGGATCCGCGCGCACGTCGCAGTGGCCGGCACCCGGATGGCCGCGATGGTCCTCGCGCTCGCGCAGCCGGGGCTCACGGTCGTCGCGCGCGGCGAGGAGGCCGAAGCACTCGCGCCCATCGCCATCGGCACCCTCGAAAAGATTGACGACGACGATCGAGCGCAGAGCTCGCAGAGAGATCTCGATCGAAAAAACTCTGCCGCCGCTGCGGTCTCTACGTTCAAACGGTGGGGGCTGAAGACGCTGGGCGAGCTCGCGGCGTTGCCAGCCGCGGATCTGACCGCGCGTCTGGGCAGACAGGCGCTGGCGTGGCAGACGATCGCGCGCGGCCAGGACATCTGGCCGCTGGTGCCGACGCTCGCCGAGGAACGGTTCGAATCGTCGCTCGAGCTGGAATGGCCGATCGAGGATCTCGAGCCGCTGTCGTTCGTCCTCACGCGGTTGCTCGAGCCGCTGTCGACCCGCCTCGAGCGGCGCGACCGCGGCGCCGCGGTGCTGCACGTCCTGCTGCGCCTGGTCACGCGGGAGATCTGTGCACGGCGCCTGGAACTGCCGTCGCCGATCCGCGACGTGCGCACGCTGCGGACGCTGGCGCTGCTCGACCTGGAGGCGCATCCCCCGTCGGGCGGGATCGACCGCGTCACGATCGTGATCGATCCCACGCCCGGGCGCGTGCTGCAGCACACGCTGTTCACACGCGCGCACCCGACGCCGGAACAGCTCTCGACGCTCCTCGCGCGCCTCGGCGCGCTGATGGGGACGGACCGCTTCGGCGCGCCGTCAACCGTTGATTCGTACCGCCCCGGCGCGTTCACGATGGCGCCGTTTGCCACAGATCACGAAACGTCTAACCGCAGAGAACGCAGAGAAAATTCTTCTCAGTCTTCTGCGAACTCTGCAGTCACTGCGTTGAACGTCGTGCCAGCGCTCGAAAGCGAATCCCGACGCGAATCCCGAATCCCGAATCCCGAATCCCCTCTTGTGTCGGCGCTGCGCCGCTGTCGCTACCCCGTCCCGGCGCGCGTGGCGGTTGCCGACGGCCGGCCCGTGCGCGTGACGACCGATCGCCGCGGCTTCGCGGGCGGCACGGTCACGCATTGCGCGGGTCCGTGGCGGACGTCCGGACACTGGTGGGCGGGGAAGTCGGGTGCAACCCACCCGACCCACCTGACCCACCCGACCCACCTGACCTCGTGGGACCGCGATGAGTGGGACGTGTCACTGAGCGACGGCGCGGTCTACCGCGTGTTCCGCGACCGCGACCGCGGCAATTGGTTCATCGACGCTGTTGTGGATTGAAGAAGGAGAAGAGGCATGACGATCGCCGACCTGTTGCAGCCCGAGTTCGATCAGGAAATGGCCACAACCCGCCTCGTCCTCGAGCGCGTGCCCGAGGACAAATTCGGCTGGAAGCCGCATAACAAGTCGTTCGCGATGGGGGATCTCGCGAGCCACATCGCGAACACGGTCAGTTGGGCCGAGCCGACGATGAACCAGACGATGTTCGATCTGGCGGCCGCGTCGCTGGAGGAGATGACGAAGGCGGCGAAGTCCAGCGCGGAGCTGCTGTCCTGGTTCGACGGCAACGTCAAATCGGCGCGCGCCCTGATCGAGAAGCCGGACGTCGACTATTTCGTCCCCTGGACGCTGAAACACGGCGACAAGGTCATTTTCACGCTGCCGCGCTACAACTGCATGCGCAGCTTCGTCCTGAACCACATCGTCCACCATCGCGCGCAGCTCGGAGTGTATCTGCGCCTGAACAACATCCCCGTGCCCGGGGCGTACGGGCCGTCGGCTGACGAAGGGAATTAAGAATTTGGAATTTAGAATGTGGAATGCGTAACCCGAGTCGATCGGCTCAGCGCACGAATTCCAAATTCCAAATTCCCCATTCCAAATTCTCACTGTGTACATCGAGCTCCACGCGGCATCCGCCTTCAGCTTTCTGCAGGGGGCGTCGCTGCCTGAGGCGCTCGTCGATCGGGCCGCCGAGCTCGGGTACCCCGCGCTCGCGCTGCTCGATCGCGACGGCGTGTACGGGCTGCCTCGCTTCCACAAAGCTGCGACGGCAGCCGGGATCCGCCCCATCGTGGGCGCGGAGCTCACCATAGAGTCGGGTGGGGCAGGTAGGCCGGGGCGGTCAGGTAGGGAAGGCTCTTCCCATCAGCCCTACTCGACCCACCAGTCCCACCAGTCCCACCCGACCTACCCGACCGGCATCGTCCTGCCAGTCCTCTGCGAAAGCGCGGACGGATATCGCAACCTCTGCCGGCTGATCACCCGCATGAAGATGCGCGCGCCGAAAGGCGAAGGCGCGCTGACGCTCGAAGAGCTCGACGGCTCCACTGGCGGCCTTGTCGCGCTCGCCGGGCGCGCGGCACTCGACGGCCGGCGGCACGGCGTCGGCGGCCTGCTCGATCGTCTCGTCGGCGTATTCGGCCGCGACCGCGTGTACGTCGAGCTGCAGCGCCAGTTCCGGCGCGACGACGCGCGCGACAACGAGGCGCTCGTCAGCCTCGCCGCGGCGTTCCGCGTGCCGACGATCGCGACCAACGGCGTCCGCTTCGCCACGTCCGCCGAGCGCCCGCTGTTCGACGTGCTCACCTGCATTCACCATCACACCGATCTCGCCGGCGCCGGCCGCCGGCTCGCGCCGAACGCGGAGCGGTATCTGAAGCCGCCCGCCGACATGGCGGCGCTGTTCGGCGGGCAGCCCGCGGCGGTCGCGCGCACGCGGGAGCTCGCCGATCGGCTGCAGTACACGATGGCCGATCTCGGCTACCGGTTTCCGGACTACCCGGTGCCGCCCGGCGAGACGCAGATCTCGTTCCTGCGCGGCATCACCGACGTCGGCGCGCGGGATCGCTACCGGCCGTACCACGACCGCGCCCGCGCGCAGATCGCGCGCGAGCTGGATCTGATCGAGAAGCTCCAGCTCGCCGGCTACTTCCTCATCGTCTGGGACATCGTCAATTTCTGCCGGCAGCACGACGTTCTCGTGCAGGGGCGCGGGTCGGCGGCGAACAGCGCCGTCTGCTACAGCCTCGGCATCACCGCGGTCGATCCGGTCGGGATGGATCTGCTGTTCGAGCGGTTTCTGTCGGAGGAACGCGGCGAGTGGCCGGACATCGATCTCGATCTGCCGAGCGGCGATCGGCGCGAGCAGGTGATTCAGCACGTCTACGAAAAGTACGGGCGGCTGGGCGCGGCGATGACCGCCAACGTCATCACGTATCGCGGCCGGAGCGCCGCGCGCGAAGTGGGGAAGGTCCTCGGCTTCGATCCCGTCCAGGTCGATCGCCTCGCGAAGGTGATGAATAACTTCGAGTTCATCGATCCCGGCGACTCGCTGCCGCGCCAGATGTCGGCGGTCGGCCTCGATCTGAACGCCGAACGCGTCCGGCTGTTCGCGCGGCTCTGGGGCGAGATGCAGGATCTGCCGCGGCATCTCGGGCAGCATTCCGGCGGCATGGTGATTTGCGAGGGGCAGCTCGACGCCGTGGTGCCCCTCGAAAACGCCAGCATGCCCGGCCGTGTCGTCGTCCAGTGGGACAAGGACGACTGCGCCGACATGGGGATCGTGAAGGTCGATCTGCTCGGCCTCGGCATGATGGCGGCCATTCAGGATTCGCTCGCGCTCGTCAACGGGCCGGGATTCGGGATTCGGGGTTCGGGATTCGAAAACGGTTCGCAACGCGAATCCCGAATCCCAAACGAATCCCGAATCCCAAATCCCGAACCCCGAGTGGATCTGGCGCACTTGCCGCAGAACGACCCGGCGGTCTACAAGATGCTCTGTGAGGCCGACACGATCGGCGTGTTTCAGGTGGAGTCGCGCGCGCAGATGGCCACGCTGCCGCGCCTCAAGCCGAAGGAGTTCTACGACATCGTCGTGCAGGTGGCGATCATCCGTCCCGGGCCGATCGTCGGACAGATGGTGCATCCCTATTTGAACCGGCGCGCGGGACGCGAGCCGGTCCGGTTCGCGCATCCGTCGCTCGAGCCGATTCTCGCGCGGACGCTCGGCGTGCCGCTGTTCCAGGAGCAGCTGCTGCGGATGGCGATGGTGGCCGCCGGCTTCACCGGCGGGCAGGCCGAGGAGCTGCGGCGCGCGATGGGCTTCAAGCGGTCGGAGCGGCGCATGAAGCAGATCGAAGTGCAGCTGCGCGACGGGATGGCTCGGCAGGGCATCACGGGTCAGGCGGCGGAGGAGATCATCACGTCGATCGCGTCGTTCGCGCTGTACGGCTTTCCCGAGTCGCACGCCGCGAGCTTCGCGCTGCTCGCCTACGCGAGCGCGTACCTGAAGGCGCATTTTCCGGCGGCGTTTTATACGGCGCTCCTCAACAACCAGCCGATGGGGTTTTATCACCCGTCGACGCTCGTGAAGGACGCGCAGCGCCGCGGCGTCCGCTTTCATCCAATCGACGTGCAGATCTCCGACTGGGACTGCACCGTCGAACCCGACGGCGCGATCCGCCTCGGCCTGCGCTACGTGAGCGGTTTGCGCGAGCAGGCGGGCCGCGCGATCTGTAGCGCGGAGGCTTCTCGTAGGCAGGAGGCTTCTCGTAGCGCGAAGACTCTGGCCGAGCGTCCCGGCGAGCGGCCGCCGGATTCCGAGCGAATCCCGAATTCCGAATCCCGAATCCCGACGCGTTGCCCGAAATGCGGCTGTGACGATTCGTCAATGCTCGAGCAGGTGGCCGAGGGGCGCTGGTTCTGCAACAACTGCTCGCACGACTGGACCCGGCGTCGCGCCACCGCACGTTTTTCGTCGCTCGACGATCTCATCGCCCGCGCCGCCCTCCGCCGCGACGAGCTCGTCACGCTCGCCGACCTCGGGGCGCTCAACGCCTTCGGCTACGACCGCCGCTCGGCGCTCTGGCAGACGGAACGCGCGATCCGCCCGTCAGGCGAGCTGTTCGAAAAAGCAACCGCAGAGGACGCCGAGCTCGCAGAGATCTTTTTTGAAGACGAATCCTCCGCGTTTGAAGACGAATCCTCCGCGCTCACGCCTGGCCCCGACTCTGAGGTCGAGTGTCCCTTGAAGCCGATGACCGAGGCCGAGCGCCTCGTCGCCGACTATGCGGGGATGGGGCTCTCGACCGGACGCCATCCCATGGCGCTGCGGCGCGAGCAGCTGGCGATGCGCGGCATCCTGCGCGCGTCCGACCTGCACGCCACGCGGCAGGGCCGCCGCGTCCGCGTCGCCGGCATGGTCATCACGCGCCAGCGTCCCGGCACCGCGAAAGGCTTCGTCTTCCTGACGCTCGAGGACGAAACCGGAATCGCGAACATCATCGTGCGGCCGGACCTGTTCGCGCGCGACCGACTCATCATCGTCGAAGAGCGGTTTCTGATTGTGGACGGCGTCCTGCAGAACCAGGACGGGGTCACCTCCATCCGCGCCGAGCAGGTGCACGGCATGCGCGGCGTCGATGTGGACTTCGACGCCCACGATTTCTACTGAAGTCTCGAGACCGTTCCCTACTCGACGGTGACTTCCGTGGTTCCGTCCGTCACGTCCACGTCTTTCTGAAGCCGCCTGCCGCCCGTGTAGACCGTGACCGTCCACGCTCCAGGCGGGACGCTGGTGAAGGTGAAGCGGCCGTCGCTTTCCGCCAGCGCGGTGTAGGGCGTGGACGCCGCGAAGATTGACGCCGCCATCGCCGGATGGATGTCGCAGCCGACGCGATAGAAGCCGTCGCGCTCGAACGTGTAAGTGAAGGCGTTGCCGCTGGGAATGGCCACGTTGAACGCCGCCGTGCGCGTTTCCTCGTGGCTCACGTGGACGTTGTGCAACGTGTCGTCGCTGTTTCGAAACTCCACCGGCTGGCCGGTCCGCACGAGCAGGAGCCCGGGGCCGAACGTCAGGCCGATTTGATCCATGACCGGCGTTTCGGTCTGCGCCGGAAACGTCTTCGCGCTCTTCGGCTCGAGGACGACGACCGCTGGGCCGCTTGCCGCCACCTTTCCGACGATCTTGCCGGCGCCCGCATGACCGGCGGGCACGGCCGCGCCTGTCGCGGCCGACGCTGACGCGGCCGCCTGCGGCGGCTCCGCCGATTTCGCACAACCGCCGGCCAGCGCGAGGGCGAACAGCGCGAGCGCGGCCGCCGCGCGACGTCGCCTCAAGGGCCGGTGGCCTTCCGCGCCTGCGCGCTGTCGAAGCTCTCGCCGTAAATCGCCGGCACCTTCGCGCCCATGGGACGGAGGTACATCGACAACTGGCCCCGGTGATGAATCGAGTGAATCATCGCGGTCTGCAGATAGGTCACCGCGGGCAATTGGAAGATGCCGCGGAAATCGACGATCTTCAGCAGCGCCTCGGCTGGCAGCGCGGCCACGCCGCCGCTGTCGCGCTGGAACTGGTCGCCATACCAGCGCGCAATCTCAGCGGAGTTCGTCAACTCGGGTGGCCGGCCGGTGTTCGAGAAATCAAACGCGCCGTTGATCACCGCTTCCATGAATCGGTGTTCAGCGCCGACAATGTGCCAGGCGAGGTCGTTGGCGCACTTGACGATGGTGTCCGGACGATAGTCGCCCTTGTCGAGCGGAATCGCCTCGATCACCCCGCGCGTCACCTTGTGCTCGCGTTTGAGGCCATCGAGGAGGAATTGACGGACGAACTGCGCCTGCTCGGGTTGGAGAGGAGCCATCCGGCAATTGTACTCGCGACATACAATTCCATCGTGACGCAGATCCCCGTGCCGGCGATCGTCGCCGTGGCCGCCAGCGCCGCGCTGCTCTTCGGCATCGAGCCATTTGTCGGCAAGGTGCTCCTTCCCGCGCTGGGCGGAACGCCCGCCGTGTGGAACACGTGCGTCATGGTGTTCCAGGCCTTGCTGCTGGCGGGTTACTGGTACAGCGCGTGGCTCGTCCGAGTCGCTGACGTCCGTCGGGCGGTGATCCGCCACACGATCCTGGTCGCCGCGTCGTGCGCGCTCTGGCCGATGACGGTCCGCGCGTTGTGGCTGACGCCGCGGCCCGGCTGGCCGCCGGTCGCATGGGTGGCCGCGGTGACGATGGTGGCGATCGGCCTGCCGTTCGCGATCCTGTCGGCGACCTCACCGCTGCTGCAGGTCTGGCTCGCGCGCAAATCACCGGTCGAGTTGAACGTGCACCGGCTGTACGCTGCGTCGAACCTCGCCAGCACATTCGGCCTCCTCCTGTATGTCGCGGTGCTCGAACCGTTCGCCGGCGTGCGCCAGCAGAATCGTCTGCTCTGGGTGGCCTACGGCGGCGCCATGGCGCTCTCGCTGATCGTCGCCTGGCGAGCCAGCCGGGCGCCGGACAGGTCGCTCGTCTCAGATACCGCAAACGATGAACGAGGACGAACGACGAACGACGAAGGACGAACGGCGAACGACGAACCACGAGCCACGAACGACGAACGACCAACGACCAACTCCGAACGAGCAGTCTGGATCGGTCTGTCGTTCGGCGCGTCCATGACGCTTTACGCGGTGAACACGTACATCACCACGGATCTCGCGTCGTTCCCCTTGCTGTGGTGCATCCCGCTCGGCGTGTTCCTGCTGGCATTCGCCGCGGGATTCTCCGCGTGGGCCGAACGGCATCGTCTGGCGCTCCGTCTCCTCGCCAGACTGGCGGCGCTCGCGACGCTGGCCTATCTCGTCTGGTTCGTCGGCCTGACGACCGTGTGGCTCGATCTCGCCGTCCCGCTGGGCACCCTTGCGTTGCTCGTGACCGCTCTCGCCGCGGAGCTCGCGCATCGGCGGCCGCGCGAAGAGCACCTCGCCGCCTACTACACGCTCGTCGGCCTTGGCGGCGTGCTCGCAGGCGTGACGAGTGTCGTCATTCTGCCGTGGGCGTGGTCTCCGGCGCTGCTCGATGGCGTGCCGGGGCTGTCGGCGCTGGTCGGGCTCCTGCGCGCGCTTTCGTCGATCGTGCTGACGCATCCCGTGCCCGAATACGCCGCGGTCATGCCGCTGGCGATCTGGCTCCTCTCCTCCAAGCGCGTGACGCTGCTCGTGCGGACGGTGCTGGCCGCGTCTCTCACCGTCGCGCTCGCGCCCGCCACGATTCGGATGCTCGCGGCGCCGGTCCTGACCGCGCCGCAGCGTTGGGGCATTGCGCTCGGGGCGCTGGCAACAGCGTCCGGCGTCAGCGCGCGTGGCCACCGGCTCCTCGCCGCCAGCCTCGCGCTCGTGCTGGTCGGCGGCCTTGCGCGTCCGGCCGACTTCCGCACGCTGTTCGAGAGCCGCAACTTTTTCGGGACGAGTCGGGTCCAGCTCGATCGCGCGAACAACGTGCTCCGTTTGAAACACGGCACGACGGCCCACGGGCTTCAGCCGCTGGGGCCAGCCGCCGGCCAACCGGCGAGTTACTACGGGCTCTCGAGCCCCATCGGGCAGACGATGAAGCGGCTTCGGCCGCGCCAGGTGCTGGTGCTCGGCCTTGGGGTCGGCACCCTGGCGGCGTATGGCCGGCGCGGCGATCAGTATCGTTTCCTCGAGATCAATCCTCTCGTCGTCCGCCTCGTCGAGGCGCCGCGCTGGTTCTCGTACCTCGAGGCCGCCCGCCAGCGGGGCGTGGCGATCCAGATCACGCTCGGCGACGGGCGCATCACTGCGCGAGAATTGGCCGATCGCGGGGCGGATCTGATCGTCGTCGATGCGTTTTCATCCGATTCCATCCCCGTCCACCTGCTGACCGTCGAGGCGCTCCAGGAGTTCGCGCTGAAGCTCACCGATGGCGGAGTCATCGCCTTCAACGTGTCGAATCGGTTCTTCGATCTGCCTCCCGTGATCGCGGCGGCGGCCGACCGGGCTGGTTTCACGTGGGCCGTCCAGTCGCAGGAGGCGACAACCGAGTATGAAGCCGCGTCGACGTGGGTCCTCGTCGCGCCGAGCGCGGCTGGCGCCGCGCGCGCCGGCATGGCCGAGACGCCGTGGGCCCACCCGGCGTCCCCGTCGTTTCGCGCGTCGGCCGCGTGGACCGACGACTGGGCGAACGTGCTCGGCGCGTTGCGCGCCTGGCACCGCGTTTCCGATGCGGCAACCGAGTAGCTGTGTGACCGGCCCGCGGTGGACCGTCGATTCGAGTGATGCGGGAACCCGGCTCGACAAATACGTCGCCGCGCCGGGTCGCGCCGGCTCACGTGGGCGCGCCGCCACGGCGCTCGAGCGCGGCAAGGTGTTCGTCAACGATCGCGAGATGAAGCTCGCCGATGCGGGCGTCCGGCTCTCACCGGGGGATGTCGTACGGCTGTGGATGGATCGGCCGGGCAGCGCGAAGCGCCGCGCGACGCTCGGCGACGACCGCGATCTGCCGATCGTGCACGAGGACGACACGTTGATCGTGCTCGATAAACCGGCGGGCCTGCTGGCGGTGCCGCTGCCGCCGCAGCGGCGCAGCGATGCGCGCTCGGTGTTCGAAGATCTGAAGGCGTACCTCCGCGGGCGCGGACGTCGGCGGCCATTCGTCGTCCATCGGATCGACCGCGACACGTCGGGCCTCGTGCTCTTTGCGAAGACGGCGGCGGCGCAGGAGATGCTGAAGGAGCAGTTCAAGCGCCATCAACCGGAGCGCGTGTATCAGGCGGTCGTCTACGGGCATCCTTTCCCGCGCTCGGGCACGTGGCGGGACCATCTCGTGTGGGATCTGAAGGCGCTGATTCAGAAGGAGACGCACCCGCGCGATCCGCGCGGCAAAGAGGCCGTCTGTCACTATCGGGTGATCGAGGAGCTGGCGGGCGCCGCGCTGATCGAGGTGCAGCTGGTGACGGGCCGGCGGAACCAGATCCGGATCCAGGCGCGGCTGCGCGGGCACATGCTGATCGGCGAGCGGCGCTATATCTACGGGCCCGACGAACTGCGCTCGATCGCCTTTCCGCGCCAGGCGCTGCACGCGCGGCGGTTGACGTTCCGGCATCCGGCCGACGGGCGCGAGATGCGCTTCGAGTCGCCACTGCCCGAAGACCTCGTCGCCCTCATCGCCCGTCTGCGCCGCCGAATATCGTGATCGGCGTGCGCTGTCTTGGAACACTCCATCGCAGGACACGCCAAATCTGCACTGGATCTCCCTGGCACCGCGCTTGCGGAACTGTAAAGCATGGAGGGGATCCGTGCCTGAGAATGCTCCGGAATCAACGACCCCCGTCGACCTGGCGTCCGTCGCGGCGTTGGCCGATCCGCCGATCCCTGATCGTTCCGTCGAAGTCCTCGAGACGACGATGACGATTCACGAGCTGTCGATCGAGCGGCCGTCGATTCTCAAGTACATGCAGGCGATCGCGCCCGACAAGCAGGCGATCGCGCTGGTCCACGCGCTCGAGGTGGGCGTCACCGAAATGATCGCCCGCCGCGAGCGGTTCAAGCACTAGCGCGAGCCCGGCGGCCGGCCGACGCGCGTCGTGGCGGGGGAGACGTGCTTGAACACACGCCCACCTTTCATCACGAACGCCACGCGCGTCACGGCCGTGATGTCGGTCGTCGGATCGCCGTCCACGCCGATCAGATCGGCCTCGTAACCGGCGGCCAGCGTGCCGATCGACTTGTCCAGGTTCAGTGACTTCGCCGACAGCGACGTCGCTGACACGATCGCGTCCATCGGCTTCTGATCGCCCTGCCGGACCCGCTCGACGATTTCGTCCGCATTGTGGCCGTGCGCGCCCGCCACCGCGTCGGTTCCGAGCACGAGCTTCAGGTTCGGCGTCGAGACCGCCTTCTTGATCATCGCGGCGTTCAGCGCCAGCCCCTTCTCCATGAAGCTGAAGCCTTCCTCGTTGTAATTGCCGATCCCCAGGAAGCGCGCCTTGTTGCTCAGATAATTCTGCAGCACGACGCCGATGTTCGGATCGAAGTACACGCCCTTCTCCGCCATGAGCTTCAGCACGTCGTCGGTCGCGAACACCCCGTGCTCGATCTGCTGGCAGCCGGCGCTGACCGAGGCGCGGATCGATTCCGGGCTGTGCGCGTGCACCATCGTCCGCAGCCCCTGCGCCCTCGCCTCGCCGCACGCCGCGACCAGCTGATCGTCGGTCATCGTCTGCTTGCCGCCGTCGCGGATGCTCGCGGACGCGAAGATCTTCACGACATCGGCGCCGTCGGTCTTGAGCTGCCGGACCTTCAGGCGGATCTCGTCGGCCGTCCCGCTGCGCTCGTTCAGCTGGCGGATCGACGTCAGGATCCGCGGGCCCGGGAAGACGCCCCGGTTGATCGCATCGCGCAGCTCGACGTCGTTCGCCTGCCCGGGACTCTGGATGGTCGTGAAGCCGGCGAGCAGCGTGACGTAGGCGTTCTCGGCGCTGTAGAGAATTTCCTGCGCCGGCGTGCCCGGGCGCGCCGCATAGCGGCCGTCCTTGTCGAAGTGCCAGCCGACGTGGGCATGGACGTCGATCAGGCCGGGCATGATCGTCAGCTGTCCGAGATCGTAAGTGGTGCCCGCCGAGTTTCCGGTGTCGATCGACGTGATTTTGGATCCCTGCACGACGACAGTGGCGTTGCGCAGCGTCCTGCCGCTCCCGTCGATCACGGTCGCCGCATGGATCCGGACGGTCTGGTTCTGGGCGGTCAGAGTCGGGACCAGCAGCGACAGCGCGGCGGCAAACAAAGCGGCTTTCAATCGCATGGGGCGCATTATAATTCTCGCACTCGATCCATGTTCAAACCGGTGCTCGCCGCGCTGCTCGTCGCAGGGGCCGTTGCGCTCGCGCCCGACCCGCGTGAACAGGACTGGCCGTTCTACGGGGGCGACCAGGGCGGCATGAAGTACTCGCCGCTGACCGACGTCAATGCCTCGACGGTGTCGCGGCTGTCCGTGGCGTGGCAGTGGTCGACCGGCGAGAAGGCGCTCGACGCGTTCGGCACGCGCCCGGGCAACTTCCAGGCGACGCCGCTGATGATCGGCAACGTCCTCTACCTGAGCACGCCGTACAACAGGGTTGTCGCGCTGAACGCCGAGACCGGCGCGGAGTTGTGGGCGTTCGATCCGAAAGCGTACGAAGACGGGCAGCCGCCGAACGGCACCGGCTTCGTGCATCGCGGCGTGGCGGCGTGGCGCGACGGTGCCGCCGGAAACGCCCTGCGCATCTTCATCAACAGCCGCTACCGCCTGATCTGCCTCGACGCCGCCACGGGGCGGCCGGTCGACGCCTTCGGCACGCACGGTGTCTCCGACCTGAGCAAAGGCCTCGTCTGGGAGATCAACAGGACGCACTACACGAATACGTCGCCTCCCATCGTGTACAAGGATCTCGTGATCCTCGGCAACGGCGTCGGCGACCGGCTGGTCTATCGCAACGATCCGCCGGGCGACATCCGCGCGTTCGACGCGCACACTGGCAGGCAGGTCTGGTCGTTCCGTCCGATCCCGCAGCCGGGCGAGTTCGGGAACGACACGTGGGGCGCCGATTCGTGGAGCTATACCGGCCATACCAACGCGTGGCCGCCGATGACGCTCGACGCCGAGCGCGGGCTGGTGTACGTCCCGCTCGGCACCCCGAGCAACGATTTCTTCGGCGGCCGGCGTCCGGGCGCCAACGTGTTCGCAGAATCAATCGTCTGCCTCGATGCGGCGACCGGCGTCCGCAAATGGCACTATCAGATCGTCCATCACGGCTTGTGGGACTACGACAACCCTTCGCCGCCGAACCTCGTCACGATTCGCGTCGACGGCCGGTCGATCGACGCGGTCGTGCAGCTGACGAAGCAGGGCTTTGCGTTCGTGTTCGATCGCGTCACCGGGAAGCCGGTGTGGCCGATCGAGGAGCGGGCCGTTCCGCCGAGCGACATCGACGGCGAACATGCGTGGCCCACGCAGCCGTTCCCGACGAGGCCTCCCGCTATTTCAGAACAGGGCGTCACGCTCGACGATGCGTTCGATCTGACACCGGAGGCGGGGGCCGCGGCGCGGAAAGAGCTCGGCAAGTACCGCATCGGACCGTTGTTCACGCCGCCCACGCTTCAGGGCACCGTGCAGCGGCCGGGACTCATCGGCGGCGCGAACTGGGGCGGCGGCGCGTTCGATCCGCGATCGGGAGTGTTGTTCGTGAAGACGTCGAACCAGGCGAACATCGTCCGCGTCGGCAAGCCCGATCGATCGAGCGCGAACCCGCGGGCGTCGGAGGTCGACGCCGAGCTCACGCGCGTCGGCGAGACGAACGCCGAATTCATGGACGGCCTGCCACTGCTCAAACCGCCGTATGGGCATCTGGTGGCCATCGATCTGAACCGCGGCGCGATCAGGTGGCGCGTGCCGTTCGGCGACACGCCGTCGCTGCGGCGGCACCCGGCGCTCAAGGGTGTCGCGATCCCCGCGGCGCTCGGCGTCGCCGGGGCGCCCGGGGTCGTGGCCACCGCGGGCGGCCTCGTGTTCGCGGGCGGCGGCGACCTCGCGCTGCATGCGATCGATTCGGCCACCGGCGCGGACGTGTGGCGCACACCGCTGCCGCGCCGCGCGAACGGCACGCCGATGACGTATCGCTCGACGAACGGCCGTCAGTTCATCGTCGTCGCCACCGGCGGCGGCGAGGATGCGGCGCTCGTTGCATTTGCGCTCAATCAGGCTGCCGTGCGGCAGTGACCGCCGGACGTTACGATACAGATTCTGGAGGAAGACAGTGATTGCGGCATTCATTCTGGCTTTGGCGGCCTCTTCGATTTCCGGAGTGGTGCACGATTCGACGGGCGGCGTGGTGTCCGGCGCCCGGGTCATCGTGCGTGCCGCGTCCGGTCCCGAGCAGCGCGTAATGACCGGGCCCGACGGGCGGTTTGCCGTGGAGACGAGCGCCACGGGCGAGGTGACGGTCATCGTGCGCGCTGGCGGGTTCGCTGAAAAGACCGAGCGCGTCAGCGAAGGCTCCCGGGCACTGGACATCGTCCTCAGCCCGGCGACGCTCCTCGAAGAAGTGACGGTGACCGCGTCGCGCACCGAGCAGCGGCTCGGTGACATCGCCGCGAGCGTGAACGTGCTGCACAGCGAAGAGATCAGGATGTCGCCGGCCGTGGTCGCTGACGATGTGCTGCGGCAGATTCCGACCTTCAGCCTCTTCCGGCGGACGAGCAGCCTGTCGTCGCATCCGACGGCACAGGGCGTGTCGCTGCGCGGCATCGGCCCGAGCGGCGTGAGCCGCACGCTCGTGCTCGTCGACGGCACCCCGTTCAACGATCCGTTCGGCGGCTGGGTGTATTGGACGCGCGTGCCGCTCGAGAGCGTGGACCGCATCGAGGTCGTGGACGGATCGAGCTCGAGCCTGTACGGCAACTACGCGATGGGTGGCGTCATCAACATCGTCAGCAACCGGGCGGCGCGGCGGACGCTCGAGCTGAAGCCGCAGTATGGCAATCGCAACAGTCCGAAGCTGGATTACTCGGCGAGCGACGTCTGGGGCAAGCTCGGCGCCGCGGTGAACGGCAGCTTCTTCAACACCGAGGGCTTTCCGATCGTGGTGGCCAGCGAGCGCGGGCCGATCGACAACAACGCGACGGTGAAGTTTCAGAACTTCAACGGCAAGCTCGACTACAGCCCGACCGACCGCGTCCAGGCGTTCGTGCGCGCCGGGTATTTCAGCGAGGACCGCGGGAACGGCAAGGTGAACGAGCTGAACGACACGCGGTGGAAATCGGCGAGCGGCGGCGTCCGGATCCACATGCCGGATCAGAGCGAGCTGCAGGCGAGCCTCTTCACCGACTTCGAGAACTTCCACAGTACCTTCCTCGCCGTCACCGCGCCGTCGGCGACGGTCGCGCCGCGAAGCATCGTGCGCCTGACGATCGATCAGCACGTGCCCACCACCGCGGTTGGCGGCATGGTGCAGTGGGCGAAGGCGCTCGGCCGGTCGAACTACTTCAGCGCCGGCACCGACCTGCGCCGCGTGGATGGCGACAGCCAGGAGGATTCGTACAACGCCGTGGCCGGGCCGGTCACACCGCCGGTGCAGGCCGCCGTGCTGGCGTTTCAGCGTGTCTCGGGCGGCACGCAGCAGAGCGCCGGTGCGTTCCTGCAGGACATCCTGACGCCGCTGCCGAAGCTCACGCTCACCCTGAGCGGCCGGGTCGATCACTGGCGCAATTACGACGCGCACAATCTCGAGACCGCGGTGATTCCCGGCACCGTGGTCAACAACAAGCCGTCGCTGCCCGACCGCGTGGACACTGTCTTCAGCCCGCGGGCGGCGGCGCGGTACCAGGCGACCAATTGGCTCAGCGCGTGGGCCGACATCGGCTCCGGCTTCCGCGCGCCGACGCTGAACGAGCTGTATCGCCAGTTCCGCGTCGGCACGGTCCTGACGCTGGCGAATGAGAACCTCGGTCCCGAGCGGTTGGTGGGCGGCGAAGTTGGGGTCAACGTCGCGGCCCGCCGCGATGTCACCTGGCGTACAACGTGGTTCGACAACCGCGTGACGAATCCGGTGTCCAACGTGACGCTGACGACGGTGGGTGCGAACGTGACGCAGCAGCGTCAGAATCTCGGCGAGACGCGCATCTGGGGGCTGCAGACCGACGTCGAATACCGCCCCGGCCCGTTCTGGCGGTTCAACGCCGCCTATCTCTACAACCACGCGACCGTCACCGACGGCGGCGTCGCCAACGCCTCGCTGGTCGGCAAGTTCCTGCCGCAGGTGCCGGCGCATCGCGGCTCGGTACACGTCGCGTATGCCAACCCGAAGTACGCCACTCTGGCGCTGGGCCTCCAGTTCCTCGGCGCCCAATTCGACGACGACCAGAACGTGCGGGCCGTGCCGTTGGCGGCGTTGGCCGACGCGGGGTACAGCGCGTCAACCGATCCAGGCTTGCCGCGCTACACCGTGGTCGATTTCAGCGCCTCTCGAACGATCACGCGCAACCTCGACGTGTTTCTGGGCGTCCAGAACCTCCTCGACCAGCAGTATTTCGTCGGAACGCTGCCAACCACGATCGGATCGCCGCGCCTCGTGAACGGTGGCGTCCGCCTACGATTTGCGGGCCGTTGAGCCGATACGTGTGTAGCGTCCCTTCGGGCGGACCGAGTGTACGCAGCGCCCCTCTTTCCCTGGCGGACCGTGTGTACGTGGTCTCCGCCTTCGTCGACTCGTCGCGGTCCGGCTAATCACCCCTGAGCTGGCCGCCGAGTCTGGCCGACAACTTGCTCCGGCTGAACAAGGCGCTGGGGGTGGCGCGCGCCCGTGATTGGCTGAGCTGGCCAGTACGACTTATGAAGCTGATTGTCCAACCTGATGCCGGCATTACCCCGGTCGTCAACGCCATCAAGCAGGCGAAGCGAAGTATTGATCTCTTGATCTTCCGGCTCGACCGCGGGGAGATCGCGCGAGCTCTTGCGGCGGCGGTGGCGCGCGGCGTTCGTGTCCGGGCGCTCACGGCGCACCAGAACCGCGGCGGCACCAAGAGCCTTCGCAAGCTGGAGATGGATCTGCTGGAAGCGGGCGTCACCGTGTCGCGCACCGCCGACGACCTCATCCGCTACCACGGCAAGCTGATGATTCTCGACGGCAGGATCCTCCACGTGTACGGCTTCAACCTCACCGGCCTCGACATGGAGAAGAGCCGCAGCTTCGGGGTCATCACCAAGAACAAGAAGCTGGTGAACGAGGCGGCCAAACTGTTCATGGCCGACTTCGATCGCCAGCCCTACCAGCCTGGCTACGAGCGCCTGGTGGTCAGTCCCGAAAACGCGCGGGAGCGTCTTGCGCGCTTCCTGCGCGGCGCGCGGAAACAGCTTCTGATTTACGACCCAAAGGTGAGCGACGATTCGATGCTCCGGATCATCACCGACCGGATCAGGAAGGGCGTCGACGTGCGGGTGATCGGCAAAGTCGAAGCGAAATGGAACTTGAAGAGCGGAAGATTTGCCGGCAAGCGACTGCACATCCGCGCGATCATCCGCGACGGTAAGCGCGCGTTCATGGGCAGCCAGAGCCTGCGCCGTCTGGAGCTCGAGAAGCGCCGCGAGGTCGGCGTCATCATCACCGACGAGACCGTGGTCCGCGAGATGAAGGAGGTCTTCGAGCACGACTGGGCGGAGACGCCGAGCGGGCGGAAGCAGCTGAAAAAGGAGAAGAAGGCGGAAAAGAAGGAAGAGAAGCAGCTTGCGGCCGCGTCCTAGGGACCAGCGGGCAATGCGTAGTCGTAGTCGTCAGGCGGTCTTCGTCGCGCGCGTCTTGAGACGGGCATCCTGCGGCGACCGCCAGAAATCCATGGTCGACACGCGGTGGACGCAGCCCACCGTGCAGTATGGGGCGCACGGCTTGGGCGTGTCGTACTCGCGCCGGATGTCGTCGCTCGTGTACGACTCCAACGGCACGGCGGGATAGCCCCGCTGCTGCGAGCAGTAGTGCACGAGGCCGTCCTCGCAGACGTAGAGGTAGCGCGCGCCGGCCCGACAGCGCCATTCATTGGGTTTGCCGTCCGCCAGGTTGTCCTGGAAGCTGCGGATGCCCGAGTAGAGATTCTTCAGGACCTGCCCGGCGCCGCTGATGGCCGCCGACACATCGTCGTAGACCTTCCGCTCCACCGGACCGAGCGGCTTGAGCCGGCCCGAGCCGTCGTGAATGATGCCGATGGAGGTCGAGAAGCCCAGCTGACGCGCGCGGTTGTTGATCGTCCGGGCGTCTTCCGGGTTCTTGATGCCGCCGCCGAGCACCGAGTTGATGTTCACGTCGAAGACGGCATGCTCCCGCAGATGCTGGAGCTTGCCGTCGAGGAGCCGCAGACTTTTCTTCGACACCTCGTCCGGCTCGACGTTGTCGATGCTGATCTGCAGGAAATCGAGCCCCGCCGCGTTCAGCTCTTCGATCCGCTTCGGGACGAGGAAATAGCCGTTGGTAATCAGCCCCGCCATCATGCCGCGGTTGCGGATGTGACGGATCAGTTCGTCGAGATCGGGATGCAGCATCGGCTCGCCGCCGCTGAAGGCGACGACCGATGTCCCCAGTTCGGCCAGCTTGTCGATCCGGGGCTTCAACACGGCCACCGGCACTGGCGCCGACACCTTGTCGTACTCGTTGCAGTAGCCGCAGTCGATGTTGCAGCGGCGGATCGGAATGATCTGCACGAGGAGCGGATGCGCCGTATGGACGAGCCCGCGGGCGAACTCCCGCAGCGACCGTGCCTTACGGCTGACTGTGCTGATCGTCAAGACCGAAAATTATAGCATCAGGCCGCGCTCGGCTCGATTGGGCGAAGCCGCCGCATCTGCGCGCCGACCTTCAGCGACCCGGAGAAAATGGGGCTGACCGGAATGAATCCGAGGATCTGGTGGCGTGCGACAGCCGCGAGCCCCGCTGACGCGAGGCAGCCGCAGTTCCCGCAATCCGGCACGCCGCCGAACTGACACGGCGTGATCTTCGTCGTCAAATCGGCGGAAATGCTCAACGTCGTCCGAGCGAAGACGCACTCATCGGGTGATTTCGGCGGCTCCGCGTACACTTCGAGCAGTCCCTGCGGCATCTTCAGCTTCGTATAGCGCAGGCGAAGCGCGAGGAGATCGGCGATCACGCGTTCGCGGTCCACAGGGCGGAGACGCTCCTCAGACACTTCCCCGAGCTGCGGCGTATACAGGCTGAACCAGATCTTGTCGATCTCGGGGCGCGGCGACCAGAAGCGGAGGAACTCATCGAGGTAGCCGGCCCGATTCACCTGCTGCCGGGTGACCGTGCAATGGACTGTCACCCGATGACCGGCGATGTGCTTGAGGATGCGGTCGTAGGTGGCCGGGGTGCGCCGGACGTCGTGCTCCGGCTGCAGGCCGTCGATCGACACGACGATGGACAGGCGCGGAATGTCGCGCCATTGCGCGGGAATCTCGCGGACCGCGCTCGTGACGAGCTGCGCGTGAACGCCGCGCTGCGACAGCAGCGGCAGAATCGTGGTCAGCTCGCGATACCGGACGAGCGGTTCACCGCCGACGATCGAGACGTGCAGCGGCTTGTGGCGATCGACGAGCGCCATGACGCCGTGGACGAGCTCCTGGCCCTTGAAATCGCGGACTTCGCGGAGCGTGACGTCGCCGCCGAGATGATCGTCGCCGTAGGCGTAGCACCCGGGGCAGCGGAGCGGGCATTCGCGGGTGATTTCGATGGAAAGTGCGGGAGTGTAGCCCCCGAGAATGCGTCCCCAGGCGGCAAAAATGCCTTCCATCTCCCCACTATAGCAGCGTCTGCTACGATTCCTCATTCAGCGGGAGAGATCGCATGAAAAGACGCACCGTGCTTCAGTGGCTGGCCGCCATTCCGGCGATGCTGCCGTTCGAGCGTGTTCGCGTGTTCGCGCAGCCGCGCGCGCTGACGCCCGACGCGATTGCCGTTCTGCAGGAGATTGCGCCGACGGTCCTGCCAATGTCGCTCGGGGCGGCGCGCGTGCGCGCGATCGCCGACAAGTTCGTCGAGTGGACCCGCGGCTATCGCGAAGGCGTGGCGCTGGCCCACGGCTACGGCCATCCACGCCTGAAGCGTTCGGGCGCGTCGCCGGTGCCGGTCTACCTCGCGCAGCTTGCGGCGCTCGAGGCCGAGGCGCGTGCCAGGGGCAGTCGCTGGACGGCGCTCGAACCGGAGACGCGGCGCGCGATCCTGGACGCGGCGCTCACCAGGGCCGGCGTCAGAGGACTGCCGGGGCATCCAGCCGGCCAGCACGTGGTCGCCGACCTGATGGCGTTCTATTTCCGCAGCAGCGAGGCGAACGACGATTGCTACAACGCGATCATCAACCGCGAAGTGTGTCGTCCGATTGCGATCACGACGAGAAAACCGGAGCAACGGACTCACGTTTAACCGCAGAGTGCGCCGAGCACGCAGAGAGAAACGCCTGCTCCGCGTGGTCCGCGGTTACGAGACCCAAGATTCCTTTTTTCGTGTCTTTCGTGCCTTGCGCGTCGTTCCGTTTTCGTGACCTTCGTGGTGTTTTCTGAGAGGTAGGGCCGTGGCGGTACACGAAACCGACATCTGCATCATCGGCGGCGGCATCACATCCGCGATGCTTGCCCAGAAGCTGTCCGAACTCCGTCCCGGCATCCGTATCGTCGTCGTCGAGGCCGGGCGCTCCATCTTCGACGTGCAGAATCGCGGCCGGTATCGCGAGCGCGCGATGGAGTACGGCGAGCATCCGTGGCCCGAGGACTACATCGAGGATCAGCAGGCGAACGGCATCGTCTCGATGACGATGGCCGTCGGCGGGCTGGCGCTGCACTGGGGCGGCGCGTGCAACCGGTTCTCCGAGGAGGATCTCCGGCTGAAGTCGATGTATGGGCTGGCGACCGACTGGCCGATCGAATGGAAAGAGCTGGAACGCTGCTACTGCGAGGCCGAGCGGCGGCTGAACGTGAGCGGGGAGCCGAGCCCGCACCCCGAAGACCGGCGGTCCGAGCCGTACCCGCAGGGCCCGATTCCGCTGTCGTACAACCTGCAGATCCTGAAGTCGTGGGCGGAGCGGAGCGGCCTCGCGTTCTCGCCGCTGCCGATGGCGCGCAACCTGACGCCGTTCGGCGGCCGCGGCAGCTGCTGCGTGTACGACACGTGCGGTGAGGTGTGCCCGTCCGGCGCGCGGTATTCGCCCGACTTCACGTTCCGCCAGCTGATGGAGCCGAAGAAGATCGTGCTCCACGATCGCACGCTGGTGCGGCGCCTGATTCCACACGAGACGCGCAACGCAATCGTCGCGGCACGGGCCGTCCATCAGGATCGGCCGAACGATCCGATCGAGTACCGCGCCAGGACGTTCGTGATTGCGTCCGGGTACACGTGGAGCTCGCACCTGCTGCTCCTGTCAACGAGCCCGCGCTTTCCGAACGGGCTGGCCAACAGCTCGGGGTTGGTGGGGCGCTACATGAATGGCCACAAGTTCATCAACGCCACGGCCAACATCGACGACCAGACGTTCCCCGGTCAGAACATGACGCACAGCCTCATCTCGCGCGAGTATTTCCGGTGCGCGGCAGACAAGCCGTTCGTGCGGCACGACACGCGCGTATGGGAGAGCGCTGCCGGACGCGAACCGCGGCTGCGGGCCGCGGACGGGAAACTGCTGCTCGGCGATGAGCTGATGGCCGACTGGCGGTCGCGCTCGAAGGGGAGCTCCGTGCGCCTGCGTGCCTATGTCGATGTGCACCCGTCAGCGGACAGCCGGCTGACGCTCGATCCGTCGAACAGGAACCGCTACGGCGACCCGATGCCCAAGATCGAGCATCACTTCGACGAGGCGACGCTGGCGCGTGAAGCGGCGACGAAGGCGCACGTGCTTGGCGTCTTCACCACAATGGCCAGGGCGAGCAACGGCCGCATCGTCAGCACGAGCGAGGGCGACTATCTCGATCACCCGGGCGGCGGTTGCCGAATGGGGACCGAGCCGGCGACGAGCGTCTGCGACAGCCGCGGCCGCACCCACGACCACGAAAACCTCTTCGTCGTCGGCGCTCCCACGACGCCGACCGGCGGATGCACCAACGGCACGCTGACGTTTGTGGCGCTGACGCTCCGGTCGGCGGAAGAGATCGCGACGTTGTAGGGGCGTGATTTGGGATTCGGGATTTGGGATTCGGATCGGGATTGGCGAATCGGGATTCGCGAATCCCTAACAGCCCGTGGTGAAAGTCTGGCGTCGCACCGAGACGGGCGAGGCGCCCCGATGGCAAGGCGCGACGACCGAGAATACCGGGAGTATTTGAGCGAGGAGCAACGC
>Ga0137394_10000069_pt1 | contig 69493 bp, 99 predicted proteins | sample czobulk116metaG_FD_108278 | JGI IMG/M metagenome (GOLD analysis project Ga0137394, IMG submission 108278) | Vadose zone soil microbial communities from Angelo Coast Range Reserve, California, USA - czobulk1.16 metaG | ecosystem: Environmental > Terrestrial > Soil > Vadose zone | place: USA...
AGCAATTGGTTTTTTTTCCCCTTCCCTCCCCGACCAATAGCCCCGACACAAACTCTCGCATTCCCTCCCCCCCCCCCGCTCCAGTTGTTTCGTCATCAGCCATGCTCACCTGGACCATATCAATGGCCTCGTCTTGTCCGCAGGGTCTCTTCAAGGCCCCAGGAAACGAGTATGCGCCCCACAGCACACGCTCAAGACCCTGGAGATCATCTTTTCCGATCGAATATGGCCCAATCTAGCGTCCTGGGATGCGGACGATGCCGCCCATAAACTTCTCTATGACCCGTACGTGCGATTATTACCTTCCAACGGGACACGTCTTCACTTCTTCTCTCACGCTCATCGCTCATATGATGAACCAAAACCAACCAACCAACCGATTTATAACCGCAAAATGAAATAACGAAATCAAAAAATCGAAAATCAAACCAACCCCCCCCCCCCAACCCAAAAATAAATAAATCAACGACCACACCACAGGTTAACGTTCGACGAGGACTACAGGACGATCTTCCCGGACGTTTCTGTCCGGGCGATGCTCGTGTTGCACGGCACGAACGACACGTTGGGCGACTACGAGTCCTCGGCCTTCTTCATCCGACACGACCCCACCGGCCAAGAGTTCCTCTTCTTCGGCGACGTCTCCCCGGACACCCTCGCTTCCAAGCCGCACAACATCGCCGTCTGGCGCGCCGCCGCGCCCAAGATACCCTCCACCCTCTCCGCCATCTTCATAGAATGTTCCTGGCCGTCCGGCCGGCCGGACGAGCTGCTCTACGGCCACCTCAGCCCCGAGCACCTCGCGCATGAGCTCGCGGTCCTCGCGGCCGAAGTCGTCGCCTTGCGTGGCAATAATAATGATACCGCCGTCGCCGCCGCTGCCGCACCGACCCCGAAGGGCACGAACACCGGCAAAGCCACCGACGATGAGGCGCAGGCGCATGCGCGGCCGCGTCCCAAGAGGAGGAAGACGCGCCGTCGGAACAGATCTGCGGGGGACAGCCCCTCGTCGGAGCCGCTCGCGGGGTTGCGCGTCTATATCACGCACTGCAAGGATGACTTGGAGCAGAAGTATAGCCGGCCGATATGTCATGTCATCCGAGACCAAGTGGAGGCTTTGGTACGAGCCAGAGGTCTTGGCGCGGAGGTGGTGTGTGCCGAGCAGGGCATGACGATTAGTATGTTTGCGGTCATTTTTTTCCCGAGAGCATTGCACTGACGACGTCGCCCTTAGTGATTTAGTTTACCTTTTCCACGTCTTCGTTGATGGACTTCCCATTTCTGCCCAGCAAGTCGCGCAGCCCCGTGTACTATTAACATGTAGCAATACACATATCGGATCTGCCACACTGTAGCAATAGCGCTCTACTTTTTTTTGGACTTTAATTCTGCCTTTTTTTTCAGAGGTCCTTTCTTGTTTTTTTCTGAATCACAATCATTAGTTCACCTCGGTCTGATGACCGTCTTCCTGGATGAAAATCTCTGGCATACAATAGTGAGCAGATGGTAAAGCTACGTGGGGTCTATCCGAATAAGTATGGAGGTATACGAATTATGACGACGCATATAGCTTAACGATGCCATCCGCACCCGCACTGGCCATGAAAGGCATAGAGGGGTGGAACTGCACGTCGAGCACGCCTTCGTTTGCCTTCTTGCGGTGGCTCGTGATCTCCTGGATACATGCTTTCGTACCAAGTATGTCCCAAAAGCGAATCGAGCAATCATGACCGCCAGATATTAAAGAAAAGCCGGCAGCGTCTATGGATAAGGAGGTCACACCATCCAAGTGGGCAGGCATTGAGTACGTGCATTGGCCTGGGAAGAATTCAGTGTTGAATACGCCAGGCTTTTCGCAATAGGACTAACCTGTGTTGATGTCATAGATGTTTATGTACTTGTCCTCATGAGCGGTAATAAGGAGGGGCATTGTTGGATGCGAAACTATGCTGTTCGCTTGTGAAAGCCCGCCGTCTGAAGGACTGTAAGGTGGGAAAGACACATGAGATGCACCAACTTACCAGACCCTGATTCGCCGTGCAGAACAGCCAACTCCTTCCCGTGTACAATGTCGAATATTTTTATTGTCGCATTTTGGTATGCGACCGCAACTTTTTTCAAGTCAACCTTGATGGCCTCAACCGCAGTCACGCCTGGTAGGCCATCGAATTCCTCGCCGTCATAGTCGACGCCGTTGTACGTCCAAGAGAGGCGCAAGGAACCACGGCCGGACGAATCGCTGACATCCCACACCTTGACAGCTCCCTCGGCGCCACCACTGATGAGGGTGCACTCGTCGCGCACGAGCGCGAGATCCCAAACCGCATCCGTATGTCCGATGAGCTCTCCGCGAAGGCGTGAGGTATCGAATGGGGCATAGGTGGTATGGGTTGAGGGCGGTAGCACCCATACACGAACTGTTGAATCGAGAGATGCAGAATAAATCAGTTGCTTGGAGGGTGCAATGATGAGGCGGGTAATAGCCGCCGAATGGCCACGGAGGGTCAACTGTGGTTCAACCTCAGTAACTGGGCGAGAACTGAACAGGAATGATGTAAGTAGTGATGCCAGGCAAGCCAATAACAAAATTTTGCGCACTTGGACGAAGCGAGGCCAGTAACATCCGTTCGCCATACTTTCACAGTGCAGTCATCACCTCCAGTAGCAAGGCAGAGCTCTGTAGGGTGAAAGGCGATCGCCCGGACCGCGTCAAGGTGACTATGCGTATGTGAGAACTGTGTCAACAAGGATGTGCCGGTCGAGGGCGCTTACTTTCGTAGTGTTCTCTTGGTTCTCCAGACTTTCGTGCCTTCACTTTCACCGAGTACATTCGACTCGTCCTCCTCGACCTCTGGCTCCTCCTCTTTTATATCCTCATCTTCCTCCCTTGGACGACGGTCCCAGGCGCTATCCGCCATTGAACCAGTTGGGCTTGTGTACGACAGCCCCACCTTTTCCCTCCATTCTCCTTTATCATCGGGGCGATAGATAGATGTGCGTGACTGGGACTCGAGCATTGTCTCGTCCTTGTCTTTATCTGCATCTGACGTCTGACTAGATTGCATCGGGGTGGGCTGACTACTTGATGGCTGAAGTGACTGATATTGAGCCAACGAACTCTGTTGCGAGGGTAGTGATACGATTCCAGGCCCACGCTCAAGATTGGAAACCTGGGGCGCAGTAGAAGAGGGACCCGCAGCCGGTGCAGGCGTCGAGATGGCGTTATTCATGAGCGGGAAATCTTTGCTAACATCAGGCATGTGTTTGCGCGGTCGCGTATTATTATAGCCCATCTGGTCGAATGATGGAACGTTGGGAAGGGTGACGGGAAGAGATGGATTCGTAACAAGTTGTCTGGGGGGCAACGGGTTTAATGCTTGAGGGGAGGTGAGATATTGTATCTCTTGCAAGCATCTGGGAGACGTAAGACAGCGAAACCTCTTTCAACCCAAGGGCGTACTGTTTGAGGTAGTCCCTGCTGCGAGCGCGGCTCTTGGGGTCACGGCCAAGTGATGGTTTACCTATGGCAGCAGTTGAGGCAGGACCATTGGTATTCGTCCACCCAGATGACGATGACGGCCCTGCCCACGCACTCGCTCTTGCTGAACCACCGGCCGAGGTACCATTCTGACCCCTTTCTGGGGGCAAGGGAGAATCTTTTGCCACATTAGTGAGAGAAGGGGATGAATAGAATTCGCGGATACCTTCACTTCGAGGAGAGCTTGGACTGCTAGTCTCCTTGTGGCTAGACGATTCGTCCTTCTGGGAAGCAGACTGTAAAGAGGCAACTTTTGCTGGGGGTATCGACTGAGATGCGAGAGGGGCGGCTTGTGAGAGTTGTTTTGAGCTGTTCGCGCGAAACACGTCACGTCTATTGACAAAGCAGACGAGAGGATTGGTACGAACCGCTCGACCCGGAGAGCGTACTCTAGCATTTTTATGCGGCGCATGAGGTCAACTTTGATATTTTCGAAGGAGCGGCGCTCTCCTTCTAAAAGGGCTATGCGGGCCTGGAGGAACAAAGGGCGTCAAAAGGTAGAACATTGTTTAGTTGAGAGCGAACGACGAACTCGCATCTCAGCTCGCTCAATCTCCCACTCGTTGCGATCGCGTTCGTATTTGCGCCATTCGGATTGAAGAAAATGAAGCACGTTTGAGAGTGTGAAGTCTTGGCCGTTGAGCGGTGGAGGAGGGACATCGGAGGATGTATTCTGTAGTTGTTGTGCTTGAGCGAGTTGGGGCTGTTGTTGAATGATGGAAGGGCCCTTATTAGGTGGTAAATTCTGGAGGGTGCCCAGCATTGTAGACACGGGAAAGGGTGTGGTGAGGGCAAGGGCGAGGTGGAGGTGGAGGTGGAGGTGGAGGATGAGCTCGAAGAGTGCTCAAAGCGGTGTAGTAATTATTCACACGTTTCTCGACAAACTCATTTGTACTCTATCCACGCCATATCTCACCCACTCCTACTTCTTTCCCGACCTAGACACCTTATGAGCTACTATTCAGGTCATAGTTAATATATCTTACTTCTTGATGCCACCTCCAGGTGGGCCACCTGTCGATGGATTGATATCCCCGTCAGCCCTGTCATTCTAGTTGTACCTATTTCATTACCTTTCGTTGCTGTACATCCCAGCCATGACTTTGAGTGATCACATAGCGATTGATTCACGAACCTTTATCCTTCGCGGCTTTCAGCGCCTCTGCTTCAGCCTTCTTTTTCGCCTTTAAAGCACGGTCGTCGTCGTCGTCTTCCTTTTTGTCCTTCTTTGGTGTCTGCGGACAGCTCAGCGACTGAGAATCTGTGCCATAAACCGTCATAGTTACCTTCAAAGGCTTGAGCTTACCACCTTGTCTGCCAGACATTTCGTAGCGGATCAATGTTCGATGGTGTGAATGAAACAATAAAGGTGTGACTGAAGCTGCAAGCTGCGAACAACAATGCGACCGACCGACAACTGGTCCGTTCATATCGCCGAATCCTGGGATGCACGTCCTTGGCTCGTTCCATTCATATCATATTGATCTCTATCTTAACAGGTCCTCGGTCCATTCCCAATCCACGCAAGAGAACAACACTTGCTCTCGCCATCATTCCCTCTTGATCGTGCGTATTTCATATCCCTCTCCTCCCGCTCACCTTCGGACCTATCCAGGGCAGTAACCGAGCATGTGGACCTCGATGCGTCACATCCGTCTTCTCTGGCCGACGGAGGATCTGTGCGTTGGTCAAAGGCTCAATCAAGTCCTGGTGGTGATCTCGCCGTGTCATTTCCTAACATCCGGTGCGCGATTACTTGTCCATTCACGGCGCATCGTTTCATCTCACAGGTATCCGTAGCTGGGCTTCCCTACGAATGACGGAGGGTTGGGCTGCCCTACAACATCACACTGTCCTGTGCACCACGCTCACAGTTCTTCCGCCTGGTTCCGATTTGAAAGAACAACCCTCTGATGTTCCCAATCTCCTGGTCGAGCTCAAAAGGGGTTCTTTTTTCACCATCGTTCCTGCTGACGTCGAACGGGAGCAAAGACACGACTTTGTACCGGAGTGGTATTCAGGAAACATATACGAAGTTGACTGTGCTCCCCCGCACCTTGTGAGACTTCCAACAGTACCGTCTGCACTGTCCCCCACCGAATACCATCTATACGTAAGCGGAGATTATGAGGTGCTTGAACTACGTTCTCGTCGATCGTTAACACGTCGCTGAGGTATGTGGTACAGATCAGGTTGTTCGGTGACCCAAATGAGGTTGGTTCCGAGGCGCCTACACTCAGTATATCTGTCAATGTGCGTTTCGAGTCTCCCTCCATAAATGTCAGGCGCGAGGCGCCCTACGACGTAATACCAGACTTCGTAGAAGGCATCGCGTTCGGAGACGCTCTTGGTGTTGGGTTCAGATGTCTATCAACAAGCTGGTGGGTGGTCACGGCCCTCTCTCCATCTCTTCAACTACGTGAAGCGGTAAGAACGCAACGCACCTGCAAGGCTACGAGACGTCTTACTTATCCTTGTCCTGATCTAGGGAATCGTACTTTCCCTAGTCGCGGATGTTCGATTTGCTCCCGGCCAGACGCGCGTTCTTCCGATCCGGATCTCACAGTCCAAGGCATTCGACGGGAATGTGCTCTCGTTCGACATACACGTTACCTCTGGTGATTCCTCGGGGACTGTTCCAGTCCGAGTTCCCGTTTCCCAGCTTGGTCACTGGGCAGAGACGGCCGCTGTGGCCATCAAAGCAACCTATTTCTCCGCAGACACAGCACCTATCGGATTTATAGCACTCCCTCCGACGTGTTCAAATGCTTCTCATAGAGCGCCAAACCCACCGATACTTGCCTTGCGTTCGTATATCTATGTATGCGATCTATTCTACCTCTCATGGCTTACTCGCGAGGACAGATGGCGCGGGAGTAGATGTTTTAAAGCAACCTTTCTGGGCCGAAGCCTTACCCCGCCAACAGCGGACTTGGATCATCTTACCCTCGGGCAGAACTCCATGGGCACGTGGTCTTATGCCTCCATCGAGTCTGCTATGAAATAACCTGAAATTCACAGGGTTTGGATTGGCACGGGCCCAGCGCGGACGATGCTTGGGGCACAGTCTCCGCACTTTGGAACATCCTTGAATCATTCCCAAGGTGGAAAGCGTGGGCGATTGCACCCGAAAAGGTTATCATTATCGGACATTCGAATGGGGGACAAGGGACATGGCATAATGCTGCAAGACACCCTGATAGGGTGGTGGCAAGTAACAAGAACCATTTCCGTCCCTGGCATGGTTTAACGTAATGCGTTGCAGTGATCCCTGCCGCTGGATTTATCAAGGCACAGGCCTACGTCCCCTTGACGCACTCGCGGTGAGTGTGCTGAACGACCTTATGTCAATCTTAAAAGGTGACAGACCAATTGCGAAAGGTCGGCTCACTTCATCGACCCATTTCTGCGGGCGATTCTAGAGAGTTCTTTCATTCCGGACGACAACGATTTGTTCTTGACGAATTTGGTGGACACCCCTGCATTGGTCATACACGGGTGCGTCCCTAACTCGATTCTCCTGACGTATCTTCCTCTCACCCCACGTAGTGGTATAGATGGGAATGTGCCAACTTGGCACTCGAGGGAATTGGTCAGTGTCTTGACGACATGGGCCACGGACGCGATTGTCAGGTACGCCCCTTCTCCCGTCGCCTTTTTTGGTTTTGTTCGGTTACCCTCGTGGGTGTAGCTTTCGTGAAGAGCCAGGGCAAGGCCACTGGTACCCGTCAGTCTTCAAGAATGCCCACGTGCAGGCCTTTTTAGATTCTGTCCTGGGCGAAGAACGACAGCCCGCCCGACGTTCCCCCACATTCACGTTGACCACCGCTATCCCAGCCGAGACTGGCTCTCTTCATGGTTGGCGCACACTTAGATTGCTTGTCCCAGGGAGGTGAGTATGAATCACCACTGGGGTCTATACATGTACCGAACCGCGGCCTCCATCCCCGCCAGATTGGCGCGCTTAATGGTAGAAATGGGCGAGAGCGTCGTTTCGGTCTCCACATGCAACGTCGGGTGCTTCAGCGTTGGCGCCAACCAACTGGAAGGCCGACGACTAGACATCGACGGGTGCACCCTCGCGATCCCTGATGTCTCTACCTCTACCAGTGACTCCCGGCTCTATTTTGAACGCGACTATGGCAGATGGAGGGTGTGTTTCCACTTTTCAGTCGTCCCGATAACCACATCGTCGCTTCGGATAGAACCTCACGATGACAAACCCACAGATCCTCCCCGCGGCCGAGTCACCACGGGAAGCGCAGCGCTCTAAGAATCCGTATTCGATCTTGCGTTCTACAGGACGGCTCAAAATCGTCGTATCTGGAGGTTTAGACTGCGCGACGTCGATCGCACGGCGACTCGCGAACGACCTGTTCACGTACCTCAAGTTGGATGTCGATATCGTCCACGAGACGGAGATCATCGAGGGTCCGCAAAGCAACACTCACGCGCCGGCAGGGACCGGGAATATCGTCGTCATTGGAAGCCCCAGTGGCCAGTACATACGTCAATGCTTGGCGAAGGGGAGGACTGCCTTCACCATCGCGGAGAAAGAAAGTGGTTTGCCAGTGCTGCAGCTGAATGGAGAGACTTTAAGCGGCTTATCCCAGGGTAATCTATTTGCGAAGCACGAATGGACTCGTTGATCATATATCCTAATTGCAGGTACCATGTTCACACATCCACACGAATCTTCTCCCTCCTCCACGATGCTATTCATAATTGCGCATGACCAATCAGGCTTGGAACGAATCGTTCGTCTCTTCCCAATTCGCACTGGAATGGCTCTCGCCGACTGGTTGGTTATCGGAAAACGGGCGGACGAACAAGGAGCAGCTGGAATAGAAAAAGCGGGGTATGACATTTCTTTCTAATTTGTGGCAGGATCCACACCTAATGTTTCACAATTTACAGACTTTGGGGACATTTTTGGGGATACCACAGTGGGATGTCATGGCAGCATTAATGGGACGTACGAGCGATAGGCGCTATATAGACGTGTGGTGATCGTGATACGGATCAGAGTCCAGACCGTAGAAAGCAGGGTGACAGCGTGCAAATACAATACAGTGCGTGGTAAACGACCCAGAAATGAAGAGGAACGTAGATGGGACAGATTGTGGACACTCAAGCACCATCTTCCTTTTAAGATACAAAGATGGCTCTCGCGACCTAGGCGCCACGTAAGTCAGAGATTGGCATCGACAAAAAGGCGACTTACACCGTCAAGGAGCAACGTGACTTCAGGCGCAGCCCTAACGAAGCCCTTGCTCCAAAAATCGTACTTGGGATTCCGGAGAAGCTCAATAAATGTGACCAGGGCACCCCATGGGTGAGGTCGATGGACAATGAAGCGTTCCATGAGGACCCTCGCGATGATTTCCCGTAAGGAATCGTCGTTGGCGTCGAGGAACAGATAAAGGAATAGGGAGCTAAACCAATGTGTGTGTGCGTTCGGGTATCGGAGGTGCAACACCATCGAATTCAACAATAGATATTGGCCTAACGGATTGTTAGAGAGAATGTCATGCCATACGTACAGTTAAACGCACCTTCGGGGTCCAGGTTCTCGGCCAGATACTGAAGAGCCACCACACCGGGATCAGAGGCGTTGAAAATGGGTGAACCGCTCTTTGCTTTGGCCTGGGCCACAGTGGAGACACCAACGTACATCACCAAGGCATTGAGGAACGGAATGTCATACGCTTCTGAGGTGTCATCAGATGTGGGCGCACGAAGACGACTCTTCAATGAGGGCAAATAAGATGAGGAAGCGCGACCCAGGAGATACTGGTCCAGATAGGAGCGCAGGTCTCCGCCTTTGAGCCCGGCTGTGAAGTCGGATAGAATTGGTGGTATTGGGCCCATTTCTGGGACAGTGTCGTAAACGCCATTCATAAGGTAGGGGTCTGGAAGAACGGTGGTGGAAGGGAAGGCGCTTAAGATGATGTTGCGCAGCTGGATGCAAGAGGAGGGTACGGCGTCACACAGAGTGAAATAGTATTCACTTAGGAATTCTGGGAAGTCGTGGAGAAGTACGAGCAAGAGCCGGAGACTGCCGCGATAAAGGTCTCGGGAGGAACCTCGAAGTTGGGTCGATTTCAGGAAGGGGGACAGGAATTTGAAGAGCGACAACAATAATTTGTAGAAGGCGGTCCAGCCCTGCGAAACAGTAAGTCAAAATCATAAAATATACGACGTCGCACTCACCTCGCGATTCTCTGACAAGAGAAGTTTTGGCATGAACAGGCGATGCGAAATCAGGCTCATCCAGGAGAACGCAAACCCAGGGAAGTATGTGGGCTGCAATGAGCTAAATGTGTCACTGGTCCAGGTGTAAGTTTAAAGTAATGTCAACGTTGCGTCGTGAAATGATACCTGATCGCCAGGAGCAACTGGAAGTACGCAGAACCAAGGCTCGCCTCGATGGTGTGTAAATCGTTGATCAGACTGGAGAAAAACCGGAGGAAGGGTTTCTGCTGGAATGCTTGGCCTTGCTCCTCATGCATGTTGGCCAGTACCAGGACAAAGATGGACAAGATCTTTGTCAGGTAGTGTACTTTCGCTTGGTCATTGTTTACTCCAGACGCGTCGCCGTGATACTTGATGATATAAACGATAAGCCGAGACATGGCATCGAGGGCATGATACTCGTAAGAGTATGAGAAGTCACCAGATGTGACGCTCTTGACGTAGCTGTTCACGCTTGACTCCGCACACACCCGAAAGAAGAAAGACGAGACGTCATCCATTTTGAGTATGCCTTGCTTTGTCAATTGCGTGATGAAGGGGACAAACGCCTTCTCCGGTGAAGGGGAGCGTTGGAAGATGCTCACCCACTGCTGGAACCAGATGAAGAGCTTTTCTCGAAGTTGCCCGGAGTCTGTCTTGCCATTCATTTGCTGGGGGAAAAAGTCGCCACCTGGGCCACGTCTCACTCCCCGAAGATCATCCAATAATCTCTGGGTTCTGAGCCAAAGTTAGCACATCCTCGCCGCGCGAAGAGTCTGAAACATCGGGACTCACTCCTCATTTGCTTTCCCGGTCTGCATGATTTGGCTCAACACCTCAACCGTAAACCTGAACTGACTCTGCGACGCCAGCGGGGGGTCACAGGTCAAGCATTCTCTGATAAGTCCTGTGGCGAAGTTTTGTAGTGTCGCTTTTGTGTCAGTACACAAGAAATTCGCAAGTTGTTGATCTTGCTGAGTAATGCTGATCAAACCACTGCGAAGGAGAGTGGCTGTCACTGGGACGTTCAGTTTTCGCTGTGCAAAACTTTATTGAGACAGATAAAGGACGGAACCGCAGGCGAAACGAACCTCATCATCGGCGTAGATCAGCCATGTAATAGCCTCCTTTGCCACATCCTCGAATGTCCGACAAAGCTGATCCAAAAGAACCACGTAGACTTCGCGGGTCAACTGCCGCGAGGTCTTGTACAACAGTTGAACAATCTTTTGAGACATCAGTAGTGGGGTACGGTGACGATCTGACGATTCCGCGGCGAGATAAAGGATCTGCCTGACAACATGCCGGACTTCATGGTTTGGAGGGAGCGCGGCCAAGGACTGCATGGGTAGTTGACTTAGCGCAGTTTCTAGGTCCTTTACCAGATTCTAGGATAGCCTTAGTGAGGGAAATTTCCGACGTCGACGGATCAACTCACATTGAATCGATCCATTGCTTCGGGGTGGGGCAGAGCAACAGGCACAGCGACGCTTTGCTCGACAGCAGGGGACGGAGGATAAGCAGGAGCATCGTTGCGGGAATAGGACACTGTCGATGACGGCCTACTCGACCAAAGCCGCTTCGCGTCCACCCCTGGTTGGGCGATAAATCAGAGAACGTCATAAACGAATGATGAGAAGATACCGAAGTCTTCGTAGACACTGATTTGATTAGCTTGCACTCCGGTAGGTTTGATTCGCAAGGGATCAGGCAGGTTAGCCGAGAAGTTGGAATTCGGGGCAGATACATCCCAGAAAGGTTGACCACGATTTGTCTAGGGATGCGAGAGTAAGCTTCGATACCGGATAAGGGATTGAACTAGGCATTACCTGACGATGGCGCCTGCGGAGCTCGTAAGATGCTGCGAAGTTCTCGTCTACATCGGCAACAGCACGGTCCATCGCCGCTTTCTCGATGGCGCGGCAAGCCAGCTCAATATTATCCTGGACAAGTAGTAGCACAACTTGGTCGGGTGTCATTTGCTATAGAAATGTATAAGCGTTGGGCGGACTAGCCATACAAATGGGCATACCTCCGTAAATCCCTGCTCGCTCAGGAACTGCCGGATATGACTCGATAGATTGCTCCTTAGGGGTTCCTTGCAGGTCACCAAGGCAAGGCTTCCCGCGAGCTTTTGGGCCATACGATGGGCTGCTTGACGTAGTGTTTCCTCATTGGGTTCGGTAGCAAAGTCTTTAGTCACAAGCTCTCTGGTCGAGATCCCTGCAATTGTTACAGAACGCTCGACCACCGGTAAGATGATCTGCAATATCTTTAGATCTACGTCAACGAATGTAGCCCACTACACTAACCTCGCGAACAGAGCGGTCTACGGCCAATTGGACCGCACGCTTGAAGGATACGTTGGATGCCAGAGGGCCCAGATGCAGATTGATCGAGACATGATGCACTAATTCGGACAGAATCTGTTCCAGCTGAGGACCGACTGCCCGATGGGGTTCGACAGGACCTGAACCACTCAGGGATAATACTTGAGGGGTTGCATTGAGTTGTGAGTTGGGATCATAACCCCCCATCGGTAGGATATCGATATCCCCGACATAATCAGGTAACGGAGGCCCGGCAAGCGAGTCGGCAACAGGTCTGTTGCGCAGGATAGACGTAGCCTCTATGGTGTCAAGCTCGATCCCCAAGCCCTTGCACAAGACTTCTATCTCGAACTTTAGATTCAACTTGAGTTCTGCGAAGTGGTACAGCTCAACGAGTAGGCTGATCACGGCCATCAACCATGGGTTAGGGGGCTTGAACACGGTCGATTTGGCTGCGGGCTCCAAAGTTTTGCAAACGAAAGGGATGGCAACAATAAGCCGACCACCGTCGTACCCTTCGATAAGGAGGTCCTTGAAAGAGACATTTTTGAATTTAATCGGCCGATCTCGAGCAAGTGTGATTGACCCTAGCCAAGACCCAAGGTTTTTCAAGATAGTACGCTCCGAGCTCGAATGCATCGTATTTTCACCATTCAATAACAACGCAGACTTGATGACAGTTTCTTCTAGGATGAAGCCGAAGAGAAAAGGGCGATCCAACCCGTCAAGGAATTGGAGGTACAGCTGGTGATTGTTCGGTTCCGTACTGACGCGTTGACTAACCAGATAGTTGGCAAACCACCGTGCATGTTCATCCTTGAAATGGACCCTCATGTCTTCCAGTTTCGAGCCGACGTTGACAGGGGCAAGGTTGTTGATGATAAACAAAATCTTGTCCGATGTCTCCTCCGGCGGGGAAATGAAAGAGTCGTCATTGCGATCAGGTTTGATAGCGGTGAAGACAACTGAAGTCTCTGTCCGTGTCACTGGGGCAACATGGGCATCTCCAGTATTGTCACCACCGTTAGTCATGGCACGCCGGAGGAGGGAGGCTAAATCAGGGCGCGCTTCTAGTAAATGAGGTATGTCGAGAAGGGCCTGACACAGAGGGGCCCACTCGGATAGCCGAGACTCGAATCTTGACATAGCTTGGAGCCCGAACTTGAAGAGATTGGTCTCCGGGGGACAATTAAGAGCATCAATGACGTAGCGTATTGCAATACCGAGCGGAATGTAGTCCACCAACTCGTGTTGAATGATAGATCCGAAGAGGTACCCAGTCATCGCCAGTTCGCGGGCAGGGTACCAAGTCTGGAAGAATTTGTACTCGTCGAACAAGAAATGGAGCATACAAGAGAAAATCTCATGATCGCGGGAGCTGGATGTGTTTTTGTAGCGCTGAAGCATCGCGATGACATCGTCGATCGTAATTTGCTCGTCATACATCTGCTTGAAGATCCCGTCGACTTCGAGCTCTATTTCCGGCGAGTAATTGACAACTGAAAACCCTGGTTCAGAATCCAAACCCGGTGTCAGGGTCATAAGACGAGGGTGGATTTGAAGACAAGCATTTCGAACTTCCAGACAATAGTCGACATCATTGGTCCGCATGACGCTCGAGCTGATCGCAATGTCAGAAGGCGAACAATGAGAAGACATGAATGCGTACTTGTTCCGCAGAACACGAAGGAAAATTGTGATTGTGAGCGGGTTCAAAGTCATTGTGCGACTCTCCACGGTAGGGTCCGATATGCGGGTAGTCTTTTCACTTTCCATCTTCGCATCCAGAAATTCAATCACTGCGTGCAGAAACTCAGCGGCGTGAGTTGCAACATTGTCGGCGAGCCATTTGTCGAGGTTGAGATATTCTCGCCGTGATGCTAGGGCGGCAACATCGAGGGCAAAGTCGAACGGCTTGACATCAAGGAGCGCATCTAGGATCTAAATGCCCATCAGATACATGACTGAAAAAATTCCTTGATTCCTTGCCTTCAGGTCTTGGGCGACATCAAGAATTCTAGTGATGTTCAGTGGGCTTTCCTTGTAAAAAGCAGCAAAAGCATTCGTTAAATATGCTGGTCGAATTTGCCAAATCCTCATAAAGACCAGTTGATGGTTCGGATGTCCAGCCAAAAACATGGCGAGTAATTTCTGAGAGTACTCGGAACGGATCTCATTCCATTCTGTTTGCTGCAGGTGGCGACCTGTTAGAATAATGATATCATGAGGAAACCTGTAGACTGACCGGAGCCTCAAGTAAACCCATATGGACCAGCTCTGCACTGATGCGGACGGCCTTGTCCAACATTTCCCGGACGAAACCCCTGACTTCAGCCTGCTCAGAATCTGCCAGGCGCACCAACACTTCGAACAGGTCTAAAGAGTTCCAAGTCGAGCCTTGGACGTTGGCCGCTAACGCCTTGATGGTGGGGCTTGCGCTCGCTACATCATCCATCGTAACGATCCGGCGACCAGGGAGAGTGACAAAGTTAAACGTATCTGCTGGAAGAGAAAGAAGAGCATCCAACAATCGCAACTGATACAAGGAGTTTCGCCAAGTGCCCCAGAAACCGGCTACAGCGTGGACATCGGCATCATGAGGAGCATTGACCAGGATGTTAATGAGGAGCTTTAAAGTTGCAGTATCCACTCCAGAACGATCAGGGATGTCGAATGCTGTAATCATTTCAGCCCAGTTGATAGAACTCGACTACATGCATGTGAGGAGAATTGCTAGTACTGTTGAAAGAAACCACTCACAAAGCTGCTTATCGCCCGGACGAATGACCCGACATCACCCAAGATAGAACCATCTGCTGCAAGACGCGCCAAGACAACCATATAGTCGATTATGGTAGCATCCTTCGGAGGATTTGCATCTGAGATGCCGAAGCGATGCATAAGCACTCGAACGGTGTCCGTGTCGCTTGTTATTTCGGGTCCCAGTTGATTGAAAGCCTGAACAAGGGTCATTCCTACTGGCAAACTGATCACGAGTGGTGTTCAGTTAGGAGGGTACAGCGGAAAATAAAACTCCCCAACCTTATGCGAGGGATGATCTGCTGCAAGATTGGGGCCACAACCTCCGTGCCATACTTTGCCTGAGCCGCGGCAATCAGCGCCTGACGCTGAGGGCCGTCCAGAATCGGCGTCTCGTGGGTCGATAACTCCAACAGATTGGAAAGTAGTTTATCCACCTGTGCAGGGGAGAGATCGGCGTGGTCGAAAGAAGGGTGTTGGCATAGGGCTAGGACCGCGTTCTCGAATTCGACCCGTATCATGGACGCCGCCTGCAGAGAGAGCTCCTTGCGGGTTGGGGCTGTCACAATTGACGATGCCAGCACAAGACGTTCCAAAGGACGGAGCCCGACTCGATCCGCAAACCTTGCCAGATCGAAATGGCGGAATATATCGCCCTCGCCACGATCTAGTCCATCACGAAACCGGTCGGCCAAAAAAGGGTCCCGTGCAAGTCGCTGGGTCTCTTGAACCAACAGCCGGAAAGTCAGAGACGTAGAGGTGTCAAATGCTAACGGCGCAGCTGTGGACTGTAATCGGGCTTGGGAATGAACGATTAGACGCCGGATAAAATGCAGATATGTTTCGAGCCCATGTTGTTCGGATAACTACGAATACAATAGGAATAAGCAAGCCTGGGACCCAAAAGGCTAAAGGACACACCGAACGGATTTCAGCTTGGTTCCGGTCAAAGTTATCTTCCGTGAGCGTTGATAATAAGAAGACAATTTGGGCCCTGACGATAGTGTGTATGTTGTTGTTGGGTGGGTTGTCCATAGCAGGAGACCGAGCTGAGGAAGGCACCGTCCTTCTACCGCCAATTCCGCCGGCTGGAGCCGTTTTGTGTGAGAAATGAGTTTGGGGAGCACGAGAAAGCGCGTTGTGCACGCCGTCTGCGACGGTGAGCCTTGAATGAGGGGGAAGCGTGACTGTCACTGACAAACGCGCGTAGTGTGGGATTTCTCTTCATCTCCGATTCAATTATCACAAGATCACCTTCGTTACACCAATACCAATATCCACTACACCACTACATAAAACAAAGATAACAATGACCCGAGAAAAACACTCGCAATGGGTATATTGAGGCTCCGTCTGTTGCCATTGGAGAAGTTGGTGGACTCAGTCCCGTTGCTCGGAACACGACAAATCCCAGAACCTTGCAGAATATCATCTGGAACCAGAATTACTGATTGACCGCCTTTTGTGTATTGAACTTCCACGGTTCCATTACTTCCTACCGCCCATTGCTCACAGGTAAAGATGCTAGAAATGTCAAAATTGGCCCCACACAGTGGTGTTGATATATAGTTCCGACTTACTCAGTACTCGAGAAGCTGCTAGGCCAGGGTGTATAGGCGAATGTGCTCGTGTTTTGCGGCTGTGAACGCCACACCGTGAGGAATGAATAATTTCAGGTTTTTCGACCTAAATCTTACCGGTGAACCGATGTTTGTCATGATTGTAACCACATTTCCTTTCATTATCGCGAGGCCTTGTGAGGTCACTTGTAGGACCTGGGTACGTGACTGGGCCCAGTTGGTGTTGTTTACGAGATAATTTCGTAGCTGAGCACAATGCAATCAAAAAAAATTCTCGCAAGCACGAGAGCACTCCTACTGACCTTGTTCAGTGTTACTGTGAGATTGTATGCGGCAGTCCGCTGGTATCCAGCCGCCCAAAGGGGACCCCGGTTGTACTAAATATCGATGCATAAATAAGTCCCAGCATATAAACGGGGACGTACGGGATCCCCACCGCCCTCTAGGCCCTGCTCCTGACCGTAGTAAACGATCGGGATGCTATTCGTTGTGAGTACGCCAATTAAAAAGAACGTATAAGGACGCTTACCCGTCAGACATGAATGTCAGGATCATGGCATTACTACGTCGCATCAAGAAATCAGATAGAGGGGATGACAAGGAAAAAGCGCACTAGAGGCTCTCGGGGTCAACGGATATGCTACTCCATCGGGGGAGGTCCTGGTTTTCAAGAAAGTTTCCGAGAACAGTAGGGTCCTATCCCGACAAGTTTAGACACGGACATGGCTATGAGTGAAAAAAGAAGCAAACTTCGAAACTCTTTTGAATTTGACTCATGACAGCAGACACATTTGACAGATTTCCGGGACCGGGGATGGCAAAACCTTGTACGATGGCGTCGTAAAGGGGGTAATTGAGAACGGAGTCCATCGCTTGCTGATAGGATGACGCCAAGCTAAACAAAAAAACGCTTCTAGTCGCTTCATGGAGGCACGCGGTGTCATACGAACGAGATATCATCACCAAATACTTCTCCAATGCAGAACACACCAGCACTCTTGCAGAAGGGAGTCCAAAAAGATGCCTGCACGTGTCTGTGGGGTGATCAGGGTGCATAAGGGACTCGGATCGGGGTAAGCCTCACTTTGCGGCTAACGATGAAAATTTTCATTACACGAAAGTGACAACAAAAACAACAAAAACCCACCGTCTATACGCAAGCCGTCAATGCCATATTCCTGGACAAGATTACTGATCCACGAGCCGTAAGCAGAGACAACTGTTGGATCCTGAGTGTTGATGTCTGGAAGAGGAACAGTTGTGTCGCCGAGCCAACAATTCTGAATGCTGGTAAGGTTATTCCAGTCGATGGGGCAGTAAGGATGATATTGGGACTTGAGAGAGCATGGTTAGGCACCTCAGGCTAGAAAGCGAATGGCGTTACCGGCTCCTTGAACATGTACTTCGAAAGATCGGGCGTGATGGACGTCGCCATCACATTATTTGCGACGGTATCAACCATCAAGTACCTGGAAAAGTAAGGTGAGAGAGTAAGCACAGATCATGGGAATTGGCTACGAACATTCCTCGGCGATGTAGTTCAGTTGAGAGCGCTTTGAGGTCATCGGGAGTGCCGAAGCGCGAGTTCATTTGAGACGCATCCGCAATCCAATACCCATGGTATGCATCACCGTATGGGGTTCGAGGACCCTCATAATTCTGAGAGACAGGACTTATCCAGACTAGAGGGCAGTTCGCACGGGCACGTTCAAGTTCGTGGACGCAACAACTCACCGGCAGTGAAACCAGCATTTTGAATGTAATCTAGACTGTCCTTAATGGTACTCCAGGTGCCCCCGCACCATGTCTGCTCAGTCACGTTACAAGCGTTGGGATCGGCACCGCTGGGAAGGGCATAACGGTCTGTGATGAGCCTGGGCTCTGCAGTCAGCGAGATGCAATGGCCAACAATGAATAATGTGCATTACTGGTAAATAGAGCGTCCCCTCCAGTCGTCAGCAGTAGCAGCAAGGGTAGAGCCAATGAACGTTATGAACACTGAAAGAATGAGACGAAACATAGAGAATGGTACGATGAAAAGGACAGGACTGTGAAAGGAGCGACTGTTTCAGGGGGTAAAGAGACGGGGGAGAAGGCGATAGAGGATGAGCTCTCAGCCAGCAGAAGCTCTGTGAGGGAGGCGACAACTTATTGCGGTTGAGAGGCCCGGGGAAGATGACGGTAGGGGCAAAAGTGAACGAATGGCATGACTGAATGGCACTCAAGTCGCTGCTTAGGCTTAGGACCGACCCCGTGAACGAGGGGTTGAATTGAGATCTTGGATACCATTCGGTCATGTGGACGTAGAGCCCCGATCCCTTTACCTGGACAGCACGACCATGATCACAAAAACGATAGGAAAAATTGGTGGCTTCTACTGTACAGTCCTGCCTGTCAAAATATCACGCTTTGAGTATTATTGAACATACCTCAATTTCGCATTTATCGGGTCTTTGTGGGGAAATTCTGGGGATCTACGAACGCGAGACAAAACTGACGTAATTTATTTGAGACCAGCTATATGGCGAACATGTATCCCGTGACCGAGGTGCCACATGGTTGCCAGGACCAAATATATTACGTTTCACGTTTCACATAGGACCGAACCTTTCCTAACCTGGCAACCTTTCGCGGGGCTCGTTAGTGCGGAGCCGGCCCAACCCCTGCTCTGCCCGGTTTTGGTACTGTACTGCACAAATTATACAATATTCGCCCTTGTCTTGTTAGCAAGATCTCATCTCGTGTTTCACGTAAACCACGTCGTCTCTCCCATCGAAGCTCTCTTTCTTTGGCATTTTCTAAGACTGGGCAACTAGTTTAGCGTGGCAGGTGTACAAGATAATGACCGCGAACCGGCGAACCGGCGTTTGAAATAGAACGGCAAGTTCCGAGCACTGTCGGCAAGCAAGAGTGACTGGACCCGGTTGCTGCTGTACCAATTGGTGCGTATGGTACAGTGCTAAGTACTAGTGGTATAGTACCTTACTGTGCAGTATTGGCCAGCGGACACCCCGTGAAACACCATGACGACAAAAAAGCTCACGTTCACACCTTATGGTTGGCTAGTCTGCAACTGGGTCCTTGTAGCATCCTTCCAGGTATATTACTTCACCTATCTCTGCTGTGGAAACACATCTCTCACCGAATTCTCCATATCTAGTATGGATATCATATCTCGGCCCTTAATCAAATTCAGGCTGTATTGACCTGTCGCGCTGCCCCACCCTTTTTCATCCATGGATTGCCTACGTGCATACCTATGTCCGACACAACATTCTCCCTAGTCACGTCGATCTTCACGGCGGGCGGCTTCCTTGGCAGCTCCACCGCCAACATCGTCATGGAGCGCCACGGTCGGAAAGCCGCTGTGCAAATCAGTGGCCTTTTTGTGGCAATGGGCTCGGGCCTGATGGCAATCGCACCTTCCACTTTCTTACTGCTCCTCGGAAGGCAATTATCCCATTCTATCGCAGCCATCCCCTACTTACTAGCATATAGGTTCCTGACGGGCTGTGGAGCCGGTATCGGTCTGTGTACGGGACCTGTTTTCCTTGCTGAAATCGCCCCGTCGAATATAAGGGGTAGTGTCGGTAGGATGTCTAGTTTCGTCAACGTAACTTACCTCATTGGTGGAATCAGGTGTTCTCACACAGCTTGCCATAGTACTGGGTATCATGATTACCCAAGTGCTCGGCTTGCGTATGGCAACACCAACTCTATGGAGATTTGTGTTGTTTTTTTCCTTCGTCGCCTCGGTCGTGCAGTTATGTCTAAGCCAGTTCATCGTCGAGTCCCCGGTGTGGCTGAAGCAGAATGGAAATCCGGAAGACTCTCGTGACGTTCAAACGCATCTCTTCCAGGAACCAGGTAGCCCCAAGTTCATATTGCAATCCCTGCTTCCCCTTGGACCGATATCCGTTTCCTAGGTTTCACGAACAGTGTCGAAGACCCATTACTGGATGAGGCTCCACAAGGGGTTGAAGATGAATCGAACGATCGCCGAGGACCAACGCCTGTTTCAATACCGAACTTATTAACGAGTATTGAGCTTCGGCGACCTCTAGTAGTAGTGTCATCTGCAATGATATCTCAACAAGTATCGGGTAACAACATCTACTCATAGTTGATTTTCCCCGCTGATCGCCGATGCAGGTATCAACGCAAGTACGGAATCAGGAATCTCAAGCCAGGCCGGTACTCATGTCAGGAAGTCCTTTATTATAGCAATGACATCCTTTCGCGTGTTCTATCCGACGCGGGACCATTTGTTTCGCTCGGAATTACGTTGGTTAATGTCCTGATGACATTCCCACCGATCTTCCTTGTCGATGTGAGCAATGAAATACTCATTATTTACAGACTGATCAATAGGGCTACAGAGAGTCGGACGCAAGCCCCTGCTCCTTGCATCGGTCGTTGGAGCACTTGCCTCTCTTGTTCTCACTGGTTATGGCTTGAACCTGGGCATGACGGCCATCTCAAGCATTTCGATACTTACCTTCGTGATGCAAGTATCACCTTGCTTTGTGATTCCCTTGCCACTTACTCGGTTCCCCAGGTCTTTTGCCATTGGGTTGGGACCCATTCCATTCATAATAATCCCAGAAGTGGGCCCTTCTCGCGTATGCCCCTTCATCTCTTTCATCGATGTATGCTAAGCCAGCGACTGTGGCGCAGGCTGTTTCCGCTCTGTCATCGGTGGCGCTTTCACTGAACTGTATGTGTTCTCCCCCCTCTTTCTGAATGTCATATTTACCTTCACACAGGGGTTTCGAATTTTTTTATTGGTCTTGCCTTCCTACCACTTCGTAACGCATTATCGGGCGGGGACTCTACGAAGGAGGGTAGAGTTTTCTTCGTCTTCGCTGGACTATTATTACTGTCCTCTTCGATATTTTTCCGGAGCTACCGTTAAAGGACATGATTTCTATCCCTGAGCACCCCTGGAAGGTAGGAGAAAACAGACCGACGGTCATTGGCCCGCCCCGGATTCGATATCATGCGGTCATTTTGATAAAGTTACTGGTGTATGATATTCGAATAAGGAGCCCCACTGTTAAATGAATGAAATATAGTACCTCGACTCGTAATTCCTGACGTATTTCCAAAGTCCCTCACGTCATATCACCTGCCCTGTGCCCTGTCTCCTCCTGGTAGCAGTCCCTGGTCTAGGGTCAGGCATCACTTGCGTAGAGAGGGCAACTGAATACTGTGCAGACTCGAGAAACAGGGACAGCGGGGTTGTTTGCGAAAGCCAAGGTCAATAGCCCCTAACGTCAAGGGCCGCTGCGGGCCGATCTATCATGATAGTGCTCGAGACCGACCGAAAAGACTCTTCATCGCCCACGCCTTTCAGTGAATTCATCACCAGAAGGTATTCACTCCAGCACAGTTCCACATACCCGACATGAGTGCTACCCGTTCCGAGGCAAGTAATAGTAATGTGTTCGTTTGAGCATCGACGGTCCTCAATATCATGGCAGGGATCCAGTCCTCGGTCCTTACTCGAATATTTGGACCTGTCCCAAGTAAATTGCCTCAATGAAGTCGAAGGCCACAATATAAAGGGTCTCTTTTCTGGAAAGACAAGGAACACGTCAACCTCATATCTGTTGAGTGACGCCGACGAGCAGCTTCTATTGAACATCTATGTCCGTGCTCGCGCCTACGAACCACTCAGTAGCCGTTGCTTACAACGCTACGCTACCAGTTCAATCAAGCCGTCAGGGTCAAGAGCGTTGTCCTACACACTACCGACCCAAAGAAAGGGCCCAAATTGATCAAACTGCTGGTCAATCGTCCTGCGATAGGCTTCGAAGACGTCGAAGATGCTGGAGAATCGGAGGTGGCTCAAGTCATGGAAGTTCCAGAAGACGCCGTGAAAGAGGGCCAGCCGATCGACTTGAGATATGTGCGATTCCAATCGGTGAACTGTCTGCATGTACGTGGGCGGCATGCGGGACTGCGTCACTGAACGACCCGAGTGACTGTTACGCCTAGATTTTTGTCAACTCAAATCATGGGGGAGAAGATGCAACTCGGATTGATGCAATAGACGTACTCGGGTTCCCTTGCGGGTGAGTGGATTTATTGATTCGAAATGCTAGGACCGCCTCACTCAGATCGCTCACAGCGTGACAAGAGACCTGAGCGACTTGAAGAAACACCAGGATGATTAGATAACTCTGGGTGCATCTTGAAGCTCGGAATGTCAAGCATGCTCTCATGCAAAAAGTCGATAAGGTGAACCAAAGTAACTGTAGAACATGACAATGAGAAATACTGTAACTTGATTCAATGTGACCTCCGAGTCCGATGGGATTGGCATCGCAACGACCCGATTTAGCAATTCGCCGATCAAGACAGATTATGTAAGCGCGGGGCTGTCAATGCGGTCCATTGACCCGTCCATCGTCAATTGAGCAGCAACTTGAACCCAACTTAAACACCGTCTTGTGACATGACAGAGTCGCAAAATAAAGAACTCGACGCCTTCTTGGCCTTCTTCTCTACTTTTAACTTACATCGCTCTGTCACCACCGCTGCAGACCTGAGCGATGGCGCAGGCTTTTTCGAGATTCTCTCAACCATGTGCGACGATCCACCGAACCTATCATCCCTTGTCACTACTGAGACGCTTTAGAGATGCAGAATACTTTCACCAGCCCTCTCGTGCTTCTCAGGAACCATCTGACAACTGGGTCTTGCGATTCAATGCCGTGAAACGCGTCTATCGGCTTATGACACAATATTTCTCCGATGTCCTTGGACAGCCTACGGATGCTCTCGAAGTTCCGGACCTGCAAGCCGTCGCAAAGGACTACAGTGTTATTTCTACTCTAATGATGTGTCGCCTTACGCTTGCGATTGCTGTGCAATGCAATAAGAACAAGGAATTTATCGAGAAGATTCAAGACCTAAGTGAGGTGAACCAACACCATCTCATGAAGGCTATTGAACAGGTGCAGAGGAACTCTTCAAATCTCGAGATTCATCCTTGACGTAGTTGGCGTCCAGGTTATGGCCAGAGTCGGACCCACGTCGGGTGATCGGATTACTGGGGTGCGGAATAAGACTGAGTAGGCACCTGCTCTCACTGCTCTCGTGGTAATGGTAGCTCATCAGTACAGAGATGACTACTACTATCAACTTCAGTCCGAGCGCAGCCGGATACAGCTGGAGAAAGAGGCTCTCGAGAAAGCGCACCAGGCACTCCTAGAGGATCACCGCACACTCCAATCTCACCTCGACGATGCCCTATCAGAGAGAGACGACTCACTTACTCGCGCCCGCGAGCTGTTGCAACAAGCTGACACTCGGAGGAATGACAAGGCCGATGTCATAGTGAAGGCGGAAATGGACAGATTACGCGCCGACTTGTACGTCATCAAACTGCGACTTCAACTTCGTTTATCGTAATGACTATCATCCAGACAAAAGAGCGAGGAGAATCTGGCTGTCACCGAGTCAGAGCTCGAGAAGCAGACTAGCGTCGTGGCAGACTTGACGCATCAAGTAGACGAGTTACAAGTCTACGCTGCCGAAGCTGCGCGTCTCAAGGACCAAGTTGACGAGTAAGCATGTCGTGGAAGTCATGGAGTATTCTTTGATGGGGAGAAGACTCCGCCATGCATCAGATCGGCTTGCCAAAACGGAGAATGTGATGGAGAAGTACAAGAAGAAGCTACAAGAGGGTGCTGACCTCCGCCAACACGTGAAGGTACGTTTGCCATCGAGGCGCGGGTACTTGCGTCGCTGAACCCTGTAGTCACTGGAAAAACAAAATGCAGACCTGGTGGACAAGAACGCGTCCTTGGAGGAAGAGTACCGTAAAGTGGCCGCATTTAAGCCGCTCATGGAGTCCTACAAGAACCAAATTGCGGACCTGGAGAGTAAGGCTGCGTCGCGCAATAAGGCGCATGAAACTGCCTTGTTCGAGCTAGAACAGACAAGGACCAGACTCCGAATAACGGAGGAAGAACGTGCCAAGGATTCCGAGGCTCTAGAATTGTACCAGGAGCGTGTCCGCGAGCTGGAGCTCTCTTCTCATCGCCCTATAGCTTCTGATCAATCTAAACGCCAATCGAGCCATGGTACAGAATCAAGCCCATCCGGTCGAGGAGATGAAGACGAGGACTTCTCTAACAGACTAGGCGGCGAGCTGGATGACGCGCTCGCAGGAACTACTATGACAGATCTGAAACTACAAGTTCGCAAGCTCAAACGAGAGCTTGAGGATTCGAGAACGAACAAACTTGATTCAAGTAGAGTTCTCGTCCTCGAGAACCTGCTAGATGATGCCAACCGTATGAAGGCCCGCTACGAAGCAGACTACTTGGCCTCCCATCGTGAAAAACTCGTTCTACAAAACGAGCTCGAAGAGATTCGCAGTGGGAACGCTTTGGGCGACGGGTATGTGGGCTCTTGGCGCAACAGAACCCTCCTGATCCGTCTCCTACCACGTAGCCCGGAGGCGGCCATTGCCCTACGGCAACGCCTGAACGAGACAGTCAATGAACTGGACAATCTGAAAAGAGACCATGCGGAACTCGAAGTGCAGAACAACGCCCTATCAAGGGAGTTGACAATTGTGAAATCAGATTGTCTGTCTTATCCTCAACCCTTCGCTTCGTCGCTGACACTGTTTGATCCAGTGACACTTGTCAACCGAGACCAATTAGACATCCTGGCGTCTCTGCGGGAGTCTGTTAATGATGATAAGCTTGCCCTGGAAGAGGAAGTGGCTCGTCTTCAACAACAGTCAAAAGAAGCCGCCGAGAAGAACAAGATGCAACTAGAGCAGATCAATAGCCTACTCTTAGAGAAAGTGAATCTTCAAAGCGAAGGGATTGGTCAGCGGGAGAAGATGTTACAACGCGAACGCGACTTTGGGTGCGTCTCGACCTGTCGCATGAAGCACCTAGCTGATTAGTTGAATCTACACCCGTTAGTGACCTGCGTGCGTCGATGTCAGGGCAAGGCGTCCCGGAAAACGTGAAATCCCGCGTTTTAGGCTTGCACGAGGACAACGTCCAATTAAGAGAGCAATTGAAGACTGTGCAAGACAAGCTGAACAAAGCTCGCGCGGTGCGGAGTGTTTCACCCCCCTTTTTTATGATGCCCTTGGTCTCATTGTGTTCTAGTTCATCAAATCACAGGATAAGCTCTTCAAAGAGGAGCAAGCCAAACTACTAGCGATTTCTTCACCTGTGAGTCGGCCATCGACTTCATTTCAGTTTCGCAGAGACCAAATGATGGTTTCACAGGGCGTGCTTGATGAAACCGACAGCCGATCTCGGGTGAGGATACTGGAGGACGAAGTGAAACGGTACCAGGTGAGCGTTCCTTTCTCCAGTGGTTATTTCCGCCGTGATATATCTGACTGGCTGCGTAGCGCCTACTGAGCGAGGCACATCAGCGATACATGAAGGAGCAGGAGCTGTTGCTCAGCGCAATTCATAGCCTTGGCATGTACACTGCCCGGGATCCGTTTCAGCGTTCTCATCAACAGGGTCGGGCATTACCAACAAGTTGGCTTGGCCAGCAGCGGCAAACCGTGGGTATCCCCTGATACCCGATCGTTCTTTAACTGACCTATTCTGTATAGCTGAGCCCTCTGCTTCATCGACAATAATCTATGAGCCAATTAATCGAGGTTCTAACTCCCAATCATAATTTCCGGATCTCCATTTTTTTTTTCATGGGCAATGCAATATCCTTGTCATTCGTTTCACTCCTGCTACCGTTCACTAGATAGAAATATCGAAGAACTAGCTTCATGCTGGAAGGTTATGAAGCTTAATAAACTCTAAAGCTCCCATACCACGCACGTTGCTGAGGGTTGTACATGCGACTTTGACTCGCCAAGCCCAGCTCTTAGAATTGATACGCGATTACAGGGTCTGCATTATGTAGTACCCGGAATAACAGTAATGCACATAGGAAAACATTCAACAAATGTGGGGACTCGATGACGACGAGCATCATTGATTCCACGACAGGAGAGACATATCACCCAGACGCCTCGGCTTCATAAGATGACGAATAGTCCCCGCAATGGAAAGTACCACGAAAAGCGAAGCTGCTGCAACATATGCCCACCCAAGGAAGGGGTTTTTACCTCCTATCCATGACACAGTGGATATCACGATCGACTTGGTGCCGGAGTACGATCTTACGGGATAATCTAGCGTGGATGATGAGTCCCCAATTTTTTTTAACAATCCCGCAAGACTTACTCATGTCGATGGTGATTTGGTAGCGTCCCTGGAGAAGCTCATCTTGGTCATTTCGCCCATACAACTTCGTGAATGTCGGGAGACCGGCCGTGCGCATCCAATTCTGAAAGCGTTCGTCGACATGGAAGTTGGGGGGTGGCTGATCCTCTGTGTAACCATTAGGGAACGTCAACGCCCAATTGGGAGGGGGAACAATCTCAGAGAGATTATAAGCAAGGGTCTGGGAATATTTCTTGGCCTCGCCTGGCCAAGCGATGCCCTTCTCCGTGAAGTCATAGGTAGAGGCAGCTCCAGATGGCGGGTTCAGTAGAGTGATATTGCTGAACGTATCTAACGTTAGGCGTTAATATGGGCGTCAACGGAGACGACGACGACGGTCATACCATTGAATACGGAGTTGGCGATCAATCCGCAAGGGTAGACGACTTGATCACCGACGGTTGCAAGGGGCTTGCAGTTTCCATTTTTCAGGTTATCCACCGTGCGATGTTGGCCGTTCAACTGTTTCGGATCGTAACTTTGAACGTAACGACGATGGTTTTGGAAAAAGTTGGTGAGCTTGTAATAGAGCAGTACGCTGGGTGAGATGTTGAACGGGATATCAAACTGAACGATGCACTGGGGAGAGGAGGCATTGGTGAACGCGTATTGGGGCGCCGAGAATTGGGCGCCGGACTCTGATGAGCGAAGACGGTAGTCGAAGTGTGGCACTGTAACGAGGCTACTCTGAGCGGCCTCCAGACTTGATGCTGGGGTTAACTGATCACAGTCGGTGTAGTCAATCGTTATTTCGGTGACCTGTGTAAAAAGGGGATATAATGAGACATGAGAGCATCGCAGGTTGAAACGGACCTTATTGCTGCCGATGATGAGGAGAGCACCGATGGGAGCAAATATGATACCAATGACGAGGAGCGTCGGAAGGACCGTCTTTGGCGTCAGAATGGGCTGCCATGCCTTCAGTCGCTGCTGTTTGAACGCGGTATCTATGCTAAGCGGTCAGGAAGTGGGAGGAAGTGAGATGAGTAAGGACGGACTGGCTGGTCGTTTCCAACTACCCTTTTCCTTCTTATTTTCTTCTTGTGGGGGTGATGAAGATTGCTGCGAGCTCTTTGCGCGACGGAAGAGAGCCATGATGGAGCAGGGGAGGAAAAGAGAGGGGATTGATAACTTGCTCGCTCGGGTGATGCGGGTCACTCGGCGTCGGCGTCGGGTTGGTTCGGCTCGATGGATCATTATGTAATCGTTCACAGCCCTCTAATTACACATCCGTAATAAATATTGTGTCACAGGAATTCACTCTCTCGGGCTTTCTGCTGCGGACGTCCTCCCGTCCACTTTCGAAATAGACGTCGAAGATGACCCAGTGGTAGAAGTCTGCCGACGCAACGACCTTCGCGATCGTTCGCTCGTTCTAACCTGAACTGGCGATGCTGGCGTCGATTTTGTGGACAGACTAGCAGGGCCCAGACTGAAGCGGGGTAACCTGATCTTCAGAGTCGGAGTCGGAGTAGCGCATGCACTCTGGCCAACTTGTGAAGGGGTAGACGTAATTGTTGGGTTCGGCACGGCCTTATTATCCGCAATCATCGGTGGGCTCGGCTGAGATAGTACAGGTGCAGGCGGAACGGCGTTTGCAGGTCCGGCGGGTGCAGCTGTAACTGCTGGCTCTCCCTTCACTGCACGAGTCGTGGACCTTTGCTGACTTCGTGAATGACGCGCTCTCGCGGCCTTCCTTTTGCGCTCTCGAATAGCTGCCGCAGTAGCCGCGGGTCGTCTTGACGCAGGTGCACCTTGTTCCTCATCACCCGAGCCATTGCTCTCGAAAAGGGCCGCAGACTGAGGATTAGCTTCAGGCTCAGTATCACTACGCAACGGCATTTGATGTGCTTACAAATACAATGTCGCGCTTTGACGCCCGCGCTGGCTGCTTACGTTCAGAACTTCTTTCCACAGGCTTTTCCGTAGATGGGGCCGACTCTGAGCGAGTCATTGAGAGTGACGCAGCATCCAGACATCCCTCAGAGTCTGTTCCGTCCTTGACAAGCCCCTGGGCTGGTTTCCGCGAAGATGTTGGTTCACATTGTCCTTCCTTCGATACTCCGGTTTGCGCCATGTCAACAAGCAGCTAGCCACGATGTTAATAACAATACTTGATAGCACTGCATGAGCGAAACCTACCAAAGCGAGCCGAACATCCTCGACACCCATTCCTCGTAGAGGGTTTCTGTTCGTCTCGTTCTCATCACCATCCAGAGAGCTCAAAGACGTGAGCGGTGATAGAGGTACATCAGCACCGTTCTTGGACCTGTCAGATCTTTTCATACACTGTCGGAAGAACGTGTGCGCCTGCGCGGACCTCTGAGTGGGGCCGTGTTGGCCATAAACCTTGTCCCAAAAGTCAAGTTTGATGATGCGCTCCGGCACACGATATCTCTTTCCATTGATGAACACTTCGTCAACGGCAACTTTATCATGCGTTGACGACGGCTCAATATCGAGAATCTCTATGTTCCCATTATTAACTTGCCCAGGCCGAACCACGTCTATCACTGTGAGATTTTGCCTTGGGATCCGGTGCTTGATCCGCTTTATCCCTAGTCAAACAAGGAAGTTTGTAAACGTGGCGGCGAAAACTTACAAGTGTATGGTCTACATGGTTTGGACACATCCATTTCCTGTCCAACGGGGGCATCGAGAGCAAAGGCGGGTTGAGACAATCAAGGTGCCAGTGAAGTGGGCAGAAATCACAGGAGACTATGCTCCTCCACTTCTCTGATTCAGTGTCATGTGCATTCTGCCGCCGTGACCTCGTCTCGGAGGTTGGTGTATCCTGGGACATGTGTCCGGGAAGTGCGGACGTGCTGCATCCGAAACAAAGTACTGGGACGCCATTCTTGTCTTTCGTGCGGTAAGGATCGCGATATTCCATCTGACCATACCGACTGGTGAAAGAGAATCAACGGGAATCCGCGGGCAAGGCTCCAAGGAAACACGCACTTGAGGCGAGGCGCCTTAATCAGCGAAGTGTCCACGTAGTGCCCTCGAGGATTGCTCCCCACTAAAACATCACACGGTTAGGCAGCCACGACATGGTTTTCCTGACACTCACCACACTTGAAGTAAGTACGGATATCTTCAGGAAGCTGAAATTCCACCGGCGGACTGCTCTGGACATGATGAACTAGTGGGGATAACAACGATGAAGGTGGTATTGACGGGGGATTCTGGCGTCATCCAAAGAGAATGATACTTAATGGGTTCAGCTACACTGGAATGTATTCCCTTACCTTGTGTACTTCGCAGCTAAGACAAAACCACCTACTCTCTCCTTCTGGAATGTCCGCTGCCTCCATAGGTGGATCGAGACACCAAAGGTGATAAGCTCGAGTGCAGCCATCGCAATAGACCAGGGACCCTAAGGAACGACATGCCGAGCAATGGTCCTCATTCCGCTAATCAAATGAACAAGCCGTAACAGATAAGAAGTGAAAACAGTTACCGCGGAAGAAATGTTGTTGAAAAGCGGGAGCGTAGCGGGCAGTGGCTCCTCCTTGACCCTGTTAACCGCCTTATCGCAATCCTTTTCCTTAGTCTTTCCTTTGCCTTTCTCCTTGGTACGGGCAACCTTTGAGCTTGAAGGGGCATCTTCAGCAAAAGCGACAGAACTGGACCGAGAAATGAGCTCAGGGTCCCAGCTGTTAGTCTGAGAATCCGTTTCTATTAGTGCCGCAGTCAAGTGCTCAAGAGGATCGGCACTTGGCACATTGTGCGGTGGGGTATTCATACCACGGGGTGACCCCCGCTGTGCTAGCTGCGAAAGGGACCTGATACAATGGAGGTCAGGGATTATATAGCTGAAAGGACGTTTCGGAGGTAGCGTGAAAGGACAATGTTGGGGGGTACCAGGAAAGCAATTCAACACGTACCCTTTGTCTAGCCGCACCCGTTTTCGCCTTGGGCCGTCCACCTCTGGTACACTTTCCAGACTGCCAATGATGGGGCCGGTCAAGACGCCGGCGTAGGTAGTACCAGGGTCATGTTGGGGAAGGTAGGACATGGCTGGAGCGGGCTTTCTCGGATCTCGCTTGCCCGAAGCCTGAAGGACAGAAGACAGTGTCGGAGGGGCAGGAAGAACTTCGGTCGCTAGGTTTGGATCCCCTGTTTCCAGCGCCGACCGAGGTGGCTGCAAAGCTGGCGCACCTGGTAGCATGTAAACGGGGATGCTCGCAACCGACGTCATTCTACGTAAATTGAGAAAATCCTGTGAGCACTGAGAATTCAACGAAAAGCGAGACGTACCTACGAGATTTGAGGGGAATTGCTACGTTATAACGAAAAAGTTACACGTAGTGGTGGTGACGGGTTGGGGCTGACAAGTTCCTGCACAAGTTGGCTCTGGCTCCGACGCCGACATCACTTTTGGACCCCTTTGCCTATCTCTTCGCTCGTTACGACTTTTCATGCACACTATCATATAATCTTTGTCCTACAAATTATACCCACTATCACGTACACACTGGCTGTGACGACCTAGAGAACGAGCACAGAACCCCCCGTAGAAAATGGTACGAGTTTGAAAACTGCTTGCACCGAACGCCGCCATCTCCTCACTCTCCGTGCGTCCAAAACTGAATCTTCCTCCTTGGAATTGAATCTTTGAAGTTTTGGGACGGGTACTGTTCCCAGATATGGTGGCGGACAAGATTGCGAAACTCAGCCGCCCAGTTGATCGCGTCCATGCGAGGTGAGACAGGTCAAGCAAAGGAACTTTTCACTTTTGTTTTTGTGTACGACGTCCCTTAGGTCTTCTAAGCATGTACGCGAGCACCGTTTTCTTGAGCCAACAGCCTGTCGTGCAATATGAGGCGCATAGGCAGAATGTGACGTGTCATGCAACTTACCACTCCGGTTCGACCTCAGTTATAATGGACATCCTGATTATTAGCGTTATCGATGAAGTGGCACCAGCCAGAAGCTTGAAAACGCACTGTATCTTCTTAGTCTCCTCGATGTCGTGGAAGATAACCCAACCCGAAGACGGTTTTCTTGTGAAGAGCGTAGAATTGGGGTGAACATGTAACACCTACCTTGCCCTGAATAGGAATTCTTTAGGAGATTTTGAAGGGGACTTACCGTGCTGCCTCGAATAGACCTATATGTTCCATCAGCAACCCACCGTGCGCCATTCTGCTTGTATCCGTTGACCAGGCACTGCCTCAGGCGTTTAGCATCTCCTTGACAACTTTCTATCGGGACATCGAAGCGCTGCATGTATTTCTTCAACTGAGCACGAATTGAAACAGCGCGGGATAGTGCTCTGAAGGATAGTGCATGCGATTTGCACCACGAGGACGACTTGCCACGACCAACAAAGGCATTGTACGCTATATAGAATGTCAGGACGTGGAAACACCCAACGGGAGACAAACTAACCGTTCAATAAGGTGAGATGATCCTGCAAAATTCAGAATTATCGACCCATAGAATTGAAATGGTACTACATACCCCTTCTTCAGCGGTGAACTTTCTACGTTCGAGTTCAGCAGACGCCCCAGCAGCGCCTTGGGGAATAACAAAAACATCCTGAAAGAATTATTTTCTCGAGTCCAAGTTGATCGCAAAGGGGACCGATACCTGTATAGAAGTCATTGCGATGATCGTCAGGATTTCTTCCCCACATTTGAACCTTTGAGAGTTGAGCAACTAGTATGCGTTAGCCTTTGTAGATCGTATCATCGAGCAGGGTCACCATGCAAGCTGCCTTGACATCTAAGGGAATCTCCGCTATTTTTGTCCCAATAGGCGTTAGGCGACCGTCATCATCAATGACCGAATGAACCATTAGAGAGCTGAGGCTTTGAGCAATTGACTCAGATGGAGGGATAGTCAACCACTGCAACTTCATAAAGTTATCAATACCCAAGGCCTTCAGCTGAAGGATAGCGGAGGAAAGTTCAGTGCGAGTGATTTCCGGCATAGTGACAGCAGACAGCTGATTGTAGTCGGAGAATGTGAATAGGCGATAGCACAGCCCTTCGGAGGTCCGACCAGCTCTTCCGGCCCTTTGAATCGCAGACGCTTGAGAGATAGGGACGACTTTCAAGGACGACAGCCCCACAGAGCCGTCGTACATGCGGACCTTTGACCGGGACGGTTAACGCGGTTACGCCTGAAGGTCAGGTAGATGAGCAACCTTTACGAAGCCGCAATCGACGACAAACTTGATGCCTTCAATAGTTATGCTTGCCTGAGGAAGTGGAAAAATCAAGACGAGATGTTGGTAATGAACGAAAACTGACCTCAGCGATATTGGTGGCTACTACAACCTTCCTACAGTCTGGTGGAGTAGGTGCAAAAACCTCCATCTGCTCAGTCATAGCAAGACCGGAGTGCAAGGCCATAGGTCTTAGGTGCAGCTTACTTTCCGGGAATCTGTAGGGGGTCCATTGAATTCACTTCCAGGAAGTATCAGGCTAATGTCACCAACAAAGGTATCCCATCCAGCAGTTCCTCCAGACACCTGTCTATTTCTTCTCGACCAGTCAGAAAGACCAGGATGTCACCTTTGCCATGCTTAGTTGCGTTGGAATGATTTCAGACACAAGAAAGGGGGTGGAACTAACCTGCTGATGTATGGAGATTACAGTCTCCGCAGCCTTGTGTACGTAGTCTTCAGTTGGTTCCTCCAAATAAGCCATATGAACAGGATATGCCCTCCCTTCCAAGCTCACAATAATAGAGCCGATCGGATCTGGGGGAGATGAGAAGAATTCCAGGAATGCGGTGGCGTCCAAAGTCGCAGAAGACACAATCACTCGCAATGAGGGCCGTTTCCGACAAACTCTGTGAACTGCGTTGGTATTGAAAGTCAAGTAGGGAGGCGCAACAAACTTTTTGAGAATGGCCAGAAGTAAGTCGGTGTACACACTACGCTCATGGGCCTCATCAACCTTGGAAACTTGTATCAGCACAGATTGCAGACACGTGAGGGGGTGCGTACCATGATTACACTGAAGCGGCTTAGTAGAGGGTCTAATAAAGCTTCCCGAAAGAGGACGCCATCCGTCATGTAACATATGCGTGTGAGCTCCCTACTGCTGACATCTTCGAAGCGGATAGTATACCCCACCTGGCAAGTATTCAGAAACGGCTCATAGCGATGCGACGAGCATTCAACCAACCTCCTCACCCACCACAGCGCCCATCTCGTGAGCTGTACGGACTGCCACAGAAGTGACCGCGACGCGACGGGGTTGTGTGCAAGCTATGACTCTGCCTCCGGAGGACCAACCGCTCTCGTGGAGGTATTGTGGGATTTCTAGGAATGATTAAGGCTCACTGCAGGAGATTGTAGAACGTCAGGACGCAACATACGAGTTGTCTTGCCACATCCGGTTTGTCCAACAACGATGACGACTTGGTGGTTCTCTACACAATACATAATGTTCTCCCCTAAAATGAAAGTACTCGTCGCAAGCTTGGCACTTCAGAAAGTGGAAGGATTGCTAACTGTGTTTCGCGATCGGTAACCGGTCTCTTTGTGCTTGGATGGATTGCGCTTGGGGTGGGACAGCGGATGGTATGAGACCATCGTCCTCACCAGATGTTCTATCGAGAGAGCTACCTGGCCCCAAGGTCCCAGGTTTCCAGAATTGAAGAGTGCTAGACATAATGTATGAGACAGTCCAACTCGAAACGTCACAAGTAGGGTATATTATATAATCAATCATTTGGCCTCCCCTCCACTGCACTCCGCTTTCTCCTCCTCCACGGCCTGAGGAACGCCTGCTGGCGGAGCTCTGTCACGCACCTCACCCCTCCCTCTTCCGCGGCCTCTTCCACGCCTCCCTGACCCCCGTCCGCGATTCCTCTCCTCGCGCGGTCTCACAGTCGGCGAGGTTTCGGCTTCGGCATCCCCATCTCCGCTATTAGTCCGTGTAGTTGAGGCAGATGACTGTGTCGTGGGCTGTTGAGGATTTACAGCCGTTTGCCACCGCTCTGCTTTTTTATCCGAATCCCATTCCCTACTCTGTATCTTATCCATCTTTCGCCGAGCACTTTGCTCACGTGTGCGATCGACCGTTTCCTGTACCTTTCGAATTTGCGCCTGTCGCTGTCGTTCCGCCACCTGAGTCTGTTTGAATGCATCCTCGTCTGCTGCGACATCCTGGAATTCAGTGTGAGGCAGGTAAAAGTGAAGAGTGAACGCATGATCGATTTACAAGCCTCCTTTGTTTGATTTTCTCGTTTTGCTCTCTCATTCGAGCCATCCTCTCCGTGAGCTCCTCGTCTGTCAACTTGTCCTGAACACGGAGAAATGGTAAAATGTGTGGAGGTGAAGTTAGCGCGAGACGAGGTTTACCCTTGGCAAACCGCCTGTCCTGACGCGTTCGGGATTAACGTACGGGGTCTTCTTTGATACATTTGACTTGGTGGCACCGTCGACATTGGTCGGTTTCGTTTCCGCAGCAGAGGCATCGTCGGTGTCATGGCTCGCAGTATCGGTAGATGATTGTGTCGTCGGCTGGGGAGGAGGCGAGGGCGGGGATGCCTCCGTGGATTGAGAATCCACGGCAGGTTCAGGGTGGGTGAGGTCCAGACCGAGAGAGTTTGGAGGAGGGTCTGGAGTGGCCATGCGTAACGTTGGGCTGGCGAAGCTGTGTTTACGCTGTGGCAAGGTAGCAACTGTAGCGCACCAGTCCAATTACGGAGTAAAGCGGGAATAGGACAAGAAGGTGGTGGTTACACGAGGAGAAATCCCGGCGAGTCGGAGCGCTCGTGCGCAAGAGTGTACTGCGGCGGTGACGAGAAAATAGATAGGAGCGCCGATAATCAGAAAATAACTTCCCGTCTCACAACGAGCATACAGGCCATGTCGCTCTCCAACAAACTCGCCATTACCGACGTTGATCTCAAAGACAAGCGCGTTCTCATTCGCGTTGACTTTAACGTCCCCATGCAGGATGGAAAGATAACCAATCCTGCCGTATGTATGCTCTTATCGGCGTTGCTCGCTTATCCGACCGTTCATATTCTCCAAGCGCATCGTTGCCGCTCTACCCACCATCAAGTATGCACTTGAGAACGGCGAGTCTATGCGTCTGACATGTACTGCTGACTCTGACCTGAGCCACGAATATTAAGGTGCAAGGGCCGTCATCCTCATGTCCCACCTTGGGCGCCCGGATGGAAAACCCAATCCAAAGTATTCCCTCGAGCCCGTCTCTCACGAGTTGTCTCGGCTGTTGGATAATAAGCCAGTCACCTTCTTAAAAGACTGTGTGGGGCCAGACGTTGAGAAAGCAGTCTCCTCTGCCGAGAATGGTTCCGTTATCCTCTTGGAGAATCTCCGCTTTCATATCGAGGAAGAGGGCTCTGTAAAGGATAAAGATGGGAAGAAAACAAAGGCCGATCCTGCCAAGGTTACTGAATTTCGCGAACAGCTCACAAAACTCGGAGATGTATACGTGAACGACGCATTCGGCACCGCCCACCGCGCCCACTCTAGCATGGTCGGAGTCAAACTGCCCCAGCGTGCCGCTGGCTTCCTTGTGAAGAAAGAACTGGAGTTTTTTGCGAAGGCTCTGGAGAACCCAGACAAACCTTTCCTCGCTATTCTCGGCGGTGCCAAGGTTTCTGACAAAATCCAACTCATTGATAACATGCTCGACAAGGTCATTTAGAATTTTTCCAGTTGACAGAATTAACACAGAGATGATGAATTGCAGGTTAATTCGCTCATCATATGTGGTGGCATGGCATTTACCTTCAAAAAGGAACTCGAGAATGTCTCTGTGAGTAGCACGTCGAGAGTTGTTTTGACTGACTCATGACAATATAATGTAGATTGGAAATTCCCTGTTTGACGAAGCTGGTTCAAAAAATGTCAAAGCACTCGTAGAAAAGGCGCGAAAAAATAATGTGCAGCTCGTTTTCCCCGTGGATTATATCACCGCGGACAAATTCGACAAGGATGCCAATGTGCGCTTGACCTACGCACGCTGTAAATATTTTTTGAAAAAGCTCTTCTAACCAGATTGGTTCGGCGACCGATGAGGATGGCATACCCCAGGGTTGGATGGGCCTCGATGCTGGCCCAAAGACTCGGGAAATATTCCGTTCGGCTGTTCTTTCTGCAAGGACCATTCTATGGAACGGGTCAGTGATTACCTACATTAATTCTCATGGATTTTTTCATGCGCGATCGCAGTCCTCCAGGTGTCTTCGAGTTCTCTGCCTTTGCTGCAGGTTCGAAAGCGCTGCTCGATGCTAACATTGAGGCCGCCAAGGGCGGCGCAGTCGTCATCGTAGGAGGTGGTGATACAGCCACGCTAGCTGCGCAATACGGTGCCGAGGATAGCCTCAGCCATGTAAGCACGGGGGGCGGCGCCAGTCTCGAGCTGCTTGAGGGGAAGGCAAGTTGCTGTTTTTGATAAGTACCGTGATGAATTGCGCTGACGTTTGAGAAAGGTGCTGCCCGGCGTATCTGAGTTGAGTAAAAAATAAGGGAATGCCCGGGCCCCCACGACAGATGGAAAGTCTATAGTGTAAGTTTTTGGGGATGTACCACGGAAAGTGGAAGGGAATAGGGTGTTGTGTACGAACCCAGTCAACCGCGTTATTATCGTATGGAATAAATGCTATCCTGCGCTGTGCTGGCAACGGCGATGAATAAACTGAGAAACTGAGAAAGGGTGGAGCCGATTATCTGATAATTATTTATCCGCGATGATGATTAATAATAATAACCTCGGCTCGAGCCCTGACACCTCCGCCTGCTCCTCACCATGTTACCAACCTCAAGAGTGTCTCGGAGCCTCATCACTCGTCGTGCTACTTTTCGCAAGCCCCATCTTACACCTGTTCTTTCTCTTGCCAAGCGAACCTATGTTCAGCCTTCCGGTGCTGACAGAGCAAGTGTCGTCGACGTACCCTCGGCCTATCAGGATGAAAGCCATTTCGCGCCTAGAGCCGGTATTCGTCACCCCCCTTGAATTGTCCTGTGTAGGAAACTGATATTTTCCCTCAGAGATGCTTGGCTTCAAACTCGAACTACCACAGCGGGAGAACGGAATTACCACAAAGACCCGACCCATCTACCTTGACATGCAGGTAAATGAGGCTACATCGTTTTGGGTAAACACAGACCCTGACCATCTCAAGGCTACTACGCCAGTAGACCCGCGCGTTTTGGATGCGATGCTTCCCTACTTGACGGACCAGTATGGGAACCCACATAGTCGAACACACGCATATGGCTGGGAAGCGGAGAAGGGAGTGGAGGACGCGAGGAAGGTTCGTCTTTTGCACGCTCACTCGCCATATTTCCTATTCTCATTGATTCTGCTAGCATATTTCCGACTTGATTGGTGCTGATCCGAAGGACATTATTTTTACGTCTGGGGCTACGGAAGCAAATAACATGGCCATCAAAGGAGTGGCACGCTTTCACAAGGATAAGAAGAGACATATCATCACCACTCAGACTGTTTGTCTTCCATGGCTTCTGTCCCCAATTTCGCTCATCTTTCTGCTTTGTACAGGAGCACAAATGTGTCCTCGATTCATGTCGTAAACTGCAGGAGGAAGGTTTTGACGTTACTTACCTCCCCGTGCAGAGGAACGGCATCATCTCTCTCGAAGAGCTTGAGGACGCAATCAGACCTGACACCTCACTGATTTCTGTTATGACCGTCAACAACGAGACAGGGGTCATCCAACCGATCAAGGAGATAGGCGCAATTGCACGGAAACATCGTGGCATATACTTACACACGGATGCTGCACAAGCTACTGGAAAAATCCCCCTCGACGTCAACGCCATGAACGTGGATCTCATGAGTATCTCGGGGCATAAACTTTACGGCCCTAAAGGTATTGGGGCAGCTTATGTCAGAAGGCGACCCCGAGTACGGTTGGAACCCATCCTGAGTGGTGGTGGACAGGAAAGGGGCTTGCGTAGTGGGACGCTTCCTGCTTCACTTGCTGTCGGCATGGGTGAAGCAGCAAGAATAGCTAAGCAGGAGATGGCGGTGAGTACAGTTTTTGCACACGCGATGATGTAAAACTGCATGCCAGCTGTGCTGGAGAGTGGGCGGCAAATCTCGGCCACCTAGTGGTCCTTCTCGCCGGCTGCGCGATGACTCTCGTGCAGGGGTGCTGAGCATTGCCTGGGGCATTTTGTCGACGATTTCTGCTGTTTGCTGATGGGACGGCACAGAGAGACCATGCCTGGATCACACGACTATCACAACGTCTCATCAAAGGTATCGATGAGAAAGTGGAACACGTCGTCCGGAACGGTGACCCCAATGGGTATCCCGGATGCGTTAACCTCAGCTTCGCATATGTAGAGGGTGAAAGTCTATTGATGGCATTGAAAGTGAGTGAATGTGTGATGCTAGGATCTGCTTGTCGAAGTAATATGTTTTCAGGACATCGCCTTATCTTCAGGAAGTGCATGCACCTCAGCGTCATTGGAACCTTCGTACGTTCTTCGCGCGCTGGGTCAGTAAATGCATATTACTTGATGCATCAGGATGCTCACGCATTGTTGTAGGTGCTGCTGAGGACATGGCACATTCATCACTTCGTTTTGGTATTGGTCGTTTCACGACGGAGGCGGAGATAGATTTTGTCATCGGAAAAATAGTCACGACCGTGCAGAGGCTGCGTGACATGAGCCCTCTCTGGGAGATGGTGCAAGAGGGTATTGATATTAATACCATCAACTGGGCTCAGCACTGAACTCCTCTCGAACTCCGCTCTATATGCTTGGAAGTCCCAGTCCATGTTATTTATCGTTGTTGAAACATGCTTTCTTTTTGCATCGACTCTACGACGGCTTCAATGCAAAATACTGTGTTATGTAATAGCATGCACGTTGCACGTGTGATCGCGTGCCATGTTTGGCCGTGCTTTCGAACTCCGCGTGGATCATTGGGTTCGAAGTTTGCCCGTCACTCGTTTCTTCCCTCATCGCCATGTCTCGCCGTCTCTATCTCGGAAGTATGTGCATTTCACGTTCCAGTTCCCTTTTCCCCTAACCACCGTTACTCGTAGAGCTCCCTCCGGATACCAGGTCCGAAGATGTGTCCAAATTCTTCGATGGATACGGCAAAATTATTGATTGTCGTGTCATGACTGGTCAGTCGCAGTCTTTGCTGTTTGCCCTTTGAGACTTACCCTGAATTCCATTAGGCTTTGGATTCGTTGAGTTCGAAAGTGCCCGAGTATGCTTTGTTTTTGCAGCTCTATGTCTGAAGTTGACTTTAAATCCAAGGACGCTGAGGATGCTTTATATCATTTCAATGGCAAAAATTTTATGGGCCAGAAGTATGGCATGTTCTTTCCCCCTTATCGGTGACTGAATATGAGTTTTTTATATATAGCATTGTTGTTGAATTTGCCAAGGAGTCTCGTCCTCGTCGTGACCCCTACGAAGATAGATATGGGTATTTCAAAGTCATTTAAAGGGATATATTGAGGGATATACTCATAGTATTCTAGCGCCCCCGTGCGTGCTCGCAGACCCCCTGGGATCCGACTTATCGTTCTGGGCATCTCCAAGGACACTAGCTGGCAGGTACGACGGTTTCTTACTCATATTTTGCCTAGCGTGTCGACCAACAATCGTTCAATTGATGGTTTGGCCGGGTCCTACGGCGTTCCACTCTGGCATGCGATCGGTTCCTTTGGGCTGTATGCTGACGTTGGGGACGTTCTCCTCTTACTCGTACAGGACCTCAAGGATTTTGGCCGCGAAGCTGGTAATGTTTCCTTCGCTGATATTGACCGTGACACCCCCGGTCAAGGGTACATGACATTCGTTCGGCTCTACTTCTGATGCTAATGCGACTGATCAGAATTCTTGAATACCTAAACCGTGAGGATGCCGATCGTGCAGTCAAGGATTTGGATGGCAAAGACCTCCGTGGTCAGCCAGTTCGAGTTGAATTACATGGCGATGTGAGTGTTCTTCCGTCAACCGAGCGGAGGAGTATGCTCAACGTGGTTGGTTAGCGCAATCCTGATAATTACCGTCGGGATGATCGCCGTGAGCATCGCGATGACCGCCACAGGGACGAACGTGTCCGAGACGATCGTCATAGAGACGAACGTTACCGTGACGATCGCCATGATCGTTACCGTGAAGAAAGGGCTTCTTTCCGGCGCGATAGGTCCCGCTCTCCTCCCCGTCGTGGCGAAGATGATCGTCGCCCCAGGTCTCCTCCTCGGAGGGATATCGAAGATAGAAGGCCTGCAGGGTACGATGACCGACGGGGAGGCTATGATGTCCGGAGAGGACCTGACCCTTATTATGATCGTCGCAGGGACGAGCGCCGCCGCGACGAAAAGGAAGAACGGTTCGACGACAGGGCTTCCAGACACAATGGGGACGGCGGGTGGCGTTGAAGGCGGGTGTCGAGTGGTCGTGGTCCGTAGGCCAAGCAAAATTAAAGGGACGGAACGGGCGACTGATCCCCCCGACGGATGAGGTCTTCTTGCTTTCATCAGCTTTTCTTGCCTCCTTTTTTCGCGCGTATCTCCAGTCGAACTGCTCCCATGTTAGCCCGTTGGCGTTGGCGTTGTGCACGAGGTCTCGTAGAATTCTGATCGTGGTCGTGGCTTTTCCGGGTTGGCCCAATCCAAGACTTAAAGTTCCTTCATCAAGTCCTGCATCTGGCTCAAGACGCAGTGGCGATTGGCAAATAAACGTGGGCAGAGGCCAGGGCGCTTTCAGTCGTGTACCTTCCTATTTGGATCACGGAGTGCGAGGATGAACGGTCAAACTTATTGTAAGGCGGGTTACGTTCCGTGGCAAGTGTGTCAAGTCCCGTGCGTCGTCGGTATTGGATGAAATCCCTGGTTTACGTGGTTAGCCATGGCTGTACTACTTGGACCCAATCTGACACTAGCTGGCACAGCTCCGGGAGGTGAACCGGTGAACCGCGACACGTGGGAACACCTGCAATCGGGTAAACCTCCATACAGTACTGTACTCCATTGGCCATGGCTGCGACCCCTTCGAGTGGACAGTTTAATCAAGCGGTGCGTGTTTTTCTGCTTCTGGGACATAATTATCGTACATAGCCAACTAATCAATACAATGCACCATTTCCACCTGGGCATGAATATAACTGTATTGCCTTACTACCCTTACTGTCCCTGCCCCAACAACTTCTAAGCTCTTTATCCATCATTTCATATTGCATTTCTTGGCGTAAAGCACGACCTCGGAACCACTTTCCAGCCACCAATCGATTTCCTTGTCATCATCCGCCCCTCCGGTATCTCCAAGAGGTGCAAGTTCCCCATCTGCCATGCGTATCCATAGCTCGCCCTCACTGCCTCGAGGAGTCTTGAATAACTTCAACAACTTTAGACGTAGGATGCGCAGGGGCGCTGATGGCAACACTTTCACGGTTTCAGTGGAGGCTAGCGCCGATGGCGTCGATGGTGGAGGGCTGACTGATGAAAGACTGGCCTTGATCTCTGCGGATGTGATCGGGTATCAATGGCGAGTTGGCATCACCAAGAGGGTCAGATGCAAACCGATGAGATGGTTCTTGAGCCTGTCGTCCTTGTCCGATACTATATTTGGTGTACCGTGCACTAGCGGTATTTCAATATCGAAAGACCAAATAGTGGTCAGACGTCCAAACAATATGAATCGATGGATGGGCGTCGACTTACCTTTGCACAGCTCGGCCCAACGCGGATGTGCTGCGGCGCGCGCAGCATCTGACGGAAAGAATTCCCGGGCAATGTGGGAGAGGTAGAGAAGTTCTGCATCAACGCGTTGACGTTCGCTAATCTTGAATGAATTGGGTGCGACGGAGTCGTTACCGTAAGGGATATATGCGAAAACAAAAAAGAGAGGCTGTGCCTGATAGAATGTACTGACAGATGTGCCATCAAGGAACCGGAGTCCGGGCAAACGGGCGATGACTATTTGCTGCCATACTCGATTCATTTGTGGGTCTACGGAATCGAAGCACGGATCAGTGAAGGCGATACACAACACACCGAGAAAGGTTATAAATGTCGGATACCTTCAACTAAGGGCGTCCCTTTCAAGGTAAGTGACTCGAGTTGAGGGCACCATAGATTTAGCGAATCAATAGATGACCATTCGGAGATACGGGTAGAGGACAGGGACAGATTCGTCAAACTTAAGGGGACGAAGCGCCCAGCTGGAACAGGAATGGAGCCGAACGGATTGGAAGAAAAGACGAGACGAACAAGCCTGGTATGTGATCAATGAAGGAACATAGATAAAAGATGATATAAGCACTTGGGAAGGGGCACTAATGCTTGACACGTTTCCACCCAGTTAGAGAGCTGGTTGCTGTCAAAGTTCAGTGTTGTAAGAACTGATTCTGAGTTGTCCTGTAGCACAGACGACAAGTTTTGAAGGCGGTTATAACCCGATTCCAGTCGCTGCAAGCGAGGCACCAAAGCAATGACATCCATGATGGCTTGCCAACTCATGAGTGTGCCATTCAGTTGCAACTCTGTGAGACGCGAAAAGGCATCTGTTCCGAGCTTCAAGTTGGACGGTGGCTGCAAACGATTGTTGCTACCGACAAGGCGATGAACGAGGTGTCTAGCACGCGTGCACGAGTACATACTTCAGGGAAAGACGTTCAAGGGAGGGCAATTCAATCGCAATCAGGCCAACAATGTCCCAACTTGGAATAAGGCTGTACGAAAGGTCGACGCCTCTGACGTCTTGGCCGATGGTTCGGACATCAGAAGGGAATACAGAGGACTATTTGAACGACTGACTGGGGCATTTCTTGCGAAGTTCACCGGGCGGGTCGGCCTGTGAGACACCTTCCTTGTCTAAACTGACCTGCTGTAGCCGCTGAAGATCGGAGAATTTCTCGCGAATTTTATCCAGGTTGACAGCCTCGACGTGAATCGCGCCGTTAGAAGAGCCAAGTACAACAGTTTCACTGGTGTCGGAACCATGAGGTTGCTCGACGTATTTGTCGATGAGTGCACCAAGAAAGGTCTTCCGGCAGTATTGCAAAGAAGGGAGAGGGCGAACGAAAGACCCCGCCCCATGTGTCCTAAAGATGCGATCGCCCCGGAGTGGCTGTAACAGGATGTCGTATGAACTCACAAACAGGAGAAGTAGCGCTTTCCATCCTTGATCCCGTCGTGCTTTCCTCGGTTTCGATCATCCCATTCTACACCGAGCCACACACCATTGGTTCCATCCACTTCCCCTACGTATCTGATGGTCCCGATGTAACCCGAGAGAGAGAAACGAGTGTCAACGGACGGTATGATACTGACAGTAGGCTTGACCGTGATACCCGAAGGAGACATTAGCGGCCCGTCCGGCTAACCCAGCCGGTGAAGTCTCAAGTCCGAGTCGGTGACTTTCTGCCAGTACACTGCACTGAACATGCCCTTCCTCCCACGAATGCCCAGCAGATTTCTCTCTGCTTCTCGTAGGGTGGATGTTATAGCCAGACATATGACCTCCAAGTCCATGCTGTCAGAGTCCCAAGAAGTCACTAGTTTCCTTGCATACCTCACGCGTTTTTTTTTCTGAACGGAGAAGACACTCTAGCCCCTTGTTAAATTCGAGGAAAACGTTGCAGTCCGGAAGTTCATCCTCAACCGCCCAGCCAAATACAATGCTCTCAACACGTCTATGCTCACAAGTCTGGCGTCTCGAATAGAAGTACGTGTCATACTGTCACGTTGCAACTCGGCCAAACGTTTGTATCCCAGCAATGGAACGATTCCGGGCTCTGTGGAGTCATTGTCGGCACCGGTGCTGGCAAAGCCTTTTGCGCCGGCGGTGACGTGGCGAGTTCGTGGCGTGTCGTCCCTGCCCTTGGGTTTCCATTTACCAATATGATCGTCAGGCGTGATCGAATACGCGACAAGTGATGCTACGCGCCCCCAAGCTGTCAACTTCTTTCAGCGCGAGTACGAATCACATACACCTCATACGAAGTCTTGCTAACTGTCGCCGAGATACGGCCTGGATTACTTCCTTGCCAACCTGTCGAAACCGTATGTAGCCATTATGGATGGGCTAACTTGTCCGTTTTTCGTTCTTATCCTTTCCCCTGCCTGACTTGTCGTCTTCCGCATGAAGTCGGTGGTGGTTTTGGTTTGGCCGCTCCCGCTCCATTCAGAGTCGCCACAGAGAAATGTTCCATCGCAATGCCTGAAACAAAGATTGGGTTTTTCCCCGACGTTGGTGCCTCCTACTACCTGACTCGTCTTGATGGCCAAATTGGAACGTATCTTGCTCTCACCGGCACTTCTTTGACGGGCCGCGCCGCATTGTAAGTTATCCCTTCACTCGCATTGGAAATTGCTCACCGGCAGACCAAAGCGAGCACGGCCTTGCGACTCACTATATTCCGTCTGCACGTGTGCCTCTGCTACTAGAGAGTCTAGCAGCTCTCGAAAGACCGACTTATGCGCAAGTCAACGAAGCCATTGAACACCTTCACTATGACATAGGGCCTTCAGATCCGGTCGCTCCTTTCACTGGTGCGATCCGCGTAGCATTGGATTCGGCATTTTCCCAGGAGACGGTCGAAGACATCATTGCCACATTGCAAAACTTTACGACCAATGATACGAGTGTCGACGTTGCACAATGGGCAAAAGACACCCTTGCGATACTAGAAGAGCGCAGTCCAACCAGCCTAAAAATTGCTCTCGCGGCCATCAGGAAGGGCAAGTTACTTGACCTCCTGGAATCTTTCAAGATGGAGCTCGATATCGCAACTGCGTTTTGTGTCAGTGCTCCAGTTAATTCATTTCTAGACAGCCATCTAACTTCTAGCCAGCACGGCGCTTCTCCCGATTTCTATACGGGAGTTACCTCTGTGCTAGTTTTAAAGGAAGCCAGTCGTCCGGCTTGGTCACCAGCTTCTCCTGCCAATGTGGACGCGGACAGCCTTGAGGCGTCGTTTTTCAGCTCTCACACAAGCTTGCCGCAACTTGTGCTCCCAGAGGCGTTGCGGCAAAGTCATCCTCACCCTGCATCCTTCTTACGATACGGTTTACCGTCTGAAGATGAGCTCCAAGCCCTCGTCAAAGGCAGCCACACATCTAGCGGGTCAGGGGCACTTACCTTGCAGGAGCTCATTGCAAAGGCCGAAGGTCTTCGAGTGGGGAAACGCGGCGTGGCTGGGAAAGTGCAAGAAGTGGTAGCTCGACGATGTGCCGTCGATAATGACGGGTATCTCCAGTGGAAGCAGTAAATCTTGACGGGAACACCCAGCATGGATCATGCCGTCCGCATTTCGTTCCTCAGTAGTAGCTGTATCCGACAAATTACACTACGAATTACATCCCTCTCTGGCGCAGATCCATGCGTAAGATTTTTACAGTACGTTCCTTGAGTGATTATGAAGCGCGGCAGCAAAGTCAGGGTACGAGCCTAGATTTCGTCCGTCTTGGTTGTGAGCACATGAGTGCGTTGCATCCCTACGGAAACCGGTCACCTTCGTTAATAGACGCCACAAACTACCGCGTGATGAGTTTAACAATCGTGCTGGGCGCAGTCCTTGTTCTAACTTTGGACATGGCTACCGCCAAGCTGGTTTTGCTAGCGCGCCACCGGGTTGTGCCTTTAGGCCGTTGTGTTAGAGCTTCGTCAAAAGTGTCAGTGCAAGGCAGGGCCGGTCTCCGTCCGCCACCGACATCAAGTTGACAAGTACTGTAACGAGTGGCAGATCAAAAGCGCTCGCTTACATCGAATCGAACTTGATCCTATAATAGCTCATCCGAGTCCGTTTTGGTGGCCGAGCTAGCTGTCAAAAACCCCTGGTCAGGAACGTCGGTACAGAGATGGACCGAAATTTTTTGCATCCAGGAGCGACCACGACATCTGCACTCCTGTAGATATGGGGGACCGCATACGTATTCTGTCAAGGTACTAGTAAGTAGCCCGATGAACACTACTAAGCACCAACAGCTCCGAGGCACGCGTCCGGACCGGACTTGTCAAGTTCCTTAACGAAAACGAAACTTGTCCCGAGTCGAGTCACCATCGCACACGGACCCATCGTTTGTTCATTTATCACTAGCTAGAAACATTTACCGAAAATACGGCGACTGATTCTCCGTAAGTCAAGTCTACACTCCAATTGCGGCTGAATTGGCAATAATGCACAGTCAACGCCGTGGGAACCAGGTCCATTTTACATTCGTCACATTCCGACATGTAGACATAGCCCTTGGCCACATCGACGTGGTCATAAAATGCTGGGAAATGGCATCGTTAGGACAGAATACGTCCACCAGTGTGTCGTGTGCAACTGATGGCCCGATGCCGCCGAGCGAGTCAGAACTAGATCAGCGGCGGTGCAGATACACTGCGTCACCTCGAGACGCTATGGTTTCGATGCATGTGACATCGGCCGAGACTGACCGCACCAAGACTCGAGGCATCCGCCAAGCAAGGTTACTCGTTTTCGGTGTATGGCCGAGCTGGTCTCAGCCGGCAGTGGCCATGCGGGCCATATGGACATGCGCCTTTTACAAATCATCGCATCGCTCTAGGGGGCAATTCGCCATGAAAACCAGTTTCGCTTTCCCGATGGCGCGCACCCCAGATGGATCTCATGGTTCTACTAACCACTACAGTCCAGACCCGTACTGTATGTAACACAGCGACTTGGAAATGAAGGTACCAAGGGCTGTAAAGCCTGTAATTGGAGGCCTTGGGCTGTACGTAAGTGAAGCGTGACAAATGCGTGACCGTGTACAACAGCCGCCGTTCTTCCATCCACCAGTCTTTTCTTGCTCAATGTCGACCGTCGAACGCCTAGACGGGACCCACTTATGACCGTATGTTTGCATCATCCGTTTCACGGAATCGGTTTTAGTGAACGGTGAGCGCCACGTGCCACCGGAAGGTCCTGAAACTGGTGATGCGCTGAGGGAATCCGAGCGCCAAACGGTGAGTCAGGGCGGTTGCTATTATTTCAACCACGAACGAACGGGTAACGTAGGTGCGCGTTTGGGAAAGGGGAACGTATCTGGCGGTGAGCAGGATTCGTGTCCAACACACTCGCGAAATTAACAGGAACGGCATAGTCCCATTGCTCCGGGTCCAGATGGCTGTGTCAGGGCAACAGTTCTACGTGTATACCCAATTTTACGCTCCGAGGGTGACTCGCCTATCGCATCGGTCGACGCGATCAATACACCTGTGAATAGCACGCCATGCATCGTCACCTTTGGTTGATGAAATCACGGCGCTTTGGGTGAACTGTCAATCCTAGCTAGGTGAGTGAGACTTTGTGGAACTTCGAGATTGCACCGGTATATGAAACGAGACATGACTGGGTTAACGCTATAAAAGCACGAGCGTATCACCATGGTCAGCCCAGCACCCGCCAACATACACTTCTACACCTCCAAACCTCCTATGATGAGATTTATCAACGGCTTACCCCACCAGCCTCTCCCCTACCTTTCCGTTGGGCACATCTTCCAGGTGCTCAACGCAGCGATATTCGATATCGAACAACCCGAAGCCTCTGCAGTATTCAAGATGGAGCACTATCAAGTTGATTACGCGACAGGCTTCTTCCCCCAGGAGCCGCCACCAAGACTGACTGGCCAGTTCGAGTTGTGGGAGAACGCACTCGAGGATGCAGAAGGAAAGCTCAGCTTGGGGGAAGACACCCGAGAATCTGCCAAAGCCAAGAGACCATATGGAGAGACCTGGAGAGAGCGGGTTATGACCGTGAGCATGGTTACTGATAACCATATTAGGCAACCGAGACTCACCACTTCTCCAGTTCCCCTTGTTGGATACCGATCACCTAGCTAACGAGCCCCGTGTTTTGCAACGTGCCCACATGGTCCTCGCCCACTTGATCAACTTCTATGTCCATTCTCAGCCCCCGAGTGGTACTTCCGACCCTATTCACGTCCCTGAATCCCTAGCTATTCCCATCGTCCACGTCTCTCGAGTGCTCGGGATCGCCCCAGTACTGACTTTTGCGGATACGGTACTATGGAACGCAAAGCCGGTGGATCCAAACCTTCCTATGTCGGCCGACAATATCACGTTGGCCTACACGTTTTCCAATACCGACGCGGAGAGGAATTTTCACATAGCGAACGCAAAATCAGAACTTCGTGGGGTAGAAATATTGCGCATGATAGAGGATTACGCACAACTACCCGATTTCTCGGACTTGCATGCAGTCACCAAGACAGCGAGGGACCTCAGGCGAGTGGCGACGATAGTGCAAGGTTTCACGGACATCCTTCAGAATATGAAAGATACCGTCGATCCGTACAGCTTCTACTGGGAAGTCAGGCCGTGGTTCCGCGGAAGCGATTGCGGGACCCCCAAGTGGATATACGATGGCGTCCCAGATTCAGATTCCTTGGACCTTGCCGGACCCTCAGCCGGCCAGAGCTCCGTCATGCACGCAATAGACGTTCTCCTGGACGTCGACCACGAGCTCCACGAGAAGAGAAGTCCAGCCCCCTCGGAAGCGAATAAGAAGGCGGACCGTGGTTTCATGGAACGCATGAGACGCTACATGCCCGGAAGCCACCAGGCCTATCTCAGAGATCTCGCGGCGCTACCAGTTCCTCTTCGATCACTAGCCAAGACGTCACCACTGTTACGGGAGTCATACGACCTAGCCGTCCTCGCCTTGAAAAAATTCCGGGACATACACATGCGGATCGTCTGCCTCTATATCATATCCATGGCAGGCACAACGCCACCAGGTACCCCTGACGAGGCGTTGGAGCGGCAGGCAATGCAAAGTCACGGTCGTGCGAAAGGCACAGGGGGTAGTAACGTTGCGTCGTTGCTCAAGGCAGGACGTGATGCGACGGACCGCTGTTTGGTGGGGAGAAGATAAGATGACACCGTGAGAAATAATTATACGTCTTATATAATATACGCGTTACATAATACATCCATAATCACGCGTCGCGGGTTCGCGCGTTAATACACGCTACTTCACCGTTTACCTCGATCACTCATGGACACCGATCTCACTCCAACACTCGCAGTCGGCATTTGCCAAAGGCTCAATTCCGGCGACCCATCTGACGAGTCTCTTTGGAGCTCAAAGCCTACTCTGCAGCTCCTTTCCATCAAAAAGGTCAACCCAAACAGTGCCTCCGGTACTGTCAACAACCCAAATGTCCCTACGGACAGGTATAGGATCATCATTTCAGACGGCCTAAATTTCCTGCAAGCTATGCTGGCTACGCAATTAAATCACCTTGTCGAGGAGGACCGCATTGGCAAAAATACCATTGCCGTCATCGAAAACATGACCTGCCAAACCATCCAGGAAAAGCGGTCCGTCTGTAGCATATTACCTCTATATTAGTGTCCTCATCACAGCATCAGACTTGTCATCATTCTCGGCATAAGGGTCCTACAAAGAGACACGCCAAAGATCGGCAACCCTGCTCCCTTGGGCAGCCCACCTGCTCCAAGAACAGATGGTGTGTCTACCTCCGGCACGGATACCCCGGTGTCCTCTGCGAGTATACCCCAACAGCAGAACCGACAGCCCGCGATTCGCACCAACCCCATCTATCCCATAGTTGCTCTCACGCCTTACCAGAACAATTGGTGCATCAAGGCTCGCGTCGTGCAAAAGAGTGACATCAGACATTATTCTAATGCGCGAGGGGAAGGTCGATTCTTCAGCGTGACCTTGATGGATGAGTCTGGGGAAATAAAGGGCACTGCCTGGAATGCAGTGGTGGACGAGCTTTTCGAAAAGCTTCAGGATAACCGGGTATACTTTGTCTCCAAAGCCCGCGTCAACCTTGCAAAGAAGAAATTTTCTACAGTGACAAATGATTACGAGCTGAGTCTCGATCGTGGCACCGAAATTGAAGAGGTGAAATCTTCCCTGCACTCCCATCGGTCGAGGGCTTAAGAGGATTGCAGTGTCACGATGTCGATGTTCCGGTCATCCGGTACAATTTCATAAATCTCTCAGGCTTATCGGATCTCCAGAAAGAGGCTATCTGTGGTATGCCCGTTACCTTTGATGTATACGTTTCGCGACTCTCATCCGTGGATGGCAGACGTCATTATCATCGTGAAAGAAGTCGGGGATTTAGCCGAAATCACTACGAGGAATAACAAAACGGTTCGTCCGCCATCAAATGAGTGCATTTCTTGCATCTCACATATCCGGTGTTTACAGACACAAAAGCGCGACCTTGTCGTGGTGGATAGCTCAAAGTACTCGGCCCGACTCACTTTATGGGGAAAGCAAGCTGAACAATTTGACGCCCCAACTGAACCTGTTATTGCGTTCAAAGGTGTTCGGGTTAGCGACTTCAACGGCAAGTGGCTTTCCCGACTCGTAAACATTGCTAATTTTGCTCTGCATCGCATCAGGCCGGTCTTTGTCCCTGCTCAGCTCTGGATCTCTGGCCGTTAACCCCGACGTCCCGGAGGCTCACGCTCTGAAAGGCTGGTGGATGGACGGTGGCTCTCAGGCATCTTTCGACTCGCATACCCTGACGGGGTCCATATCTGGGTCGGGCGGGAGCGTCAACCGCAATGAAATGCGAACAATTCACCAAATTAAAGAGGATCAACTTGGCATGTCTGACAAGGCCGACTTCTTCTCGCTTCGTGCTATCATCATGCACATCAAGGCTGACAATATCTTATATCCCGCCTGCCCCACGCCACAGTGCAACAAAAAGGTGACGGAGACACACGAGGGTTGGAGGTGTGAGAAGTGTGACCGCTGTCATGAGAAGCCAGAATACCGGTCAGTACACAGCCCCGCCCCACATTGTTTTATCCGATTTTGTGATACGAAGGACTTGTCTGCAGGTACATCATTCAAACGGCCGTCAGCGATCATACTGGTCAGATGTGGTTAAGTGGCTTCAACGATATTGGAAACGCCCTGCTTCGCAAGACTGGTAATGAGCTCCGTAGCATCATGGTAAGCTCCAAGTGTCGTAGCATATGACGAGATATTGAATCATCATAGGAGGAGGACGATGCCAAGGGCAATCACCTCATACAAAACGCCACATGCAAGATGTATAACTTTTCTTGTAAGGCGTCCCAAAACTCATTCAATGTAAGGGGATGTCCACTTCAACCCAACTCAGTGATCTCAATATACTCCATTCACAGGATCAGAATCGCGTGCGATATGGCATCATGACGATGCAACCTGTTGATTTTGCCGCCGAATCTTCATATTACGACGGCTACCTTTCTTCGCCTTGGGGACAGTAAAGGATGGTACGATATACCCATGGATCAGATCAGATTCCGCTTTTAAGCTCGCCTCTCGTGTAAAAGTTGTCCTGCGTGTTTTGAATGATCGCTGTTGCCCTGAAGCATATAAAAACAATGGTATCCATACAGCACTGCATCCGTAGTATATAGCGTGTCATATCATGGTGGGTCTAAGGGGAAATGGTAAGCCCGTCTCAAGATCTGCCAAGCAACGCCCAGGCATTGTTCCACGACTTCCAAAGCCTGCTCCCTCGTGAACGGAAGTTCAAACCTGATCGGCGGCCACAGGAGCGGGAGACGCTCAATGGGAAGGAGCGCGTTGTGCTCGCCATGCACGGACGCGTCACCCGACGAGGCGCGCTCGCGTTTATCGGCCGATTGGGGCGAGGTGATATCGATCATGGTGACGAACTCTGGGGCGGAACGCGCCGAAGCGTCGGAATCGGAATCGGGGAACGTTGGGGCCGAATCGGGGTCCCACTCTACATCTGTTCCTGCCGTGCTCGTGGGGTGGTGGTGGTGATGACTCACGACGGTCGCAGTGACGGTGACAGAGGGCGCGGGCGCGGCGTTCCAATTCGGTCCGGGAGTGCCGCACCGGTCCAAGGAGGTGCGGAGCCGGCCCAGGTCGTTATACATCCCGAGGACGAGGACGAGCAGGACGAACGATAGGACGGCCGGAGCTGCGTGGGTTGTCGCACGGAGGAAGGTGGATTTAGATGGAGATAGCCGCCAGGGCGGTACCTCACCCGGTTTTCCCGGACGGGCCCGAGGAGCGATGTGGACACGGATCTGGGAGTAGAAGAACTCCCGTAAGCCGAACTGTCGCAATTTACGATGATCGCCACGTGTCTGTTGATGTTCCAAGTTCGATTGCACCGAGATTATCTCGAAGCCTAGAGAAAGAAGTTTTTTTTGTTTGCTTTCTTCATTCCTGGGATAACGACGTACCTGACGGGTTTTCAACATCGACTTGTAGTCGACCGACGGGAAAGCTGAAGGTAGGGAGAACGATGTCTAGACAGGAGCCAATCGTTTCCCGTTCCTTGCCTTTGCCCTTGTTTCCGTAGTTAATATGCTCGTTAACGATGTACGTGATTTCTGCAGGCCCGCCACCCGCGGACCCCATGTGCACGCGGACCCAAGTTTCCCATTCTTTTCCGCTCATCTGTTCGAAAACGAGGGCAGAACCATTAGATGGGGTCGTCTTTGCGATCGTATTCGTCTCAAATTTGACCGGCACGCCATCTAGGCTCGCAGATACAATCTGCGCTCGGATAGGACCCGGAAAGCCTTTCTCGGTGCTCTGAGGCGGGGAAACGTGTCCCAGTCCGAAGTCCAGCCATTCATCTGCGGCGTCGGCGGGTGCAGGCAACTGTATACAGACGGCATAAGCGCGGGGTATAGAAGCACCTTCAGTGGATAGAGGGGTGACTGTGGCGTGAACATATGGGATGATGAGCGGGCCATCCCGAATCGGCTTCAGGGCCGTATGCAGCGACTCCCGCAATGCGGCAGATGACGCGACACGATGCGTGCCCGGTGTGCGCTGCTGGCCTGTCGGACAACCAACGCCGTTACGACGCGTGGCGGATTGAGGAGAGAGTGGCGTACGCGGAAGTCGAACCCGGAGCGGGCGGACTGTAACGAAACCGCCATGTGAGCCAACACGAGTACGTGCTCCGCGTGCTAATTCGGTCTTTCGTGCTTTCAGATCGGAAGAAGGGCACACATCGACAACATCCGTCGGAGAATCGATACTATTGCGGACGGTTGTCTCTATCTGTTCGCTATCCGCCGCAAGGATGCGAAAGCGCGGGAGCGAGACTAATAATTCTCTCGATTCGTCATCGTCATCGGATGTATGAGGAGATTTGTCGTCCGCCGCGGGGGATGAGGGGTCTCTTGGTGTGACGAGAACAACACCTTGAATCGAAAACGAGAAGACGTTTTTGTTAGGAGGGAGGAAGTCGTTGATATTTAGGTGCAGTGTGATGGGTAAGGACGGAAGAGGTGCGCCAGATTCCGATAGCGCGGCAGAAGAAGGCCTTGTAGGCTCCCTGGTATCGCTTTCCGTAGTCGTACAGAAAACCGACGACAAACCGACCTCTGAGCCTGGTGTTGTTGGTGAGTTCTCAAAGGAATATTCAGGAACATTCTGGGGTGGTAACGGGGCGCGCAACAATGAAGAGGTGGATGAGGTGGAGCTATGTCTGGATGGAGTATGTCCATTGGGCGTTGCAGGGGTAAGTATGTTTGGGAGGACGGTCATCGTCGGCATGTCGAAGGACGTCTGCTTTGCAACGTTTGGTTGTTCTGCGCCGTCTATCTCATGTCCTGTATATCCGGCCCCGCCGAGGACATCCCAACCGCCGTCATTGCCTTTTGCCCAACTCACGTCACATCCTGTTGCCTCGAGTCCGACGTCCATGCCAAGGAGGGTAGCGACACCGGGATACCATATTCCTTGACAAGTCCCCTTGTAATCCAAGTGTACCAGCACGCCCTCTTTGCCGGTTGTTTTGTCACGTCCGCGTCCCGTGATGGTGCACAACATCTCCCCGCGTACATCCGATGCCCCGACTCGCCGGCGGCCTGCACGCGTCCCATCTTCGATGTTCCGTACTGGAGGTGCCCAGCGGACGCGGATACGTTCTGTGCTGGGGAATGTGCCTTGGATGCCAAACCCATCGGAGAAGCCGGGTGCGCTTGCAGAATCGCTGCTTTCGTCGTCTGCGAAGTGTTGATAGTGATATGCGGAACGCCGGGAGTTTGCCATCCGTGTTACGTGTGGGTCTGCGGTCATGTCCCATGAAGGAAAGTCGGTGTCACCTTCACCTGACGAAAGTGACTGGAGGGACGAGGTAGCAGTCGACTCTGGGGGGAAAATGCGCAGTCTGAGTGTGTTGGATAGGCAGCGAGGTGTCGGTATGGAGAGCTTTAGAAAGAAAAAAGTGTCTTAGGCCCGACACCCGAACATTCGGACAAAACTTACCAGCCAGGGAGCACGCTGAGGGCGAGTCAAGTAAGGTACCATCATGCTGATACCGGCCATGAAGAGAAGAACGTTCTTCTCGCTCATCGATGCCCGTCTCCCCCTTAGTTTTGTTGGCAAAGGCGTATAGTCTCCGGCATTGTCTAACCTACTTCCCAGCTTGGGGAGCGGTGGTAATTCGCTGGGAAGGACAAACGAAACTTGGTATCCGCTAACGAGAATATGGCCTGTGTACTTCTCGTCCAAAGGTGGGACGTCTGTGTCGCTAGATGTTGAAGGTGATGCAACAAACCGAGAAGATGCGGTAGAGCGGTGGTCAAAAAGGGTGAGATAGGATTGAGGAGAACGAGCAGGGAGATTGAGAGCACGAGCAGCGTTGTGGAGAAGTGGTGAGACTGTTGATGAGAAGTTGTACGGGACCGAGGAAGAGTCCAGGGGATGGACTTCTGACTCGAGAATCTTCACGTTTTCCTCTGCAGGGTGTGTGAGAGTTAGCTTACGGATGACAAGGGTAATACCAGCCTTTGAAGAGCGGGATCGCGCTTCCAGGTACAATGTTGTCTACCGGCAGGGCGAGCTTGATAAAAAAAAGCATCAGAGGCGCAAGCACGACGTTGAAAGAGACAACAGACCTTCATATACACTTTGATAGGAACGCTGTCGGCTCTCTTAGCATTTCCTTCGATTGCCAGACGAGTGACGATGTTCAACCGTTGAGTGTGAGGACCAACGGTGCTCGGAGTAGCTACCGAGAGAGGGGGGCTAACAGTTTGTGAATGTCGCGGTGTATAAGATGTGGTTGACATGTTGGTCATAATTGACTCGCGGGGGAAGGGGTAGGGTCGCGGCGCGAGCAAACCCTGGAGGGATGGTGTGGGCGTGTAAAATTGCGTTTGAGTCAGGAATATGGGTAGAATGTGAGAGGCGATGGAGGTGAGTGAATGAGAGAGAGTACTGGCCGAGGTGGATAAACACGTACTGTACGGGTGTGAGCGGGACGCGTCGACTCGACCCGCGCGCTGCAGTGGCTCGTGGCTCGAGCGCTGAGGGCTACCCGCGACAAAAAAGGAAACCCAATAAACGGTCAGCCACAGACGCGTGTCATCAGCGTGACTCACTCTCCCCCCGAGGCCGACGTGAACAGCTTTCTAGTCACGCGACCGCCTATTACCCGCAATATAGAGAGGTACTTGTCTAACGAGCCTGTTCTGTAACTACGGCGAGAGTATACAATAGAACAGAATGGGGGTGGAAAATTTTACGTGTCGGTAACGCGCGTGACTCGTTCGAGCCGAGTGGACGACCGCATCAGTCACTGCAGCTGACAATCTCCCACCGGCAAGCGGAAACATCCCCTCTCATACAGGTGAACTGAATCGTTAAAATGCTATGCTCTCAACGTTGTAACTTTAATAATTTGCTAGATGTGTTGCTGAATTGTACTGCATGTGGAAAAGAATAGAGGCAAGATGCTGGCAAGATCTGAATGAGCGATCTAATTGTGTTGAGCGCTCAACTTGGCGGTCCTCCTCGATATTGTGCCATAGTTATGCCATTCCGTGTCAGGTTTGCCAAGTTTCGCTCTATCTTCCCCCCCGTCACCACCATCGTACACACAGCCATCATATCGAAACCCCCAGCCATGTCCTCTGCGACCACCCCCTCTGATATTGGGGCACCTGAGGACGCTCAATACTGGCACCGCCATATTTCCCCCAAAGTTTCACCCCATTGGGTCTATAGTAAACCGATACAAAAGTCTCAGCAAGATGACCGCGAGTACAGGCTAATCCAACTCGATAATGGCCTACAAGCTATGTTGGTGCACGATGCCACAGCAGACAAGGCAGCTGCTAGCTTGGATGTCGCTGTCGGCCATTTACATGATCCCGTGCGTACTTACTTTCTCCAGTCGTCATACGTATGCTCAACAAGCACCGCTGACACGTGGCGTTCCGATAGATTGACATGCCAGGGCTCGCGCATTTCTGCGAGCATCTCTTGTTCATGGTACTTACCGCTCTAACATCCAACCGTACACCCTAACGACTTACCCGTAACAGGGGACAGAGCAATTTCCTAAGGAGAACGAGTACTCGGAGGTACGTCGCTACCATGTCGTCAGGGCCTTCTGACCACTTTTCGCAGTTTCTTTCTAGAAATAGCGGTTCTTCCAACGCATTCACGGCATCTACAAATACAAATTATTATTTCAGCGTCTCAACGTCCGCGCTTTCCGGCGCTCTCGAACGCTTCTCCGGTTTTTTCCACTCTCCCTTGTTCGCTCAGTCTGGTACAGTCCGCGAATTGAACGCAGTCGACTCCGAACACAAGAAGAACCACCAGAACGATATATGGCGTATTTACCAGGTCAACAAACACCTCACAAAGCCTGGCCATGTATGGAGTAAGTTTGGTAGCGGGAACAAAGCGACCTTGACAAGTGCGGCGCGCAAGCTCAATGAAACCGGCGCCAAGAAGAAGGGTATCAAAGGTACTGCGAGCCTTCAAGAGACTAGTAAAGAACCTTCCGTGATTTCGTCGGCCCTTCCATCTCCATCTTCTTCCATAAGTTCTGGTACAAGTCTGGAGTCTAGTGACGATGGCGGCCCTATCGGTCGTGAAACCCGCCGCCGTCTTGTCGAGTGGTGGGGCAGGGAGTACTGTGCTGGTCGTATGAGGCTATGCGTCAGTGGCAAAGGTGCGATATTGTGTCCCCGTCTTATCGCTACTGTCCTAATGCGGATCTGACAGATTCCTTGGATCGTTTGTCTGAACTGGCGGTCAATTTATTCTCACCCATATTAAATCGCGGCCAGGCTCCTTTACCCTCGATTCCCGATCATCCTTTCGGCCCTGACGAGAAAGGCGTACGTTTTGCCCTCACTGCACATCTTTGTTATTCGTTATATCAACTTGGACCTTAGACCTTGGTCTCCGTTCAAACAATTATGGACTTCCATGCCATAGAAATTTCTTTCCCGATAGATGAACAGACCAAGCATTGGCGCTTCAAGCCAGGAGGTTACCTCACCAACTTAATCGGCCACGAAGGTCCTGGTTCGCTGTACTCGTACTTGAAAGAACGCGGCTGGATCACGGCGTTGAGCTCTGGGGTACAAGATCTTGCGCGCGGCTTCGCAACCTTCAAGATAACGCTCTATCTGTCACAGAATGGGTTCCGTGAGTATTGCCCCAGGCTTATATCTTATTATCACTGATGTGGGGAATTGCGATAGAAAACCATCGAGAGGTTGGAATAGCTACGTTTAAGTACATCTCCATGCTGCGATCGACCGACCTTAGTCCGCCTCACCAGAGAGAAACATCTTCCCTATCGCACATCCGCTTCCGGTTCTCGGAGAAACGGCGTCCTGACGATTATGCAGTCTGGGTAACCGATAAACTCGCATGGCCAGTACCGCGCGAGCTTGTCATCAAGGCACCCCAGGTTGTCTCCGAATGGGACCCTGATGGTATTGCTCAAGCTGTAGCATTCCGTACCCTCGAAGGACTCAGCGCAAGGAACAGCCGTACAGTTCTCATGGCGCAGAAGGAGGTGTTTCAGAGGTTATTGGGGACTCAAGAATGGCAGACGGAGCCATGGTACGGGACACAATATCGAGTGGAGCGGTTAGACGAGGCCCTTGTGCGCGAGGTATGTCGCTCACTTCTTCAAGTTCGTGGCACGGAAACCGATGCTCTCGCAGGCCGATGGTCCAAACACCATTGACGCTTTTCATCTTCCCCGACTAAACGAGTTCATTCCTGAGCGATTGGACGTCGACAAGCGGGAGGTTACGCAAGTATGCCTCGATCAGTTTGTAGCTGTGTGGCTTTGTCTGAACCGAAAACGACTCCTAGGCCCAGGCAGGTCCAAACCTGATATACCGAAATTCACGTACGAGCCTTTGGCACAAGAAGGACGATCGGTTTTGGGTTCCCAAGGCTCGCGTGATAGTCGAAATGCGCACTCCCGTTGCAAACGAGTCTCCCGTCGCCTCTGTCTTGACCAAGTGCGTTGATGACACAGTTATTGAAACTTGGGCTGAACTCCGGCACAGACTATATGTCGCACTTGTAACCGATGCTCTCAGCGAGTATTCCTATGACGCAGATTTAGCCGGTCTGACCTACTCGTTCGAGGCGTCATCGCTCGGGTTTTATGTCGCAGTGACTGGGTACAATGATAAACTGCACGTCCTTCTGCGGGACGTACTAGGGAAAGCGAAAAGCTTGGAGGTTTGTGCAGACCGGCTAGAAGTTATGAAAGAAAAGGTGAACGACGTCTTGCGACTCCCATCAAACACTCAATTGAGAGGCCTGACATCTAAACACAGATCAAACGAGATTGGGAGAACTTTTACCTCGGCCAAAGCTGTCGACTATCAGATTACTACGGACGGTACATTATGAACGAGAAGCAGTGGACGATTCTAGAGAAGTTGGAAGTTCTGGGCTGTAAGTGATTGGCTTAAGATATCTAGAAGGGGGATCCAACCATGTCCTTTCCTTGGCAGCTGTCACTCCATCTCAAGTCGAGCAGCATATAGAGGCGCTGTTGTCAAGACTGGAGACCAGGATGCTTGTAGTTGGTAACATATACAAGGACGAGGCCATTACGCTCGCTAAGATGACAGAAGAAATCGTCCCGGCAAGTCCCCTCCCGGGCTTAGCCCCTGCTGACTTATCGCTAGAGCTTCCAGAAGGTATGTCGTCCTACAACTCGCGTCTTTTTCCAGTCGACAACCTATCGACTTGTTCAGGTACTAATCATGTTTGGTCCTATCCGGTACCCAATCCCAATGAGCCCAACTCTGCCTTGACGTACTACGTTCACTTTGGATCGAAAATCGACCGTCGCCTACGAGTCACAGCTGCGTTACTTACCCAAATCTTGTCGGAGCCAGCCTTCAACATTCTCCGCACGAAAGAGCAACTGGGTTACATCGTCGCGGCGAGCATGTGGACCGCACCTGGCGACAACGACGTAGGTCTGCGCATCGTCGTGCAGAGCGAACGCGGTCCTGTGTACTTGGAAGAACGTGTGGAGGCGTTCCTGGACCACATGAAGGGTGTCATCGAACTTATGACAGACGAAGATTTTGTCGAGCAGAAGAACGGCCTCGAGAGACAATGGCGGGAGGTTGTGAAGAACCTCAGCGAAGAAGTCGGCAGGTTTTGGGCGCACATCGACTCTGGCTATCTAGATTTCTTGCGTCGTAAGTGCCTGCTTTTCTCACATTGTCCGCGGGTCCATCTCAAACAAACCGCAGGTATCGAAGATGCCGAGTTTTTGAAGACAGTCAGCAAGCAAGACATACTGTCGTTGTTCCTCAGTCGTGCCCACCCATCATCCAAAACTCGATCCAAGCTTTCGATTCACGTCAAGTCACAGAAGCCACGACCAAAACACATCAGCCGCACGGCTGCTGACGCTTTCGCTCAGGTCGTGCAGGAGAACGACATCCGGATTGATGAGGCCGACTGGAGCGCTTCGATGTTCGCGGATGGAGAACCAACTGAGACCCAGTTCTCCGCATTTTGGAAGGATGCACTCGCGGAAGCTCCCGAGGGGACATCGGACAGACTCCTCGCCGCACTTCCCCACCTCTTGGAGCGCTTCCCTGCGCAAAAGGATGCGCAAGGTTCGCTGACAAAGGATGTCGTACATATTGATGATATCCTGGCATTCAAGAAATCTCTCAAAGTTTCAGAATACCCAAAGCCACTAGTGGCGTGGAACGACATGCTAACCTCGAAGTTTTGATCGAGGGTCCGCTTTTTACCCTCATTGTACCACTTTAGATCATTCGATACATGCAGGATATACGCAAAAGCGCCCCTTCCGATCCCTGAGGCAGGAAGTGGCATTGACTCAGAAACGATGATTAGGGTGCCACCAAAGTGGCGGGGTATAACAGTAATTGGTGTCGATGTATGATTCTGATCCCTTCGTCCAAACGATTATCAGTTACGTACCGGTACGTAACGTAGTGCGTTAGGTGGGATCGGAGGGCATGCAATCATCGCGCCAGTTGGAGATAATAACACAGTGGAATCTCTAGAGATGGCAACGCGGAGGAATACACAGCAAACGCGAAAGCGACAGAAACGATAGCCATGTGAACAGACGGGCAAAGGGGAACTCGACGAAAACCGAACAACTGCTGCGACCGTGCTACTTCTTCCGACCGTTCTTCGCAGCACCCACGGCTTTATATTGCACCTGTGCTTCATAGGCCTGAGCCTGCAGAGCAGCCTGGTGTGAGTCAAAGTTCTTGGCTCTGCGGAAGAGGAGCACGTGAGGTTCAGGGGCTATGGCAGGGAGGGCGAGCGGTGCAGTGGTCGTCAGACAGAGATGTGCAAATGCTAACAACGAGCGAGCAAGCAGCGAGCGTACCGTGGACCTCGTAGTGTTCCCACCCCAAGCTCTGGGTAATCCCGATCCCCCTCCATTCTGGTTCCGATAAGAGGCGGAGCACCCCATGATCGTCCGGGTTGAAATAGGACTTCGGGATCATTTTGAACAGGGGCTTTGGCAGGATGACGTGACGATATTCGTACTCGTCGTCGGTATAACGGTCAGAATAATGGATACTGGAACGGATAGATAAGCCGTAGATGCGCAGACGCAGATTAGAAGGAGGAAAGGTGCTCGCTTTGCAATGTATTCTTTGACCTTCTCTGCTTCCGCCTCTGCTGCTTTCTGCTTTGCGAGTAGCTGCTGCTGTTGGGTTAGGGGCTGTTGGGGTTGCTTGGATGCCTGCTGAGTTTGCTTGGATGCCATGGGTAAGAAAGGTTTGATTCCTAGAAATATCAGGCCGTTGCGATGGTAGTAGTAGTACAAATGGACGTGACGTGAGTGGAGAACGCGTGGTGCCGCAAATCGTATGTTTATCGCGTGCACTGCCCAGCCACGGCACGTGATGGGAATTGTGCGCGTTGCACGAGGTTCTAGACATCCGAGTCCACCAGAGCAAATCACCGTCCGCTCGATAGCACGATGGACGATGAAGACGCATACGGCATTCCGAGCGATTACTATCATTCAGACGCGATGCTTCAAGGCTACCCAGATAACGCATCGATCTCCCCATTCGACGACATTCTGGACGAAGTTCCCGCTGACGATTTGTTTGAGGATTTCGCCGAATGTATGCGCGTTGCCGGGATCAGTTCAATCTCACGCGAAGCTGATTTTCATGCTATGATAGTGCCATTGAATTCCTCTGCTGAACGACACTTTCGAGGCCCGTCTGAGCCGGGACTCGAGGTCTTGGACGCTGGTACGCTGGATCGTCGCGGACTAGGGCCATGTTCTTCTAGACTACTGCCTCGCTCAACTTCTCCGGAATTTGGCTCGTCTGCCTCACGTCGTGATCAGAACTCTCGATGTATGCACTCAATAGCGCGCAGGTTTCTTCTCACTGACTCGGACCTCTATTACTATGAGTGTGGGAGCCGCAGAGCCCGTGCTTCCGGAGTGGCACTGTACAAAATACGCACGTTCTACAATACAGGCAGCAAACAGAGGGCGCTATGCAAAGCGAGCTTTGGGATCAATACCCGGTGCAAGAAGGAAATAGCGGTCCCAGGGAAGGAAACCCACGCAATCCCGATGGCATTCGGCTTCGCCTGGTTTCAGAACTACGTCCGTGTTCATGCTTCTTGTGTATTGTTACAGAGGTTGTCAACCCCCCCCCCCCTAGCTGATATGTATCGGGCCTTGTTCAAGTTCGGGGTGTTCAATGCCATGCAATCAAGCTGCTTCGACACGGTAAGAAAGCAAGCCCTTCAAAGATGTGGATGACGTTTATGTCTATCATAGACCATGAAGTCTGGTGAGAATATGGTGAGTTCGTGACATTCTGTGTCTGCTTGGCCTGTGGACACAACATCTGCTCTAGGTAGTGAGCGGTAGGTCCATCCAGCGCGATGAAACGTGCCATGGCTGCATACCTTGCGTCCTTTCCCTAACTCAGCTCCCACTGGAAGCGGAAAGACCGTCTTGTTCGAGCTCTCCATCGTTCATATGCTCGTCAATTCGTCGAGCCGTAGTGATGGCGAAAAATGCGTCTATGTGGCTCCGACAAAGGTGTGTCCGTTGGTTTAGTTCGGGGTCTGTCTCTCAGAAAGAGAAGGCGTTATGCGCCGAAAGGACCAGGGACTGGACAGAAAAGTTTGGACCGCTTGGCATAAGATGTACGCGACCTCACTTGAGTGATATCCTCGCGATCCTGATATCGCGCAGGCTACGAGTTGACCGGTGACAACGTGCAGCCTAGCAGGACTATTTGGGGAGAAATTAAAAGTGCAAAAATAATGTTGAGCCTTCATTTCGCGTATCACTCTCGTCGTACTGACTGGTTTCACCAGCATTACTACGGTGACGTTTACCATCGACCTGGCCCAGACGCGGTGCTGAGAATCTACTGCAGGCTGAGAAGTGGGATAGCCTGACAAGGAACTGGTAAGTGATGCACCGGGTGGGAATCCAGATTCTTGATGGCACAACTTGCGTCAGGTCAAATCACAGCCAGCTCCTCTCTCGAATCCACCTCTTCCTCATCGACGAGGTAAGCCGTTCCTGTGACGGATGTACTTCCATGCTATAAGCACCGTACACAGGTCCATATACTCAACGAATCGCGAGGAAGCACCCTCGAAGTAGTGGTTTGTCGTATGAAGGCGCGAGGCTCGGCCGTACGCTTCGTGGCAGTGTCCGCGACGGTTCCAAACATCGACGACGTTGCCCATTGGATCGCAAGCCGTTTTTCAAATGGCGCTGCCGCCACCTTCCAGGTATCCTGGCAGTTACATTGTTCCCTGACGTGTGTTGACCGTTGTACAGTTCGGAGACGCATACCGCCCCTCTCAGCTCTCGCGTTTCGTATACGGCTTTCCAAGGAGCAAGAGCCAGAACGATTTTTTGTTTTCGCAATCCCTGAACTATCGACTGTTCCCACTTCTTCAACAACACTCTGCCAATAAGCCGATATTGGTTTTCGTTTCAACTCGGAAGGGTAATTCCGTTATATTCGTCTTACAATATACTCGAAACCAACGAGGATTATAGGAGTCCTTTCCACAGCAGAACAATTAATGGTTGACTACAACAAGGCAGTTGAAACGAAACAAACGCTGCCCTGGTCCCTACCTAAGAGGTTGTTTACCCTTCTCTGGAGTGACTAAGAGCTTATACATTTTTAGGATCGAGAAAACATTTCAAAGCAAGCAACTTGAAAGTAAGATATGTGGCAATTCGACAAGTGATTACCTGTTGCCTACTTATCCTGTAGAACTTGCCGCAGCTGGCATTGGCGCTCATCATGCTGGATTGGAACTTCCAGATAAGCGGCTTGTAGAGGAATTATTCATGAACAGGGTTCTGCGTGTCGTAGTTGCAACTTCGGTGAGTTGGACAGTTACCTGAAACTTCGCGGTGGGTACAGCCTTCCTCATCTCTTCTAGACTCTTGCTGTTGGCGTAAATCTCCGTGAGCCACTCCATGGAAACAAGCGTTCGCTTGGCCCAATACCTTCCTCCAGCCGCTCACATCGTCGTAATCAAAGACGTCAGAGTATTCCAAAACGGCGTCTCCCAGGAATACTCGGACTTGGATATCATGCAAATGATTGGACGAGCTGTGAGTTTGATTTACCTCAACTTTACGTGGGATATAACCTGAAGGCTCATTCCTTGACCAGGGACGACCCCAGTTTGGTAGGTCCGACCTTGACATAATATTGTCTCCTGCTAAGTAAACGGTGCAGATAAGGAAGGCATAGCCCTTATTATGTGCGAGTCTGGGCTTGAGAACAAATATCGTGCTCTCGGACAAGGACAGACCATCCTGGAGAGTTCTCTGCACACTAACCTCGCAGAGCATTTGAATTCAGAGGTTGGCCTTGGAACTATCAAGAATATGGAGACAGCGAATGAATGGATACGTCACTCATTCATGTTTCGCCGCTTGGCCCAGAACCCCCATCGGTATATGTCAAAGGAACAACCCTGGAAGGACGGACTAGATGGCATGATCTCAAAATGCATCAACGATCTTAAGGATGCAGAACTTCTGACCTTCGTCGCGGGGAGATCGGGTGAGCTACGCTCAACAGAATTCGGCGAAATCATGAGCAGGGTGTGTATTCAAAACCTGTTCGCTCCACTTCAGCAGCTCATAAGGACAACAGTTCTACCTCAAGCAGGCTACGGTAAAAATGCATCTTGCTATTACGTCCACTATGCCGACTCTCTAATTCCAAGATGGCCTTGATCATGAAAGTCCCGGTCAAAGCCACTCTGCGGGACATGGTGAGAGTCTGTCTGAAGAGGCTTTTCTTAATCGACTCAGCCTACATTCGTCATGAAGTTAGAAGCGCTTGCGGCTTCGGAAGAGTGCGTTGAGTATCAAAATTTGGCGCTCATCTAAAGCTGTCGCCCAGGTTCTCTGAGCTGAAGATACGAGCCGGGGATAAGCAGGTTAACTATCGTATGTCATTGCAGAGAGGGGTAACTAACCTTCCTAGGTCTTCAACAAACTACGCGAGCATGACGATATTCGCTTTAAAATTGGGCGGGTCGAAAAGACCGCGGACAAAGTGTTTCTGCTAATCCAGGTAATTCGCGACTCCGAGTATGGAATTCTGCTGACCTTGAGTGTTGCCAGGCTGCATTGGGGAGGATTTCTCTACACGCAGCGGAATATAAGTCCGGAGAAAGCAACGCGCTACTTGATTCTGCCCTTGTGTTCCGGCACGCCAGCCGGATTGTCAGAGGTGGGACCTGTAATTGTTGTCGTAACTTCAGCTGAGTCCTCCAGCCATGGTTGAGGTTGCGATAGCAAAGCGGAATGGGGCGCAGATTAAGCACGGGTTGGAGTTGTAAGTACATTGCAACCTGTGGTTTTATTAATTAGATTGCTCACACGTGTTTTCGTAAAGGGCACGCAACATCAGTGCAAAAGTCTGGGAAGATCGACCCTCAGTACTTTGCCAAATCGAAACAATCGGCGATAAGTCGTAAGCCTTGGCTCTCGCAATCGCTGTCTTAAGTCACGACTCATTATTTTTCACCTAGTATGAAGGTCCGAAATTGACACTATGTTCAGACACAGACTAACGTGCTACCAGATACTCGCTGAACACGGCATTACTAACTTCGAAAAATTACGTGGGCAAGATCCCATCCGAATTGATCTGGTACTTTTCCAAAAACGGTTGTCTTTTAGCGTACTGACCATCGAACAGCTGCTTAACAAAAAGCAAGCCTCCGGACACAAGATTTTGTCTGTTGTCAGAGAACTTCCACAGTACTCCATCACCATCCATGAGCTGGCCGTCGCACGCACAACCACAGGCGGCGGTAACGCCGTCGATGTGGAGGTAGACATCCAATGCTCGGTCTCGTTAGACGGCGCCTCTTCTAAGTCCAAAGGTCAAAAAAGCCGACATTACCAGGACATGACCTACATCTTAACTGTGACATCCGACTTGGAATTTGTTGATTTTCGAAGGATCCCGTTGAGCCCCATCTTCTAGGACATGATTCATAATAACTTACAAATCTTCTCGCAGTACCAAAGCTCTCCAAGACCCGAAGTCGTTCTCTGTCACAGTTCCATTTACGAAGCCAAGCCAAAGTATATGGGTTTATATGTCGTCGGTGAGCTCGATTTGCCCCGGTATACCTTTTTTATTACATCCGGATACAGGACACCGTTGCTGGCGTGGCCATCAGTTCGCAATACAAGCCAAGGATTGACACGGACAGGTTTCCTATTTTGGATACCCGTCCGAAGACCGACATGGTATGAAGTTGCTGCGGTGGCAAACGCCAAGTCTAATCGCAGTCCCTCACGATGACAGGAAATGGTGCTCGAGGGCCTTGTAGGAAACGAAGAATTTTGGACGATGGACCTAAGTGATGATGAAGTCCCAATCAGGGACTCCACGCCGACCAATGCCAGTAGGAGTATCTATTTATGTGCAGCCTCCCACCGCGCTGAAATCAATGCAGACGACGCGACAAAGGATGGAAACAGAGCAATAGCCCCTTCTGGCGGCTCGAACGCTGACAAACGTGTGGAAAAAAAATGTCGTTTTACGAGACCAGAAAAGCTTCCTAATGGAAAATACAGGTACTAGTGAGCTTATGCACGTTCGACGTCTTACTGCACATCTCCAGGTGTAACCATCCCTGCAAGGATAAGTCCACCTGCGGCCATTTATGGTATGCTTCACTTTGTCCCTCTCTTACTGATTCTGACACAAAAATCACAACGAAGTTGTCGTGACGGCGTTAAAAAGCCACCGCTTACCTCGAGACAGCGTGATGTAGGACCACAGCACGGAATGGATTTGTCGACTAAGAAGAAAGCGCGACAAGCAACGGTGAATGACTCTGTCTCAGGTTCAAAGAATCCCTCTCTTGTCAAGGCTTCTCCTCGGTGTCCTAGTGCTAGCCTTCGGCAGCTTGAGGCCCTTCATAAAAGCTCTGGGACTGACTCACGGCTGAAGATCCACGATGGAAAGCGGATCAAACTCTTCCACAACCCCCCTGGTGACGGTGTTCAACGTGCGAGCACGAAGACGAAAACTAGGCCGAACTTCGATATGGACTTCTCAATTTTGAAGGAGGATGGGGATGGCGTGACTAGAGAAACATGCCTCATGGAAGCCTCTGACTCAGAGGAGCTCCCGGAACCCCACGAACTAGTGCGAGCTAGCGTTCGCGGTGCGGGCGAAGCTGATGGGGGCCTGGCTTCTCGCGTTTCTGATTACTCAGACTCAGACATGGATGCTCTTATTCGTGACGCTCACCCGACTAGTATCCCATCAACTGGAATGGATTCTGCGAAGGTCAGGGAGAATTCAGCGGACGAGTCCATTCAGCGGACTATTGCGTGCAAGGGATGGAAAGATGACTGCACTGTCACTACAGCCACACGGACTACTAGTAGGGCAACACCGTCTGCAGGGATAACAAGCCCACGTTTGCGACCACAGGTACGGATGCATGCCAGTGAGAGGTTGGAACTTCCCGCTCTGACCAATGACCAGAAGCGACCCCTGGATACTGATGCACCTGCACGTCTCTTTGATTCGGATTCAGACTTAGGACTCGCTGCTCCAAACTCACTGTCTGCCGTCGATGACCTTCCCGTAGAGGAACAAATTTTCGTCCTCGATAAATCGCTTTTCGACTTTCTCGGCTCGGAAGCGACCAAGGATCTTCCTGTAGCACCGTCACTTCATCCATCTTCACCGGCTTCACCTGTGAAAATGCAGGACCTTTCGACTCTGGACTTTGAAGAGCCCTCCTTCTATGCGAATTGGAAAAACGAGCAGAGGCAGAAGTACGGAGAAGACTGGAATCCCGTGCCCTGCCCGGCTGCCGAGCCAGAATTTGAACACGATCATCTCGCTGATTTCGAAGAGTGGCTGGCAACCACAGATAGCATCGAGTTCATCAGCTAGACAGAATACCATGGTGTTGATAGGATGTTGACTTTCTCGCTGTCATCTATGATTGAACGTGGCTGTCTTCGGTTCAAATGTTCACTACTAGATGACTAGAGTAGTTGTTGACTAAGTAATATGTAATTAGAATCGTTGTGCAACCTTACACAGGTCTGCCTTTTGAGTAGAGCAGTTCAATGCGTTGAGATGGGTGTTCTATGAGAGCCGGCTCTGGGTAATTCATTCCCAACGCACCGCTGGTGGGTCAACGAACACGTCTAGTGCACCTTCCCAGCGGTCGTCCCACTCAACCGATGCGTCCGGGCGAATCAATTCCCAACCATGTTCATCCCTCCTCCATCGAGTCTCCTTTTTCAGTCGCTCTGCACGCAACTCGACCTCTGTCGGAGGTGGCGCCTCGATCTCCAACTTTGTCGGTTCGCGCTCACGGCGTGCCAGCGCACGGGCGGTGGAGAGCTTCTCCGGAAGAATTTTATAGTACTCTTCGCGGGCCTTATGTACGTCGGTTGGAATGGCGGACGTCGAGGTCTTGTAGTAGGCCTCTGCGGACGCGTCAAAGTCGAGGTCCGCGAGCTCGAAAGGACGCGTGGCACGCGAGACGAGCTTGTAAGCTGCTTCGGCACCGGCGCGGACTTTGTGCCGCTCGTGGAAGAAGTCCCAGATCATGAGGGGGACGAGTTTGATTCCGACGAAATTCACGAAGGGGACGAGGAGGAGCGGGGTTTGCGGTGGGAGGTTTGCCGGGGGAGGCACGTCTGCGTTGGGGTCCCGCGTCGACGCGGACGGGGCCGGCGAGGGTGGGTAGCCGGCCGCGGAAAGCGGAGGGTACAACCCGGGTGGACGAGACGGGGGGAGGCGCGAGGGCGTCGGAATAGGCTCGGCGTCCGAGAGGGCGTCATGCGACGACCGGTCAGAAGGGGCCACCTCGTCTGGTTCGTCGAAGTGTCTATCGTGCTCGAGTTCCCTCGAGAGCTGCTCGTCCTCGTCGACGCGCTCCAGGGATTCCGTCCATCCACGCCGAAGCCCCGCCATGTACTCCTTGAAGGCAGGCCGGCCGACGATGACGG